>Ga0214921_10000618_pt1 | contig 64543 bp, 67 predicted proteins | sample LL1505_MetaG_FD_177992 | JGI IMG/M metagenome (GOLD analysis project Ga0214921, IMG submission 177992) | Freshwater microbial communities from Lake Lanier, Atlanta, Georgia, United States - LL-1505 | ecosystem: Environmental > Aquatic > Freshwater > Lake | place: USA: Georgia | collected...
GAAAAAGAATCTAAGAAAGCAGTTGAATCTGAAAAAGAATCTAAGAAAGCAGTTGAATCTGAAAAAGAATCTAAGAAAGCAGTTGAATCTGAAAAAGAATCTAAGAAAGCAGTTGAATCTGAAAAAGAATCTAAGAAAGCAGTTGAATCTGAAAAAGAATCTAAGAAAGCAGTTGAATCTGAAAAAGGAACTAAAAAAGCAGTTAAATTAAATAAAGGTGAAATCAAAATAATAAAAAAAGTCGAACAAAAACCGATTAATAAAGTATCAATTAAAGAGCAAATTGATCATACTAATATATATGCTAAAAATGTCGAAGATGTTATTAGTGATATGTTAAATAGTAAAGATGATGAAATAGATGATAAAAGCGATAATGATGAAAGTCAAAAAGATGAGGATGAAGAAGAAGAGTTACTTGACGAAGACGAAGATTATTAATTAATATAAATTTTACTATTTATAAATTTTATACTAAAATAGTATAAAATTTTTTTAATCTAAAAATTTATTTTATTTTTGTAAATGGACGATAAACAAATAATTAAAAATTTAAAAACACTTCAAAATAAAGTTAATGAAATAAATATTAAAATAAAAACATCTCCATATGAAAAAGAATCACAAGGAAATGATAATAATATAAAATATGATATTTCTGGTTCATCTATAAATTATTTAATATATATATCACCTTTAATATTATATGTTATTTTATTATATATAATTCAACCAGAATTTATTAAAGAAGAACAAAAAATAGATAAGTTTTTATCAAATAAAGTTTTATCTTATCCTTTGTTGTGTATGTACGCATTAATATTTACATGTATAACAGATATCATTATATTAATAGTTTCATTAATAATAAAAGGAAAAATTATATAAAATAAGTTGATATTTTATAGAAAAATAGAAATTACATTTTCTTAGAACGAGATTTAGAACGTCTACGGGATTTAGAACGAACTTTAGAACGCTTACGGGACATAGAACGAACTTTAGAACGCTTACGAGATCTAGAACGAGGAGAACGTCCACGAGAACGGAATAGTTTCTTCATTTTTGAAACATCATCAACCTTAATGAATTTAGTAAGATTTGTCTTACATTTTTTACAGTTACCTCTTAATGCTGGCTTTCCATTGCGTAAAGTTGCAACATGGATATCCTTTGCGGGTAAAGTAACTTTATGTCGACAAGAAACACAATAAAATTCATTTGATTTCATTTTTTTATTTAAAGAAATAAAAAAAATAAAAATTATTTAAATTAATTTAGAAAACTGGATAAGATGCCATCAATGTAACACCACACATTCCTGCTTTATCTGATACGTCTTTTTGAATTCTAACGTATCCTTGTTCACCCCATGATGAACCCCATGAATTCTTAATTTTCCAAAATTTCTTTCCAGATTTAGTATCCTTACCAAATCCTACAAGTAATACACCATGATCAAGATTCTTACCGCAACTACTTGTAATTACACCAGATGAATAGAATTGAAATGATGATTGATCTGCTTCAATAGCTACACTAACTGGTTGCAAAAATAATGCTTGTAACAACGCTGTTTCATTATTAGGCATTACATCTACATAAGATGTAGGCTTTAGAATTGGCGTACAAGTGGTTGAACATTGACCATCAACTGCTTTATATTGATAACTATCTTCTGAACATAAACCATTATCTATGGCATATTTGAATCCATTATCCATAAGACCTCCTGAACATCCTTGATCACCGTAAGAACTAGAACAATCAACTAATTGTTGTTCAGATAATGATACCAACTTTTTATTTTTAATAGCATATGCACTTTCTAGAGAACCAGTCGTTGAAAAAGCCCAACATGAACCACACTGACCTTGGTCTTTTACTGGTGTTACCACGCCTTTTGTAGTCCAATCTAGTGATTTAGGTGAATCAATAATATTTGTTGACAAAATACGTTTACTTGTTTCTGTATTAATAGTAATAAAGTTATTCAAACCAAGATAATTAGACTTAAATTCTGAAGTAGTTATATCTGTAAATTGATTAATTTCCATTTTCCAATCATCATTATTTAAATTATGTCTTTCAATATAATCTACATTATTTCTAAATATATTAAATCTATATTCATAATCATCATCTGATACATAGTTCTTATTAAATTTATTAATAAAATCAGAGAATTTATCCTGATAATAAGAAAATTTACAATCTAAATCGTTACATGTCGATGATACAAATGCCAACGCAAAAGAATTAATGAGAAGATAAAAGAATTTCATTGTTTTTATTAAATAAATTATTTATTTAAATTACAATTTAATATTATTTAAAAAAAATTATTTTTTAACTTTTTAATTATCCAAAATAGAATAATTACAAATAATGTTTTGATAAAAAGTTTCATACCTTCTCCAGTTTGTCCAGAAATAAATACATCTATACATGGTAATGAAAATATAAAAAATATAACCCCAACAATAATAGGATCAATAATTTCTAGAAATCCAGAAGATTCATTTTCTTTTACGATATTATCCGCAAATAACATATTACTTATTTGTAAGTCAGATTCTGACGGTGGATATTCATCAGATGGAAGTTCTTTGATAATATCATAATATTTATTCATTTTACAAAAATAATTTGATATTTTTAAGTTATATTTAAGAAATTGAATAATATATTAAAAATATAATATAATGACTTTATCAATCTCAAAATTAGAAAATATGCTCGCATCTAAAGGCTTTATTGCTAAAACATTTTACACTCTTGATGGATTTTGCATATATATCGAAGTTTATTCAATTCATAATGCTGATTCATTCATGTTATATATATCTGGTCGTTATGAACTTACTGTGAAAAACAGAGAAAATATATATGAAATGCAATATATGGAAGTTAATAATGAAGAGGGTATTGTTGCTAATTATGCTGCTGAACCTGATAAAGTAGAAGTTGAAGAATTCTATAATGAATTGAATGTTGATTTATCACATGATAAAGTAGATGATTTAGAAAAACAATTAAGAGATAATTATGATAAAGAACTTACTCTAAAAGACTTAAGTAAAGATGATCGAGATAATATCAAAGATATATTTAGACAATTAGGTCGTTTTATGTACTGTGTTAAGAATATAAAATATAAATTATCAATTTTTTATAAAAATTATCTTTGTTCAATCACAAAAGATGATGAATTAGATTGTTTTCTTATTAAACATTACCCTTCTAAAAATTTTAGAAAATTATATATTTATATTGATTTAAAAACATTATATACAAAACTCGATAGTGATATAACAACTGATATTAAATCAATTAAAGATGGAGTATATCGTTTATTGAATCAAAATCAATTGAAACATACTAAAGTTTTAAATGAAATGTTAGAACAACGAGCTGATATAATTAATTATTCTGCTAATATTGAATTAAAAAAAGAATCTTATTTAGAATCTATTAAACAATTTGAAGAACTATTAAAAGTTTTAGTTGAAAATGAAAAAGAATTATATGAAAAAATTGGTGGAATGAGAAAAAAGAATTCTGAATACGGTCTTAGAGGACTTCATGAAGATATTGAACGTTCTCATATTATTTCTAAATATGAAGATGAATTACAAAATGTTATTCGTGTAAAAAAAGAAATTATTGATAATATCATGCCTACTAGAGAAAAATATGATAATGTAACATTAGTAATGGATAAAATCTTATTTGATAATTCTATTATGATTCATGAAATTAGTAAAAATTTCTCTAAACTGTCTGATATTCTTAATAAGTAAATTTTTTAAACTAATTAAAAGTTTAAAAAAAATATTTTAATTAATTATATTTTCTATCCAATCATCTACCAATTTATCAAATGTTTGATTCATACCCCATTCATATGCTTTGTCGATAAAATGTTGTTTTAATATTGGTCTATCTAACACAAAATACAATTTTTCTAGCAATTCATCTGTGTTATCTCTAAATGGATATTCACATAATATTCCTTTACCTTGGACGATTTCAGTTAATGCCGCTAATTTTACCGTAACAACTATACATTTAGAACACATTGCCTCTAAAACCGTTATACAGTAAGTTTCCTTAAAATCTGTTGGATAAAAAAATATATCTGATTTCATAAACTCTATTGCTAATTGTTCTTGTGAAACTCGTCCATTTACATTTACATAATCCAATTCTTCTATTTTCCTTAATGTATCATATTCAATATTTTCTCTCTTTACAAAAACCTCCAAAGTTGTTAATGGATACCTTTCTTTAATTTTTGGAATTAAATTTATTAAATTTGTTAATCCACGAGAAGGATCAGATGTATATATAAATCTATATGGTATTTTTTCAACATTTTTATTTAAAAAACGTCTTTGATTTATTGCATTTCTAGAAACCAAAATTCGATCATCCGGTATATTTAATTTTGTTACAATATTATCCTTCTGCCAATTCGAAATCGCAATTATATTCTTAAATTTTTCTTTATGTATTTGAAAACATTTAGATTCATCTGTTACAGGTAATATATCATGAACCCAAAGATACACTGACTTTACATTATTATAATACACTAAATTGGACGTGTATCTACTTATTATTAGTATATCAATTACATATTTTAATGCAAATTGTGAAAAATATTTATAATCTATATACTCTATACCATTATGAATACATTGATTATCTATATTTAATATTGGCTCTTCAAATGATCCAATTATAAATACTCTATATCCTTTTTTATGAAATTCTTGTGCTAAATTCATAGCCATGTATTCAGAACCTGATATACGTGAATCTCCTCGCGGATCCCAATTTTTAAATATTGATTGCTCACCTCCAGTATGAAATACTATCGTTTTATCATTACTTAATTTTATTGATGAATTTACTGAACTATCACATATAGAATACTTAATATTTAATAATGGCTGATTATTTGGATAAATACCTAACATTTTCTTAAGAAATGGTATCGCATAATTTATTTCTCCTGTTTCCATTTTAATTTCAATAAACAAATATGGTATTAGATAATCATATATTTCGGATTCTAATAAAGTATGATATAATTTTGGTTTCTTAGCACCTATAATTCTACTTATAATTTGGTTCGCTATATCAAGTTCTCCTTCGTCCTTATAAATTACAGCCAATTTATATTCTATCTCTTTTCTATTTTTATATTTATCGCCAATTAATAAATATGATTCTTTCATTTGTTCTACATTATTGTTTAACATAAATTCACAAGATATACTATCATAATATGAAGAAAAATAATATTCACTATCTATATTTTTAATTTTTTTTAATTTATTAAAATATGTTAAAGCATCATCATATCTTTCTAAATTATAATATGTCTTACCTAAATAATATATAATTCGCGGATCTTTTGCATTTTCTTTATAATCTAGTTTTAAAAGTTCTATATCCTTATTATAACGATTTATTGATCGGTTCTTATGTTCCATTGAATCAATATCATTCACAAATATATCTTCATCTAATATCTCTTCGACATATTTTTTATTAATATTTATATACTCATGCACTCTATATTTATATCTTAAATTTTCACTAGTTTTAATTATTCTGTTTGATAAATACTCATTTTGTAGAAAATTATCTTTATAATTACCAATTCTCAACGAATAACATGGTTTCTTTGATTTTGAAAGTATTTTTCTTAAATTGAATCCACCATTTAATATATAACTATCATCTAAAATAATAGTATATTTACACTTCTTTGACGATAATTCAAGTGATTTATTACGCGCTTGAGAGAAATCAATAAATCGTTCATTATATAGTTTACCAGGTATATCTGATAATTCAGATTCAATTATTTCTCTTGTATTATCTGTTGATCCAGTATCAACAATCGTCCAATAATCAATATATTGTTTATTCTCTTGAAGGCAATTTCTCAAGATATCGCCAGAATTCTTAACAATCATTACGAGTTCTAAAATATTTGTATTTTCAGGCATTTTTATATAAATATATTGTTTTTTTAAACCATTAAATGATTTAAAGACCGAATAACATTGATTTTATATACAATTAAAATATATAAAATCTATAATATCTTTATTTAACACTCCATTTGTTCTAACTTTTCCATCAACTCATCTATTTTTTTCTTTAACTTTGCATTTTCTTCTCTAAGTATATCATTTTCACTCATATTCTTCTCTTTTTCTTCAAATGTGCTTAAGATAAGATTATCGTACCATGATTGTATGTCTTCTTTCTTTTTATTGCTAAATATCCATCCTGGTCCCACTGACAAATTACCGTTGTATTTACCACCCATTTCCTTCAATTTATCTTTATATTTCTTTGTATCTGTCCCAAAAACGACAATAGAACGTTCAGAATAATCTTGAATAGTAATTGAAGAAGACATAATAACTGAATTTATTTACAAAAGCAAAATTTAAAATTCAATTTTTTTTAAATATATTTTATATTAATAAATGAGTTATCAAGGTGGAAAACAAAAATTAGGAAAAAAAATACATTTTATTATTTCATTAATTGAAAAAGATATATTAAAAAATGATAAAAAACTTGATTATTTTGAACCATTTGTTGGATTTTGTGGTGTTATAAAACATTTTAATGATGAAGATAGGAATTGCTCAGCTTCTGATTTAAATGAAGATATAATTAAAATGTGGAAATCTATTCAAAAAGGTTGGGATCCGCCAAATCATTGTAATAAAGATGAATATGAAAAATTAAAGAAAAGTAAATCTCATTCAGCTAAACGTGGATTTATTGGTACTGCTTGTAGTTACGGTGGTATTTATTTTGTTGGTTATAGAAGTAAACAAAAATTTAAACATAAAACCATTAATTCTGTTTCTTTAACAAAACGTAGTGTTTTAAAAACTAAAGATAAAATTAAAAATATAAAATTTTTAAAATCAAAATCTTATGATAAATTTAATCCTGTAAAAAAATTAATATATTGTGATCCACCTTATGCTTCTAACAAATATACACAATCTGAATTTTTTAATTTTGATTCTGAAAAATTTTGGAATACTATGAGAAAATGGAGTGAATCAAATATAGTTGTTGTTTCTGAACGAAAAGCACCATCAGATTTTAAGAAAATATGGGGAACTGATTTTTCTGTTATACAACATGGAAAAGTTAATAAACAAAACGAATGTTTATTTATTCATAATACATTATTTGATTTATTATCAAATAGTGTAAAAAACAAAATAAAAGAAATTTAATTTAATTTAAAATACCAACGATTACTTCTTTTAGATAATAAAATTCCATCTTTTTCATTCTCATTTTCTGTAATTTTACCATAACGATTCCAATGCCATGATTGATTTTGTTTCTCGGATGAATCTAATACATGCGTCTTCTGTACCCATTTATTTTTATTTTTACTTAATTCTTTAAAAACTTTATCATATAATGATAGTTGTTTATCCGTTTTTAAATAATTTCTTTTTATTATTATGATACTACCTTCTTCGTATTTATTTTCCTCTTCATCAATTTCTTCCTCTTCACTATCATAGTAGTCAGAACCATATAACTCTATATTCTTTCTCTTTTCCTCCTTATATTCATCATTTACATAACATAGAAAATTTATGCTATCTAAGTTTTGCTTTTTTAATATATCTTCTTCCTTTCTTTTATCTGGATTTTTGATCAAATTCTTCTCAATTCCTTTAACTTTATTATAATTAGATGAACATCTATTCTTAAAGATTGGAAATGTCTCGAGATACTCCGCTGATATACATATATTACCTTTAGTTGAAATGCTAATCAATTCCTTAATCTGTCTATCATGTGTATCAAAACCATATAATACATCTTTCTTTGTTTTCTCCGTTGTATACACAACTGGTCTAATGTTATCACCGTGATTACCACTCATTCTATTCATCGTCTGTAATATAATAGATATTGCTGTCTTTGGACCTAAATAAAATATACCATGTGTCAAATGATAATTATGTGGTTTATCATAATGCGATGTAAATGATATTGCCTCCTTACACATATCATAAGATATCAATGCCACTCTTGGAAATCTTTTTACTCCTTCATTCGCCAAATATTGAAATACATCAGTAATATCTATCGAATTTTTATTATTTGAAGAAAAATAGTGTGTTTTGGTCGATTTTTCTAATATATCAGAACCCTTTATGACAGATTCTTGATTCTCAATCTTTATCGGCTTATCCATATCAAAAGATGAATGATATAAATAAAACCCTTCACCATGTTCTACAACTACACACCAATCACCATCATTAATGGATGATGATAAAGTCCCTTTCATGAAAGACTCCATTAATAACAAATGTTCATCCTTTTTACGTTCTGTCTTAATTAAACAGATTATTGGATGTTCATTTTCTGTTTTATGGCGTCTATCATATCTCAGAATCGGTTTTTCTTTTGATAATTCATTTAAAATGTTTACCACAACATGTACACTGCTATCATCATCTTCATCTTCTACAATATTCTTGAATATCCACTTTGATATACCAGTATAATAGTCATTTGGTGGTATATAGACAATATTATCAGAATATAATGACTTATCTACCATTATTATATCCTGAACTGTCGCACTAACCATAATATACTTGTAAGATGACTCGCGTAATTTTACAAATTCATTATCATACTTTACAGATGGATTATGATACGTTTCAGTATCTAGATTCTTATAACAACAAGAAACTTGTGCCTCATCTGCTACAAGAACAATATTTGAATCATCTGTAATACATTCATTGATTCGTTTTATATGCTGGTGATGTTTTATCGCTATCACTATCTTCGGCTTCTCCGATGATATTGCTAATTCTAAACTAGTATCATCATCAGTTTTCTTCGTCATACTATCATAGTATATAAAACTATCATTAAATAATGATAATTCATCATCCGTAAAATGTCCAAGAGATCTCAAATGATTTTTTAAATCTTTACAATATGTTCTTAATCGTCTCATCAACTGTCTCACTTGACTTCTATCTAAAACGATCATAACAGGTGTAAATCCAAGAGCCAAATATATCAAAACAACCGGAATAACAAGAAATGTTTTACCAGATTGACAATACGCCGTAATGAGACTGGTCTTATCATGTGATGGAATCACAAAAGAGTTGTTTTTCAACAATTCTTTAAATTGAAATGCTTTAGAATCCAATAGCGTTACTGGATTCTTATTATTGAAATAACGAAAGTATCGAAATACATATTCAGACAGTGTCAACTTCATATCTATTTCTTTAACTTTATAATTAATTTCTTCATTCAATTTTATTTCATCTTCTTCATCTATAAATTCATCTACTGGAAACATAACTGCGAGTTTGTACATCTTTTTTAAGTTTTCTATATCATTTGTTTTTTTTAACTTTCTAAAATGTTTCTTTGCTGAAACTTGTTTATCTGAATGGATATGTTTTAATATCCATTCCGCCAATGCAATTATCCTATCTATGCTAAAATGATAGTAACTATATATACTATTCAAAACACTCATACTACGTAATGTTTTCGCTACATTCAAAGCGCAATCTATTAATACATCCTTCTCTACACGATCTCTTACTCCTTCTAACTTATGATACTCAATAATTTGAGTTCGTAGCATATTCTTACGTTCATTAAAAGTTGTCATTCCGCTATAGAAAAATAATTATTTAGGTAAAATAATTATTCAATTTTTTTTTGAAATTTAAATACTTGTCATTGACGCTAATTCATTTTTAAAAATTGTATTATCTTCTTTTAGAAAATTAATCTCACTTGCTTTTGATATCATATTTGATAATTTATCCTCATTTATTGTTCCATCATCATTTGTCCAAAATTCTTTAGCAATCAGTGTTGTCAATTCTTTTATTCCATTATCTGTCAATATATTAGTTAATTTTTGAGCATTTATATCTTTTTCTATTTCTCCTAATCCATTCTTATATTTGAAAATCTTTCGACTTAAATCTGTACACATATAATTTAAATTTCCATGCTCATCTTTTAGTATATTATTTAATGCAAATCTAGCCACTCCTTTTTGTCCTTCAGATATAATATCTAAATTATATTTAGATTCTAATAAATTTTGTATATTTTTATCATCTAAATTTAAGACTGGCATATTCATTATTTTATTATTTATTGTATTATTATTAGTAGTATTCGTATTTTTCATAACTGCTATCTTTGTCACAGAAATAATTTGTTCCTGCAATTCTTTTACTTGTTCTTTCAATTCTTTTATTTGTTTATCTTTATCTTCTTGTAATTGTTTTATTTGTTCTTTTTGATTTACTTGTAATTCTTTTATTTGTTCTTTTTGATTATTAGATTCATTTTGAAAATAGATAACATTATCTTCTGACATTTTATTTTCTTCTTCTAATTCTTTTACTCTCTTTATTAAAAATTCAACACATATATTTTTATGATTTTCTAATTCTATATTTTTTAAAAATTGAATATTACAATATTCACACTTAAATACATTTATTAGTTTTAACTGTTGTTGTTTTTTTAAACAATATTTTGTATTTTTTTTATGGAATAATAATATTTTAGTAGTTGAAAATATTGAATCGCAATATTCACATTTATTCATTTTATATATAAAATGAATATTCTTTTAAATAACATTTACATCTGTATTAATAAAATGTTAATATTTTTTTTAATAATGTCAAAATGTAAAGAATAAATCTAATCCGATTCAGTTACGACCGAATCTAAATCGAATCCGACATAATCAAAATATGTATGTTATTTAAAAACATACACATTTTATATATAAAATGAATAAATGTGAATATTGCGATTCAATATTTTCAACTTCTAAAATATTATTATCTCATCAAAAAAAAGCCAAATTTTGTTTAAAAAAACAACAAAAATTAAAAATTATTAATGAATTTAATTGTGAACATTGTGACTTACAATGTTTTTCAGATATAGAATTAGAAAACCATAAAAATATATGTATTCAAATATTAAAATTGAAAATAAAAGATTTAGAAGAAAATAATAAAAAAGATCAACAAGAAAAAATGACTTTCCAACTTCAACTTCAAGAAAAAGATCATCAAATATCATCTCTACAGAATAAAATTGAAAATATGTCTTTTAAAATAAGATTTTTATTGGCTAAGAACCATGTAGAATGGTTATAGATTCTTAAAAATATTAAAACATACTTTTTTATAAAAAATAATTTTTTGTATTAATAATTTATTAATACAAAATAAATATGTATTAATGTTTTATTAATCCAAATATGCTATATTTTTTGATAAAAATCAAAATTTTAAACTGAAGACAGTTTGATTTTATTAAAAAAGGATTTTTAAACTTGAAATTACTTTATTAAAATTTTTTAAACACAAAACAGTTTAAATTTGCCACTTTTGGGCAAAAAAATGGTCCACACACATTTATTTTTGATGTGTGTGTGTGGATAAAAATATTTTGAAACTTTACTTTTTTTTCTTTTGTAGAAAAGAAAAACTTTTGCTTTTAAGAAAATGAAAATCTTTTTTATAAAAATTATTTTTTTATAAAAAAAGTTTTGTTTTTTGAAATATTTTTCTTTCTTTTATAAAAAATCAAATTTTGGATTAATATTTTACTAATACAAAATTAATAAGTATTAATGTTTTATTAATCCAAATATGCTATTTTTTTTATAAAAATCAAAATTTTAAACTGAAGACAGTTTGTTTTTATTAGAAAACGATTTTTAAATTGTGTTTTCGTATATAAAAAGTTTTTACACTTGAACCAGTTTAAATTTGCCACTTTTGGGCAAAAAAATGGTCCACACACATTTATTTTTGATGTGTGTGTGTGGATAAAAATATTTTGAAACTTTACTTTTTTCTTGTTTTTCTTTTGCAGAAAAAAAATCATTCAAATAATCAGATTTTTAATGCTTTTAAACTTTCTGGAAATTCTATACCAAATGAGTTAGTATTTTTTCTTTTTTTTTATGATTTTATAAAAAATAAATTTTCGGATTAATATTTTATTAATTCAAAATAAATATGTATTAATGTTTTATTAATCCAAATATGCTCTTTTTTTTGATAAAAATCAAAATTTTAAACTGAAAGCAGTTTGATTTTATTAAAAAAGGATTTTTAAACTGAATATCAATTTACAAAAAGTTTTCAGACACAAACCAGTTTAATTTTGTCACTTTTGGGTAAAAAATTGGTCCACACACATTTATTTTTGATGTGTGTGTGTGGACAAAAATATTTCCGGAATTTTAAATGTCACAAATTTTTCTTTTTCTTTCTTTTTTAGAAAATTAAAATCTTTTTATAAAATTTATTTTTTATAAAAAAAAGTTTTGTTTTTAAAAATTTATTTTCTTTTTCTTTTTACTTTTTCTTTTGTTTAAAAAAGAAATGGATTTAACAAGAATTTTAAGCGGAGAGAAAATAATTAATCTCTTTCATGTCTTTGGTGTGGCTTTAATGTTTATTATTATTGGAATATTAAATATAAAAGATTTACATACACATGGAACAGGATATTTCTTAATTATTATGGCTATTGTAATAATTTTATATCATTCATATCTATATATGAAGAAATATATGGACGGACTTTAATTTTTTATAAAATTTATTTTATAAAATTATTTCATTTCAAGTTTCATTGTAATATCATTATATTTATTTAAATCTTGGTATTGTGAAAAGGTTGTTTTTCTTTCTGAATATTGCTTTTTAAAATCCATATTATCTATATAATCATATTCTCTTTCTAATGTTTCTATTTGTTTTTCATATTTTTTAAGAGTTGATGAATCAAAATTAGGAGCAGAATCAAATAATTCATCGAATGATTTAGATAACCAATTTAAGTATTCAGTTGCGTTTATTCTATCTTTTTCATATAATAATAACTGTCTTTTTATGTTTTCTTCTAAAGATATATATCTAGAAGCCGATGTCTTATGAGAATAACTTATTTCGTCATATTTGTTAAATTTAATTATTGTTATTAATATTCCAGACAAAAAACTAAGTAAAGTAGCTGTAATATTATATATATACATATCTTGTAAATCTTTACATAATATTGTTCCAATACTTAAAACAACACCAGAAATTGGAGTAAATGCTATGGCAGATATCATAAACCATGAATATTTTTCAGAATTACTGATTGAAAATTCATTATGCATTTTTTTATATAATCGACATTGTTTTTCAATTAATTTAACAACTTTTTCAATTTTTGAATTCCATTTTTCAACTTTAAATAAAGGAGCAGATGATTCAAGTCTCTCAATACTATAATCATCTCTTTGTAATATAATTTCTTCTAAATCGTGCTTATCATCTTTTTCCTCTTTTTTATCAATATTTATTATAAAATTATTATCAGACATTTTATTTAATTTAAATATTTTTTTATTATTAAATAAAAATGTCAACTCCAACCGATGAACAAAAATGGTTTATTTCTATTTTATCTGCTTTTATTTTTTATGTAATAGCTTCTCCAACAATTTATAAAATAACAGGAAGTATATTTTATGATTTTTTGGGTGTTAAAATCGTTGATTGTAAAGGTAGACCAAATAATCTAGGATTATTAATTCATACTATTGTATTTGCTCTTGTAACAAGAGGTATTATGGATATAAAAGATCTAAATAAACTAATTGAAAGTAAATAATAAATTGATTTAAATTATTAAAATTTAAAAAAATAATTAAATATCTACAATCATGAAACAATGTATGAAACCAAATTGTTATAAACCAAGTATTAAAAAAGGTAAATATTGCGAAGAACACCGAACTAATAGAAAAAGAGAAACTATATCTATTCCATTACCGCCACCGTCACCTATTGTTACGTCGCAACTATCACCTACAATAAATAATTTAGAGTCGTATGAAGAGAGAAAACGAATAATTGATGAACAGGAAAGAGAATACAGAGAAAATGAATTAATTGATCAATTAAAATTTCAAGAAATTGAAAATAAAAAATATGAAAAACAAATTAAAGATTTTGAAATTGATTCATTAAGAAATAAAGTTTTTAGTTATGAGTTAACCGAAAATAGTTTCCAAGTAAAATTTTCAATGAGTAATGGAACAAAAATTTTACATTATTTTAATAACGATGCTTTATTTGACGATTTATTTGAATATTTAGATGTTTATTTTTACGATAATAGTATAAATATAATTAATTACGATCTAGTATATTTTCCAAATCATGTTTTTTCAAGAAAAGATCATTCAAATATTTGTATTCATCAGAAATTTACAACAAAAAATATTGTTTTACTTATTAAAAATTTAGATACTTAAAATAAAATTGAAATTTTAATTATTTTATAAATATTTATAAAATAATAATCATGAAATGTCAAAATTGTAAGAGGAAAATTATTATAGGTTATGAATATAAATGTAAATGTAATATGGAATTTTGTCAGAAATGTTTACCATCTTTTATACATAACTGTACATTTGATTATAGAAAAAAAAAAAAAAAAATACTAAGTGAATCAAATGTAAAAATTGAAAAAGCAAAAGTTGAAGTTATATAAAATTTATATTTAAAATTATAAAATTAATGATAAAAATAATGTTTGGATATCACGATTTGCAAAATATGTCTTCAAAACCAACGACTAAACTTTGTGAGATTATGTATCGTAATTATAGCGATAAATCATCTCTTCATAAACATCATAATTATACATTGATTTATGATGAATTATTTTCATCTTTTAAAAATAAAGAAATCAATATTCTTGAAATTGGTATTGGATCTATTAATCCACAAATACCATCAAATATGACAGGTGGTGAATTAGGACTTGTTTATAGACCTGGTGCTAGTATTAGAGGATGGTATGAATATTTTGACGATGCTAATATTTACTGTTGTGATATTGATACATCTATAATTAATTTTGATGAAGATCGTATACATGGATTCTATATGGATCAAACAAGTGATGAAAGTATTAATAATGCTTTAAATAATATACTACAAGATGTTTCATTTGATATTATAATCGATGATGGTTTGCACTGGTTTCCAACTAATTGTAATGTTATGAATAAACTAATGCCAAAAGTAAAAAACGGTGGATATTATATAATCGAAGACATCGTCCATTCTCAATTTAATTACAGGCATTTAGATATGTCAAAATTGAATGATAAAAGCTATCAATACATTCGTTTCCCAAATGTATATAATTCTGTTGATAATAATCTATTCGTTGTTAAATGTTAAACAAACTTTTCTTTAAATCATTTATTTTTATTTTTATAAATAAATGATTAAATATATTCTTTTAAGTTTGTTTTCGATTGTATCATCTTGTAATGTTCTTACATTATCAGGAGGCGGAGTATATGGTGCATATGAAATAGGTATAGTATCTAAATTATTTGAAAATGGAGAAACATATGATTTAATAACTGGTATATCAGCTGGATCTATAAATACAGCATATTTATCAACTATACCATCTGGAAAAGAAAAATATTATACATCCGAATTCAAAAGTCTCTGGGCATCTATTAAAAATAAAGATATATACAAAAATATTTATTTTTTAAATGGTTTGAGTTTTTATGATACAACTCCTCTAACAGATACTATTAATAGAATATATTCTACACGTATACCTATAAGACCAATTAAAATAGGCGCAACATCGTTAATAGATGGTAAAACACGTGTATTTAATGAAAATGATTTGATAAAATATGGTTATAATGATATAATATTATCAAGTACAGCGATTCCAATAGTTTTTCCACCGCATCAATTTTTAAAAGATATCTTTATTGATGGAGGTTTTACAAGTAATATTTTACTTAATGAGGGTATAAATTTCTGTTTAAAAAATTATCCAATAGAAAAGATTTACGTTGATGTAATAGTTTGTGGGCATAAATTAAATAAAGATATTGATGTATCAATGCATTTAAAAGATCTTCTTAGTCGAATATATTCAGTTATAAAACAACAAGTTCAATATGCTGAATTATTACATCCTATCTTAGAGGATAATATATATATAACAGTATATGAGCAAAAACATGATGATAGTTATAGTTTATTAGATTTTAATGCAACATCTGTTTTATTTGACGAAGGATATAGTTTCTCAAATGTAAATGTATATTGGTTAAATAATACAAAAAAAGTAGAAATTAAATTAAATTATTGATTTATAAATAAAATTTTAATTTATAAAAAATGTCTCATGAATTTGCATATGTATCTTTTGTTAATAATAATACAAATTATATTGAATTGATGAAAACTACAATTGCATCTGTATTAAAATTTTCTAAATATAAATTTATTATTTATTGTGTTGATATACCTTTTAAAGCATTTGAAGATAATGAACGAATTGAAATTAGAAATATAAATATAAAATTATATAATATACATTATTATAAACCATATGTTATATTAGATTCTATAAAAAGAGGATTAAAAAAAGGTTATTATATAGAGTCTGATGATGTATTAACACCTTTTGCTGATAATTTATTAACTAAATATGTTAATGATATCGATAATATACCAATTTCTCCGATTCATCCAGATGATGTTGAAATACCATTATCAAATATGCTTATTTGTAATAGTCTGAATAAAACACAACATTATATACATGCACATGTTTTATTTAATGAAAATTGTGAAAAATTCATAAATGAATGGTTAGAAAATTGTATGAAATATAATTCATATAAAAACGCTGATGAGACGGTATTGAATCTTATGTACTGGAAATATAATTGTAAAAATCATTATCTTCCAATAATAGATCCATGGTATGAAAATTTTTATAATAAAGATAACAACGAATTGATTGTGTGTACGTATCATGGCTGTAAAGATCCAATTATTCAACGAAAATTATTAGATGATATAATAAACAGATATGATTAATTTTTTTAAACTAAATTAAGTTTAAAAAACAATTATTATTGATTTTTCATCATATCTTCTCCATAATTTAATATCAACTGTTTATTTCCATTATCTAACATACTAAGAAAATTAATAATATTATAATTACAATTTAACCATTTCTCAAATAAGTGTTCAGATAAATCACCAAATATGTCATCTGACATTTTCTTATTAAAATTACATTGTAAAAATATAAAGATATTGTAAGCATTGATCATATTTGACATTGTATTGAATAATTTAAAACAAAAATATAAAAAAAATCAATTTTATATTTTTATAACAAATTTTTTTTTAAAATAATAAAAAATAAAACATTTTTTATAAGATTATTTAAAAAAACATAAATATATATAAAATAATATGTTTATTCACAATATAAATGAATTTGTACTTGATTTTTTAAGAACAAATATCAATAAAACAAATACTGAGGATATATGGTTATCTAAAAAAAATCAACAATCTCTTCTGAAAACCTTAAAAAAAAATAATGTAAAAATTAAAGACCCTGATAAGCCAAAAAGAGGTAAGAGTGCTTTTTTATTTTATTGCGAAGTAAATCGTAAAATATTAAAAGAAAAATATCCTGAAATGTCTGTCAAAGAGATAGTATCTAAACTTGGGGTGGATTGGCAGATTTTAAAGGATACAAATTCATCTGAAATCGAAAATTATGAAGCAATGTCAATAAAAGATCGTAATCGATACAAACAACAAATGAGAACTTATATACCAATTCTAAATAGAAAAATTAATAATGAAGAAAAGAAAGAATCTGATAAAAAACAATCAAAGAGACGTTCTAAACGCAATAAAGAAGAAATAATGTATGAAAATTTTTTAAAATCAAAGAAAACACGTACAAAGAAATCACATCCAGAGTTTGAATCAAAAGATTTAATAGAATTTTTAAAAAATAAATGGGAAACAATGAAAGATGAAAAAAAACTTAAATATTACAAAAGTAAAAGAAAAGTAAAAGTAACTTAAATATTATTTTTTAATAATAAAAATGAATAATTTATCAGAATTTTTAAAAAATAGTTTTAAAAAAAGATTTGTTATTAATCTTGATAGGCGTAAAGATAGATATAATGATTTTTTAAAACGAATTCCTTTTGATTCTGATGTTTGTGAACGTTTCTCGGCTATCGATGGTAAAAAAATTAAAGATTTTAATCATAAAGATAATCCATATGTTATTGGATGTCATTTAAGTCATAAAAATATTTTAAATTTGGTTGTTATTGATGAAACGATTAAAGATGATGATATAATTTTGATTTTTGAGGATGATGTATTTTTTTCGACATCATTTGATGTAGAAATTAAAAAATTAGTTAATTTTTTAAAAAAATTAGATAAAATAAATTATCTTGTTTACATTGGAGGACGATTTACACAAAAATTTGAACCATCATCTATAAAATCATGGAGTAAAGTAATTGACAATATTTACTTAAAAAACTTTTCTAATAATGATTCTTATAATTCTTATGATTATGATAGAACAACAAATGTTATAATATTATCTAAATACACTTGTAGAGAAATATTAGATAAAACAATTAATGTTAGCACATCTAAAGCAATTGATACATTATATAATGGAATTAAAAAATATATTCCAGATATCGAAATATATGATGTCTTTCCGCATTTATGTTATTCACCTCTTAATTATATGACTGATATACAAAATTATAAAAGATGATAAATTTTTATATTTACTAAATATAAAATGAGTACTGGTAATTTAACAAATATGATATTATCTAAATTTAATCATCCTATAATCACTAATAGTAATACTAATACCAATATTAATAATCAGAGTTTAAATCATAATGAACACGAAGAAATTAAATCCATTGCCTCAACTAACGATATAGGTGATATATCAAATATTCAATTACCGTATAATAAAGAAAATGAAAATAAAGAGAATTACAAATATTATAATGATAACGATAGCAATTATATAAAAGGTTTAGCATATTTATATGACTTAAAACAAAATAAAGAACAATTTTGTTCTTATGTATTATATTTTGCTCTTGTTATTATTTTATTTGGATATTTTGGATATTACATTGTAAATAATAAGATATTACCTAATGACACTGTATCTGGAATCAATCTTGGAGTTGTTATTGGATTTATTGTTGTTACATTATTATGGTCAAGTATTAGTTCATCTTAAAAGATATAATATAAAAGAAAAATGAGTATATTAAATAATCCATCTTTTTATATATCTATCGCATCTTCTATTGGCTTTATAGTATCTGAAATATTACCATTTATTCCTATAAAATCTAATGGTGTTTTACATGCTATTTTAGTATGTATTTCTCAATATAAACCTCAACAACAAACGATTAAAAATAATTTAATTGTTTCAAAAAATTGTATTATGATAAATTTAGATGATGATAATGATATAAAAACAAAATTAAATTTAATTCTAGAAAAACTTAATAAAAAATAAAAATTATTTAGTATAATAAAATGCACAAAAAAAATCTTAAAAAAAAGTCAAAATCTAAACATGATGGTTCACGAAGACGTTCACCTAGACGTTCACGAAGACATTCTTCACGAAGACGTTCTTCACCAAGACTTTCACCAAGACGTTTAGTATTTATATTACCAAATTTTAATAATCAAGTAAATCAATTGACTAGTAGATCTCCTAGACATTCAAGATCTCCTAGACAATCAAGATCACCTAGACATTCAAGATCACTTAGACATTCAAGATCACCTAGACATTCAATATCATCAATATCATCAATTTCATCTGTATCACTAAGATCTCCTAGTCTATTAAGACATTCTAGATCACCTAGTCCAATAAGACAACGTAGATTGTCATTTGGACAAGGAAATGTAAGATCCCCAAGAAATTCACCAATTACAAGATATGAAACATCATTTGAATCTCCACAAACATCATTTGAATCTACGCAAACACCACTTGAATTTATACAATCACCTGGAAGACAATATAGACGTCGTCATTGGTTATAATAAACTTTATTTTTTATAAAATTAATTTTATAAAATTTTTTAAATTGTGTCTCTGATTCCATCATAATATGATAGTGCTTTTCTAAAGTATAAATCAAATTCAGAATCTGAAATATACTCCTTAAACTCTTTATACATTTCTTCTCTTATATCAGACATATATGTTCTAAAAAATAATAAAAATGATGGTCGTTCGTTATATTTAGAACATGAAATACCCATTTCATTAATAACATTTGAGAAAAATTCTTCCATTATTTCATCTTTATCAAGTTTATCCGCATTATCAACTAGTTTTAAAATATCTTTATATCTTTGTTTATAAATTTTTGAATCTTTTTCTTGAATTTTACGTGCGTACGCATTCAATCGTCCACTAAAATTTGATATTATTTGATCTTCAAATGAAATCTTTATATTTAGATCACCAAATCCCGTAACAACATTAACTAATCTAGATATAAATCCAGAAGAACATGTTCCAGACATCTCCTCTAATTCCTCTAAAAGTCTTACTTCCATTTGTTTTTTATTTTCGTCTTGTTGAATAATATAATTCCATAATTTCACTAAAACTGCTGATAATGTTAAATTTAACGTTGAATACAATCGTCTATCCATTAAAATTCTATTTAAAGAAACTTTAATCTTTTCATTTGAATAATTTTCTTTATTATCTTTTAATAGTTCTTCAATTTTAGAACATACATATTCAAAATCTATTTCACAATACTCATTATTCGTATTCACATTATAATAACATATTGATTCTAATATTACTAAAACTGATTTTTCAATTTCCTTGACATGAACATTCTGTTTATTATCATAAACACTTTTAATCTTATCACCTCCTCCGAGTTTCATTATCATTTCATGTCCTTTAAGTTTCATTTCTTCAGATCCAAAAGATAATATAACATCTGATGCATCTGCTCTTAAATTATATTCTACATCTTCTGATGATGCAAATTCATATAAAATCTTTTCAATCATTAAAATTTCATCATCTGTAAGATTAAAATTCTTATTTTGTAAAAGATACTGTGCTGATAAAATTCTATACAATACTATATTTTTTTCTGTATTGACAAATATTAAAAGCGAGTTTTTCAAATGATAATTTACGTTTACTATCTTTTTCTTATTTTCTAATGAAATAATTGTTTTATATCTAAATTCACACTCAAGTCTATCATCACATATTATCTTAAAAAAATATAAACAAGAATATGGATCATATTCAGGATTTTCCATTAACATACATATTATTTCAATCTTACAAGGTGTTGGTAATTCATCATCTAAACTTGAACAAACATCATTTAATACTTTATAAGTATTTGTATATCTTTTTTTATTTCTTTCTTTTATTGCATCATTACTTTCTTTTTTAATTTCTTTTAATTCTTCATCATCTTCTTTATATATATCCTCCTCATATTCTTCAAATGATAATAATCCTTTTATTGCTTCTATTTTCAATAATGATGATAAATCTGATTCAGTTGCAATACCATTTAAATACTTTTCTAATATTTTTGTTCCGCTAAAATGATACATACCAGATATTCTGCTAACTAATTCAACTGTATTATTTTGATTTTCAGAGTAATATCTTTCAATTAATTTTATTCTAGTTTCAAATTTTAAACTTAAATCAAGTATATATTTATCATATTCTTTATCATCCAATGATATATTATCTTCTTCTTGGTGATCTAAAATTTTTTCATTGATTTTAGTTGTATTATTTGTTTCTTCTTCCATTTTATATTATTTTATAGAAGTTTAAATAGATTTTTTTTTAATAAATTTTATAATAATTTAATTCTCCTGGAAATCGATTATTTATTTCAACTCTAAATTTTTCTAAAAAATTACCAATTGATTGACGATTCAATACTATATCATCTATATTTATAAAATTTACATAATCTTTTACAAATGCTTTACATGAATCTGTATAACATGGTGTTATAATTGGTAATGTTGATATAAATCGTTTCATATTTTCTTTATCAATTTCTGATGGATATATAGGGTAATTTATTATTACATTTTGTATTGTTGTCCAAAATGGAGATGATATTGGTTGTTCGTAATATGGATAATAACGAATATGTCCTGTATATGGATAATCATAATCATTCCATCTTACTCTTTTGTGTTCATGTTCAAAATCATTATCATGTTCATGATGTCTCCTTCCTCCATCATCTCTTCCACTAACAATTGTTGGAGTCATAGCATGAGATCTACCTGTATGAACTTGACCACTTCTTTCTCCACCACTTGTATGAGATCCTCCTTGTTGATGTGAAGTATTAACATAAGACTCATTTATACTCTTCCTCATTTATTATTAATAAATATTTAAATTATATTACAAATTATTTTTATTTTATTATATAATAAAAATGGAAAGTTCTGAATCATCACTAAATGTAATAAAAAAATTATTTTCAGAATCTTCATCTTCAAATAAAACTACTCCTACATCTACATCTACATATACAGATTTATCTAAATCTCCATCTCCTATTCAGTTTATTCCTGATTCTCCTGAGCCATCTGACTTGCACACTGATATTACTGATTTTTTTTCAAAGATGAAAATTGAATCACCCACAATAAAAAAACCAACACCAATTAGAGGTAAAAAAAGAACGATAAGTGAAGTTTCAAGTGAAGTTCCAAGTGAACTCTCAAATATAGGTAAAAGTAATTCTGCATTTAAACCCCCTCCACGCAGTTTCTCACACCCACCTGTAAAAAAACAAAAAACAGATGGTAATCGTAAATCAAATAAAAGGTCAAAGAGAAAATCAAAAAAAAGGTCAAATAAAAAATCAAAGAAAAGATCAAAGAAAAGATCAAAACGAAAATCAAAAAAGAAATATTAAAATATAACTTTATTTTATAAGAAAAATCTTATAAAATTTTATAAATATACTTTATTAATTAAATCAACATTTGTCTTACAAACTAAACATTCTACATGTTTATCTTCGGTTTTTGCTTTTTCAGCAATTGTTTTCGAACATACAGTGCAACAAAGTGAATGTCCACATGGAATAAACACAGTATTTTTAAGTCTACAACAACAAATTATACAGTTTTTATCTGTATCAGTATCTAAATTTGTTTTTATTTCATCAATAGTTGGTTCAGGATAAACACACGGTTTTACTCTAAATACACAACCTTTAAATTCGTCAGGATTCTCATTTATCATTTCTTTTATTTCATCTACTGAATCATAAAACCCTAAATCTACTAATTCTTGTATATCTATCAGCGCATTACCATCCATTTTATTTATTTTTTCAATAAGTGTTAAATATTTTATTGTATACGTTAAAATACTTGGTTCAAAATTACCATTTTCCACTTTTTTTTCAACCATTTTTATTATATCTTTTGATGTTACAACTCCATCATTTAATAATTGTGTTAATTCTCTAAAAACATTTTCCATTTTTATATTTTTTATATTTATTTATAAATTAATTCATTTTTATTTTTGTAAAAAATTTATATATTCATCTAACAATCCATCTATTACATCAATACATTTGAACCATATGATATCTTAGAAGTTATTAACTATCTAAAAAAATTTATACGATATTTCGATAGAAGTAAATATACATTTTCTCAATTCGCTAAAAAAATATTAGGTTTAGATGTATATAATCATCTAACTAAAAGTATCAACGGAACAGACTTTGAAGAAGTTGATATTATTGATACTATATATGATTATGGTTTTGAAGATTGTGTTTCTGGTTATATGGCTTTTAGCATAAAATGGAAAGAAATGTTAAATTCTTTTTCTAAAATTTTTAAAGATAATATTCATTTGAATTCAAAAATAGAAAAAGTATCTTTTACAAATGATCAAAAAATAAAAATAAAAAATAAAATATATGATAGAATAGTTTTAGCAATACCTCCTAAAACTATAGAAAAATTATTGTCTTTAAATATATATAATGATATTAAATGTCAATCCTTTGTTCGCTTATATGTAAAATTAAATGAACCATTAAAGAATTATTCTGGATTCATTGTTACTGAAAAACCTTTTCAAAAAATTATAGAAATGAATAATTGAATTTTTAATTTAAAGATAATATATTAAATAATAATAACATGTCAAAAAGTTTAAATAATTTCTGTGAAAGTTTAGTTAATGGTTCAAATCCAAGATATACTTATTCTCAACCATCAATTGCTGAGCAAGTTGCTTGGCAAGTTAAAAAGGAAGAAGAAGCTCGTCAAACACAAATAAATGAAACAATGAATAGAATGCAAAAAGCACAATATGATGCTTTGCATTCTTCATTGTCTACTCCTTCTAATTTATGTTCTTATACTCCTTCTACTCCTTCATTTTTAACACAATCTCTTACATCTATTTCTACACCGAGTCCTTCATTTGCACCATCTCTTACATCTATTCCATCTTTTTCATCTCCTTCATATTCATCATCTTATTCTACTATTCATAAGTATAGTTGGGAAAAGTGATAATTGAATTTAATAAAAATGTCTTATCAAGCACCGATTCGTTTCTCATTATTCCATATAATCTACAATCAACTTATAGACAAATCTAGAAATGAATGTTTGTGTTTATTAAACCATATATAAATTTAATTTTTAAACAGGACTTCTGTTTAAAAATATCAAGTGATAATTAAAAAATTGATTTTATAAATTAATTATTTATAAATATTTAAAATGTCTTATCAAACAACTCAAGGTTTTAGAACTCAATCTTATACAACAAGAGATATTAACAACAACAATGCAGAATGGTATTTTAAAATAATTTCATTACGAGAAGAAATGACACAGATTGAAGATGAAATTTCATTATGCAACGACGAAAATAATATACATTTATTAAGAGAAAAAATTAGAGAAATTTTATTAGAAATTGAAATTTTAGAAGACCATGATGAAGCTTTCTCTAGAAATCAGGGATGGTGCGAAGGTGCGCTTGAATCTGTAGAAAAAGTGTATTCTAAATTATTTTAATTTAATTTATCTAAATTAAAATATAAATTTATATTTCTACTTCTACATCTTCTTCCTCTCCCTCATATTCATTCTCTTCTTCTTCCTCATATTCTACATACTCTTCTTCACATTCTTCCTCAATTATTTCTGACTTTTCTTTATCTAATTTTTCCATAAGTCTTCTATGTCTATCAGTTTTTTTATGATTTTTCATACAATAATGAGTCACAATCATTCCACATTCACAAGTTTCTTTTTTAGTTCTTTGTTCTTTTATTTTAGTTTTATAATTTTCTTTATAATATTTATGACGTTCCTCTAATATTATTTCTTTATTATCTTCATAAAAATCTTTTCTCTTCTCTAATATATCTTCTTTATTTTTATTATAATATTCCATAACATCTTTTATCATTTCTTCTTTATTTTCTTGATAATGCTGTTTCCTTTTTTCAGATATAACATCAAAATTTTTTTGATAATAAATTTTCTTTTCTTCAGATAATATTTCTTTATTATTTTCATAATATTCTTTTGCACTCTCTCTAACTTTTTCTTTATTTTCCTCTCTATATTTTAATTTTCTTTCTCTATTTGAATCCTTATCTTCATATATTGTCCTTTTTGGATATAATATTTCATCTACATCTTTATAAAAATTAAAACATTCATCATAAATATTTGTAAATAACGTAATATCAGCCGATTCAGGTAATAAGAACACATCACGTCCTGCCTTACATCTATATTTCTCAAGTTTCATTAAAACAGTTGGTTCTAATATATCCATTAACTTTGTATCTTTACATGATACATAATATACAACTTTGAAATCATGTAATTTATTATGATCATATGTATTTTTTCTATGATCTAAATCAATAGATTTACCAACAACGTATTCTCTTTTTATTTCTCCCTCATCTGTTGTCATAAGATAAACAACATTCTTACTATCTATAATTTCTTTTGTTTTCTTAACATATTTTCTAATTAAAATTTTATTTTCTTCTTCAATTCTCAACATTTCTTGTTCAATTTTCATTTTTTCTTGTTCTTTATTATCCAATTGTAATCTTAATTCATTAGTTTCTTCATTAACTGTTTCTTGTAATAGTTCTTCTAACTTAATATAATAATCATGAACTTCATCTGCTTTTTTTGTTTCTGCTTTTAGACAAAACTTTTTAAAAGTATTGATACTAAGGATAACTTGTTCTTTGTTATATCCACCCCTGTTTTCAGCCTCATTTTTTTGCTCCACCGATCGGTGGAGTAAAATTTTATAATCAACATCTTTAGTAAAATACTTATCTAATAATCTTTTAGCAGGATCTTTTCTTGAGAATCCAAGCCATTTCCATACATTATCAAAATCGATAACAAAGTCTTTTTTTGAATCATAATTTAAAAAACAATAAAAACTTGCAACGAATAATTGTTGTTGTTTATCATTGAAATTTTCTTTAATTTTCATTAAAAATTTATTTTCATAATCTTTAGAAAGTCTTGTAATTGAATTTCTTTCAATAAGATGTGCTATATTTAAGTTTTCCATTTTATTTTTATATATCTATATATAATATATCATTTCTTTAAATAACAATTAATATTTTCACTTTATTTATCATATCCTTTTTCTTAATTTGAGTATCCTTCTTTTTAATTGATATTATTTTATACTTAAAACCAAAGTATAAAATAAAATTAATTTAATCAGAGTCATAATCACTCTCAATATTGCTATTAATATTCTCTAATTCAATCTGTTCTTTAGATTTAATATAGATTTCAATAGTACCTAAATTACCTACACTTGAAATAAATTTTAGCGGTTTTCCTGTGTAAATTTGTATATTTGAACCTAATCCTGACAATTTATTGATTTTACATAATTGTTCTGTAATAAACTCCTGTGAATATTCATTAATCACATTATCTTTATCATCATCTTCATCATCTTCGCCAAATTGCACTTTTCTTCTCAAAATACCTCCAGCATTACAATTGAATTCAATCTTATAATTACTCGCTGATACCTTTATAACTGACCCAATATTACTCATTTCTTTAACCATCTTTTGAAAATCTGATGAATTTATAATTATTGGCTTGCTATAACCTGATGGAATATCAATATCTAAATTTTGAATGCTTTGAATTTTAATTGATGAAATAGTTGTTCGATTGTTTTCTTTTGGAATAACTTTTATGCCTAAATCGGTGGGAGTTTTGTCATCAATGAACAATTCGATCGAATCTTTCTTCTTGATACTGCGTGTCATGCGAAAAAAATGTGCAAGGTTAATTCCAATATACATTTTCTTCGTTGTAAATTTGTAAATTGTGAATTTTTCAGAGTTCAAAACAACATCCATTAAAATAGTTTTATGTGAATCCATCATACGCAACGATATACCTGTCTCATCGATTACAAAACATCCAGTCTTAATATTATTACTTAAAATTTCAGAAAGGATTTTAATAACATATGCTTCATGAGTCTTTGCTTTAAATAAAATTGTCATATTTACAAATTATATTCAAATGCTTTAGATTAAAAAATATTTTTTTTTTATAAAATAATTTTTATAAAATTTAATTATATTTTAATAAAACTGTATATTTACTTATTAATTTATTTTCATTTTTTATTTTTATTTTATCTTTGTATCCAATAATTTTAATATCATTGTCTTCTTTTTCCGGATTTAAATAATATTTTATTATATCCATTTCGTTTGAATATGAATATAAACTAATTTTATATTGATTTATTAAATTACTATCTTCAATTACTACTTCTTCTGGAATGTATTTATTTTTATTCCAGATCAATGAATACATTATTCCTTCTTCAATTGTTTTTACATTTCTGGCTATATATATGTTATCATTCCCTATTAATTTATTCTTCATAAAATAGGTTGTTTTTATTTTTGGTAGAACCTTATTATATAAAATATATAAATTCTGATCATTTTTAAAATTATTTAACCAATTAGAAATAAATTCATGACCTTTGAATATCAATTGTGTATCATATGTATCAAAATCATTTATATCTAAATAATAATTATTCATACTTTCTAACGTATGATATGATAATATACTTTCATAATCACGTATCACTTTCAATTTTAAACTATATATCAACCTTTTTAATGTCTCATCAGATTTAACTATCAATTTACCGTCTTTTATAATACCCTCATTATCTAAAGATAATTTATTTGGCACTATTCCATAACTAAAATCTTCATCTTTTTCTATATATTTTTCTATGAATTTATTAAAATTTGAAAAAGTTATTAAATTATTATAATCTATATTTTTCGCTTCATCGTCGTTTATAAATATACTATATAAATAATATAAATGTTCTAAAACACATCTCGATATCTTTTGATATTTATTATAAGATTCTATTAAATTTTCTTCTTTATTATTTATTATCATATAAAGATTATATGGTTCAATAGCACCTATTATTACATTTTGTATTTTTTTAATATTTTTTATATTAAGATTATTCATAATGTTGCTTATATCATCTTCATTATCTAAATTATATTGTAAACTTTCATTGTAACTTATTATTTCAACTGGTAACGGAGGTATTGGATTATTTATATATAAACTTATATTATCTCTATTTTTCATTTTCAATATTAAACATCTTGTTTTACCATAATTATCACATACTTGAGAAACGATTTCATTATTATTAAACCATAATTTTCCGTTTGAATATCTTATAACTTTTTTATTGTCTTTATAATATATTATATTATCCATTTTATCATATAATTGTCTGACTTTTTTTGATATATCAGATGTATATTCAAATACGTATGTTTTTGTCTTATCATCTTTATTTTCTGTAAAAATAAGTTCACATTGTGGATATTTAGCATAACTTCTCATTGTTCCAAAATGTTCAAAAATTAAAATACATTTCTTCATTTCTCTCATTTTATAATATTGTTTTGCATGATAAGGTAGTATTAAATTTTCCATATCCTTATCTTTCCTAAAAATAAAAATATTTATATCATATTTATATTCTAGAAGCCTAATAAACATTCTTGGATCAAAATATATATTTTCATTTTCTATAATATTATATATTTCTTCAATTGTCATTGAATAACATTCCTGTTTACATAATGGTATTAAATCGATCAATTCACTTCTAACATCATCATAATCTTCTATATGAATAATATCATTTAACTTTTCTTTTCTTTCATTTTCATCTGTTATTTTATTTATATCTATCAATTGGCTTTGTTCTATTGCATCTATTACACACTGTATAAAACTACTTTTACCTCTTTTACATCCTTTTCTATATAATATATATTTCTCATTAGATAAAAAATCATTTATCATTTTAGGTAATAATCCAAAAATATTATTATTTAATATCCTATCTGTCGTAATTATATTTTGTTGTTTTTTATTTTCTTCAAGAATATCTTCTATATCTTCTTTTTCTTCAACAACCATATCTTCTTCCTCATCACCCAAATCATCATCTTCATTTTCATCATAAAAATTAAATTTTTTTTTATTCTTCTTTGTAACTATATCAAAATAACTTAAATATTCACTCTTACTTTTTCTATTCAGTTGATCTATTTTATAACAACACGGTAATAACTTATTTTTATTTAATAATAAACCTGGATATTTATATACTTCATCATCACATACAAATTTATATCTATTTTTTATATCAAATTTAAATGGTTTTTTACCTTCTTTTTGTAACTTTTTATATTCTATTGATGATAAATTTTTAGGAAAAATCATTACTGAATTACCCTCCTCTAATACTGCATTATATTCTTCTTCAGTCTTTAATATTTTCGGTTTATGTCCACAACTAGAATAATTTTTTATAAATATTTCGGGTGCTAAATACTTTAATTTCGTTTGTTTAATTTTCTCTTCTTCAATATTTTCGATATCTTCTTTTTGTGCTGAAAATATTATATCAAATTCTTTTTTTGATAAATATTTTTTATAAAATTCATTTATTTCATCATAATTTTCAGAATATATAAATAAAAATTTAGAAAATATATTCTGAAATAGTTTTACTTTGTTTAAATCAGCACAATTAAGTATTGATATTCTTAAATCTTCTATATTTACTAAACTCAATTGAAATGTTATGTTTCCTATTTTATCTGATTTAAATGCAATATAAAATTTAGTTTTATCTGTTTTATCACTTTCATTTACAGTCATATATTTAGAGAATAATGTATTATTCATAATCATATCTGTAAAAATATTTTTGTTTAAAGGTATATTGCTTTTAAAAAAACTTTTAAAATTGTTAATTATGTAATATCCATTTAAATCTATTGATTTTACTTCTCCATACGATACTTCAAAATTTTTTATAACATTTTTAACTATATTTAATATTTCAGAATCACTTATCAATATTTTTGAGAATTGAAATATCATTTTAAAATTATTATTAAAAAAAATTATTGATATATCTATATATTCATTATTATCTATTTTTAATTTCATTACAATACGCTCTTCCTTATCTTTCAATATATCATCTGGATTATCTATCCAATCAACATTTGGTATAAATCCTTTTAATATTTTATAAAAATCTTTACATTTCGCAAATGGTACATTTTCATTTAATATTAAAGAATTAAATAATTCTAATATTGTTATTTTATTTTCTATTTTTATATCAACTGATACTTTATTCTTTTTTATAATAAAATTTTCACTTATTTCATCTATTTTTATTTTATCAAATTTACTATTTACAATTTCATTTTGTTCATTTTTAATTTTTTCCATATTAATCAAATTATCTATATCTGTCTTTATTTCATCTCGTCTTTTCCAATATTCCTTGATTTTATTGTTATAATCATATTCAGTATGTTTTTTTATCTTTTTTTGTTCTTCCATTTCTATTATTTTTTTTATATCTTCAGAACTTACGTATTGCATAGATATTAGATTATATATCGTATTGTCATTTTGCATTGATTCTGAAAATAAATCATTCATATTATACACTATATATATTTTAAGTATATCGTTCAATATACTTATATTTGATTGATATAAATCTTTTTCACTTAATATATCATATATTTTCTCATCTTTTTTTTCTTTTATATAAAATAATATATCAATAACTTGTATTTCATCTGTTTCATCTATTTGATTCAGATTTTTATCATTATCAATTATTAAATATTTAGATAAAGTATTTAAAGTTGATGCTATACGATTTTTTATACTTTTAGTATCATCTAATTCATATATATCTATTTCAAATTCTGCTTCATCATTTTTTCTAATTACTTTCATTTTATATATTTAATATATAAAATTTTAAATTATCTTTTTTTAATTTAATTTATCTAAAAATTTTTGTAAATCTTCCGTTTTACGACCTTCATTATATTGAATATATTCACCATTATGTAACACTACATAAGATGGAAATCCCATAAAATCCGGACATATCTTCTTTATAATACTTCCCATATTTTTAGCATCAGGATATTCTGCATCTCCTTGGATTGAACAACATACTACTCTATCTTTATTATTCATTGCGAATTCCTGATACCATGGCTTAGCTTTTGTACAATGAAAACAAAATACTGCTTGTATCATTATAAAAATGGGTTTATCTGATCTAATTGTTGTTAAATTACCATTATCGTCGAAATCTGTTTTGTCTAAATATATCACTGGTGATGTTAAATATTCCATTTTTATATGTTATAAATATTTTCTTAAATTATTTTATATTTATATTCTATGATTTAAAAGAAATAATTATTATTATATAAAAATCATGAATAACAAAATCAAAATTGGGGTATGCTTTATGAGTATTGGTGATAAGTATAAAAATATTACTTATTGGAGTAGACAAAATAAAATCAGTTACTGTAATAAACATGATTATGATTTTATTGAAGATGAATCAGTTTATAATCCTAATAAACCCATACCTTGGACTAAAATACCTCTCATTCTTAAATATATTAATAATTATGATTATATCGCATGGATCGATGCTGATATCCTTATTATGAACTTAAATACTAAAATTGAACATTTTATTAATAAATATCCAACTGATATCATTTGTGGAAGTGATTGGAGAATGACAAATACTGGTGTTATGATTATTAAAAGCACTGATTTTTCAAAAAAATTTATTAAAGCAATTGAAACTAATGTTTATGATCCTAATGAAGATAAAAAAGAAAGATATTTAAACTGGGAACAAGGTTCTTTTATTAATCTCTGTGATAAAAATTTTATGAATTGTATGTCAGAAAATCATATTTGTATTACGGTTCCAACTGAAATGAATTCTTATTGGTATAATTACTTTCCTGGACATTTTGTTATGCATTTCGCAGGTGTTAGAGGTGAATTGTTACAATATCTTATAAGAGATCATTATCCTGAACGTTTAGATATAGATTCAGATGAAACTTACAATTCTAGAATGGAATGGTTAGCTGGACCAATTCGAGATCATTTTGATGAAAAATTAAGATACGATCGCGAAAATGAATTAAAGTATCTATATTCTCATCGCGTTCTTCTTGACAATTTTAGATGCTATGATTATGACATAAATAATAAAATGAGATTGGGAAATTTATACGATGGTGGTTATGTTATTCCTATTCTCCCATACACTAAACTTTATAGTTTTGAAACATCTAAAAATATATCATTCGATATTGATTTTATTAGTAAATTTTGTAATTCAACTGTTAATATTTATGATCCAACTATTTCTTCATTACCTCCAATTAAAACATCTTATGATACATCTAAAGTAAATCTATATAAAATCGAATTAAACGAAGATAATACATTAGATAAAATCTTATCTGAAGAAAATAATAATACATTTCTTCTTAGAATTGATACTTATGGAAATGAATATTCATGTTTATCTTCTGCTTCTGAAGAGACATTAAATAAATTTATGACGATTGTTGTTGAATTTCACTCTTTGTCAAGTGACGAGAATGTAAAATCTAAAATTGAATGTTTGAAAAAAATAAATAAATTATTCTATCCAATTCATATTCACGCCAATAATCATTCCCCTGTTGTTATTAAAAGTGAATTTTATCATGTTCCTGACGTTCTAGAAGTTACTTACATTAGAAAAGATTTATACAAAGATGAAAAACCATTTTTTACAAAACAAAAATTTCCGACGTTATTAGATTCACCAAATCATGGTGTATATAAAGATATTAAATTAAATTTCTATCCATTTCAACCTTATTATTTCAGCCTTACTACAATCCCTTCAAGACTATCTAAATTAAATAGTGTTATTGAAAGTTTACAAAATCAAAATATTAAACCTGAAAAAATATTTATTAATATACCTAAACATTATGAACGTTTTAACTGCCCAGGTGTATCGCCTACAAACATAAAAGATATGTCTAATGTTGTTATTAATTTTTGTGATAATGATTATGGTCCAGCAACTAAATTTTTACCTATATTTAATATTAATGATATTGATGAAGATGATCCTATAATTATTGTCGACGATGATATTATATATGATCCTAATTTAAGTTCATATTTACTTAAAGATGCTGTTCGTTTTCCTGATTCATGTATTACTTCTTTTGGTATTACACACTCCGCATATATGTTTGATAATACTAAATGGTTTTGTGATTTTAACTCTCAGAATCTAAAACCATGTGGTTTTAGAGAAAAATTTGAAGGTTATGTTGATGCATTTGAAGCATTTAAAGGTACATTACTTAAGAAAAAACTATTTAAAGAAGATGTTTTTGTTTTCACTAATAATGAATATAAATTTAGTGATGATATTTGGTTTTCTGGACATATAATTAAAAATGGTTTCACTATTTTTATGTCTAAATTTAAAAATGAATCTAAATTCATTCAAGATGAAGTTGATGCTTTATCTTCTGACTTAAATGTTCGTAATAAACGAATGAATGACACTGCCTATTACTTTCATCAAACTTATGGTATTTGGAAAATGGATGCTTAAATTTTTTTGTAAAATCCTCCTATTATTGTATATTTATCTTCTGATATTGGAATATTTTGTTTATACGTGTATGTCCATGTTGATGGAAATATAATTAACTTACCAACTTCTGCTTTAATTTTTTGATTATTAATTTCTATTTCTCCACCAACATATACAGTATTTAAAAACCATATATATGTTAAAATTCTTACTGAATCTTTTGATAATATATGTGTATCATTATGTAACTCTACATGTCCTTTATTTTTATTAAATTTTTCAATCATAAAACCATTATCTCTTATTTCAGAGTTAAATATATCTGTAATATCTTTTACTTTTTTTATATATTCTGTTAAACATTTATTTAATTCTTGAAATAATATTGTATCATAAGTTTTCCAACGATTTTTATCTGTTTCTAATCTTAAACTTGATATTTCTCTATTTTCATATTTTTTTGTATTTTCAAAAGTTGATATAATATTTTTACAAAACATTTTATTTAAATTATCATGTTTCTCATATATAAAATCCATTTTATTTATAATTTATATTATTTTTAAACTTAAAATAGTTTAAAAATTCAATAATTTACCACTTAGATTTTTTTTTACTTTTTGATTTTCTTCTTTTACCATCACTTTTTTTAGATTTAGATTTTCTTTTAGTTCTTCTCTTGGATTTTCTTTTTCTTTTACCATCAATAATAATTTCTTTTTTTACACGGTCAGCTAATACTGGTGTAATTAAATCGGTAACACCTTCTCTAGCTTTGCGTTCTTTTAATAATTGAGCAATAGTTTTTACTTTCATTTCTGGTGATGCTGATTCGTCATCGGATGCAAAATCTTCTTCATCTGATATATAACGTGGAGTTGATGGTGGTGATCGTAAAAATTTAGGTTTTTTATAAGGTTTTTTAAAAGTGCTTTCTACGGTTTCTGACGTTGAGGTTTTAGAACGTTTACGAAAGAATGGACTACGACGCATAATTTTACCATTAATAAGAACGGGACGAGATCGATATTGGAAATTTCTATTTCTATTCATAGATAAATTTGGTACAAAATCAACATCTACCTCTACCTTTTTTAAAACACGACGACTTCGACTTCTTTTACTTAATTTTTTACTTCTTTTCATTTTTATTATAGTAATGAAAATTATTTTTATTTTTTTTAAATGACTTTTTTATTTTTTTTGATTCATTTCAAGAAAATTAATTCTTTTTTGCATTTGATTTATTGTATCATATATTTCTTCTATTTCATGCGATGTATAACGTCTACCAGGTGTTCCTGGGCTTGGGAAATTATCAGATGAACTAGAATTATATGAAGAAGATGAATAATCATCAGAATCATCATCCTCATCATCCTCATTAGACGAATCATCATCTTTTCTATTAATTTTTTTAAAATCAGCTGGACGACTATTAAATGTTTTATAATAAGTTTTAGGATCTGATTTTTTATATTTATTCTTTTTACAATCAGTACTTTCATCATCACTGCATTCTCTTCTATATTTTGATTGTTTTTTTCTAGATTTTGCGTTTTCTCTCATATTAATAAAATTAATAATCTTTTGAAGATGAAGTTCTTTATCTTTAGAAATAAGAAATCCTTTTTTATCTTTAGTAGATATACCAATAGGTTTAAAAATATCTGCGTATTTTTCATAATCACATGAAACTAAAAAGAAATGATTATCAAAATTAATATATTCAAGTGTCATTTTTTGTAATCTATCTATAAAAAAATAAATTATTAAATAAATTTTATATTATAACTTAAAGAAATTAATATATATAATTATAAAAAAGAATATGTACCTTAAGTCAATTAATAATTTAAATATGAAAGCAACCCCAATGTTTTCTGACGCTTGTAACAATTATAATTCATGGAAATCTATTATTAATGAAAGTTTACCTGATAAAATTAATGAAAATGATTTAGTAATTTCTTGCGTTCAAGAGATTTATGGGTATCGTACTGGTGTTTTTGGATATGTATTTAATTATTTATCTTTAAAATGTAAGTTAAAAACTACTTTTATTGTAGATTATTTAAATAAATATTATTTTATGAATAATAATTTAATGTGCTGGGATTCATTATTTTTATCATCGCTATTGAGTTATTTTAATAGTTTTATTCCAATATTGAATTATGGTGTTTTTGATTATAAAAACTATATTAGTGATGGTAATATTGTTCTTAAGTATAAAAATGATAATAAATCAATTCGCGGAATATTTAATTGCTCCGATCCATATTATGATTCTGGATGCTGTATTTATTCCAATAAAAAGCCTTATATGTCTGGATATGAACCATTAGAATACGTTAATAAGATATCTATTTCAGACAAGTTAGCAAGTAAAGGAATTGTATGGTCATTTTTTAAAGAAGAAAATAAAGGAATACTAGTAATTACATTTAATTTATCAGATGATATCAATAATTTAACAAAAATTTTGGAATTAGATCAAATTATAAGACTTCATAATCAAGTAAAAGATAATTTAGTCGGTTTAGTAACAGAATTTGAATCATTTATTTGTGGAGATTGTAAATTTGATTATAAAGAACATTGTGAAACATCATATTTAGAACTCTTAGAAGATTTTAAGATAATCAATAATTCAACTAATTATCTATTTTATAAACATGATAATGACTATTTATTGAATGTTAATTTAACAAATAATAATACAAGAGTATTTAGCGGAGAGATATATGTTGAAAAGAATATTAAAGAAAATGTAGAAGATATGAAACAAAACGAAGAAGAAATTAATATAAATAATGATGTTTATGTTGAAATAAATACAGAAAACAAATCAAATGAAATTGAAACTAACGAAATAATTATTAAAGAAGTTGACGACGAAGAAGATTTCGCAAAAGAAGATAAAACAGATAATAAAAACGATGGAATCCTTCCATTTTTAAGATTAAATAATTATTTTAGAAGTAAGTTGAGTCCATCTTCTGCTTCATCTTCATCATCTAATGATGATTGGACAAAAATATAATTTTTTTTAAATTCTAAAATATAAATTTGAATTTTAGATTTAACAATTTGTAAATATAATAAAATAAAAGTATGTATATCAAATTAACAAATTTTAAGTGTTATGCGAATAAACGTTTTGATTTTGACGATTATGGAATATTTTTATTATGTGGTAATTCCGGAAATGGAAAAAGCACTATATTATCTGCAATAAATTTTTGTTTATTTGGAACAGGAACAAAAATAATCAAATGGGGAGAGAAATCATGCAGTGTTGAATTATCTTTTAATGATATTCATGTAATTAGAACAAATAGACCAAATCGTTTAATTGTTAATGGAGAATATGAAGATGATGTTGGTCAAAATATTATTAATGAAAAATTTGGAACAATGTTTAATATTACAGGATATATCGAACAAAAGGCCGAGAATTCATTCGTTATGATGAGTCCTATTGAAAAACTTCATTTTCTTGAGAAATTTTCATTCAATGATGTAAATGTGAATGATATAAAAATAAGATGCAAATCTTTAATGACACGCCGTCAATTAGAACTAAATAAAACACAATCACAATTAGAAATATCTAAAAATTATCTCAACGAAATTACAGAACCAGAAGAAATCCAATTTCCATTAGGAAATGTAAAGAATAAAGAGATAGCAATGAAGAACGAAGAGATTAGATATAAAAATTGTGAAACAAAAATAAAAAAATCAAATAATATTATATCTAAATATGAAAATGAGATGAATGATTTACGAGTTCTTAATACTTATATTGAATCAAAAACAGAAAATATCGATAGTATAATAAGTCGTTTAAGTGATATTAAATTAGAAGAAGCTGAAACGGAATATATTGGTGATGAAGAAATAGAAGAATATAAAAATCGATTGAAAAGCTTGCTTAATTCACGTGAAGCACTAAAATTAAAAGAGAGAATTGAAAATGATGAACAAAAATTAAATGAAATGAAAGAAAATGAAATAAATGAAATGAAAAGTGAAATAAATAAAATAACAGAATCATTATGGACAGAATACACAAAAGATGAACTTGAAGAATTAATTAATGATACAAAATCATCTCTAAAAGATTCAATATCATTGTCTTATTTACGAAAACAATATAATGAAATTGACGAAGATGAATTCATAAATGAAAAATATAAATTAAAAGAACTGAAAAATGAACTTGAACAAAATAAAGAATTAGTTTTGAAATATGATAAAACATTTTATAAATGTCCTTCATGTGATAAAAATCTACAATTTTGTAATAATAATCTATCTGTAGTAGATATAGATTTAAATGAAGATATAAATATTGATGAAATAAAAAGTTCAATAAAAAAAATAGAACTTAAAATAAAAAGTATTGAAAAATCAATATCAACGAAAGAAACAATAATTGAACAAAATACAAAAATTGAGAAATCTATTTCTGATATAGTTGAACAATATGAGAATGAAAACGATTTAGATAGTGATATTTTACAAGAATATATAAATGAATTAGAGACTTATAATGAAACTCAAAATAGATTAGAAAAGAAAATAAATGAAATAAATAAAAAAATTGAAGATAATAAGTTTTCTTCATCGATTTTAATCTTTCAAAAGGATTTGAATAAACAGAAAATTGAATTGAAAAATATAGAAAATGATGAAATGTATGAAGATGAATACATGACAGAAGAAGAATTAAGAGATATTATAGTAAAAGAAGAAAGAAATAAAGAAAAATTTAAAAATATAGAAAAGAAAAGAAAAGTTTTAGAAAATGATAGAATGAATCAAATGAAAAGTATTGATTCTCAAAAATCAAAATATATTGAAAAATATGAAAAAATCAGAGATGAAGAAGATATATTAAATAATATTAATGAACAAAAAGATTTAATTACAGAAAATGAAAATAATAAAATAATTCATTTAGATAATTTACGTAACATAGAAAAATATAAAAAATATGTTGAAGAACAGATAAAATATGATAATTACAAAAAGAAAGTAAGTGATTTAGAAGAAAAAGAAATAGAAGATACCGAAAAATATAATGCTGTTGTTTTACTAAAAGAAAAAATTTTAGAATCTGAAATGATTGCTATTATAAATACCGTAGAAACAATAAATACACACGCTCAAATGTATTTAGATAGTTTCTTTCAGGATAATCCTATATCAATAACCCTGAAATGTTTTAAAGAAAGTAAAAAGAGTGAAAAACCGCAAATAAATATGGAAATATTTTATAAAGAGAACGAATGCGATATAAAAAGTATATCAGGTGGTGAATTTGATCGTGTGGTTCTAGCATTTACTCTAGCTTTATCTGATATGTTTAATACACCAATGCTGATGCTTGATGAATGCACGGCTGGGCTTGATGAACATACAACTGCTATTGTTTTTGAAACAATCAGAGAACATATGAAAAATAAACCAGTTTTTGTAATTGGACATCAAATAGTACAAGGTATATTTGATAAAATAATTAATATATAATTTAATTTTTTATATTTTTTTTAATAAATATAAAAAATGAATACAGATATAACTGAAATAATTCCACATCTATATTTATCGAATTGGTTTACTTCAAATAACGCGGATATTATATCTAAATATAATATAAAAGCAGTTTTAACACTTGAAACTATGCCAAAACCGGATGATATTGTAAAATATTACAAAAATAATAACATTGATTTTAAATATATAGATATATCCGATTCGCCATATTCAAATATATCACAATATTTTGATCCAACTTATGAATTAATTAAAAAATATATAGAAAATAATGAAAACATTCTTGTTCATTGTTATGCAGGAGTAAGTAGAAGTTCAACAATTGTTTTGAATTATCTTATTAGAAATATATATGATAAAATAAAGAAAGTAAATAGTTGCCCGCGTGATGTTGTTCAAAAAATTACTGAATTTTTAATTTGTAAAAGACCAGTTGTAAATCCAAATGATGGATTTATGAATCAAATATTAAAGAAAACTATTGAATATGATAGAATGAAATAAATTGATTTAATATTATACTAAATAATAAAAATTAATGAAATATTATTTAGTATCTGGATTATTTTTAATTTCTTTTTCTTCTCTTTCTATTTATAGTTTATATTTATTTGGTACATTCTTTGAAACAGATGATGAGTTCGATGAAGATAATTTTATTTAAAATTGATTTTTATCTAATTCAAAAATTAATAATTAGATAAATAATAATATGGAAATGTCATCCAATAATAATGATCGTAAAAAGCATATGTCTAATCCGAAAAATTTTTGTCATGAATTATTAAAACTTGATATTAGATATGAATATTTGATTGAAGCACGTGAGTCTATTAATTGTACGAATTTAGCAAGAATGTTTGTAGGAAAAAGTTCAAGAGGTGGTGTTTCAGCAGATAGTATTGAAACATGGATTAGAACGTTTGAATATGTTCAAGAAAATCCAGATGAAGATGATAATGATCAGTATACGGCTCGTCGAATTGAACCAACTCAAGAATATTATGATTATATTAATTTAATTAAAACACCTATACCAGATGATATTCGTGAAAGTTGGAAAAATATATCTAATAAAAAATTAGGTTGTGAAGCAAAAAAATATGGATATACAATTGGTATTGCTAACAGTAAAGCAGTAAAAACCCTACATAAAAGAATGGATGAAATGTTTTTTAGAAGAAAAAATAACATTTGGGAAAAAAAATTTGAGGATGTTATTGAATCATCAGAAGTTGATTATAGATTAATGAGTGTTAATGATTTACGTGCTTTATGTAAAGAAAGATCATTACCAAACGCACATCTTAAAACAAAAGATTCATTAATTAAATTATTAGAAAGAAATCCATTGAATTCTATTTATAATGCCGTTGAAGAAGATGAAAGTGTTGCTAATTATGATAAAATGACTATGAAAGAATTGAAATACTTAGCAAAAGAAAGAGGATTCAATGAATATAATAATATGAAAAAAGACGATTTGATTAAAGTTCATCAAGAATATGATAATGATATGAATGATGATTTTGAAGAAACAATAATTGAGGAAAATATTATTGAAGTTTTTAATTTTAATAATAAAGCTATAAGAACAATTGGAACATATGAAGAGCCATTTTTTGTTTTAAAAGATATTGCTGATATTTTAGAATTAAAAAATTATCGAAATGTTTATTCAAAAATGGATGATTATATGAAGGGTGTCCAAGTTATGGACACCCTTGGAGGATTGCAAAATATGCAAGTTATAAACGAGGCAGGTTTATATTATTTGATAATAAAATCAAATAAGCCAGTTGCTAAAGAATTTCAAAAATTGGTTTTCAGTGAAATCTTACCAACTATTCGTAAGAAAGGGATGTATAAACTTGAAAATCAATCTAAAATGATACTTCAGAGACCCATAAGGCAAATATTATTACTATCTGAAATTGATATTGAAGCAGAAGAATTAGAAATGAATTTTAATATGTCTTTATATTCTAATAAAACGGTAATATATTTAGCATATATTGGAAAGAATTTGGTAAAACTTGGATTTTCTGATAAAAGATTAAATAAAAGAGAAGAAAAACATACTAGTTGTGAAAGTCAATTTGACCAGTTTAGATTTATTAAGGCTTTTGAAGTATCAGGTCAACCGATTGAAAAGATTATAAAAGATTTATTAAGAATTTATAATATAAAATATCATTTACAATCTGAAATATATAAACCACCAAGCACTTTGAAAAATTTTATTGAAATAGTTAGTAATATGTTAAACGAACATGACTTAAAGTTTCAATTAGATAATTTGCGAGCGCGTTATAAAGAGCTTGAAATAGAGAATCTTAAATTAAGATTAAATAGGGTATGAATTTTTAATTTTATAAAATTAAAAATAAACGCAAAAAAATACACGTGTTTACAAAACTGGGAAACCTAAAGCTCCTCCTGAAACGCGGATGATGTTGTTGTTGACACAAGTGACAACAAACTCGAATGTTTGTGATTGATAGTATCCAGAACCAGTTGCTCCTCCTCCACCAGCTGCGGAGATGGCAGAGGCAGATGCTTCAGGTACAATTGATACGTTGGTTAACTTACCGTAATTAGTACTTCCCATAGGATCCAAACTCATGAAATCAAGGGAATATGAGTAAGAATGGAATCCAATGAAATCAGGAACGGTAGGAGCATGATACCAATGGTTGACAAGAGAGAAATAGTCAGATCCCATTTGAGACAATCTGTTGGTGTTCTCATAGATAAGAGAAGTTTGAAGGATAGGATCAGCAGATGCAGAAGGATAGAAAGAGATAACAGGTCCGGAACCACTGGAAGCAATGGTAGGAGAACTGGTAGCATAGTTAGACCATTCGGATCTGCAGGTGGTGTTTCTAACAGCGAAGAACAAGACCTTGATAGCATGAGAGAATCTGATATCGAAGGATTGTTGAGCGTTGGTACCGGGGGTGAAAGTAGAACGAGGTGCTGTTTGGACCTGCTCTATCAAAATGTCCCTAGGGGCACAGGCCATTCTCTTTCTCTCATCGTTGGAAACGATGGCATAGTTCGCCCAAACTTGGCAAGTTCCAAGAACAGGGACACCAGTAAGCAATTGAGAACCATCAGCGCTAAGTTGAACACTGTTAGTTTGCTCATCTTCGGTGGAAAGGATAAGAAGTTCGGTCCAGTCACGGAAAGAAAAGTTAATTCTCATTTCATTGTAAGGAAGAGCGGCAGTTGGAAGAGCAACACCAGAATCACGTCCATAGAAGAAAGGAAGAGGAAGGTTAAGAGTGTAAGAAGGAATAGCGACTCCAGCAGCTGTAGGATCAATCAAATCACTGACGTTTCCAACCATGTTGTCATATCCGTTTCTCTTGGAAGCGGGAACAGTGAAGGCGGCCCAGAAATCAAGATGGTAGTTATCCAAACGGGCAGCTACGAGATCGTTAAAGGTAACGTTGCATTCCTTGATAATACTGTGCATGAAATTTCTAGTCCATCTGATGCACTTTCCTCCAACACCAGCTGCGGAAGTAAGAGTGACAGCAGGTGTGGTTAGACGAAGCCAGGTTTGGAGCAAATAATCTCCGGCACGAGAAATAGAGACAGCCCAGTCTTGGTTGAAAGCAGGAGAACCACTGGCCTTAGTTAGAACCACGGGCACTTGTGTGAACCAAGTTGACTTACGGGTCTCTCGGACAAAATATGCGGTTGCGTCGGGGCCACCGTACATATATTTTTCGATTTCATCGAAAGTGGCTAGATCGATGAATCCAGAGGTAACATTTGAAGAAGTTAAAGCAGACATTTTTTTATAATAAACAAGAAAATAAAAAAAAAATCTTATTTTATGATATATTGTTTTAAAGAAATTCTAAAATATATAATTATATAAAATTATATAATTAATTGTGTTTATTTGTATGTATTTGTAATTTTATAAGTATTATTTGTGCTTTATGAGATGAAATCTAATGTTTAAAACATGTTTTCAGTTTGATGGGAGAATCCCGGCATCGATACTTATATTAACTAATTAACTAATACATATATTTATAAAACTGATTTAAAGAAATGATTTTATATATAAAATGACAACAAGAACATTTGAAAAGATTAAAGATATTTTTAATTGTAAGTTAATTCTAGAAGATGGTAGTGAATTTACTATTCCACTTCGCGAAGATGGATATATTTATGCTACCGCTTTATGTAAAGCTGTTGGAAAGAGAGTAAATCATTGGTTAAGTTTAAGAGAAACAAAAGATTTTGTAATTCAACTTGAAAATAAGATTAAAAAAAGTGATGCCGTTGTTACGGTTTCGGGACTTATTGAAATATATAAAGGAGGAAAAGACAAATATAATCAGGGAACATGGATTCATCCAGATTTAGGATTAAATTTGGCTCAGTGGTGTTCTGCTAGTTTTTCAATTCAAGTTTCAAAATGGATGAGAGAACTTATTTTTACAGGAACTGTTGAGATTGAAAATGAAAAGAAAGATGAAGAGATTGATACTAAATTTCAAGAACTTGTTAAAGAATTAGAAGAAACTAAGTCTAAATTATCTTTAACGGAGGAATTAGTTAAATCATATGATAATAATATTTTAGATATATCAACTAAATTTCAAAAATTAAAAATCAATCATCAATCTTATTTACGTCATAAAGAATTATATAAATTAAGAAGAGGACCATGTGTTTATTTAATTGATATGAAAAATGAATATAATGATGAAATATCAAGATATAAAGTTGGACAAACATCAGATATAACAAACAGAGTATCTGGATATAGAACAGCTAATCCATTTTGTAGAGTTATGTGTGTGATGTATGTGCATGAAAATTTAATTATTGAAAAAAATATGAAAATAAGATATCAAAAACAGTTATTACCGAATAATAGTGAATTCATAACAGGAGTTGATATTGAAACATTAAAAGATGCTTTATTTAATTTTGCAAGTATATTAAATTGTGAATATACTTTAGAAACAGATGAAGAAATAAATAAATTTAATCGTCATATTATCTCTGTAGATGATGTTATTGAAGATGAACAACTAGTTGTTGATGGTAAAAAAAGATGTGGAGGATTGCATCATGATAGTGATGAAAGTAGAATGGTTCCATTATCTGAATATTTTAAGAATAAATCGAACAGAGATGGATATGCAAGAATATGCAAAGAGTGTTATTTAATAGGTGTATATGGTGATAAAAGAAAGAAAAGGAAAGTTGTTACAATACCTAAATTCGATACAACAAAACAAAAGTGGTGTAATCTATGTGAAAGTGTAAAAGACCATAGTGATTTTTATGCAGATAATATGAAAAAAGATGGATTAAATGCAAATTGTAAATCTTGCAAAGCCAAACAAAAACAAAATCAAGTTGCTAGAAAGAAAGCGGAAAAAGAAAAGTATGATGATTCAAGTGAAATTAGTAAAACCGAAGAAATACTTAATAAAAATCCATATGAACGATATTCTAAACGCGAATTAAGACAAATTGCTATCGACAAAGGTTTGAAAATTACTTATAAATTTACTAAATCAGAATTGATTAGCATTTTAAGTTGATTATTTATAAAATTGATTTTATATATTAAATAAATATATAAATATATATAAATAGGAAGAAGATTAAAAAAACGGTTTAACAACTTAAACGTTTATTATATAAATAAATGGATTTATCAAAATTTTCTAAAACAGATTTATTAAATAAATGTTATGAACTAGATATTAAAAATTATAAGTCGAAAAATAAAAATCAATTAATAGAATTGTTATTGCAACAAATACCTTGTAAACTAAAAATGATTGATTTATTTGCTGGAACAGGAGCATTTACTCTGGCGTTTGAAAATACACGTAATGTAGAATGTGTATTTGCTAATGACATGGATATAAGTGCTGAACTAATATATGATGAAAATTTTAATCATAAATTAACATTAAAAGATTTAAATGATATTGAACCAAAAGATATACCATCTCATGATATTTTAACAGGAGGTTTTCCATGTCAACCTTTTAGTATAGCTGGAAAACGTGAAGGATTTGATGATAACAGATCAAATGTATTTTGGAAAATATTAGAAATTATGGATTATCATAAACCAAATTATGTAATTCTAGAAAATGTAAAAAATTTAGTATCTCATGATGATAAAAAAACATTTGAAATAATAAAAAATGAATTAACAAACAGAGGATATTTTATTACTTATAAAATTCTTAATACATCAGATATAACAAGTATACCTCAACATAGAGAAAGAATTTACATAGTATGTATAAAAAATAAAGATATTTATGATAAATTTTCTTTAGATTTTGAAAATATAAAAAAAAAAGAAATAATTGAAATGTTGGAAAGTGAAGTCGATGATAAATATTATTATACTGAAAAATCAAAAACATGGCCTCTTGTTAAACAAAGTATATTAAAAAAGAATACTATTTACCAATATCGTCGTGTGTATATAAGAGAAAATAAAAGTTCTGAATGTCCTACTTTGACAGCAAACATGGGAACCGGGGGGCATAACGTCCCGTTAATATTAGATGATAAAGGAATTAGAAAATTAACTCCTCGTGAATGCTTTAATTTTCAAGGTTTTCCAAAAACGTATAGATTACCTATAGAACTATCTGACTCAAAACTTTATAAATTATCAGGTAATGCTGTTACAGTAAAAGTTGTTAGTTTAATAGCAGAAAGATTATTAAATTTAATTTCTAAGTTTAAAAACTAACAAAATATAGATAAAAAAATGAAATCATATAAAAAAGTTCCTAATATTAATGCTCGTGATTTTGCGACAATTCTAGGTGTAAATCCATATCAATCAGCATATGAACTTCTAGAAGAAAAAATTGAAAAGAAACATCCATTTTTCGGTAATAAATTTACAGAACATGGTAATCGTTATGAAAACGTCGCAATTAAATCATTTGAAGAATTAACAGGTAATAGAGTTGATAGTAATCAGTCAAACACATCGCATCCTGAATATGATTGGATTACTGGTAGAGTTGATGGTTTATTTAACGAAGAAGTATTTGATGAACCAACAAATTTATCACGTAAAAGAAAAAGAAGTAAAAATAATAAATTATGTGTTTTAGAAGTAAAATGTCCATTGAAAACAGATAGAACAGAACCATTAACAGAACAAAATGTGCCTATGCATTATTGGTGTCAATGCCAGGTATATTTAAATATGATTGGTTGTGATAATGTTTATTATGTTGAATATTATATTCGTCCGAATGATAATCCGGAGAATGCAAAATTATATTATGTAAAAATTAAAAAAGATATGCTGTGGTGGGAAGAATCATTAGTTAAAATTAAAAAGTTCTATGAAGAAATGAAGAAATATCATTTATTAGGTAATTTGGAGACACATCCGGTAAGAATATCAGAGAAAATATGGAAAATTACCTTATTGTCTTAATTTATAATTTAATAATTATAAATTAAATAGTTTTATTAAGGTTGTTGAATTTCCATTTCATCACGAAAATTACTATTTTCAATATGGTCACGTATATCATAATACCGATTAATAAGTATTTCATATCTTATTCTAAAAATATTTAGATTTCTTATAGTATTTAGAAAAATATTACGTATTTGGTGATCTAATTCTATATCGATACTGAATGAATTATGACAAAGATCATCATTAATATCATAAAAGAATATTTGAATGATATTATTATCAAAATAAATATACGAGCCAATAAAATCATTATCGATTCTAAGAGAAGTTTCGATATTATTTTCAATCTTTTCTATGAAATGAATTATATCATATGTATTTATTTTAGATAGTTGTGAATTTAATTCTAGTGTAATACCATGATATTTAATATAAATTGTAAAAGTATCATCGATATCATCATAATCTTGATCAAAATTTTCTATACCGCAAGATAATTCAATAGTAAAATGATTCATATTACAAATTATTTAAGAAAATGATAATAATAAAAACATTTTTATTTTAACTTACAAACCTTGAGATTGAGAAAATCTATCATATTTTTCATATGAAGAAGAACCACATGATTGTTGTACTTGTGATCCCATATCATAACCAGCGCTTGTGACTTCAAAACCTTCCTTAACTCCCTCAGGTACTTGATAATTGTTATTATATTGATTAGCGGCCACTTGAGAACTGATGTAGGTCATATACTGAGGTCTTTGTACGTTTTCAATCCCAACGCGATCTTCAGCGCTATTACAACCTTCTCTTTTAGTTTTAAAAGAATTGGCGCAAGCAAGACGACCAGCAGTGTCTAAACCATTCCAGACGGGACACACTAGGTTACGTGGGTTCAAAAATCGATCAGATTGGATTCTAGAAGAATATCCAGTATCTACTTTACATGTTCTAATAGCACTTTCTAAATTAACAATTCCAGACATTTTATTTATTAATAACAAGAGAAAGATTTAAAAAAAAAATATAATTTTTGTAAATTATATTTTTTCATTTAGATTTTATACAAATTTTATAAATATTTTATAAAAAAATTAGTCATATGTTACTTTGATATTATAAATTTTACATATTTTATTTATTTGTTCATTATTTTCAATATCAAATAGATGTATTCTTTTAGTATGTTCCGGGTATTCGTTAGAATAACATAATATTTGACCTATTGCATATTTCCAATTTTTTCCATTTTTTATTTCTATTATTTCAGTATCTGATAATATATCTATAAATCCTGATTTAGTTTCAACTTCCATTCTACCGTTTATTTCAGAACATAATCTTAATTGTATATCTTTTTCACGTGTTTTATTTTTTCTAAAATCTTTAATACTAAAATTTTCAAAACCTTTATTCAACAAATTTACAAATTTAATATTTTGTTCTTTTTTCATTTGGTTTATTATTTCATGTGTTTCAATATCATCTTTTAGTTTTAGCATATATAAAGTATCACTAAATTCAATACATGTATCACAAAAATCAAAATAACTTCCATCGCATTGACATATTCTTTTTTTACAATCAATTCTAAAAAATGTAATCATAGCCATTTTTTCATAAACATGGTCTCTATTAGAATCGTATTTATTATTTCCTTTATCAATAATAATCCATATATTTTTGAATATTTGAATTATTTCTTTGAAAAAATAAGAATCTCCAGCTTCTGTGTATCCATAATTTAAATACTTTGTCATAATATTATCAAAAAGATCATACATCATATCTGTAAACATTTTAAACTTAAATATAATAATATTAAAATATTTCAATTTTATTTTTAATTTTAATTTTAATTATTTTTTATAATTAAAATTTAACTTACACAAATTTATAAACCTTGAGATTGGGAGAATCTGTCGTATCTATCATAACCACATGTTGCGGGTGCAACTTGTCCAGCGAGATTTTGACCGAATCCAGCAACATATTTTTTATGAGGAGCATCACCAGGCATTCCATCAATACCGAAACCTTCCTTAACTCCTTCAGGTGATTGATAATTATTATTATACTGATTACCAGCTACTTGAGAACTGATGTAGGTCATATATTGAGGTCTTTGTACGTTTTCAACGCCAACACGGTCTTCTGCGCTATTACAACCTTCTCTTTTAGTTCTAAAAGAATTTGCACAAGCAAGACGACCAGCAGTGTCTAAACCATTCCAGACGGGACACACCATATTACGAGGGTTCAAAAATCGATCAGACTGAATTCTAGAAGAATATCCAGTATCTACTTTACAAGTTCTAATAGCACTTTCCAAATTAACTATTCCAGACATTTTATTTATTAATAACAAGAGAAAAAAAGAAAATTTATTTATTTTTTATATTTTTAATAAATTTTTATATAAAGTAATAGAAATAATTATTTTTTTCTTTTTATATCTTCAAATATATATTTTCATTTCTTTAAATATATATTTATTATATACATTCTTCAATATATTCATATGTTTCGTTATAATCATCGTTTTTTTCTAAAAACTCATTTTCATCTTCATCATCTTCAACATCATCTTCATCTTCAACATCATCTTCAACATCATCTTCAACATCATCTTCATCATTATCATCTTCAACATCATTTTCTATTATTTCAAATTCTTCCTCAATTGTTGGCTTTGATTTTAACGCTTCTGTATGAACAACAGATGTTGTATGTCTTTTCCAACATTGACGAGATAAAACACTTTCACATACTAAACATTTAATTTTCTGAGTTCTAGATTGTTTTATTTTATGTTTATTTTTAGCACGATATTCTTTTAGATATTCCAAGCGCTCTTCAATATTTTGTTTATAATATTCCTTTTTCCTAACTGCTATTTTTATAATATTTTCTGGATTATTATTATATTCACGCTGTTTTATTTTTAATTCTTCTTTATGATTATCACGGTATCTTTTATTTTTTTCTTTTTTCTTTTCAGGATCTCTATTTTTATCATAAATTTTGTATTTTTCAGGGTTTTCCTTTCTATCTTCTTTACATTTCAGATTAATTTCTTCTCTATTTTCTTCTAAATAAAGTTCCGTGCGTATTTTACTATCCTCTTTTATATTTTTACCTTGAATTATTATATGTTCTGAAACATCCTGAAATGAATCAACGTAAAAATCAATCACATTTTTAAATTTATTAATCATTTCAGGTTCGTCAATATCGTTTGATTCAAATATTTCTCTATTACCTTCTATAAGATATTTAGACATTTTTAAAATCACATTAGTTTCAACTACATTCAAAATAATAGAACATCTACATGATTTATAATAAACTAATTTAATATCTTTTTCATCTATTAAAATACCTTTTAATTTATAACTTCTATATCTTTTATTAATATCAGCCGTTCTTCCAATAATATAAATAGTTCTACCGTTAATATAGGCAACTAAAAGATAAATTACAAATTTTTCTTCTGTTATAACTTTTGGTTCATATTTTTTATGTAACATGACATTAAGTTTTTCAATTTCATTTATTGAAATCTTATATTTTTCGTCTAATTCTTTGTTCATCTCAATAATTTTTATTGTTTCTTCTTCTTTATTCAATAATTGTAATCTCAATTCATTAGTCTCTTCATTAACTGTTTCTTGTAACAGTTCTTCTAACTTAATATAATAATCATGTACTTCATCAGCTTTCTTTGTTTCTGATTTCAAACAGAATTTTTTGAAGGTATTGATAGTTAGCACTATTTGTTCTTTATTATATCCACCCCTGTTTTCACTTTCATTTTTTTGCTCCTCCGAACGGAGGAGCAAAATTTTATAATCAATATCTTTAGTAAAAAATTTGTCTAATAATCTTTTGGCATTATCCTTTCTTGTAAATCCTAACCATTTCCATACATTATCAAAATCGATTACAAAGTCTTTTTTTGAATCATAATTTAAAAAACAATAAAAACTAGCAACAAATAATTGTTGTTGGTTGTCATTAAAATTTTCTTTAATTTTATTCAAGAATCTATTTTCATATTCTCGTGAAAGACGAGTAATTGAGTTTTTTTCAATAAGATGAGTAATATTTAAAGTTTCCATTTTTATTTATAAAATCATTTCTTTAAATAATGTTAATTATTGCTCTTAAAAAAACAAAAATATGTTTTCAACTCCAACTTTATATTTTCAACTCATTATAATTTTATATTAAAGTAATAGAAATATAAAATAAAAATGGCTGATGAATTATTTAATGAACTTAAAAACTTACCGACAATGAAAGATGTATTTGAATTTATACAAAATAGATTTCCTCAATGGATCGTAGATATAGTTGATAAATATTCGATAGATTATCCTGAACTTGTAAATAATTGGAAAACGATTTCAACTTCATCAAAAACACCAATGCAGAAAATAATAATTGTTCAAAATTTTGAGAATGATGAACATTTAACTTTGGCAGAACTTTTAACACAATGTGGATTTGTTGTAAGAACAATAAATGAATATATTCCATGTTCAGTATGTAAGTCTGCAATTCCATCACAAACTGTTTATAATAAAATGAAAGAAATGAATAAAGATGTTCCTTTAATGTGGAATAATAAATGTCATAACTGTTAAAATAAAATTGAAAATTTAATTTATATTTTAAATTAAATTATATAAAATGTGTCAATCTTGTTATAATAATATTAATGATGAATATACGAATGATTATACAAATGATTATACAAATGAATATATGAATGAATATATGTACGATCATAGATTTGATAATGATAGTCTTCCAGACTTAATATCACCATCAGATAATGATAGTTTACCTGATTTAGAACCACCATCTGATGATGAAATGCCTTCATTAATATCACATGATAACAGTGATTATATAGATATTGATATATTAATAAATCGATATTCTCATGAAGAATGTCCAGAGGACGATACATATGAAAATGACGAAGAATAATTATAAAATTTATTTATCTTAATATCAATTTTTATTGCAAAAACAATAAAAATTATTCAATTTCAACTATTTTATTTGTTTCAATATAGCTTTTATGGATTTTCGATTCTTTATGTCTTTTTAGACCTCTTTTAGATATTGTCATACCGCAAACACATAATACACTAGGTTCTTTTCTTAATTCATTTACAGTTTTTCCAGTTTCAAGATACTTTTGATGTCTATCTGTATTTAGATGAGTTGACAAATTTTGTCTAGTTACAGTTGAACCACAAACACAATTGATAGATTCTTCCATAATATCTTTTCTTTCTTCATTATATTTTTTCTTAGATTCAGCGATTTGTTCAGCATTCTCTTTACGATAAATTTTCATATATTCTTTTTTCTTTTCTTTTTCTTCTTCTGTTCGTTCTGATGCTTTTTGTCTTTGTTTTTCAATCAAAGTTTCACGATTATTAAAATTATAATCTAATGTTCTTTCTCTAAGCAAATCTTTATTTAAAGCCCGAAATGTCGCTTCTCTATCAAGGATTTCATCATGATTTTCCAATCTATATTCTCTGTTATATTCTGACTTACTTTCTTTATTTTCTTCAAATATTTCGTATTTAAGTTCATTAAGTTCTTCTTCTGTTCTCTCTTCTAAAACCAAATCTTCTTCAATATCATCACAAAATATTTTTAAATAATCGAAATACTGTGTAAAGAAAGATACATCTTTTCCTTCAGGTAATTGAAACACATCTCGTGTAGATATTATTTTATATTTATTTAATTTAGCTAAAAGAATATCTTCTATCGCATCCATAAGTATTGTTGATTTACAAGAAATATAATATACGATTTTAAAATTAAATAATTTATTATCATTATAATTGTTTAATCTATTTTGTAAATTACAAGTTTTACCAACTGTATATATTCCTTCAGATTCTTTTTCATCAGCAGTACATAAATAACAAACGTTTTTTCCTTTAATAACTTGTGATTTTCTTTGAAGTTTATTTATTTTTTCATCTTTCTTTTGAATTACTTCATCTTTTATTTCTAATTGTAATTTTAATTCATTTGATTCATCATCTTTCATTTCTAATTGTAATCTTAATTCATTTGATTCTTCATCTATTACTTCATGTAGAGTTTCCTCTAATTTTATATAATATTCATGTATTTCATTTGCTTTTGATGTATTTGCTTTCAAACACATTTTCTTGAAAGTTTTAATGTTAAGCATAAATTTTTCACGTGGTCTTCCTGCTTGTGAATATTCCCTCGCATCAGGGAATATTTTTTTATAATCAATATCAACTTTAAAGTATTTTTCAAGTAAATCTTTTGCTTTATCTTTTTTTGTATAACCTAACCAACTCCATATATCATCTAAATCAATAACAAAATCATCAGATTTATAATTTAAATAGCAATAAAAGCTTGAAATAAATAGTTGTTGTTCATCAGTAGAAAAACTATTTTTTAATTTATTGATCAATTTTGATTGATAAGGTTTATATAATTTAGTATTAGGATTTTCCTCAATAAGTTTAACAATATTAATTGGTTGAGACATTTCTTTTTATATATTAAATAACAAATCTTTAAATCATTATTTCTTTTTTCTGAAAAAAGAAAAATATTATTTCTGTTGTGAGAAAAAAGAAAAATATATAAAATTGATTTTTTTTAAGTTTATAATTTAAAAAAATCATAAATCAACTTTAATATGTCTACAAAGCGTTTATTAACCGAGAAAGAAATCGAGAATATACTTGATTTCATTAAACCATATGAAAGAATACCATATGAGACAGCAATGTCAATTGTTTATGAAGCAAAGAGAAAGTTACGTAATCAATTGGTAAATGTCGAAATATATCAAGAAATCATACCTGAACTTAAAAAAGAACTAGAAAAGAACTACAATGATTGTAAAATAAGTCCTGGTGAGTCCGTTGGTATTCTATGTGCTCAATCGATTGGAGAGAAAAACACGCAAAATTCTGTTTCGCCAATAGAACGTGTTGTTCTAAAACATAAAAATAACATTTTTCAAACAACTATTGGATATTTTATTGATAAATTGATGTTTAAAGAAGATATGTATGAAGAAAATAACTACTTAAAGAAATTGAATGGTGATTTTGAGATTTTAACGATATCACAAGAAGAGAATATTGAGTGGAAAACGATATCAGAAATAAGTAAGCACCCAACAAATGGAGACTTAGTTAAGATACGAACAGAGACTGGACGAGAGGTGACAACTACATTATCTCATTCTCATTTAAAGCGCGAGAATAATAAAGTATTACCAATTTTAGGATCAGAATTAAAGATTGGTGATAGAGTTCCAGTGATGCGAAAGTCACCAATGGTAATGTTGGAAGAAAAGAATAGCGAAGAAATATTAATGGCGTGGTTTTATGGTGTTTATACATCATTTGGTTCTATATCAAACAAAGGAGATTTCTTGATCATAAAAAATACGAATATGAAGAATAATGAATTGTTTGATTTTAGTTTAAGATTATTATTATCTGATTTGGATACGAAATATTCAATAAAATTGGAAAATAAATTCTTTTATGCGATTTATTCATCAAAAATGGTTGAAATCATTGATCTTCATTTCGGTAATGAGAATGAAGTACCCGAGTGTGTTTATAATTGGGGTGAAAAGAAGTTAAAAGCCTTTTTAAGAGGCTTTTTAGAGGAAAACGGATTCATATCTAAATCTAATTCCAAGTTAGTAAGTGTTCAACATCTTTTAACTCGATTTGGAATACATAGTAGAATAGAAACGTTAAAAATCGATGATAAATTATCTTTTTACAATTTATATATTCAGAATAAGTATTATGATTTATTCAGAGAAATATTTCCTACTGTGAAAATAGATGAAAAATTATTTGAAAAAGACTATGAGACTATACATCCGGATGTTAAAGACGTTGAAAACTACAAAAGCGATGTGGTATGGGAAAAGATAGTTGATATTCAGATAATAAAAGAGTGTGATTATAATCATAATTATGTATATGATTTTTCTGTAAAAGGAAATGAAACATTCGGTTTATTGAATGGAATAGTAGTGCATAACACGCTGAATACTTTTCATTTTTGTGGACAAAGCGAGCGTTCAGTCGTACAAGGTGTTCCTCGGTTTCAAGAGTTATTGAATGCTACAAAATCACCAAAAAATGTAAATTGTAAAATATATTTTAACGAGGGTAATGAAAGTTTAAAAGATTTAAGAAATACAGTATCAAGTAATATTGTATGTTTGGCAATGAAAGATGTATCAGAAAATATAGAAATCAGAATGAATAAAGAAAAGGAGGAATGGTATGAAAACTTTAAGTTATTGTATAATGATAAATTTTCAAGTCATGAGCATTGTATATCAATAAAGCTCGATCAAAAAAAATTATTTAAGTATAGAATAGAAATAAAAGAAATATCAGATAAAATTGAATCAGTATATGATGATTTATACTGCGTATTTTCTCCACAAGATATAGGACAATTAGATATTTTTATAGATATATCCAGAATAAAATTTACAGAAAAACAATTATTGTTTATAACGGAAGAAAATGCGAATGAAATATATATAGAAGAATGCGTACAGCCGATTCTAGAAAAGTTGATATTATTTGGTGTTCAAGGTATAGAAAATATTTATTTTTCTAAAGATGATAAAACGGATGAATGGTATGTAGAAACAGATGGAAGTAATTTCAGAAAACTACTAGGACATCCGATTATTGATTATACTCGGTTATTATCGAATAATATGTGGGATATTTATGAAAATCTAGGAATAGAAGCAACTAGAGAATTTTTAGTAAATGAATTTGAGTCTATAATGGAGGGAATTAATTTGTGTCATGTTAAATTATTAGTTGAAAGAATGACATTTTCTGGAAATATTAATTCTATATCGCGATACACCTTAAGAAAGGACGACGCAGGTGTTCTTTCAAAAGCTTCATTTGAAGAAAGTACCGATAATTTTATCAAGGCAGGATTCTCGGGGGAAATAGAAAAAACGGTTGGTGTATCAGCGAGTATTATATGTGGAAAGAGAGCAAATATTGGATCAGGATTTATGGATCTAAAAATGAATTTAAACTATCTAGATGATAGTATACCTGTATTTAAAGACGAAAATAATGATGGAGTTGTAATAGAAAATAAAGGAGGCTATTCCAAGTTTAAAATGTATACAAATTTAGAAACGGATACTTAAAGAAATTATATTAAAATTTTAAACTGTATATAAAAACTATTAGAATATCATTAACATCTTCACTTTTCATTTTAAATAAATTTAAATAATAAAAAAAGATATTTAAAGACATGTGATTTATAATATGCCTTTATAATACAGTGGTAGTATATTCGTCTTGTAAACGAACAACCCGAGTTCGATTCTCGGTGGAGGCATATAAATTTTTAAACTAAAAATTAGTTTAAAAATTTATTTTATAAATCAATTAATTTTGTACTAGTTTGAATATTAATTTTACGTCTAATATCATTTTCAACTTCTCTTAATATTGTTTGATATTTATAGTTTTGATTTATATAATATTTTTCAAATAATTCTTCTGCAAATTTTTTTGTTAATTCATTAATTTTATTTTTTATTTGAACATCTATTTCAATATCTTTATATACTGATATAATTAAATCCATTATTATTAATCGTATAATTAAAGATCTTATCATATCCTCGTATAGATTTTTTTCAATACTATTATTATAAATTTGAAGACTTAAATTATCAATATTACTCTGTAGTATGATTTGCTTATTTTCATATTTTTTGTTCTGTTCATTTGCATTATTAAGTTTATTCAATAAATATATTATAACAACAATAAATAAAAAACATAATCCAATTACAATATTATCCATTTTATTATTAATATATTTTTTTATTTTTATTTTTTTAATTTACAACTTCTGTGAATTTTAAAAGTATCTTCTATATTATCTTGTGGAACGATTTTAATAATACATTTTGACTTTTTACCATAAAAAGGTTCAACACAACCAGAATGTGATTTTTTTCTTGATTTTTTAATAGATTTCTTACGAGATTTATTATTATAAGGAGATTTAACGCATTTTGAACGAAATGTTTCAAAACGGTCTCTAACATCTTCATAGGAGAGATTCGATTTTTTATTTAACATTTGATTTATTAATTCGTGTAATTCGTAAATATATCTAGAAAAAGATTCACGATTCTTCATTCTATCCATTGTTAAAGGTAGTTTTTTAAAATTTTTTGTTAAATTTATTCTACAATATTTACAAGGAAGAACATTCTTTAAACTTAATATAAAATCGCGATAATGATTTTGTGTTTCTAAATCTGGGTGAACAGGATAATTAAAACTCATAACATGAAGAAAATTCCATAACATTGGTCCCCAAACAGATGTTAACATTCCCTCGCCACTATTATAATCTATTTCAGAAAATACTGATTTATGTTTATGTGGGCTTTTTTTCATTCTTCTTTTCTTTATTTTAATAAATATAATTTTGATTTACTTTTTCTTTTTCTTTTTGATTTACTTTTTGAACTTATTTTTTTTGAACTTTTTCTTTTTGATTTTCTTTTTAATTTACTTTTTCTTTTTGAACTGATTCTTTTACTTTTATTTCTTCCATCATGAGATTTAGAAAATGGACTAATATTATGAATAAAACCTTTTTTTATCATTGTATATTTAAAACCTTTTTGTGTCTGTGTATCAATCTTTGTATCAACTATAATAGAAAGTGGATCATCACCTATTCTATTTTTTAGTTGTGTTATTACTGTATCAGTTTTAGATTTAAATGCAGTGGTTTTTTCGTTTAAACTAAAAATATTTAATATATGTTCTTTAATTTTTTTTCTATCTTCATTTGTAGTGTTTAGAAAGTCTAAACTAATATCTTCTAATTTTAAAATATCTTCTGATTCTATAATATCTGTTTTTTTTTCTTCTTTTTTACGAATAGATTCAACTTCTACATAATATTGTGTTAGACTTGTTGGTTCAATTTCAATTTCTCCATGAGCATCTTTTTTTTCAAATTTTATAATACTACCAAATCTATCTTTAACATTTATAATATTTACGATAGGTTGAAAAGATCTATTGTTATATATAAAAAAATTATTTAACGATAATTTGTCTTCATTATTTAAATTAAATGTTATTTCTAACGGTTGAGTTGGTGGAAATGAAATTTGTAAACAATCCTCTCCTATATATTTAACATTTTGCCCAAATTCTATCAATTTTAAATTTTCCCCTGATTCTTTTCCACAATCATCAAATGCATTATTACCAATTGTTTCAACATTATTTGGTATAATTATACTTTCGAAATTACAATGACTAAAAGCAAAAGAATCAATTGTTTTAAGATTTTCAGGTAAAGTTATACTTTTTAATTTCGAACATCCTGAAAAAGCAAATTTTCCAATATGTTCAACGTTATTCATAATAATTTTCTCTAAATTTTCACAATTTGCAAAAGCATAATCTCCAATATAAGTAAGACTATCTGGTAATGTTATTTCTTTTAATTTTGTATCATTAGCAAATACAGCTACTGTTTTACGTGCTTCAAATATATATTTACCATCTTTAATTCCTTTAATTGTTTCGTCTGGAATTACAAGGTTATCTACTTTTTTTTTATTATAGTAATGTGTAATTATATTATCTTTATCTATTTCAAAAATTTTTGATTCTGTTGTCATTTTAATAATAAAAATGAAAAATAAAATTTGATAAAATAATAAAAAGTAAAGATGGATCAAATATTGTGTAGTGATGTTATAAAGCACATGACAAGTTATTTAGATAATAATGAATTGTTTTTTTTTATCAATACTTGTAAATATTTTTATGATATGTTTATAAATTCAAGAGTAAAGTTTCCATCTCTTGATTTTATATTTAGAAATGCTAAAAATTTTCAGTATTTATATGAATTCAAAGATTTCAAAATAAGTAGAAAATGTTTTTACAAATACGCAGTTAAATATGGAAGAATAGATATCTTAGATTATATATATGACAATATAAATGGTAAACAGTATTTAGACTATAAAATATTTTGGCATTGTATTAAAAACAAAGATATTCGAAAAATAGAATGGATGAAAGAACATAGATGTCCATATAATGAAAATTTAAGATATAAAACATATTTTGATAATGATAATGTAAATTTAATGAAGTGGGTAAATACAGAATTGATATGGGAAGAATTGCAATTTTTCGATTTCGTTAAACACAATAGAAATTTAACTGATATTAGATGGGTTTTAAATAGTGTTCCTTCTTTAAAAGAAAATATATGTGAAATAGCGTCACAATTAAATGATTTTAATCTTCTAAAATGGGGGATAAAACATAATTATAAAATAACGAAATTAACACCAGCATTTGCATCTAGAAATGGTAATATGGAAATGTTACAGTACTTATATAAAAATGATTGTGAATGGAATGCATGGACAACAACTGAAGCGTCGGAAAATGGATATTTTGAGATATTAAAATGGGCTTATGAACGTGGATGTCCATTAGAGTCATATGCATTGATTGGAGCTATGTCAAATCGTAATTTTGAAATTATATCATGGTTAATAAAAAATAAATGTCCAATAGATTATGAAACACAAAAATTTGCATATTATAATAAAATAGAATTAAAAAAAATATAAAAATGAATAAAATAATTATCTAAACAGATAATTATTCAAACTATATAATAAGATGGGAATATTTAATTTTTACAGTTGGTATAGAAAGCAATTTTCTGCTAATATTTATAAAGTTCAGACAAATATATCAGAGGCGATACCAGATATAAGAATAGATAATTTAATGATTGATTGTAATGGATTATTCCATACAAGTGCTCAAAAAGTGTTCAAATATGGTAATTATAAACCACCATATGAAGTATTGATAAAAGAAAACAAGTTTACAAAGCAAGAGGTATATAATGATATATGTCAGACTATCGAAAATTTATTTTTTACAGTAAATCCGACAAAAAGACTTGTATTATGTGTAGATGGTACTGCTCCAGCGTCTAAAATGACACAGCAACGAAAAAGAAGATTTAAGGCGGCGGCAGATCGTGAAGAAGGAGATAAAACATTTGATTCTAATTGTTTAACACCTGGTACAGAATTCATGGATCATTTATCTAAGTATATTGAATGGTTTATACGTCAAAGAATTACTGAGAATCCATTATGGCAAGAAATTGAAGTAGTATATTCATCTTCTTTTATTCCAAGTGAAGGAGAACAAAAGTTAATGTCATTTATTAGAAAATATGGAAAAGATAATGAAAGTTATGTTATACATGGATTAGATGCTGATCTTATAATGTTATCTTTACTAACACATTTTCCAAAATTTTATGTATTAAGAGATGATACATTTGATAGAAATAATAAATATCTTCTTTTGGATATTGGAGTTGTTCGGAAACAATTGATAGAAGAAATGAGATGGGAATCTAGTGATGAACATAAATTTAATGAGGAATGGGTTATAAATGATTTCGTATTTTTATGCTTCTTAACGGGGAACGATTTTCTTCCCCATATTCCATCCATAGAAATCATAGAAGGAGGTATTGAAGTAATAATTCAAGTTTGTAAGACAGTAGGAGAGACGCATGGTCATATAACAAGAAATACTAAAGGTAATATAGTTTTTTGTAAGAATGCTTTAGGAAATTTTTTAGAAATAATTTCAGAAAGTGAAAAAGAATTATTTGAACAGAAATATAAAAAACGAGCGCGATATTTTCCAGATGAAACATTGGATAAATGTGCTTCTTTTGACGGTGAAAAGTATTCGATTGATATTGACAAATATCGGGTATTATATAATGAAAAACATTTTAAAGATGAAGAAGATTTAGAAAAGGCTTGTAATTCGTATTTGGTAGGTTTACAATGGATATTAACATATTATACAAAAGAAGTTCCAAGTTGGAAATGGTTTTATCCATATCATTATGCTCCATCGTCAAGTACACTTATAAAATATATTTCATCTTTCCAAAAACCGCGTTATCATAAAGGAGTTCCATCCACACCTTTTCTTCAGTTATTATCAATATTACCTCCAAAAAGTTCGCATTTATTACCTAAAAATATGAATAGTGTACTGAATACTCATTTGAAAAAGTTTTGTCCAGATAAAATTGAAGTAGATTTATCAGGTAAAAAACAAGAGTATCAAGGAATTGTTTTATTACCATTCATTGAACAAAAGACAGTTCAAAAAGTTTATGATGATTATATTGATAAAATGGATGAAAAAGACTTGAAGAGAAATGTTTTAGGTAAAAGTGTAATATACAAATATAATCCATTAACACCTAAAATGTTTTATTCTTATTATGGAAATATTCCGAATTGCATGGCAGAATATAGAATAGTTGAACTTTAAAATAAAATTGAATTTATTTTCTTTACAAAATAAAATAAATTTAGTATGGATATTCAATTGTTAAAAGTGTATTATGATAGCCCTTTATATAATCATTCAATGTCTGATATAATAGATATATACGGTGGTGTTTTATTTGATATATTTGAGGAGATTGGGAAACAATTAATGTATGTGACTGAAAATACATTTGGTTTTATATACGACACATGTATGAAGATATTGGAATTTTATATGATAAATTATACTAATTGCAATATATTTGTAATTATGATGCTTTTAATTTATGTGATTGGTTTGTTACAATTTCTTTTGATTCAATCAGATAGAATAATGAAAAAAAGTAATGAAATATCAAATGACACAACATATGAATTGCCGTATGAATTGCAACGAATTAATAGAAGTGTAAAAACCGAGACATATAAATTATTAAAAAGCATAGAAAATATGTTTGAATACAAGAACAGTGGTGAAATAATTGAATTCAAACGCAAATTAAAAAAAATATTAGATAATGATGACGATAGATCAGCAAAGAAGATATCAAGAATAAATATAATGATGGCATTTGATAATTTTGAGGATGATGAGATAGATGAAGATGTTCAAAAAGATTTAATAAATACAAAGAAGAAGTTAAAACAGCATTAAATAATTATTTTAAAAAATTAAACTAAATTTAGTTTAATTTTTAATTAATAAGAAATGATCTAAGATTTTTATTATAATCTAAATTCATTATTTTAGATTTTATATTTTTTTTTATCCAATCATTATCAATATATTTTTTGTTAGTATATATAACATTTGTATCTAAAAATTCTGGTTTTATTAACATAGATTCATTTGTGCATATTGAACAATCTGGATTTTCTTTATATTCATTTAAAATTGTTTCTAAAAAGTCTTTAGAATAAATATAATCATCATCTAACATTATAATAATAGTATTAGCAGATGTTTCTCTAAGTATTGTAGGTATAAATTTAGTACCAGGACCATAATCTCTTCCACAATTATAAACATTACATATATTTTTATAATCTTCAGGTACATCGTATTTTTCACCATTACAATTACTAGGAATATTTAGTATTATTCTATCAACTTTTATAGTTTGGTCTAATAAAGACTTTAGAACAGGTTTAATTTTTTTAATTCTGTTAGGTGTTGTTGTTAATGATATAACAACTCTACAATCCATATATTTCTTTAATTTTTTATAATTTTTTATATATTTCATATCATCAGAATCAAAATGAAGATTAATATATCTAATAATATCATATATATAAAATAAATATAAAATTAAAATGAAAATCATTAACAAAACTATTTTTGGTTCCATTTTTTTTATTAATATAAATATTTTTAAATTTCTCAAAATATATCTTCAAGGATTTAAAGAATAATTATAAAAATAAAAAATGGATTTTTCTGAAGAAAATAATAAAAAGATTTCAGAATTTTTAAGAGAAACAGCAGATTTGATTGATAAGAATGAAATAGATGATTTTACATTAGAAAAAGCAGGTGAATTTTATATGTGTAATTTATTAAAAACAGAATTAGATAAGATAGAATCACCAGTAGATGAAAAAGATTTTGTAAAATTTCTAACAGTTGGTTGGTATATTTATAATGTTGTTTTAAAAAAGAAATAATATTATATATTATAAAATATATGATCAAAAAATATATTGGATATAATGTTCCTATTATACTTTATGACGGAAAAACCAAGTTATCTCAAAATATTACTAAATCAGACATATTGATGGGGATAAATTCAGAAAAAGTCAAAATAAATAATATACAATATATTGAAAATAATATGTTTAAAATAATCCCAAGATTTGGTAAAAGTTTTATATTAGGAATGGATCATCGATTAGTATCTGAAGATGAGACCAATATATATTTATTTAATGTATTAGATTATTATATATTTAAAAGTTCTAAATATTATTTGATTAAATCAAATACAGATTTTGTATATCAAAGTATAAAAATCGATCCTTATTTCTTGGGAATTTGGCTAGGAAGTAAAAATAAAGAAAATATTAAATTTGAAATAAGTAAAAGTAATAGTTGTATAATTGATTATATAAATTCAATGATTAATAAATTAAATTTATCTGTTGAAATATTAGAAGAAACCGAAGAAAAAATTATAATAGATATAAATGATACTTTACTAAATGAATATTTTATGATTAACAATTTATTTGAGACACGACATATACCAGATAAGTTTAAATATAATAAATCAGTATATAGGCTTAGATTATTAGCCGGTATATTAGATTCTAATTCTAGATATCATACAAGACGTAGTTATTATGAAATAATAGATGAAAAGGAATTGATTCATGATATTAATTATGTTGCTCAATCATTAGGATTTCAAACAAATCTTTTTTTAAGAGAAATGAATACTTGGAGTGTAGAGATATATGGAGATAATTTAGGAGATATACCAATGATGACAATAAATAATATCATATTTTTTCAATCAGTTTGTTGTGATTTTAAAATTGCACAATTATTTGATAAAAGATGTGTAGAAATAGAAATAGAAAATCAAAATATATTAACAGAAGATTTCATTTTAATTTAAAATTGATTAAATATAAAGATTTAATATAAAATAATATATATTAAATCAGGAATGTCAATTAAATATAATGTTGATGAATTAAATAATGAACAATTAGTTGAGATTAATGATAATTTAAAAATAGAAATCGAAAATAGCAAATATAATAAATTTGCTCCTAAAAGAACAATAGAACCTTATTGTATT
>Ga0214921_10000619_pt1 | contig 64396 bp, 64 predicted proteins | sample LL1505_MetaG_FD_177992 | JGI IMG/M metagenome (GOLD analysis project Ga0214921, IMG submission 177992) | Freshwater microbial communities from Lake Lanier, Atlanta, Georgia, United States - LL-1505 | ecosystem: Environmental > Aquatic > Freshwater > Lake | place: USA: Georgia | collected...
ACAATATTTATCTAAAGGCGCTCTGGAAATGAATTCAGCGCGTTAAAAAGCAAAAAGCATCGCTCAAGGCGATGCTTTTTTTTGGCTCCTCGACCTGGGCTCGAACCAGGGACCTACGGATTAACAGAAAGCCAGGCTCGTCAAAAACCCATATAAATCAATGACTTACGTGTATTTTTGATAACCGTGTAATATTTCGTGTAATAACCCCAAAAGTTACATAATGTAACTTTCCAGCCAAAACACCCAAATTTGCACTCAGCCGCCTCATTATGCAGGTGAAAGTTCGAGGCCAGGCTTGGGGCTCGAACTAAGTTTTCCAAAAGTTCGGATCTACATGCGGGAGTCGAACTTTGTTGCGCGTTCTAGTTAGAGTTCAACTTATGGAGTCGATCTCCAACTAGAAGCCTGCTTAGTAATGACCAAGGCAGTGATCTCAGTTCGTAGACTGCTCGCTTAATCTGTTCTTGTACTTCAAATAGAGATAGAAATTACTTTGCCCACGGTGTGATGAGCGGCACGTCGCATGGCCCATCCACGGGAATAGATCCAAAGTCCGCTGGACCAACAATCTCTAAGTACTCCATATCTGGAGAGTAGTCGAAAAGGTAGTGAATGATGCCGGGCTTTTGGTGCACGCAGTCGCCCGCCGACACCAGCGTGGGCGTTTCACCGTACATGAAACGTGCCCAACCTTTTAGCATGATGACGATTTGAAATTCTGCTACGTGGTAGTGCCATCCGGTGCCGTTGTCAGGTGGCATATTGGCTTTGGCGATATGGGCAATGACCTTGCCATGCGTGGCTTTGGCCACGCCCAGGTCGCGGTAGAGAAAGAAGTCGCGCAAGCCACCTGGCAAGAACTGGGTGTCTTGGGGTTTGACGTGAGAGAAGTCGGTATGGCTCTCGTAGGCAATGGTCTTGGAGATAGGGGTGTCAGAAACAGCGGTACTCATGGTTAAAACTCCACTTCAAGTTCTTCAATGTCATCAGGCTCAGCAGTTGCGGCTGCTATCCACTCCTTCATCTCAGGCATAGACAAAATCTTTCGGCAATAGGCTTCGCAGACAGGGTCGAGTGCAATGCCATACGTTTTGAAACGCGTCACCACGGGGGCAAACATGCAGTCGGCGAGGGTTGGTTTTTTTCCAAAGAGAAATGGTCCTTTGTATTGCGTCAGGCAATCGATCCAAATGGATGTGATGCGATCAATGTCCAGTTGCGCTTTGGACCAGACTTTGAAATTTTTGAATTTGGCTTTGACATTCATCGGAAGTGATGAGCGCAAGGCAGAAAAACCGGAATGCATCTCGCCGGAGATTGCACGGCAATGTGCACGCTGCACCGCATTGGAGGGTAAAAGTTGCGCTTTTGGTGCCACCTCATTCAAATACTCACCGATGGCCAAAGTGTCCCAGACCTTCACGTCTTCATGCGTCAGCATGGGTACCAAGATGGATGGGGACAGCAAAAGTAGCTCTGCGCGGTTGTCTGCAGAATCACTGGCTACAGTCACTTCTGAGAAGGGAATGCCTGACATTTTGACCATCAGCCACCCCCTCAATGACCAAGAAGAATAGTTCTTGCTGCTAAGGGTCAGCGTGGTCTTCTGAGCTTTGGTGGCAACGCGTGTCATGACGACTCTCAATCAATGGATTGCATTGCACATTGCAAAAGTTATGCCACACATGGCACAACTTTTGCGAATCACTTTGGACTTAGAGTGAATGCTCTCAATTGGTGAAAGACATGATGTATCAAAACTACCAAGTGATGGCCAATGCCAGCGATCCCGTTCGCAACCTGGCAGAAAAGTCGCAAAGTTTGTTGGGCTATTGGCCTGTCGCCAAATCTTTGCCATATGGCCGTTGGGTGGCGGCCTACCTTGAGCAAGTCAGCCTCATGGGGTTGACGCACAAAAGACCCCCTTTCCTGATTGATGCCGTTCAAAACGCGGATGGCAGTACTTCCGTCATCCAAGAATCGGTGGTCAGTCATCGGGTGTTTTGCGATTTGGTGTGCTTTAAAAAAGAGGACACCAAAGATTTACCCAAAGTTTTGTTGGTCGCACCCATGTCAGGTCACTTTTCCACCCTGTTGCGTGGCACAGTTCAAACGTTAGTCCAAGACCATGAGGTGTACCTGACAGACTGGCTCAACATTCGAGACATTCCATTGTCTGCAGGTCAATTTGATTTAGATGCTTACATAGATGAAATTATTGCGTCATTACGGGTGATTGGCCCAGGAGCGCATTTGATGGGCGTCTGCCAACCCACAGTGGCGTGTTTGGTGGCCTCCAGCATCATGTCTGAAGACAACGATACGTGCTTGCCCCTTAGCCTCACACTGATGGCGGGCCCCATCGATACGCGCATTAATCCTACGCAGGTGAATGAGTTGGCCATAACCAAACCCATTGAGTGGTTTGAGAAGAATTTGTGCTCGCATGTGCCGCTGCAATTTTCTGGTGCAGGCCGAAAGGTGTACCCGGGTTTTGTGCAGCTATCTGCGTTCATGAACATGAACCTAGAACGTCACAAGAAATCTTTCAAAGACTTGTTTGACTTGCGACTGTCTGGTGAGGAAGAAAAAGCCAACGCCATCCGAGATTTCTATCAGGAGTACTTTGCCATCATGGATTTGTCTGCACCGTTTTACTTGGAAACAGTGGAGAAGATTTTCCAAAAGCATCAATTGCCTAAGGGCGAGTTGATGTACAAAGGTCGGAAGGTGAATTTGGCCACCATCCGCAAGCCCTTCTTAATCACAGTTGAAGGTGAGCGCGACGATATTTGTGGCATCGGTCAAACCTTGGCTGCACAAGACTTGTGCTCTAAATTGCCTGCTTATAAAAAGACACATCACTTGCAGGCGGGGGTGGGGCACTATGGCGTATTCAGTGGAAAGCGCTGGGCTTCACAGATCTACCCCGTAGTGCGCAGTGCAATTCAAAGTGTGAATTGAATCAACCCAGTGCTGACAAAAACTGAACCAGCTCAGGTGTCTGTGGATTGCCAAACAAGTCAGCAGGCGTGCCACTTTCATGTACACGACCTTGGTGCATGAAGATCACACGATCGGCCACTTTGCGTGCGAAGTTCATTTCATGGGTCACCATGAGCAAGGTCATGCCTTCCTCTGCCAAGCTTTCTACTACGCGCAAAACTTCACCGACCAATTCAGGGTCCAGTGCTGAAGTGATTTCATCGCAGAGCAATATTTGGGGTTCCATGGCCAGCGCACGTGCAATAGCGACGCGCTGTTGTTGTCCACCAGAGAGTTGATCGGGCCAGGCGTCAAATTTTTCGGCCAAGCCCACCCGATCGAGCAATTTGCGAGCTTGGATTTCAGTTGCGGCTTTGTCTTTTTGTTTGACCAAGCCTGGTGCCAACATGATGTTTTCTCCGACTTTGAGGTGCGGGAATAAATTAAAGCTCTGAAAAATCATGCCCACTTTTTGACGCAATGCGCGCATGGCATTGGCATCATGGTGCAGCAAGGTTTGATGGTCGACTGACAAAGAGCCCGACTGAAAAGTCTCTAGCCCATTGATGCAACGCAGCAGGGTGCTTTTGCCTGAGCCGCTTTTGCCGATGATGGCAATCACTTCGCCGGCTTGAACTGTTAAGTCAATGCCTTTGAGAACTTCGTTGTCTCCAAAACTTTTACGCAGCCCTTGGATGGCCAGCAGAGGCTCATGCATATCCACTTTGGACCTTTCGCTCAAGTTGTTTTGCAAAGTACGACACAGGAAAGCACAGTGAGAAGTACAGCAATGCGACGCAGCTGTAGACCAAGAATGGTTTGAAGGTGGCGTTGGTGATCATGGTGCCAGCTTTGGTCAGCTCAACGAAACCGATGACGGAGGCCAGCGCGGTGCCCTTGATCACTTGCACTAAAAAACCCACGGTGGGTGGAATGGCAATTTTGAAGGCTTGCGGCAAGATGACATACCGCAGTTGCTCAAAGAAACTCAAGGCCAAGCTTTGGCTGGCTTCCCATTGACCCTTGGGAATGGCCTCTACGCAACCACGCCAAATTTCTGCCAAGAAAGCGCTGCTGTAAAGCGTCAAAGCGATACCTGCGGCCAGCCAGGGTGAGGTTTCAATACCGAGCAAGGCCATGCCAAAGTAAGCCAAGAAAAGTTGCATGAGCAAAGGCGTGCCCTGAAACACTTGGACATAGGCTTTGACAGCCACTTGTGCCTCTTTGGACTGCGACAAACGTGTGATCAACAATAGCAGGCCTACCAGGCCACCCCCTACAAAGGCAATGAGTGACAGGGCCACTGTCCAGCGCAATGCCAACAGCAGGTTTCTGAAAATATCCCAAAGTGAAAAGTCGACCATTGAAGTTTCCGTTTTATCGACCAAACAAAAACCGCGGTCCCACCCAGTTGAGCAAGCGTCTGAGCGCGATGGCCAATGACAAGTAGGTGAGGGTCGCGATGATGAAGGCTTCAAAGGCCCTGAAGTTACGGCTCTGAATGAGGTTGGCTGCGTGGCTCAATTCTTCGGTGGAAATTTGGCCGCACACAGCAGAGCCCAACATCACGATGATGATTTGACTGACCAATGCAGGCCAAACTTTTCGGAGTGCTGGCGGCAAGACCACATGCAAGAAGATCTGCCCTGGCTTTAAGGCCAGGCTCATGCCCGCTTCAATTTGACCTTTGGGGGTCGCTTCAATACCTGCTCGAATAATTTCTGTGGCGTAAGCACTGAGGTTGACTACCATGGCAATGATAGAGGCGACTTCAGGTGACAAACGCACACCCAGAGCGGGCAAGCCAAAGTAGATGAAGAACAACTGAACAATGAAGGGCGTGTTGCGAATGGATTCGACATAGCTTCCTGCCAGTGCGCGCAAAAAGAAATTGCCGTGCACCCTTGACCATGCAAGCGCAACGCCCAGCAACAAGCCCAGCACGGTGGACACACTGGTCAGGCCCAGTGTCCAGGCCACGCCCTTCACCAACAGCGGCCATTCGGTCAGGACGCTGATGAAATCAAGTTCTATGCGCATTCAGTGTCAGAGTGGCAGATCGCCTGCTGGGCGTCCCAACCATTTTTGGGACATCTTGTCGATGTCACCCGCTTTGCGCGCATTCGCAATGATTTCATTCACCTTTAAACGCAGTTTGTCTTCACCTTTGGCCACACCAATGAAGTTGGGAGAGTCTTTGAGCAACAATTTGTACTCGGTGTTCAAACCTGGGTTTTTGGTCATGATGGTGCCGGCCACTGAAGCGCCCGTGGCAATCACTTGAACTTGACCGGAGATGAAGGATGAGATGGTCGCGTTGTTGTCTTCAAAGCGCTTAATGTCAACACCAGCAGGTACCACTTTGGCGAGTTCTTGGTCTTCCATGGCGCCACGGGTGACGCCTACAGATTTGCCAACCAAATCATTAAAGCTTTTGATGTTGATATTTTTGGCAGCAAACACAGCTTGGAAAAAGGGAGAGTAAGCGGATGTGAAGTCGATGACTTTTTCACGCTCAGCGTTTTTGCCTAAAGTTGAAATGACCAAGTCGGCTTTGCGTGTTTGCAAGTAGGGTATGCGGTTGGCGCTGATCACGGGAATCAATTCGACCTTGACGCCCAATTTCTGGCCAATGTAGTTAGCCATGTCGATGTCCAAGCCTTGGGGTTGGAGGTCAAGGCCCACATAACCGTAAGGAGGGTAGTCTGTTGGGATGGCGATTTTGATGGTTTTAGCCTTCAAGACATCATCCAATGCTGTTTGAGCTTGAACGCCAGCAGCAGAAAGAGCGAGCCCAGCAAACAGGGCGAGGGTGATGCGGCGGTTGGCCAAAAAGTTAAATCGCATGAGTCATCTCCATGAAGTAAATCTGATTCGAAATTGATTGCAAGTCTTATGCCTAGGTGACAAGATCTTCAGCTGATTTTTTGAGGCATTGTATGCACCAATTAGATACCAACGCTCTGTTGGGCAGCCTTGATTGCACATATTTGGTGTTTATTTTCATTTCAGGAGGCCTCAATTGCTATCTTGGTTTCAAGCAAATCATCTTTTCTTCAAGCAGATCGTTGAAGTTCGCTTTTATGGCTCACGCATGAAAAAAAGCCCTGACGGTTAAGTCAGGGCTTTCTAGTTTTTTGGCTCCTCAACCTGGGCTTTTATCAGGGCCTTCAGATTAACAGAAAACAGTTTCTTAAAACTATGCTTGTTTTATGCGGGTTTCAAGCTATAAAACATTGATGTGCAATTAACTGTGTAATTGCCTATTCTCTGTATTTTTAGCAAAGCGTCCAGCTCTGGACGCTTGCTGCACTCTGGCCGGTATCAGACCGTCCAGAGTCTGGACACTTCAGCTGCTCTGGGCTGGTAGGGGGTGTCCAGAGTCTGGACGCTCGAGGTGCTCTGGATGGGTGGAGGGTGTCCATATTCTGGACGCTTTTGTTTGATCACTTTGGTAGGTCTCGGAGAGAGCAGATCAAATTTATTTAATGATGATGACCACCAAAACACTGCAAGGTTAGTGCTTAATCAAATCTTTGGGTGTCCGTCTTTAAAATTTAAAAATTGATTCCGAATCTTCAAAAAAGTTTATTGTGAAATTCGTGTTGACACGTAGCCCAATGCACCGATATGAACCTGCACCAAGTCTCCTGCCTGAACTTGCACCATAGGTCCTAAGGCTCCAGACAATATGACTTCGCCTGCTTTGAGGGTTTGCCCGCGCTCTGTCATCGTGCATGCAAGCCAGTATGCCGCCCTTAAAGGATGACCCAAGCAAGCAGCACCACTGCCCATAGAAGCGACGTGACCATTTTTTTCCAATTGCATGGCAATTTTGTCTAGCGCTATCTGACCCATTGCCATAGGTTGGTCTCCTAGAACATACAAGCCGCTTGACGCGTTATCGGCGACGGTATCTACCAAAGTAATTTTCCAGTCAGTGATTGCACTGTCTACAATTTCAATCGCTGGCAAAGCGAAGGCGATATTCTTCAAAAACTCCGACCAAGTAGGGCGGTGATGCGGAAAATCGTTAGCAATTACGAAAGCAACTTCCGCCTCTACTTTGGGTTGAATCAAGCGAGAGAAAGAGACTTCCTGAGCGTTGAGGTACTCCATATCTGAAAACAAAATACCAAAGTCAGGTTGATCTACGCCTAATTGTTGCTGAACTGCTTTTGAAGTGAGTCCAACTTTTTTTCCAGATATGCGTTTCCCTGCGCTGAGTTCTAGACCGGTGTTGATTTCTGCAACTGCGTAGGCAGCTTCAATTCCTTCAATACCATATGTTTCAGAAATACGCGGTATAGGTTTTTTGTGAATCCGCGCTTCTCGAAGTGCTAGAGCGGCTTGTTGATGAGAGGATAAAGACTTTTCTTTCATTGGGCTTCACTTTCTGAATGTATAAAAATATCACCCTCTAACACTAGGGTTGTATAGACCCGAATTGGGACTTCGGCAGGAAATGTAAGAGCAGCACCGGTCTTGAGGCAGAAACGCCCGCTGTGCCAAGGACATTCGACATACTCTCCATCAAAAAACCCTTCTGCTAAAGAGGCATCACCGTGCGAACAGGTGTCATCGGTTGCAAAAAATCGTCGTTAACGTGAAACACTGCGATTGGATTGCGTCCTGTCAATTCAACGCGAAGTGCCTCACCATCTTCTACGTCAGCAGCGCTACAAAGCCGAATCAAGCCTTGGGTTTTTGGAAATGAAGATTCCATACTTATTCCATTTTAAAACTACGATCAAAATACATTTGAATCTGTGTCGAGCTGAAATATCTTCAGGTCATTCCAAGCCAGCGCAGTGCATTGTCGCGCTTCAGTTGAATTTGCACTGACTCTGCAAGATCGAGCGATTGAATTCGACCAACCGGATCTGCATCCATGATGATGAACGGATAGTCTGTCCCCACCATCAATTGTGAGACGCCAAATACGTCAATTAGTCTGTGGATAGTTGCAGCGTCATAAACAAGATTGTCGTAATACATACTGCGGGCAGCAACTTGCGGATCCATCGCCACGGCTTGTCGGACAGGGGGAAATGTGTTCCAAGCATGCTGAAGTCTGGGTAATAACATAGAAAGGCTCCCACCCCCATGGCTGTAGGCGATTCTAAGTTTGGGTAGCTTAGAAAAGGTGCCACCGGTAATCATGGACACAGCAGCTAATCCAGTCTCTCCTGGAAATGCGACTATCTGTTCCAGTGATGCGGGACCTACCAAACGATCCATTCCAACGGGTCGCAACGGGTGAACAAAAATCGCTGCACCCATTGACTCGGCAGCCTCAAAAAATGGATACAAATTCGGGTGACCTATAGGCAGTCCATTGATATTGGTGCCTATCTCAACACCCTTCATACCCAGCGTATTGATGGCGAAATCTAGCTCTCGAATAGCGCTATCAATGTTTTGCATAGGAACTGCCGCTAACCCAAGGAATTTATCAGGTGCATCGCTGACCATTCTTGCAATCACATCATTAAGATATCTGCAAAGGACTTCACTGTCCTCGATCGCAAGCCAGTATCCCAATAACTCTGGCATAACCGACAAAACTTGGAGGCCTACGCCCGAAGTGTTCATGTCGTCCGCCCGGACCTTGCAATCCCAGCATTGATTCGTCACCGTGCGATAGATTGAGCCAGAGACCATCACATGCCGGTGGCATGGATTTGTTGCAGGAGCCATCGATGGCCATTGAGAGCTTATCTGCTTGCCAATGTAATTTGGAAAGGACTCTGGCACAACGTGTGTGTGAACATCTACCAACATGGCGGTATTTGATATGGGAATGCTTTGCATGAAAAAACTACTTTATTGAGTCGAGGGTTGAACAGTTCCATGAGTGAAGAACTGTTCTGTAACCGCATTGAATTCGTCAGGCAATTCGTATTGGGGCCAATGTGCGGCATCCCCTTGCATGAGGTAAAACTTGCTTTTTGGAACTTGCTGAGCAGCAGCGTTAGCTGCTTCTAAATCATGAATTGGGTTATCCGCCGTCCACAAAAATAAAGTTTCACATTTAAGAGATTTCAGAGGTATTAAAAATTCGTCGTGTCGTTGAATGACGGCGTTGATAACTGGAGCAACGCGACGTGTTTCTTCTGCGAGATAAATACGCAAGCGTAAATCAATCAACTCTTCTTCCAGAAGATGATGATTATTTGGATGCATTAACCATTTCATGCGAGCAGTCACGGAGTCTAGATTAGGAACTTTGTCAACATTGGCTTTGTTGAGTGCCATAAAGTTCTTCATGTCTTCTTTGCCTTTGGTCGAAACAATCGGAATTCCCCCCGCAGTATTCAGCATTAGGCGATTGACTCTGTGTGGGTATCGTGCCGCAAAGATGCCAGATACCCATCCACCAAGTGACTCCCCTGATAGATGAGCGCGTTCTATGTGAAGGCTGTCCATTAGCTCTTTGAGTTGATCTGAAAATATTTCTGGGTCGTAGACATCTATTTTTTTGTCAGACAACCCGTGACCGACATAGTCGAATGCAATCACGTGAAAGCGAGATGACAAAGCAAAAATATTTTTTGCATAAGCCTCTAGGTGTCCGTTGAGACCATGTTGAAATAAAATAACTTCTTGGTTATTCCGGCCAGCCTCTGCAATGCGAATATTGCCATAGGTGGGTGTTTTAATATAGCGAATCTCGGTACCGAGAAAATCTAGCCAAAGGCTCATATAGGGCTCCTAGGAATTATTTGTTCAGAAAGACGTTACCGTCCTGTTTAAGTTGAGTATCAAAATACCTTTTTGACTGACACTGCACCTGAATCGATGCGGACTGACAAATGAGATGTCAATGCACTAGGCGAAATTAAAGCCATGGTTTCAATCCCTAAGGTTCGATATCCCGCTTGTCTTCATAGCATGGTACTTCCACCATTCACACTAATCACTTGCCCCGTTACGAATGCGGCCTCTTTTGAGGCGAGGTAAGTCACCATAGAAGCGACTTCACTTTGCTCAGCGACACGTTTCATTGGAATAACATCAATAAACTTATGCGCGACATCAGGTTTATCACGCAAAAACTGTTGCATTGCATCGCTGTTAACTGCACAAGGGGCAACGGTATTAACAGTAATACCCTGTGTTGCAAATTCTCTGGCTAAGCCTGTGGTCAGCCCGTGCACACCACCCTTGGCAGCGTTGTAGGCCGCATGATCAGTGAGTCCATTCCGAACAGAGTCAGCGCCAAGCATGACGATCCGTCCATATTTCTTTTCGAGCATGCCTGGTAAAAAAGCACGCGTACACCACAAAGTGGTCCAAAGATTTCTATCGATGGTTGCTCTAAGCGTATCAGGGGTGTGACTCAGGAAGGGCAGAATGACTCCTCCGCCTGCGTTGTTAATGAGAATACTGGCTGTTCCAAGTTCTTTCTCCGTCGCCTTCAGTAATTCAGAAACGGTTTCCTGTTTTGAAAGATCGCCTACCACTGTGACAATCTTGTTCTTGTAAGTAGACTTGAGCATGCGAGCAGCTTCATGCAGTGCACTTTCCGATAAGTCAGCCAAAGCGAGTAACGCACCTTCTCTGGCAAAAGCTTCAGCAATAGACAAACCGATACTTTGGGCAGCACCAGTGACGACAACAATCTGATTGCTGAATCGTTTATTTGATACGGTCATAAAGATTTCTTACAAGATAATGCTGACGCGACCGTGCGGGCGCAGGGCATCCATGTCCAGCATGCAGCGCTTTTCTCGAATACGTAATGCACCTGATTCAACACATAAACGATAGCGATAGCTGCCAACGTAATTGTCTGAATTTCCATTTTTAAAACGGTAGATAGAAAATGCAGCTGACACCACCATTTCTTCTTCATCACGGCTGTCTATCAATACGTTGCTAACTAAATGACGAGTTCGCGAGCGTGGCCATTCAACATGAGCACCTTTCTTTTGCAGACGGATAACGCGTTCTTTTAATCGAAGCCGATCATCTGCAATATAAAAAAGGGTGTTGTCTGGCTGTACGTCTGTCGCCGTCCCCACGGTTGGAACAAAATAATGAGCATCTTCGGTAAAAAGTGTCAACCATTCTTCTAGCTTCCAGGCGTCTAGCAAGGCAGCCTCACGGTATAGGAATTCTTCAATATCGATTCGACTGATGTTTGCAGGCATGGGTAGACTCCTCTTATTTATGAACAGGGGATTGACACCCCGAGATATTCCGTTAGTAACAAGTTATCAGCTTGCAATTCCTCTGGGGTGGTTCTTGCAGAAATGGCTCCATGGTTCATCACTAATACTTCATGGCATGTGTCAAAGACAGTTTCTAAACGCTGGTCTACCACGATGGTCGTTTGACCTGCAGCGCTGAGTTTTAAAGGTAAATGAACTAATACTTCGACAATTTTTGGTGCCAGACCTTAAGTGGGCTTATCGAAGAGCAGTAACTCAGGTTGCGTTAAAAAGGCGCGTGCGTTGGGGGATTTGAAATCTTGTCAAATTCATATTGACTCCTTGATTGATTTTTAAACGAACTTATTTAACAAGTAATTCATACTTATCGATTGCTCCCTTGCTACCAAATCCTGGGACCGGCAAACCGCCCCAAGCATCCAGTATTTCGGGTTTCATAGGCAGGTGTCGGGCAGGCCTGGGTGAAACCTCGGGAAATTCCTCCATACCAAAGCTGTACTCCGCGGTCATTCCATCTGGATCTAAAAAATAAATGAATATTGAATTAGAAATATCGTGTCGGCCAGGTCCGTAAACCACAGGTACTTCTGCTTTTCGCATGCGATTCATGGCGCGACCTACGTCGTCAACATTGGTCACCATGAAATTCAAATGGTGTAGCCCGTCTTCGGCACCACGACTCAAACCAAAACTATGGTGATAGGGATTAGGGAAGCAACGCAAAAAAGCCACTTGATCGCCAAAGTGGTCTGATACTTTAAAGTTCAACTTTTCAGTGAGTGTGCGAAGTATTTCATCGCGATTGACGCACCGAAGTACGACATGACCGAGTCGCTGTATTTGACTGACCGTCGGCACATAAGGCGAAGATCCGGCCTCCATGGAGGCATAGAACTCAAACGTCAGCTGGCTCTCTGGTATTTGAAATCGGATGGTGCGACCTTGGTGCAGTTTTTTACACTCTGGCTCTGCGACATTTGTAACAAGCCAATTTTGTTCACGTATGTATTGTTCGGCACCCGTGAGGTCACTGTCGGAATCTAATTGGAAAGCCATGCGCTTGATACCCGGCACATCACTTTGATAAAGCATGACACTGTGGTGGTCTTCTCCACATCTTAAATAGGCGATTTTGTTGCCCTCACGCGCTTCTAACTGAAGTCCAACCAAATCAACATAAAAACTCAGAGATTTTTCTAAGTCTGTGACGTTAAGGGCTACGTAGCCAGGTTTGCGATAACGAAATGGGGCCATGATATGAATACCACTATGACTTATTGGATGAATTTTTTTGGCTTAAACTACGCTGAACCAGTGTGTCCCATTGCCGCCAAAACGTTCGTATCTGATGTTCGTCCACAGTGGCTGGTTCTGCTTTGGTCATGCCGCGCGAGATATCGTTCCAGCCAACTTCTTTTGCATTGGCATAGCCTCGTTGGCACTGCTCCAACATTTCTACGTCATCAGGTGTTGCAAAGCCACCAGGGCCTAAGAATTCGAGAAAGTTATGCAAACGATTTTTCCGTAGCCAGCTTGTCTCCTCTGAAGGTCCCATTGCCCAAGCGGTGACCTCGTTGTAATCGGGAGACTTCGGAAAGAAAGTACGCAGGGTAAGTGACATAACGTCCACAATCATAAGATTTGGAAATATCAACAAGTTACGACTATGTTTGGCGATGCGTTGGGCTTTTTGCTCGCCATATTTTTCTACCAAACGACTGTAAATGGCATCGATTTCTGGTTTACTTTCTTCTCCCCAGGCAGGGACCCAGTTGGCGACAGGCCGCCCCCAGGGTGCTGTGTATTCGACAACCGCATGACCATTGCCAAGATCTTTCGCGAAACCCACCACATTCGACTGTGCCAGTACCCCGTTCATATTTTTTAAATAGTCAAAATAAGTAGAGTGAGTAGAGACTGCGTGGTATCCGTCAAAGCTGTTTTCAACTAACAATTTCCAATTGGCGCGTATTGCATACTCTTGGGTTCCACTGATAATTTCCATTCCAGATTCAGATTGGTCAATAATGAAATCAAGGTATTCTGTTGCACCAGCCAAGTATTCAAGTAGAGGTTGGGCAGCAGGATCAAAGCAGACAAACCAGAACTCTCCTCGATAGTTGCTTAATTGAGGGACGGAAGTCAGATCGGCGCAACCTTTTTCTTTAAATCCCTCTGCATAAGCTTCAATGCCAGGTAGATCGCGGTTCTTTCCATCTGCTCCAAATACCCAACCGTGATAGCTACAAGTAAAATTCTTAGCGGTGCCCGTTGATTCTCTGCAGACAGTAGCACCTCGGTGCGGACAGGAGTTAAGGAATGCATTAACCGTTCCTGCCGCATCGCGATTGAAGATCAAATTTCGACCTGCAACACTGCGCGTAACAAACGATCCGTTTTTTGGAAGTTCAGAAGTGTGTCCTAGGTAAATCCAGCAGTGGTCGAAAATTTCAGAACGTTCGGCTTCAAACACCTTTGGGTCTGTGAAAGCAGTGCGCGCCACACGAAAAGTACCCGCGTGTTGGTCTATCTCAATTAGCTTTTGCTTAGTGTGGTCGCTCATGCTGCTCCCTATTAACGTGATGTGTTGCAATTTAAAAACAGCCTTGTTTATTTGTCCCTCCGTGTTTTCCCTAAAAATCTCGATATTTTTTGTTTTTTAACTTTTTAGGTCAGAATTGGCAAGAAATGAAAACCTTAAAGAAACTTCAAACCGATGATTTGGTGCCACGCTCTCTAATTGAGTCAACGTACCTAAAGTTGCGGCTAGACATCATCGAAGGTCGACTTCAACCAGATGAGAAACTTCGCGTTGCGCATTTGAAAGATGATTACGGTGTTGGCGCGGGTACCGTAAGAGAGGCGTTTGGTTTGTTGCTTGCCGATTCATTGGTAGTCTCTGAAGCGCAGAAAGGTTTTCGTGTCGCCGCCATGTCGCTCAATGACATTGAAGATCTAACGCGGACACGTACTTTATTGGAATGTGCTGCATTACGTGACTCCATTGAATTTGGTGATGATAATTGGCTGAACCGTGTCGAAAACGCTTACGAACAACTCGCCAAGGCAGAAGAGGGTCTGACAAAGCAAGCATCTGATTGGTTTAACGATTGGGAGGTGTGCAATACAAAGTTTCATCAGGAACTGACTTCTGCATGTCCATCCCAATGGATTCAACGGTTTCAAAAAACTTTGTACCAGCAAGCGCAAAGGTATCGACGACTGTCAGCAACTACAACCAAAGTGCCGAAAAGCGTCCATGATGAGCACCGAAAAATTTATGAAGCAGTGATGCGGCGTGATGTCGAGATGGCCCACAAACAACTCGAGAAGCATATTCAGTTTGCTTTGAGGGAAATAAAAAAAGGAAAATTTTTAAAATAAAGTAAATCATTCATCCCAAAGCCAGATACAAAACCTATGACTGAATCTGGCAAAAATTAAAAATTTCATAGCTCATGCCTCTAAGAACTCGCGTGCATTGCGGACCCCACTACCTACACGCGTATTTTCTTGATTGCGAAGGTCAACTCGGCGAATCTTGCCTGATATGGTTTTAGGCAAATCACTGAACTCAATGCGCCGTACCAATTTATAGCCAGAAACGCGTTCCCTCATAAAGCTAAAAATGGATGCAGCCGTTGAGGCGTCATCGGTGTATCCCTGCACCAACGTGACATAGGCCTTGGGAACAAACCCGCGAACAGGATCGGGTGAAGGCACCACGGCTGCTTCCGCCACAGCGGGGTGCTCAATCAGAGCGCTTTCTAATTCGAAAGGACTGATTCGGTATCCAGATGCTTTGAAGACATCGTCAGCGCGTCCAACATAGGTGATGTAGCCCTGTTCATCGCGCATACCAACATCACCCGTGTGATAGTAGCCGTCGCGCATGGCTTCTTGAGTCTTGTCGAGGTCATCTGAATAGCCGTTCATCAACGCGGTGGGTTTGTGTGCCAAGTCGATGCAAATTTCACCTTCTTCAGCAGGCAGGCCATCAGGTGAAAGCAGCACTATTTTGTAACCTGGTAAAGGCCGTCCCATCGAACCAGATTTGAGCAAGGCACTGGGCGGGTTGCCAATTTGAGCGGTGGTTTCCGTCTGGCCGTAGCCGTCTCGAATCGTGAGTCGCCATGCCTTTTCAACCTGATCGATGACCTCTGGGTTGAGCGGCTCGCCAGCTGAAATCAGTTCACGCAGTAGGACAGGCCATGCTTTCAAGTCTTCTTGAATCAGCATGCGCCAGACGGTCGGTGGTGCGCACAGTGCATTGACTTTGTGCTCGACCAGTTTCGCCAAAATATCAGGCCCATTGAAACGCTGGTAGTTGTAAATAAAAACGCATGCCTGGGCATTCAGGGGCGCAAAAAAACAACTCCAAGCATGCTTAGCCCAACCGGGAGAGCTGATGGTCCAGTGAACATCGCCTTGTTGAAGGCCCAGCCAATACATCGTTGATAAATGGCCAACAGGATAGCTTTGCTGGGTATGCTGAACAAGTTTTGGCTTGGAGGTGGTGCCTGAAGTGAAATACTCTAACAAGGGATCGGTGACACGTGTTGGCTCGGGTTGGGTAAAGCTAGAGCTTGCTAGCTTTGAAAGCCAATAGTCGGTCCATTCACTGGGTAAGACACCACCCGATACACTGATTAAGGTCAAGCCTTTGATAGCGTCTTGCGGTAAATCCTTGATCTTCGACATGCCAATTTCATTGGTCATGATGTGGCGCACTTTACCGCGCTGAAGTCGATCTGATAGATCGTCTTTAGATAAAAGGTAGGTGGCTGGAATCAAAACTGCGCCAAGCTTGATCGCTGCCAACATCGTTTCCCACAGGGGTACTTCGTTACCGATCATCAGCAAAATGCGGTCGCTTTTTCGAACACCCTGACTGATCAACCAATTCGCCACTTGGTTGGACCGCTGAGACAATTCTTCGTAACTCAATATCGACTGTAGGCCCGAGTCTTCAACAATGTGCAGTGCTGGTGCAGTGTTGTTTTGGGCGATAGCGTCAAAGTAATCTATGGCCCAGTTAAAGGTATCTAACTTCGGCCAACTGAATTCTGCGTAGGCAGCATCATAATTTGTACGCTGTTTTATCAGAAGATTACGAGCGTTAAGGAATTGATCTAGTTCGCGCATAGCTAATGACCTTTTTTTGTCAAACGATTGGTTTACTGGTGCAACTGGGGTGATTTAATCCGCTGTCGCGCCAGAGGACTTCACAATCGTCGACCATTTACGTACTTCATCACTGATAAAGTTTTTGTATTCATTGGGACCCAGTGGCGCAGGTTCGGCGCCTACAGCGCGAATTTTTTCTGCAATTTCTGGCTCTTTCAGTGTGGCGACTACTTCAGCACCGAGTCGCTCCAAGATAGCGGGCGGTGTGCCAGTTGAGGCTGAAAGTCCGAACCAAGAAAATACATCAAAGCCTGTCAGGCCTGCAGCCTCTTGCACTGTAGGGATGTCGGGTAGGCTACTCAAGCGTTGCGCCTGAGTTACGGCCAGTAACCTCAATGTGCCAGCTTTAACATGCGATGTGTAGACGGGTAAATTGTCGATACAAAATAGAACTTCGCCAGCAAGCAAAGCATTTAGGTTGGCTGCCGTTCCTTTGTAAGGAACATGCGTAAGATCTGCACCCATAGCTTTTCCAAACATATGGCCTGTTAGGTGCGAAGAAGTGCCAATTCCTGCTGATCCATAAAATGTTTTTTTTCTATCGCTTTTCAAAATTGCCATCAATTGCTGCATATTATGAATACCAGAATCTGTTCGAACTGCGACTGCATTTGTCATGGTCACAAGTCGAGCAACAGGAGGCAAGTCTTTTTGAGGGTTGAAAGTCGGCTTTGAATAAAGTGATACACCAATGGCATTGGTGGCCAAATTGCTTACGAACAAAGTTAGTCCATTGGGAGGTGCCACCGATGCAAGACCTGCAGCCGTCATACCGCCAGCACCTGGTTTGTTATCGATGTAAAGTGATTGGCCCAGTTTGTCCTTCATGCGGTTCTCAATGATGCGGACAAAAATATCGCTGCTCCCGCCGGAGCTGCCTGCTGAAATGACCCTAATGGGTTTGTCAGGCCAGTTGGATTGTGCCCAGAGTGAAGGCCCAGTGAGGCCCATTGAAAGGCCGGTCAATACCAAATTTCGACGTTGAAGGTCCATGATTTTTCTTTCGATCAGTGGAAAACTAAGAACATGTCAGTGCTTAAATGTAATTTCGAAGTTGCCGTCTGAGTAGTTTTCCGGTGGGCGTTCTGGGCAATTGAGCAATCAACTCGAGACGATCGGGCCGTTTGATTCGCCCAAGATGTTGTTCGCAGTGCGTTCGAACTCTCTCCAGCAAGCTCGCGGGGCTGTGAGGCGATTCTGGCACCACGAAGGCAACAGGCCGCTCACCAAATTCTGGATCAGCGATGCCTACTACAGCACATTCCAGTACACCGGGAACTTCTTGAATGACTTTTTCAATTTCTTGCGGGTAGACGTTGACACCGCCCGAGATGATCATGTCGTCAAGCCGATCGCTCAAGTAAACATAGCCGTCGCTGTCCACATGACCAAGGTCACCGAGAGTTTGCCATCCAAGGACATGAGTTCGAGATGCTGTTTTTTCAGGTTCTTTGTAATACTGAAATGGAGGGATGCCGGAAAAGAAAAGCATGCCCACTTCGCCTGGCGGTAATTCTGTCAAAGCCTCGGGGCCTTCAACAACATGCAATACCCCCTTTACAACTTTACCAACAGAACCTGGATGTGATTTGGCTTCGTGTGAATCAATCAAGCTTAAACCGACACCTTCGCTGCCAGAGTAATATTCTAGAAAAATTGGACCCCACCAATCAATCATGTTTTGTTTTAATGCAATGCCACAAGGGGCAGCACCGTGAATCGCACAACGGTGATGGGGTGCATGAAATGCTTCGCGCAAAGCGGGCGGCAAGTTGAGCAACCTTTGAAACATCACAGGAACCCACTGGCTGTGCGTTATTTTTTCTGACTGGATCAACGCAAGTGCAAGTTCAGCATGAAAGCGTTCCATGATGTAGACGTGGCCGCCACCTGCAGTAACTGCCAATGCAAAGCGCAGAGCCGCAGCGTGGTAAAGAGGTTGCGTAGAAAGATAACGAACATCATCGCCACCCATACCGAACAGCGCAATGAGATCGGCTGCAAAGGAGGGGGTTGCTCTGGTCGTCGCGTCTGGCAAGGGGCGAATGACTCCTTTGGGATAGCCCGTGGTGCCAGAGGTGTACATCATCAGTGCGCCGGGGCACTCATCTTCAATGGGATTTCCTGAAAAAGAAACCACCTTTGTATGGAGATCTGTGCAGTTTTGGACCGCAGCACCCACCGATACAAAATGCAATGTGTCAGAAGAGAGTTGTTTTGCAAGATTTACGGAGGATTCGCATAAATCCCCATCAAGCAGGACCATTTTGGCATCACAGTCCTTCACCATGTAAGTGATTTCAGTCAAGGTGAGTGCTGTTGACATGGGGGTGATGTAAAGGCCTGCGCGCCATGCGCCCCAGACGACAGCCAATATTTCTGGGCGATTGCCAATGAGCAGCGCAATGTGATCGCCCCGAACAAGACCAAATGAACGAAAGAGAGCCGCAATTTGGTTGGCGAGTGTTTCTAGCGCGCCATAGGTGTAATGCACTTCGCCACAAGATACGGCCAGTTGATGGGGAGCCTTTTTTGCGTGTTGACGAAGGTCCCACACTTTGCCAGGTGGATTGGTTGCAGAGTTCATCAGCCGGCGCTGCGTTGTGCTTTCTCTTGCTCTGCACGACCGCGGACCAAAGCCTTGGCCTCTGCCCAATCTTCACCCGTTAGCTTGCCCAATTCTGCAAAAGTGCTGGGGGCTGCCAAGTGATGGCCGCCATCGATGGCAATATTGGCCCCAGTGATGTAATCGCATCCGTCTGATTGTAAAAAGGTAAGTAGGTTGCAAAGCTCAGGCATTTTTCCAAACCTTCCCAGCGGCACTTGGTCTGCAGATGCTGCACCAACATTTGCTTTTGGAATCGGCGCTAATTTTTCCCATGCGCTTTCTGTGGGAAAGGGGCCAGGGGCAACAGCATTCACGCGGATGTTGTGTTTACCCCATTCAACGGCCAATGACATGGTCATGGCATGGACAGCAGTTTTGGCCATGGCAGAAGGCAGAACATACGCCGAGCCGGTCCAGACCCAAGTCACTAACATGCTGACCACTGAACCCGACAAACCTTCTTTGATCCAGCGACGACCGCATGCCAGGGTTGCGAAGAGTGCACCATCCATGACAGTTGATCGGACAGCAGCAAAGCCTCGGGGACTGATGTCTACCGAGGGTGAAATAAAATTGGCTGCAGCGTTGTTGACCAAACCCGTGAGGGGTCCTTCCAGCCAAATTTGATCCACCATGGCTTCAATTTGATCTGCTTCTCTAACATCACAAATAAAAGCCTTGGCGGAGCCACCATGGGCAGCTACTTCTTTTAACTCTTCAATCGTGGCATCTAATACATTTTGACGGCGACCACAAATATAAACAGCAGCGCCACGAGAGATGAAAGAGCGCGCCAATTCTTTGCCAAGTCCGGTGCCACCACCTGTGATCAAAATCCGTTTGCCAGCCAGAACATCATTTCTGAAAACCGAAGGTGCCATGGACATGAGTGTCTCCAAATAGAAGTGAATTAACTGTTATTTTTGCGATATTCAGCTAACATGCTACGGCCAATGATGTGCTTCATGACCTCTATGGAGCCACCCGCAATTTTCACAACGCGGGCATCGGCATAGGCCCTGGCGATAGGGTATTCCCACATATAACCCCAGCCGCCAAATAGTTGGAGACATTCATCAACAATCTTGCAATGCGTGTTGCTGAGCCACATCTTGGCCATGGCTGCATCGACTGGGTCCAATTTATCCTCCAAGAACAATTTGATGCATTGGTCGGTAAAGGTTCGGCCAACCACTGCTTCTGTTTTAAGTTCCGCCAGCTTGAATTGAGTATTTTGAAAATCTGCAATGGTTTGATTGAAAGCCTTGCGTTCGGCAGTATACGCAAGGGTGTAATCCACCACGGTTTCTGAGACGGTAGCTGAGCGAATGGCCTGCGCCAAACGTTCTTGTGCAAGTTTGGTCATCATCAACGCAAAGCCTTGACCTTCTTGTCCGAGCATGGCCGTCGCCGGGACTCTGACCTCATCAAAAAAGAGTTCAGAAGTGTCTTGGCCCTTCATTCCAACCTTGTTTAAATTTTGTCCCCTGCGAAAACCAGGCAAACTGGTGTCAACCAAAAACAGCGTGACCCCTTTGGCCCCCGCACTGGCATCTGTTTTAGTGGCCAACACAATCAGATCGCACAGTTGACCGTTTGAAATGAACACTTTTTGACCTGATATGACAAAGTCATCGCCGTCACGAACGGCGCGAGTTTTGATGGCTTTCAAGTCTGAACCTGCATGGGGTTCAGTCATACCCAATGATCCAATGGCTTCTCCGGCCACCATTTTGGGAAGCCATTCTTTCTTTTGCGCTTCCGTTCCAAATGATTTGAGATAAGTTGCAACCAAATCGCAATGAATCAGAAAACCTGGACCCGTAAATCCAGACCGCGCCATTTCTTCGAAAACGACCACATCAAAAAGATAGTCAAGACCTAAGCCCCCATATTCTTCAGGGACAGTGCAACACAGCATCCCTGCTGCACCTGCTTTGAGCCAAAGTTCTCTAGGTACTACGCCTTTTTCTTCCCAATCTGCATGGTAAGGGCTAATTTCTTTATCAATGAATTTTCGAACAGTGTCACGAAATGCGTCATGTTCAGCATCGAAGAGGTCGCGTTTAATCATGGTGTTGTCTTGGCCTGTATATCAATAAGATTTAGGAAGATCGAGAACCTTCTCGGCGATGTAGGACAAAATAAGTTGTTCCGTAATGGGGGCAATGCGAGTCACAGTCACCTCCCGCAAAAGGCGTTCAACGTGGTATTCCTTGGCATACCCAAACCCACCGTGGGTGAGGACTGATTGCAAGCAGGCCTCGAAGCCCGCGCGTGCCCCCAAAAATTTAGCTGTGTTGGCTTCTGCACCACAGGGTTTGTGATTGTCGTACAGCCATGCACCTTTCATGACCATCGTCCATGCAGCTTCCAAGTTCATCCAACGCTCCGCTAAGGGGTGTTGAATACCTTGATTTTGTCCAATGGGTCTGTCAAACACAATGCGGTCACGAGCGTACTGAGTGCCGCGGCGCAGTGCATCTTCGCCAATGGCAATGGCTTCTGCAGCCACCAACAATCTCTCCGGATTCAAACTGTGCAAGATGTAAGAAAAACCCTTACCTTCTTCACCAACGCGATCTGCATCAGGGATGAACAAGCCGTCGATGAAGATGGCGTTCGAGTCAACACATTTTCGACCCATTTTGGGAATCTTACGTACTTCAATTTTGCTACGGTCGAGATTGGTGTAGAAAATGGTAATGCCTTCTGTGGGCTTTTTGCAGTTTTCCAACTTCGTGGTTCGTGTCAGCAACATGATCTTGTTGGCAACCTGAGCAGTTGAGGTCCATACTTTTTGGCCATGAACGATGTAACCTCCGGAAACTTTTTCAGCAAAGGTTTTGATGGCGGTAGTGTTCAAGCCTGCATCAGGCTCTGTAAAGCCAAAGCAGCATTGGTCGGTGCCGGCGATGAGCGGCGGTAGCCAGCGTTTGCGCTGCTCGTCTGTGCCGAAAACAACAATCGGGTGTGGCCCAAACAAGTTGATGTGTACACAAGATGCTGCGGCCATGCCACCGCCATGACTGGCCACCTCATGCATCATGAGACAAGCTTCAGTCACCCCAAGGCCTGATCCACCAAATTCAGTGGGCATGGTGATGCCCAGCCAACCTGCATCTGCCATAGCTTTATGGAATTCGCGGGGAAACACGCCATCTTCGTCTCTGGCCAACCAATAGTCATCGTCAAAACGACGAACAACCGCACTAACGCCGTCTCGAATGGCGCGGTGATCTTCACTGAGAGAAAAGTCCATGGTGTTTAGCTCCGATAAATTTATGCAGACAGGCCGAGAGTTCTTCGTGCTTGTTTAAGGTGTGGCATGTCGAGCATCTTGCCGTCTAGCCCCAGGGTGCCAGCGCCAGGATTTGCCGCAAATGCATCGACAATGCGCTGTGCATGCGCTACTTCGGCTTCGGAGGGGGTGAAGGCTTCGTTGATGGTGGCCACTTGGTCTGGGTGAATGGCGATGCGGCCGCTGTAGCCGCGCCGCCTGGCGTTTCTGCAACTGAGCAGAAGTCCTTCAGTGTCTTTGAAATCTGTGTACAAGGTGTCTATGGCTGGGGCGCCCGTACTGGCCGCGGCTAACAAGCACATGGCACCAGCCCATTTGTAAAGCGGCGCATATTCTCCGTTTTCGTCTCGGTTACTGATAGCACCGATGGCGGCAGACAAATCTTCTGCACCCCACGTAATGCCTGCAAGACGTGGGATGGGCTGGTTAAAAGATTGCATGTTCAGCATGGCCTGGGCTGTTTCAGTGGCCACTGGAACGATACTGACGCTGCCAGCGGGCATGCCCGCTTTGGTTTCTAGGGCGCTCAAATAATGGCCAGCAATTCGTACACATTCGGCGCTCAATGTTTTGGGTAACATGATGCCCGTCAGTCCAGATTGAACAATAGCGGCCAAATCGTCAAGTGCCATGCCCGAGTCCAATGGGTTGATGCGAACAAACAGCGCAGCAGGGCTGTCATTTTGGTGTGCTGCAATGAAAGATGCCGCCATGGTTCTGGCTTGAGGTTTGTTGGCAGGAACGACGGAATCTTCAAGGTCAATGATCAGCGCATCAGCACCGCTTGTGAGACCTCTGTTCATTTTTTTCTCACTGTCCGCCGGGACAAAGAGCATGGAACGCAATTTCATCATGAAGCTTTCTTGAGCATCAGTGCTTGGCGCTTGCAGCGCATGACTTCTTCGCCGCGCTGATTGAATCCTTGATGCAAGAAAGTCACGATACCAGCGTTGGGCCGCGATTTACTTTCTCGTTTTTCTAATACGGTGGTTTGGGAGCGAAGGGTATCGCCTGCAAACACAGGAAAGGGGAACACAACATCGGTCATGCCCAAATTGGCAACTGTCGTACCGAGTGTGGTGTCTTGAACGGAAAGACCAATGACGAGCCCCAGTGTAAATATGCTGTTCATCAAAGGCTTTCCAAATTCAGTACCTTTGCAATATTCAGCATCAATGTGAATGGCAGCGGGATTGCATGTGGCATTGCTAAACCACATGTTGTCGGACTCAAGCACAGTTCGCTTGATCTCGTGCTGAAACACATGGTCTATTTTGAATTCATCGAACCATAATCCAGCCATTTTGATTCCTTACCCGGTGATCATTGATAAATCGTACACGTGTTTACTATATCATGGCGATCAATTTGAGTGGTCGGTAGAAACCACTACAACCATGGGGTGTTTCAACCCTGCTCCAAATAGCCGCATTCAAGTCTCAAAAATGCGATGGGTGACCCGTCAATTTCATTCTTGTATCCGCCATCGTGTCTGGCAAAAGAGGACCTCGTTTGAATACGCCACTTGCACGTGCAACGATGTGTCCGTTGCATTCAATCAAGCCTTGAGAAAAGATCAAATTTTTTGTCACTTTAAGTACATCTGCATGACCTTGAACCCATTCGCCCAGAGGGGCGGTGGAGATGAAATCAAGTTGCAGACTGATGGTGGGCAAAAACTGACGAGGAATGTCTGTTTGGTATTGGGCAGCACCTGAAAGCAAAATGTCTGCAAACATGCTCAGCATGCCGCCATGACACGATTGCCCAGGGTTGACGTGGTTCTCACTGACTCGAAATCCGAGTTGGAGGTGGTCTTGATGCCAGCGTGCGAACAGTGGGCCATTGTGCTGAGAGAAGTTACCCCCAATGGGAGCTCGGATAAATCCTTCGGGAGTTTGAACTTGGCTCACAGTTGTCCTCGCATTTCTGCCCAAGCATTTAACAGCGTCTGCTGATATTCAGGCGCTGCAATTTTGATCAGTGCTTCGGCCCGAGCATCTGTAGAAAGGTTTTTAATTTCTGCCACACCATGTTCCGTGACAATGGTGTCTGCCATGTAACGAGGAAGGGTGCACATGGATCTGTTGCCAAGACTTGGAACAATGCGACTCGTCGAACCTTTTTTTGCAGTGGCGGGTAGGCATATGATGAGACGGCCCTTGGGTGCCGATAAGGCGCCTTTTGCAAATGCAGGCAAGCCGCCGGGGCCAGCTTGGAAACTGCCATCTGATCTTTCAGAGTTAACCTGCCCAAACAAATCGACCTCCAGGGCGCCATTGATAGCGGTCAGACCTTCCAAGGTTTGAAGTAGTTTGACATCGTGGGTATAACTGACATCGGTTAACCACAAAGAAGGAAGTTCTAGCGCGAATTCACGGAGCTTTGAGTCTCCCAAAACGACCCCAGTGGTCATTCTTGCGTCGCGGTCCATGGCGCCAGCATTCCAAAGTGTCTGGACGGCGGAAGATAAGAGCCCACCATGAAATTTCAAACGTCGATGTTGGGAGAGTGCGTTGGCCAAGCCCAATGGGACTGAGCCAAAGCCAAATTGCAAGGTGCTACCTTCCGCAACCAACGGGGCGATTAAAGTCCCTATCTTTTTTTCTATTTCGCCTATGGCTGCATCTTTGAAGTCCAGCAAGGGTGATTCAAACTCGACATACTCATTTAACTCGGAGATGTGAACTCTGAAACTGCTGGGTATTCTTGGCATCAGGGGGTTGAGGTGTGCAATGCGCCGCTTGGCTCTGCGCCATGCCAAAGGCAAAAAGTCGCACGCCAAACCCGGAGAACACCAGCCTTCCGCGTCGGGCGGCGTTAAATGTGCAATAGCCAAGTCCATCGGTGAGCCATACATCAGGTCATTCACAATACCTAGATAGTCAAAACTGAACAGTTGAGCCCTTGATTCCAGCATGCCAGCACGGAGAGAAGCGTTCATGAAATAACTGCTTTGCCTAGCCTCTGGATGAAGCGCAATGTAGTTGGTTTCGTCGATACCAGGAAATTGAATGGCTCGAAAATCAACCCCTTGCGCTCGCTCAGGATGGGCCTTTAATTCTTGTTTAAGCAGTGCAGACTCATTGCTCATCGTTGGAACGAAAACTTTCATCCCAGATTTGAAGGAGGCACTGAGTTGAGGGTTCATGAACTTATGTCAGTTGTTTGATTTGGGCTGATCCCTCAATCACACCTGCGCCATTCTCATTTGAAACGCTGAGTTGGTAGTGCGCAACTTGATCGACGACTTGTTCTAGCTTGGCTTGAAACTGAAGGGTTTGTCCTCTGAGTGCGACACCCGTGAATCTGGTGTGTAAGTGAGCAATGGCGCCAACCCTAAAGTGACTGGTCAGCATGCGCGCTAAAAAAGCCATGCTGAGCATGCCATGCACCACAGGTTTTTCAAATCCAACTTCACTAGCGACTTGCTCGTCCAAATGAAGTGGGTTGTGATCGCCTGACGCTGCCGCATAAAGCGCAAGATCAATGGCGCGAACGGGGCCGCATGCCTGCGAGAGTGTGATGGGAAAGTCAGCATGCGATTTCATGATGTTGCCTTGTTTCTGATCAGGATCACCTGCTTGTTGGAGGCAGCCAATTTGTCTTTGACTTTGAAATGGCTGTCGACCACCACGAAATTGTATGCGCCTGATTTTTTTTCATAGATGTCGACAATTTCTCTTGAAACCTCAACAACATCGTCAACGTAAACTTGTGAAAAATATGTGAAGCTTTGCTCAGCATGCAAGACGCCCTTGACTGAAATTCCCAGTGCTTGAAGCAAGTCAGCACTCGTGCAGTGGTCACCCTCTACTGCTTTCAAATAAGTAGGAGGAATGGGACACGCTTGATGCCCTAAATTTCTAGCTACTTGAGTGTCCCAATAGACAGGATCGTTTTCACCTATGGCCTTGCAAAACAGTTTGACCCGCCATGCGTCAACTCTCAAGATCGTAGGCGTCGTTCGAAAGCCAATGAACTTGGGATCGATCATTCACAGGCCTTGGCCAATTTAGGTTTGATTGACTGCCATGCATTGATTTCAGCACCAGTCAGTCGTGATGCTTGATCATCTTGCTCATCCCAAAACCAAGACAATGGCCCGCCCGTCCAACCCGCCGACACACCGGCCAAGCAGGCTGCGACATCCAAGTATGAAATATCCCCGATATCATTTTCATGAGCCCAAAGTATCGATTTTGTGGCTTGTTTTCCTAGTGGTAAATCCCTCAGCGATTGCATCAAACTTGTCTCGCTATTTGAAGGCCAGGGCAGGGACCACATCTTGATGGCAAGGGCCGCCATGATTTTGGCCGCCGGTTGTGTCGAGTTGCCAACAATTTCGACAAGCCTGCCATACGGACCTGCATTGCAAAGCACAGCCGCATTGTTGCCTCTGTGAACATGGGTATTGCCTTGAATCATCTCCAGTTGCAAGCGATGTGTCGTACCTTGCGTGTCAGTGATGTCTAGATGATTCAAGGGTACGGCCTCGGAATTAGAAACAGGCAATTTCAATTTAGAAAAGAGGGTATCCCATTGTTGGTGGGAAGGACTGATGGGGCCCGTTTGAATAGACTGAACTTGTATATCGGCGGTTGGCGCTAAGTCGCGTTCAGCGCGAACTTTTCCAAGAAACAATGTTCTCACCATCCGACCTGCAATAGGGTTGAACATCAGTCGCAAAAACTCGTTCATTTCTGTGGTGGTGGCTTCGGCCAAACTTTGGCCAGCCCCCTTCAAAACGCTGTCAACAATTGCACTGAATGCGGGGTAAAGATTGAAGTCTTCTTCGCTGATTTTGAAATTTCCTGCTACTTTGCGGGCAGTGGCTTCGGAGTATGACGGCACATCGGATTGATCCAAGTGTGCAAACTTCTTGGCTTCGTCGTAGGGCGTTCCCGCTAATTCACGGGCGAGAGTTCGAGCTTTGTCTAATAATTGTTCGGCAGGAACAGTTTCTCTGTATAGGCCTGAGTCGACAGCTTCTTGTGGTGTCATTGACCGACCTGTTAGCAGTAAATTCATGCCTTTTTCATAACCCACCATGCGTGGTAAGCGCTGAGTGCCGCCAGCCCCTGGGAGCAATCCCCACCGAATTTCTGGAACACCCAATTGAATCCGCTTTTCATCGCTGACAATTCTTTCGCGGCATGCAAGGGTGATTTCAAGTCCGCCACCCAATGCAAGGCCATTGACGGCGGCAACCCAAGGTTTGGGACAGTTTTCTAAGCGAACAAACTGTCGGCCTAAACGCCCGCATTGTTCAAACATTCTGTCATGCGATGCAGTTCGGGCTTCCGTACAAAAACCTCTGACCATTACCAAATCTGCACCCGCTAAAAATGAAGTTTTTCCTGATGTGAGAATGACCGCCTTGACGTCGTCATTGCGTTCAACCATGTCCATGAGTTCATCCAGGGCATCCATGAGATCAAACGAGAAAACATTCATCGTTCGATCTTGCATGTTGATGGTCGCCAACAGCAGGCCATCCGGTTCCAGTTGCGTTTGAATCAATTCAGACAAAGCTTGCTCCAATGAATCGGTGTAGGGGTGAGCTTCTTGCGCGTCGTCAGTTTTAGCTGTATTTTTTAAAATCCGGCTTGCGTTTTTCATTGAAAGCTTTAACGCCTTCTTTGGATTCATCGCTTTGGTAATAGCCTTTGACTGCTGCAACGCCCATAAAGCTAATGCCTCTGATATTTTCGCTGTCAGCATTGAACGACCGCTTGGCAATGGCCAGTGCTGTGGGGCTCATTTCATTGATCGTCGTAGCCCAAGCTTCGCATTCAGCATCCAACTGGTCATGGGGCACCACCTTATTGGCCAAACCCCACTCATAAGCTTCTTGCGCAGAAACACGGCGGCAAGTGAACCACATTTCTCGCGCTCTTTTTTCGCCTACAACGCGAGCAAGGTATGCAGTACCAAAACCTGGATCGACGGATCCCACCTTGGGGCCCACTTGGCCAAATTGAGCTTTTTCGGATGCAATGGTTAAATCGCAAAGGGTGGCAAATACATTGCCGCCGCCAATCGCAAAACCTTGTACGCGAGCTATCACCACTTTGCAACAATCGCGAATGGCGCTTTGCATTTCTTCAATCGGCAATCCCACCATGCCTCGAGGACCATAGAGGCCATCCTCGGACATGTGTACCTTTTGATCGCCGCCTGTGCAGAATGCTTTTTCTCCAGCGCCTGACAAGATGACTGTGTTAACCGATTTTTCTTCGTCAGCGCGCTTGAATGCCAAAATTAACTCTTCGAGAGTTTGGGCTCTGAAGGCGTTAAAAACTTCAGGGCGATTGATGGTGATGTGAACCGCACTTTTCCCCACGGTGTAAGTAATGTCTTTGTAGTCGGACATGATTTTCCTTTGAATGATTTGATGAGTGATGGTGATTAGCCGTGCATGCTGAGGCCGCCCGATACACTGATCGTTTGTCCTGTCATGAAGGCGGCGTCGTCGCTGGCCAAAAATGCGACCAAGCCAGGGTAGTCGTCGGGTTGACCAATGCGGCCAAGCGGAACCCCTCGAACCATGGCGTCACGAATTTTCTGTCCTTGTTCACCCGATCCAACAAATGCATCCATGGCGGGGGTGTCTGTTGGTCCAGGGCAGATGGTGTTGATGGTGATGTTGTTGCGAGCAACTTCCCGAGCCAATGCTTTGCCAAACGCAATGGTGGCGCCTTTGCAACCAGAGTAAACCACTTCACCCGAAGAGCCAACACGACCAGCGTCTGAGGCAATATTGATGATACGGCCAGACTTGCGTGCCGACATACCTTGCCCTACTGCATGTGTCATATGGAGGGGTCCAAAGTAATTGATCGAGACCACTTTCTTCCAAAAGGCTTCATCTGTTTTGAGGAAGGGCATGGGGGTGTCCCATCCAGCGTTGTTGACCAAAATATCGGTACCCCCACCAATCGCTGTTTCGAAAGCAGCAACACTGGACACAACTGCCGCGTAATCGGTGATATCGCAAGTGATAGGCACAGCAATTCCGCCTGCTGCTTCGATGGCCGTCGCAGTTTCAGCCGCAGCTTCTCCGCGGATGTCAAAAACACCCACACGAATGCCTTCGCTGGCCAAGCGCAAAGCAATAGCTTTTCCAATGCCGCTGCCTGCACCTGTCACGATGGCGGTTTTGTTATTGAGTCCTCGCATGAAATCTCCTCGATTGAAATATTAAATTACGCGCCGTATCGCCCAACGATCGAAACGGAGCAAACGTTCTGATGGGGATGGCCGCCCAAGTTTTGAGTCAAGCCCAAGTCAATTTTTTGTAGTTGCCGATCACCGGCTTGTCCGATCAGCTGCTGGTAAATTTCGTAGACCATTCGAAGGCCTGAAGCACCAATCGGATGGCCAAAACATTTCAGTCCACCATCGACTTGAACAGGCAATTTCCCTTGTCGGTCAAATACGCCATCTAAGATGTCGTTAACCATACGGCCAGGTTGACTGAAACCCAAGTCCTCCATGAGAACGGCCTCAGTGATTGAGAAACAGTCATGAACCTCGGCCATGTGAATTTGTTCGCGAGGGTTAGTGACATTGGCACTGGCATAAGCCAATGCGCTAGCACGTCTCGCCGTGGCGATGCTGGCACCATCCCATTGCTGAAATGAAGCTTCCTCGCCGTTGCTCACAGAGATGTCGAGTGCCTTGATACTGATAATTTCCGCGTTTGGTTTGAGTGCTCGGGCAAGTTCAGGCGTGGTGAGAATGGCGCATGCTGCGCCATCGCTCACGCCACAGCAGTCATACAAACCTAAAGGTGCGGCAATGGTCGGGGCTTTAAATACATCCTCTTCCGTGATGCGATTGCGAAGGTGAGCTTTGGGGTTGAGGGACCCATTGTCATGGCTTTTGATTGAGACATGGGCCATGGCTCGCTTAAGATCTTTCATGTCGATACCATGTTTTGCGGCATAAGCTGATGCGAGCTGCGCAAAAGCCCCAGGTGCTGTTGAGTTGGGAAGCCATAAGTCATTGTTGACGCCGCGCGTTCTGACGGGCAGGCCTCCGTAGCCAGTGTCTTTCAGTTTCTCTACGCCCAGAGCTAGAACAAAGTCATATGCGCCAGAGGCAATGGCGTATGCTGCGCCTCGAAGCGCTTCGCTTCCGGTGGCACAAGCGTTTTCGACTCGAGTGGCTGCGATACCAGGCAATCGAAGCGCTTGTGCAAGGGGCCCTGCAGTTTTGCCAACGTTGTTTTCTTCTAGACACACGCCCAACCAAGCTGCGCCAATTTGTGCTTTTTCTATGCCCGAAGTTTGGAGCGCTTCATTAAAAGCTTCCAACATCAAGTCTTCAGGACCTGCATCCCACCGCTCACCAAATTTTGAGCAACCCATGCTCAAAATAGCAACTTTGTCGCGAATGCCTGTGGCCATTATTTTCCTTGTTCAACGGAATTGCTACGCACGGGAGTGGCTTTCCAAAAGTAGCGTCTGAAGCCTCGTTTGGTATCAAATTCTTTGATTCTATAAACCATTCGCACAGGTAGACTTGAATGTAATTCTTCTTGATCGGTGTCGGTGAACTCCATGAGAACACGGGCACCCGATTGAAAATCAATGTGTCCAAATTGGAAGGGCGGGTGGGGGGTGTAGGCCAGATAATCACTGGTATGAGATAAAACATGCGCCGCTTCATCTGCCAAGCTAAAAGGCTGTTGGCTGTCTTGAGCATTGCATTGAGGGTTAACGCACAAACGTCCGCTGGGAAACTGAACGGTACCGCACTTTGTACATTTTCCACCCTCAAAGTTTGAAATTCTGCCGTGATCACGCCAAGCAGCTGTTAATGCTGTTTTGTTGTCCATTTCTGCTCGCATGCCCCAATCCAGTTCAATCTGGTGATTGAAGGAGAGATATTTCAAATAGTTGGTTTCTGATTTGAAATGAAGTGGTTCATTGCCAGGGCAGGGCACGCTGGTTCGCCGCAGCAGGATGACATCGCAGCCACTGCCAAAGCAGGCCAATAAAATCAGCTCCCCTGGTTTTGCTTGCCGTAAAGCGGTGTCTAACATGGCCAAGGGTTGAGCGCTGCCAAGGTCTCCCACGGTATCGCGATGAGTGTCAACCACCTTGGCTTCTGTGAAGCCTAATTTTTTCGCAATGCTTTCATTGATTTTAGAGAGAACCGCAGGCATCACAAAGTGGGCAATATCAGTGCCTTTAACGCCATGTTTATCTAGGCAGAGCCTGATGGCGTGAACGGCAATTTTCATGTAACCCTCGTCACGTGTCCAGCGTTCCTCCCAACCGTACTCGTGAGGTTCGCCACTTTCGCGGAAGTGATCAACAAAGTCAGCGTATTCGGAGTGGCTGGCAACGAGGCTTGCAATGATGGGGCCTGTTCCTATGCAGACTGCAGCTGCACCATCACCCTGAATCATTTCTGAAGAACTTGCAGGTTTGGGTGAACGTTTTTCAGAAGCCACAATGACCTGCGTTCCAGCTTGGGCCCCAGACAAAGCTCTTAACAATTCGGTGCTTCCAGAACGATAGCTAGAGCTGACATCGCGGACTGACGATGAGCTTGGTAAATTAAGGGCTGAAGCAACAATGCCTGCGTTGATTCGTTCTGCAAATGGCAAAGAAGTGGAAGCCAGGGTGAGAGCATTGACTAGAGTGCGATCTAATTGAAGACCTCTGACAGCCTCAACAGCCATGGTGACACCGTCTTCATCCCAATTGGCCATGGCTTTTTGGCCTTTGGATAAACCTTTCAGACCAGGCGCCATCCAACGGTGCTGTGCAAAAATTTCACTTCGCTCTAAGCGCATCCTTGGCACATAACGGCTTGTTGCCAGCAATCCATGCTCATTTTCCATCGTCATTGAGTGCCTGTAAAGGATAAGAGTTGCAAATTTTAATTAAACGCATGATACACTAGTGAACGACAATTGTGAGCCTGAAAATTGCCTTGGTCTAACTAGGGTTTTCCCTCGATAGAAGTGGTCTTTAAATTTTCTTAAACCTATCACTACATCATCATGTTTCAGCAAAAAAAAGTCATCATCAGTTGCGCTGTGACGGGCGCTATTCACACACCCTCTATGTCTCCTTATCTTCCTATCACAGCGGAAGAAATCGCTGAGGCTTCTATTGCTGCAGTAGAAGCTGGAGCTGCCATCATTCACTTGCATTCGCGTGATCCCGTGACGGGCAAGCCTGATCAAAGACCGGAAGCCTTTACCCCATTTTTGAAAGTCATCAAAGCTGAGAGTGATGCGGTGGTAAACCTCACCACAGGTGGCTCTCCCTACATGACAGTGCAAGAACGCATGGCACCTGCAAAGGTGCTAAAGCCTGAGGTTGCCTCTATGAACATGGGGACGATGAATTTTGGTTTGTTTCCCATGCTTAAACGTTTCAAGGAATTCAAGCATGACTGGGAAAAGCCTTACCTTGAGGGCAGCAAGGATCTTATTTTCCGAAATACTTATGGAGATTTGGAGGCTGTCTTTACTGAGTTGTCGGCCAATGAGACGCGCTTTGAGTTTGAGTGTTATGACACAGCGCATCTTTATAACCTGGCACATTTTGTAGAGCGTGGATTTGTGAAGGCGCCTTATTTCATTCAAACCGTATTTGGTATCTTGGGTGGTATCGGAACGCATCCCGATGATGTGATGCACATGAAACGCACTGCAGACAGGTTGTTTGGTGACGACTATCGATGGTCAGTACTGGGCGCCGGTGCGTCGCAAATGAAAGTGGCTGCGATGGCCGCGTCTATGGGCGGAAATGTGCGAGTTGGCTTGGAAGACAGCTTGTGGATTGGCAAAGGGAAATTGGCTAAGTCAAATGCAGAACAAGTTCGTAAAGTGCGTGACATTCTCGAGGGCTTGGGTCTCGAAATCGCGACCCCTGCAGAAGCGCGAGAAATCCTAATGCTGAAAGGCAAAGCCAAGGTCGCGTTTTAAGCTTGATGCCAAAGGAATTTGATATGAAAAAATTATTAGAAGGCAAGGTAGCGCTCGTGACCGGCGGTGGCAGGGGAGTAGGTCGTGGCATTTGTCTTGCAATGGCTGAAGCGGGCGCCAAGGTGGTCGTGAATGACCTCGGCGCTACGCTTGAAGGTCATCCGGATAACGAGCAGCCTGCGTTGGAGGTTGTACGTGCCATTCAAGCAATGGGAGGCGAGGCTGTTGCCGATGGCGGATCTGTCTCAGAATGGAAAGATGCACATCAAATGGTCAAAACAGCTGTAGATCATTTCGGCCGTATTGACATCGTCGTGAACAATGCGGGCATCTTGCGTGATGTGATGTTTCACCGAATGTCTGAGGCTGAGTTTGATGCGGTAGTTGCGGTTCATTTAAAAGGTTCTTTCAATGTCAGTCGCGCCGCAGCGACATTTTTCAAGGAGCAAGGCTCAGGTGCATATGTACACATGACTTCCACTTCGGGTTTGATCGGAAATTTTGGACAGGCCAATTACATTTCTGCAAAACTTGGCGTTATGGGTCTTTCCAAATCGATTGCCATTGACATGCAAAAATTTGGCGTGCGTTCCAATGCTGTCGCCCCCTTTGCATGGACTCGCATGGTCAGTTCTATTCCAGACGAAACGCCTGAGCAGAAAAAACGCGTCGAGGGATTAAAGAAGCTTGTGCCAGAGAAGGTGGCGCCATTTGTGGTTGCGCTTTGCGCAGACGAGGCCCGTGCGGTGAGTGGGCAAGTTTTTGGCGTTCGCAACAATGAAATTTATTTATTCAGCCAACCACGACCCATTAAAACGGCCCACCGAGGTCAAGGTTGGACGCCCGAGTCGGTGCTAGAAACAGCCATCCCAATGATGCAAAGCGAGTTTTACCCACTCGATCGTTCGGGGGATGTTTTTACCTGGGACCCAGTTTGAGGCGCTTAGTTCTGCTACAAGTGGACAATCAACTAAAGTCAGGTATAACTTAGTTTTATTAGAAAAAAATTAATTGATGTCTACTGAAAATGAATCTATTGACTGGGAGTTGCGTTTAGGCTACCTGATGCATGATGTCTCGCGTTTGCGTCGAAGTGCCTTTGATCGGTCTTTAAAGCCCATGAATGTCACCAGGTCGCAGTGGTGGGTTTTGGCGTACTTATCGCGGCAAGATGGCATGACGCAGTCTCAGCTTGCAGAGGAGCTTGATCTTGGCAAAGTTGCTATCGGTGGCTTGATTGATCGGTTAGAAAAGTCGGATTTGATACGCCGTGAAGCAGACTCTAGCGATCGGCGTGTGAATCGTATTTTCTTGCAACCTCAGAGTAAATCTTTGATTAATAAGATGCGAAAAATGAACCACAAACTCAATGAGATCATCCTCAATGGTATTGACGAAAAAGAGTTGGAGGTGACCGCCAAAACATTGGTTGGTATTAAAAAGAACTTACTCAATTATCTCAGTATTACAGACCTTTGATCTTCCCCATCCTGTAGTTTGGAAGCTTGATTTAAGTTTGAATTTCTTGGGAGATTTGTGCAATGATTTCTGAGTCAGTATTGAACTCTCGTCGCAAAAAAATGATATCTGATGGTTATTGGATTGACAAAACGATGGAAGATTTCATGGCGATGGCGCTGGGATCCTCTCCCAACAAAGAAGCCTTGACAGCCTACCGCCATGATCAAAGCGGTCCTCAAAGATTTACTTATCTTCAGCTGTGTGAAAAAATTAATTTAGCTGCTCAGTCACTGTATGGAATGGGTGTAAGGCAAGGCGATGTAGTCTCAGTCCAATTGCCCAATTGGTGGGAGTTCGTTGTCATCACGCTAGCCTGTGGCCGAATTGGTGCTGTTATGAATCCATTGATGCACATCTTTCGTGAACGTGAGTTGACGTACATGATTGGTTTTGCTAAATCAAAAGTTCTTTTTATTCCTAAAACATACCGTGATTTTGATTTTGAAAAAATGGTCGAAGGTATGCGCCAAGATTTACCAGACTTGGCCCATGTGGTTGTTGTGGGTAGTTTGGGATCTAACAGTTTTGAAAATTTTTTACAAGCTGATGTTCTTGATTCTGGCCTTAGCATTCCTAAAGGAGCATCCCCTTTAAAGCCAGACGATCTGGCTGTGCTCATGTTTACCTCGGGCACGACAGGATCCCCCAAGGGTGTGATGCACACTAGCAACACCTTGGTTTCCTGCATGAATGCCTTAAGTCATCGTTTTGGAGTTGGCGATCAAGACGTTTATTTGGCATCTACGCCGGTGGGGCATATGACTGGATATGTAGCGGTTGTGCTCATTGGACTTCGCAATGGCGGAAAAGTTGTTCTTCAAGATTTTTGGGACCCGCATCAAGGCGTTGCCATCATGATAAAAGAAGACGTGTCTTACTTTGCGGCTTCTACCCCTTTCTTGAATGACATTTGTGAGGTTGTAGAAGCTCAAAATTTACGCTTGCCTCATTTGAGATCTTTTCTATGTGGCGGGGCACCCATTCCCCCGGTCCTGATTGATCGCGCCCGAGACCGTGCGGGCATTCGGGTTTGCTCTTTGTGGGGCATGACAGAAATTTTGTCCGGCACACTGACAGAACCCGCTCGTTCCATTGACAAATCGTCCTCTTCTGATGGCCGAGTTTTGGAAGGTATGGAAATCCTGTTAGTGGACGATTTAGGTGTCGGCGTGCCTCAAGGGCAAACGGGCCGACTTTGGGTCAGAGGGGCGCAGGTATTTTTGGGCTACTACAAGCAGCCAGACATTCAGGCTTTCAATACTGAGGGTTGGTTTGACTCAGGTGACCTTGCTTACATGGATGATGAGGGATACATCCGGATCGCGGGACGAACCAAAGATGTGTTGATCAGGGGTGGGGAAAACGTACCCGTTATTGAAATAGAGGGTTTGCTACTCAAGCATCCCGCCATCAAAGGCGTTTCTATTGTGGGTTATCCCGATCTCAGATTGGGTGAGCGTGCATGTGCCTTTTTGGTTTTACGTGATGGTGATACTTTCAATTTGAAAGAGTTACAAGACTACATGGCCGCTTCTAAAGTTGCGAAGCAATATTGGCCTGAAAAGGTTGAGGTGGTCGTCCAATTGCCAGTCACCCCTTCCGGGAAAATTCAAAAATTCAAGCTCAAAGAAATTGCAAAAAAGTTTGCCTCCTAGGGTAAGTACGAGTTATTTTCAAATAGATAGTACAGTAACGTACTAACATCTTGTACGCGTTAATTGAATGCGTGCTAAATCTTCAACGAGGTGATGCGTTGAGTGACTGAAAGATTAATCTAGATGACTGGAATTTTGTCAATCCCAACAAATTCGAACGAGACGGTGGAAGTTGCTGGACTGTCGCTTTCCGTTGAAGGGGTTGACCTTCGCTTTGGTGGCATTCACGCCTTGCGCAATGTGTCTTTCAATGCCAAAGCAGGCGAAGTCACTGCAGTCATTGGCCCCAATGGTGCAGGCAAAACCAGTGTATTCAATACCATCTCTGGTTTCTACCGGCCCAATGCTGGCTCTGTTCATTTAGGCGAGGAAGATATCACAAACGTCGCGGTGCATGCGCGGGCAAAGCGTGGACTGGCCAGGACCTTTCAGAATATCGCTCTGTTTCACGGCCTCAGTGTTCTTGAAAATATCAAATTAGGCGGTCATCACACTATGAAAGCGGGTGTGCTTTCTGCCTTATCTTATTCAAAGTCGATGCGAGAAAAAGAACTGGCGTTGCGCGCAGAGGTCGAGCGCCGTGTGATTGATTTTTTAGAGCTTGATCATATCCGTCATCAGTCTGTTGACGTGTTGCCTTACGGCCTGCAAAAGCGCGTTGAATTGGCACGTGCATTGGCCATGCGTCCTCGCGTTTTGATGCTGGATGAGCCAGTCGCCGGCATGAACCGTGAAGAAACAGAAGACATGGCCAGATTCATTTTGGATGTCCAAGAAGAATGGGGCGTGACGGTATTACTGGTTGAACATGACATGGGCATGGTGATGGACATTTCAAGCCATGTGGTGGTCTTGAACTTTGGTCAAGTGATTGCTACAGGAACACCTTCGGAAGTTCGTGCTCATTCGCAAGTCATTGAGGCCTACCTTGGCGCTGAGGAGGCCCACTGATGATTGAATTTGTAGAGTACAGCCTTCTGGGTCTGTTAAGCGGCGGCGTAATGGCACTGATCGCCTTGAGCTTTGTCTTGATTTATAAAGGGACGGGGGTTGTTAATTTTGCGGTGGGTGAAGTCATGATGTTGGGGGCATACCTTTACTATGCCGCCGCCGTGACATTTGAGTTGCCACCGGTTGTTGCTTTTTTAATATCGCTTGCAGTCATCTCAATTCTGGCCATGTTGGTAGAGCGAACAGTTTTGCGACCGCTTTCTGGCCAACCTGCGGTCGCGGTGATGATGGCAACAATTGGCATGTCTAGCATCATGCACGGCACCATTGAAACCATTTGGGGGGGCGATACTTATCAGCCACCCGGTTTGATACCGCGCACACCTCTTTTTTTAGGGGAAATCTTGATTCCAGGTTCAGTGTTGGGTAACTTCGCCATTGCCGGAATTTTGATTGCTTGCTTTCTGGCATTTTTTCGATATTCCAAAACAGGCATTGCATTGCGCGCCACGGCAAGTGACCCTGTTACAGCCGCTACTTTGGGGATCAACATCAATTTTGCAACACTACTAACTTGGATGCTTGCAGGCTCAGTGGGTACCGTTGCAGGGGTATTGATTGCCAGTTCTGCTGGACTGGCGCCTAGCTTGTCAGGTGCCGCATTAGGTGTTTTTGCCGCCATTATTCTGGGCGGCATGGACAGTGTTTTGGGTGCCATTGTGGCCAGTTTGTTTTTGGGCTGGTTGGAGTCTATTTCTGCTGGGTATCTCGGCGGTAAATCGCGGGATGTGATTCCCTATGTTGTTGTGCTCTTGATACTTGTGGTACGGCCATACGGTATTTTTGGTACCCGTACGATTGAGAGGTTGTGATATGCGGACTGGTGTTTTTTACGAAAATTTCCAAAGTGAAGAGCAACTTTGGAATTCACCTGTTAAGCGTTTTTGGATGCTTGCATTCATATGTGCTTTGTTGACTTTGCCGTTTTGGGGAACCCAGTATATTTTGGCCATGGCTTGCATTGTGGGTATTCATGTCATTGCCACTTTGGGTTTGAACCTCACCACCGGCAATGCTGGATTGATCTCTCTCAGCCATGGTGCCTTTTTGGGGGTGGGTTGCTATACCGTTGCCTATTTGGGCAAGCTTGGGGTTCCCTTCTATGTCACCATTCCTGTTGCAGGTATTTTTACAGCCATGTTAGGCGTCATCGTTGGCTTGCCAAGTTTGAAGGTGAAAGGCATCTACCTCGCCATTGCGACCTTGGCGGCGCACTTTATTTTGTCCTTTGTTTTCCGTGAATGGACGCCAGTTACTGGTGGCGTTCAGGGAACAACCATCCCAAGAGCAAATTTTTTTGGTTATGAATTGATGGGAGACAAAGATAACTTTTATTTGATTTATTTCTTAGCTATTATTTTGGGCATCGCAGCACGCAACTTGGGCAGAACCTACATAGGCCGAGCATTTGTGGCGGTGAGAGACCGCGATATCTCTGCCGAGATATTGGGAGTCAATTTATTGAAAACAAAGTTATTGGCGTTTGCAACTGGTGCGTTTTATGCCGGCGTAGCAGGTGGTGTTCTTGGGTATTTCTATGGTGCCATCGTGCCTGATTATTTCGCATTGACGCTCTCAATCTTTTATCTTGCAGCTGTCATTGTGGGTGGTTTGGGAAGTGTATTGGGCAGTATTTTTGGTGCTCTGTTCATGACCTTTGTTCCCGAGGCCTTGAGGCTTTTGTCAAATGCCAGTTCACACTGGTTTCCAAATGCAGCCGGACTTGTATTACCCATGGGGCAGGTCGTCTTTGGTTTATTGATCATCATTTTCCTAGTCTTTGAACCGCATGGCCTGACAGCCAACTGGCGCCGAGTGAAAAGGTACTTTCATCTTTGGCCATTCAAAACCTAATTTTTTCCGTTCCCACTCTCAACCACTTAAGGAGACATTCATGAAAAAACTCAATCGTCGGCAAGTTGTTCAAGGCTTTAGCGCTTCAGCTCTTAGCCCTTGGTTGGCTGGAAATTCTTATGCCCAATCCTCTGATATTGTGATTGGCGCTGCGCAGCCAATTACAGGTGTTTTTGCTTTTGCAGGTGTGGCCATGAACAATGGCTTAAACGACTTTGTGCAATGGAAGAATAGCAAAGGCGGCGTTCAAGGCCGCAAGCTTCGTTACGTGGTGGAAGACAGTGGTTTCAAAGTTGATCAGGGGGTGGCCGTTTTTAAGAAAATCATGGCATCAGACAAACCTAATTTCTTTTATTGCGATGGCACACCTCTGGTAAAGGCCATCACACGTGACGCAATTGCATCTAACCATGTGATGACGTCCTCCACTTCATTGGCCTCTGTGGTGGCAGATCCTGTGAATGTTCCACAGCACTTTGTCCCTGGAGCCACCTATGGGCGTCTGCATGAGGTGTTGATGGAGCACATCAAGTCGACATGGAAAGGTGCAGACAAGCCACGTATTGCATATGTGTATGCAGAATCAGAATTTGGCATGGACGGTATACCTGCTGGCAAAGCGAGGGCTGAAAAACTAGGTTTACCCATCGTGGTTGAAATTGTCACAAAACAGTCTGGTATCGACGTGACAACAGAAGTGGCCAAATTACGCAGGGCAAGACCTAACATTGTAATTTTCCAAGGTTACATTTCTGCGCCCATGCCTGAATTCATCCGTCAAATGAAAGAAGCTGGTATTGACCCTGACGTATATGGAACTGCATGGGGACTCGATAAGCCTGCCTTTGATGCTTTAGCCAAGTTAGGCGAAAGCTTGACGGGTGTGAGTCTTTATGCAACTGGTGATGACACATCCGCCCCCATGATCAAAGAAATACGCGAATACCTTTCTAAAAATCGACCCGATTTGACACATATTTCACCTTTCTACATAAGTACATGGTTCACTGGGATGGTTTTTGCTGAAATTGCAGACAGATGCTTGAAGGCTAGAAAACCGCTTGATTTGCCCAACATGAAAGCTGCTTTAGAGTCCATCCAAAACTGGGATACTGGCGGCATTATTGGTTTGCCAGTTGATTACAGCAAGCACGAAGTTTTGGCAGGTCGCTTGATCAAATACAACATGGACAAAAAATTCATGGAGCCTGCGGGTCCTTGGATCAAAGTATGAGTGAAGCAGCCCTGGCCATCGAGAATATTGAGGTTGTTTACAACCACAGTGTGCAGGCCCTTCGGGGTCTGTCCATCGAAGTTCCTGTGGGTCAAATTGTTGCTTTGCTGGGCTCTAATGGTGCTGGTAAAAGCACAACCCTGAAAGCAGCCTCTGGCATTCTTCCTTTTGAGAAAGGAAAGATCGCCATGGGGCAAATTCGGTTTTATGGTCAGGACATAGCGGGTCTGGCTGCCCATACCTTGGCAAGGCAGGGAATGGCGCATGTTCGTGAAGGCCGTCATATTTTTGCCGATATGACGGTAGAAGAAAATTTATTTGCAGCGGGTAATGCTTTGAAGGGAAGAAGTCAAGAAAAGCTAGACATCGAAATTGTCTTCGAATACTTTCCGCGTTTGCTCGAGCGACGCAAACAAGTTTCGGGATACTTGTCAGGCGGTGAGCAGCAAATGTTGGCCATTGGGCGTGCCATCATTGGTAAGCCTCGTTTGATTTTGATGGACGAACCCTCATTGGGCCTTGCCCCCAAGGTGGTTCAAGATATCTTCAGCATCATTGAACGCATTAATCGTGAGCAGAATGTTGCTATTTTGGTGGTTGAGCAAAATGCGCGCGTAGCCTTGAACGTGGCACATTACGCGTACATCATGGAGAACGGCCGAATCGTGATCAACGGCCCTACTGAATCCCTGATCAACGATCCCGATGTGCAACGATTCTATTTAGGTGCTTCGGATGAAGGCTCTCAGCAAGTGAGTTTCAGAGACATCAAACACTATAAGCGCCGTAAACGCTGGCTTTCATAATTTTTCATATGACCGCATCACACGATATCTCCTCATTACCCTTGCCCCAGCAATTGCAGCATTGGGCAAAGGTAAGACCCAATGAAACAGCTTTGCGTCAAAAGAAATTTGGGATCTGGCAAACCGTCACTTGGTCAGAATACGATCGGCAGTCTCGTTGGTTTGGACTAGGTTTGATCAAGTTGGGCCTTCAAAGGGGGCAAACTGTTGCGGTATTGAGTGAAAACTGCCAAGAGTGGGTCATTGCAGAACTTGGCATTGCCATGATCAATTGTGTGACTGCTGGTGTTTATCCAACATCGCCAGCAGCTGAAGTTGAGTATTTGCTGGCACTGTCGGATGCGCCAATCGTTGTAGTCGAAGATCAAGAGCAATTGGATAAAGTCCTTGCCATTAGAGAACGTTTGTCACATTTGGTCGCTATTGTTGTAATAGAACCGAAAGGCTTACGTCGATACGATCGAAATGGCATGTGGGACTTTGAAGATGTTGTGAGAATGGGGTCAGACTTTGAAAAAGAAGAGCCTGCCCAAAGCGCAGCACTCTTAAAAGGCCCGCAGCTTGATGACATCGCTTTGATGGTGTTTACCTCAGGCTCGACCGGTAAGCCCAAGGCTGCCATGATGTCATGGCGCGGATTGGGTTGTGCCGCTCAAGGTTTGAATTCAATGTTAGGCTGTACCCATCAGCATTCTTTGGTTTCTTATTTGCCGCTGTGTCATGTGGCTGAGCAAATGTTTTCGATTCACATTCCACTGTACAAAGGTGCTGTGGTTAATTTCGCGGAAAGTTTGCGGACCATACAGGAAGATTTGCGAGAGCTATCACCCCAAATATTCTTTGGTGTACCGCGTATTTGGGAAAAATTCCATTCGTCCATTCAATCCAAAATTAAAGAGTCTGGACGTCTCCAACAATGGCTGTTTGAATCCGCCATGTCATCATTGGAAAACATCGGTCAAAAATCTCGCTCTCAGTGGTCTTTGTTTGAGTCAACTGTTTGGTGGTTTTGGTATGTACTCATTCTTCGTTCTTTGGTTAACTTTGTGGGCCTGAGACGCTGCAATGTTGCGGTTTCATCGGGAGCGCCCATTTCGCCAGAAATTTTGAGTTTTTTCCGAAAAATTGGGGTGCCTATTCGTGAGGCTTATGGACTGACCGAAGCTTCTGGCGCGACCACCATGCAACCCTCTGACATGTCCCCTGTTGGTACGGTCGGGGTCGCATATCCTGGTGTAGAAGTGAAATTGGCAGACGACGGTGAGATTTTGATTTCCGGCAATGTGGTTTTTGTTGGGTACTACAAAAATGAAGCAGCCACCCGCGAGACTATTGATGCAGAAGGCTGGTTGCACACGGGTGACGTGGCAAAGTGGGAAGAGGGCCCAGCAGGTCGAGAACTTCGAATTATTGATCGCAAAAAAGACATCATGATTACAGCAGGCGGCAAGAACATCACACCTTCAGAGATCGAGAATTCATTGAAATTTTCGTCTTTCATCAAAGAGGCGGTAATCGTTGCCGACCGACGAAGGTTTGTATCTGCGCTGATACAAATTGATTTTGAAAGTGTCAGCAAGTGGGCCACCGATGAAAATATTCTGTTTACCAACTTTAAAAGTTTGGTCGAAAATCCCACTGTCTTTGCACTAATTCAAAAAGAAGTTGAGAAATCGAACTCTCACATGCCACAAGTGCAACATGTTCGAAAATTTCACCTGTTTACTAAAGAACTGGACCACGATGATGGTGAAGTTACCGCCACCATGAAAGTGAAACGGAAGAGTATCTATGAAAAGTACACGGTTGAAATTGAAGCCATGTACGCTTAAACCAGACGGTTTTTGAGTTTGTCAGTTTGGGTTTTCTTGACCACTCGACATTTCAGCAAAAAGTGGCCGTGGTGAATTTTTCAATTCAATCTCAATTTCACGCCGCATTGCATGGCGAAGTTCAGACTCGACGGCCAGCGCGGTCTCTTCTGGTAAACTTTCCTTTACGCTTACCAGCCAATCTAGCAGTTTGCTAATCTCTAAGTTAGCTGAATCTCGTAGGCTCAACAATTCGGAGGGCGAAATAACCTGGGGTGTTGGGAGTGTCGCCACCTTGGGGGCGTGGGGAACGCTGGCGATGAGTGAACCAACCTGCTCAAGCGCATGACATTGAACGCTCACTTGCTGTGACAAAAAATCGGTGGACCAGTCTGCGCGCGACTTAAAAGTGTTGAGCAAATTAATGACCCCAAATACCTGACCCCTTGCAAACTCATCGTCGAGCCGTGATAGAACTTCCGTGCGCAATGTGGCACACATGCCATCGATCAGTCTGGGAAAGGAATTGTTCATAGGGGGGACTCAATGGTTTTTTCGAGTTGACGCAAACATGTCGCAATTTGACTGCCCATGGCTGGCATGCGCAAATCATTGAAGCGACCTTCCTCAAAACATCGCGCGGCAGCCATGTGCGTAGCAGCTAATTTAAGAAGCGAGAAGGCACGATAGTATTTGACAGACGCCATGGAAACTTCGAATCCGACTTTTTCGCTATAGCGTTGGTAAAACCATTCCGGTTCTGTCAGTCTGCAAAAGTGCGGACTACCTCCCATGTACATGGGCATGCTCACCCAGCCAATATCTTCGTGCGGGTCGCCTAAGTGAACCAACTCCCAATCTAAGATGGCAGTGATGTGTCCATTTTCTTCAAGAAAGTTGCCTGTGCGGTAATCGCCATGAATGATCGCGACACGAGGTGCGATGGGGCAGTGATCTTTTAACCAACGAACGGCCCACTGGGCGGCAGGATAGGGACGCATGGCCCAGCGTTCTATTTGTTTCTCCCAATACAGAACATTGGTCAATGCAGCGTTTTGGATGTTGATTCCCTGAGCCATTTGTGAGATGGGTCGATCAGACCAATCGACAGCATGCAATGCTGCGAGCGCATCAATGAACTCTGCACCCAATGATTTTCGATAAGCTTCATCCAAAGGGGGGGTATTGACAGGGACCCAGGGTACAACTGCAGCGCCATTGACCTTTTGACTGAACAAAAAAGGTGCGCCAAAAGTTTCAGAATCGTCGCTAGCCCAATACGCCTTGGGCACAGGAATGCCTGAAGATTCTAGTGAACGCATGGACAAGAACTCAGGCATGGCACTGTAAGGGGCAAACAGACCATCACTGGGGCCAAGCCTGAGAATCAGTTCCGTTGCACCATCTGCTTCAGGCAGTCCGCCTGCAATCGGCACCAAATATGTTTTCCATGAAAAGCCGACAGCGAATCTTTTTAGAGGACCCACTTGGACAGCATGTCCCGTTTGCTGTTGCAAATAGTCTGCAATTTGATCGGGAAGTAATTCTTCATTCATTGACTTGAGTTTCGCAATAATTCAGGCAAGACGGCACGGTGAAAACCATTGAATTCCGTAGAGCGTTGCGCAGGTTGCAATTTCCAAGTGCTTCTGGCGTTGGGTGCGCCGCCGTCAACTCGCAAACAACTGCCGGTGATATAGCCTGCAGCAGGAGACAACAGATAAACAATGGCCGCTGAAATCTCAGATTCGGTGCCAAAGCGTTGAAGGGGTACGGTGGGAGGGAACTCAAGAATTTTTTGTTTGGCTTCAGGTGGATAGGTGTCAAAACCACTGGATGCAATGCCGCCTGGTGCAACGGTGTTCACCCGCACACCCGCAGCAGCCCATTCACAAGCTGCCGTTTCAGTAAGGGTCAGCATGCCACCTCGAGACGCGCCAGAATGTGCAAAATCTGGCCATCCATGCCAGATGTCTGCAATGATGTTGACGATAGTACCACCATGATCTTTCATCCAACGGTTGTAGGTCTCTCGCATGAAGATGAAGCCACCTGTGAGATTGTTTCTGACCACGGCTTCAAAACCTTTGGTCGAGATGGTATTCATGGCAGTACGGTATTGACCGCCTGCATTATTAACAAGCCCGTCGATTCTGCCGTGCAAGGCGAGAACACTGTCGATCACGTTGATAACGTTTGATTCTTCCCTGATGTCGCAAACAAAGGTGCTGATCAAGCCGCCATCTTCTAAAATTTCTGCTTTGACTGTTTGTAATTTTTCGTCTTTACGGCCAACGATGACAACTTGTGCGCCTAAAGCGGCCAATTCGTGGGCTGTGCATCGGCCGAGACCACTGCCTCCACCGGTGACGATGATGACTTGTCCTTTGAACAAATCATTTCGATAAACTGATTGGTATTTCATCGTGGCTTTTGTCAAAGTGTGTTCAATATTGAATGGCTGTTTTGCCAATGTGCTCGCGCGCAATGATGAGTTTCATGATCGCAGCGGTACCATCGCCAATTTCCAAACCTGAGACATCGCGCATGCGCTGCTGATGTGGAAGGTCTTTGGTCCAGCCATAGTGACCCAAGGTCAAAATGCATTGGTGGATGATGTCAAATGCATATTTAGGCCCCATCCATTTGCACATGGCTGCTTCGGAAACGTGGGGTAAGCCAGCATCTCGCAGGGCCAAGGTGTGCAGGCAAAGTTGTCGGATAGCGGTGATGTGAGACTCGCCCTCTGCCAAAGGAAATGTCACCCCCTGGAACTGTCCAATGGGTCGACCAAAAGCTTGTCTTTCTTTGGTGTAAGCCCAAGCCTCGTCCAATGAGGCTTGAGCGGCGCCGCAACATTGCAGCCCAATAAGGGCACGGCTGTAGTCAAAACCTTGCATCACTTGCGTAAAGCCTTTGCCCTCATCACCCAATCGGTTACCCACAGGAATCCGAACATCGTCAAAGAACACCTGGCCACGTCCAATGATGGCACTGCCTAGGTCGTCAAACGATGTGGCAGAGAGCCCAGGTGTGCCCGCCGGAATGAAAAAGGCAGAGACGCCTTTGGCCCCTTGTTCAGGGGTGCCTGTTCGAGCAAAGACGACATAGGCGTCAGCTCGGTCGGCAAATGTGATGGATGTTTTCTCGCCATTGATGACATAGTGATCGTCCTCTAATTTGGCTTTGAGTGCCAAATTACTGGCATCAGACCCGCCACGCGGTTCAGTCAGACAAATGGCAATGATGGCTTCACCTTTGGCCATTTTGGGCAGCCATTCGGATTTGATGGCATCGCTAGCGTGTCGCTCTAAAATGGCGCCGTTCAATGAGATACCGACTGGCACTGCACTGATGTTGAAATCGCCATAGGCTAATTCTTCGGCAATCAGACCAGTGGTGACCCCATCCATGCCCATGCCACCGTATTCCTCAGAAAAATCCATGCCCAGTAAACCCAAATCGCCCATTTGCTTGATCAAATCACGGTCTAAAACACCCAGTTTTTCGCGTTTTTGGTAATCGGGAAGGAGTTTCTCTCGAGCAAAGCGTCGAGCTGTCTCCTGAAGCGCTTTTTGAACTTCATTCAATACCATATAGGTTCCCTAGGTCAGTACACAACGTTATTCAATCTACTAAATTGAAAAGATTTATGGGCATCTTACACTAGCGTACTAATGGCCTCTTTGGGGCTTACCCTGAGAGCTGTGGCACTGACTGGCTATTGTGGTTTCTTGTTTTTGAAGGCCAGTGCTTTGGCTTTCAAAACACCTGTCGATCGTGCTAATATTTGAGTTCGGTTTTCCAATTCGATGGCAGCGTTCATGCTCGAAGCTTCAAGGTTGGCCCACATCCCCCTTTTGGTCATCCAAACTGCAAAACCATCGTTCTCAGTCAATTGCAGGGCCAGTTGTTGGGCTTCAGGCATCAGGTTGGCGGGTTCACAGAGCCTGCTGACCAGGCCGATGTTGGCGGCTTCTGAGGCTAAAACCATTCGGCCAGTCAACATGATGTCAAAAGCGTGTGTAGTGCCCACGCATCGAGGCAGTAAATAACTCACGCCAATGTCACAGCTTGACATACCAACTTTGATGAAAGCCGCATTGAAACTTGCAGAATGGCTGGCCATGCGTATATCGCAGGCCAATACCAGCCCAAATCCGGCACCGTTTGCAGGACCGTTCACAGCCGCAATGACGGGTTGCGGCAGAGATTTGAGTTGAGTAATGATGGCCGCAAATTTCTCTTGTCGGCGCATCCATGCGGCTGTTTCACCGTTTTCACTCCCGGGCGCATCGTCCGCCAGACTCAGATCAAAACCTGCACAGAAACCTCTGCCTTCGCCCGTCAAAATCAAAACCCTGCAGGTCGTGCTTTGATGGACGTCCTCTAGCATTTGATGCAGACGCTGAACCATTGCATCGCTCAAAGCATTGAGTTGCGAAGGGCGACAGAGTTTCAGTGTCCAAATGCCATTGTCATTTTTGTGGAGATCGAGGTCATTCATGATCAGATAGGCGGGTGAATTTGAACAGACTCGTATTGGGCATAGCCCTTGCCAACGCCATATTCCATGATGCCGTAGCCAACTTCATCGCCATCGCGAACCTCAATGATTTGATCAGCCAAAGTTCGGACTAGCTTTCGGGTGCCAGGTTGGTTCAGGTTCCATAATTCATGCTCAGCGTAAAACTTGCCTTTAAAGTCGCCCTGAAACCAACCATTTAAGCCTCCATAAAGGCCACCCTTGAGGTAGTACTTGACGGGGTAGGTTTTAATGAAAACTTGCTTCTGTCGACCATCGGCAAATGTCAAGTTCAATTCACCGCTGGCCAAGGATTGTCCCAATGAATCCTCGTGCCATACCAAATGATGGGCAACATCGGTAAGTTGATTGCGACTGCTGACGCGATTTTCGGGTGCAAAGACTTCTTCTCCAGAAATGTAAATTTTGTCGCCCGGTGCGCGCTCTTTGAAGAAAATGTGCAGACCTCGATTTTTGAATTGTGCCGTGGTCCAGGTGTAGAGAAAGGGTGGGTAAAAGGTGAGTGGAGGATGAGTTTCGTCTGTTCGCATTTCAGAGCGAACGCCCCAAGAGTGGTCACGCTGGCCATACCAGTTGTCTGCCGAAATCTCAATGTGCTGACCATCTACTTTGAGCCATCCTTGATAGCGACCCAATTGTTGTGCACGCGCCATATTTTCAGTGACACGGCCGTCTCTTCGTCGCATGTGAGGTGTTTCTTCATGTGGATTCATGGTGGCCAGAAATTCGAAGTCGAACTCAAGGCCTGAATCATTAGGTTCCAGAACGAGTCGATGTCTCTTGAGTCCCTCTAAAACAATGATTTTAAGAGGCCCCACAGCCGTGTTCAAGGGATTGGGCCTGAGTTGACGGGAAACGCGAAAGTTCCATTGCTTACCTTCGATGGCCACTCCGGCAAATGCATCCATGACATTTCGATTGGGGTGATAGCCCAAACCGATGTCAAAAATCAAGTTGAGTTTGTCGATGGGGTGGCCAGTGTACCAAAGTCGCTCCATCCAAGCAGGATCACTGTTGTCGATTTGATCAAAAGTGGTGGGCAGTTGATGCCCAATCAAATCGTCTTGTCCGGTGAGCATAAAAGGTCTCCTGTTTTTCTAATCTGAAAAATAACTGCCTTGATTACGCGATAGGCTTTGCTTTAGTAAGGTACTTTACTATACTGTGACCTCATCCGTAAAATAAGTGGGAGATGTTCATGAAATTGACTGCTGCAAGTTTAGAGATCAATGAACAAGGTTTGGCAACTGTGACGCTGACTCAAGCCGAAAAGGGCAACCCCTTTAATGGAACTTTTGTCAAGGACTTGCGCGATATTTGTCTGGCACTTTGGGAGTTGCCTCATTTGCGTGCAGTGCTTTTGAGGGCGGAAGGGGCCAATTTCAGTTTTGGCGGTGATCTCAAGGCGTTCTACCCAGATCGACACAACCTGGCGCCATTGGTGCGAAGTTGGACGGCTGATTTGCACATGGGCCTGCAGCGCCTTTGGCAATTGCCTGTTCCCATTGTGGCGGAGGTTCAAGGATTTGCCATGGGCGGCGGTGTGGCACTTTTTGCGGGTTGTGACATTGTGGTCACTGGCAAGTCCACCAAGATTGGTTCTGCTTTCTCTCAAATTGGATTCAGTTGTGACTCAGGCAGTTCTGTGGTTTTGACTGCTCGCTTGGGTGCCGCACGGGCTAAGCGGTTTGTCATGATGGCTGAAATGTTGACCAGTCAGGAAGCCCTGAACATTGGACTTGTGGATGTTGTGGTCGAAGATGAGCAACTTTCGCAAGAAGCATTGAAGTTGGCGACACGCCTTGCGCACGGCCCCACGGTGGCCTACGGTGAAATCAAACGTTTATTTGCCCGTGCGAGCGCTATTCCCATGCACGCGATGTTTGAAGACGAAGCGCTGACACTGGCCAACGTGTCTGCAACGCATGACGCACAGGAGGGGATTGCTTCTTTGGTCGAAAAACGAAAACCTGTCTTCAAGGGGCATTGAATTGAGCGATCATGGCATCGTGATTGAAAAGAGTCCGAAGGGTTGGGCCATGCTCACCTTGAGCCGTCCTGACAAATTCAATACGCTTTCAATTGCCATGCGACAAACGCTTGAAGGCAAGATCGCTGAATTAGCGTTAGACCCTCACACGCATGTGTTAATTCTCACGGGGACTGCCAAATTCTTCTCTGCAGGCTTGGATTTGGACGAATGGGAGTCTTCAGAAGGGCCATCAGCTGCGGCTTTCAAACATGATTTTGTGGCAGCTCTTCGAAAATTTCCAGGCCCCGTCATTGCTGCCGTCAATGGACCTGCCATCACAGGTGGCTTGGAAATTGTGTTGGCTTGCGATTTTGTGGTGGCTTCCCACGAGGCAAAGTTTGCAGACACCCATGTGCATGTTGGCTTGTTGCCTGGCTGGGGAGGCTCAGTCAGAATGATAGAGCGTGTGGGTTTGGCACGCGCCAAGGAGTTGGCTTTCACGGGACAGTTTTTCAATGCAGAAGATGCGTACCGATGGGGTCTTGTCAATCACTTGGTTCAGCCTGCTGACTTGTTACCGTTTTGTCAAAATTTAGCATGTCAAATGCTTAAAGCTGATCCTGTGCATTTGAAAACTTACAAGGCCTTGCTTGATCAAGAAGCTCAGTTGATATTGGGCTCAGCACTGGCTCATGAGCAAGAAAAAGCAAAAGAAGTCAATTCGCATTCTTCATTAGTTCAAATTAAGAACCGACTGAAAAAATTCACTCAATCGAAAAACTGATGGCAATCATCGAAATGCAACAACCCTGGACCTGACTGGAAATTAACCATGGAATTGCCACTTTCCGACATCAAGGTTCTCGATTTGTCCAAAGTTCTTGCGGGCCCTCTGTGCGCTCAGTACTTGGGCGACATGGGCGCCAATGTGATCAAGGTGGAGTCCAAAGACCTTCCAGATGAAACCAGAAGTTGGCCTCCATTTAGAGAAAATGGAGAGGCTCGTTATGGCGCCGTTTATTTAAGTGCAAATCGCAATAAGCGAAGTATTGCATTGAGCATGACCTCAGAAGAAGGCCGGCAAATTTTGCATGAATTGATTCAATGGGCTGATGTTGCCATCACCAGCTTTGGACCTGGCGTTGCTGAAAAATTAGGCTTGAACTATGAGGCTATGAAAGCCATCAATCCACGTCTTGTTTATTGTCAAATCTCCGGTTATGGCAGTGTAGGCCCGATGCGAGAAGGCAAAGGATATGACGTCATTTTGCAAGCTTTCACAGGCATGTTGTCCATCACGGGGGAACCGGGGGGAGTGCCTGTCCGCAGCCCATTCTCACCCGTCGACCAGGCCACCGGAATGCATGCCATGAGCGGTATTCTGGCCGCCATCCATCGACGCAGTAGAACGGGACAGGGCGGCTTGGTGGAAGCTTCTCTGTTTGACACGGCCACCGGATTTTTAGGCTATTTTCTTCAGAGTTTTTGGGAACGCGGCACCGAACCCATCAAGCCGGGTTCGGGGCACGAATCGCTTTGCCCCTATCAAGCGTTTGACACGGCAGACAAGCCTCTGATCTTGGGCGTGGCCAACGATGTGCTTTGGAGGCGTTTTTGTGCCATTGCTGAACTTGAGGCCTTCGTCAACGATCCCCTTTTTGCAACCAATGCTTTGCGGGTTGCCAACAGAGAGTCAACCGTGGCGCTTGTTTCTGATACCTTAAAAAAGAAATCACGAGACTTCTGGCTGAAGGCCTTGGATCAAGAAGGTATCCCATCCTCTCCATTGCATACATTGGGTGAACTTTCTGAGCATCCGCATACCACTGAAAGTGGCATGCGTTTTGAATACCAACATCCTGAATTAGGAACGGTTCGCAGCATTGCACAACCATTGCGTTTGGATGGTGAGAGAACTTCCTTCCGCAGACATGCGCCCGCTTTAGGGGAGCACAATGAGTCAATCCTGAAGGAGTTGGGTTTCAGTGAAACGCAGATTAGAGCCTTTCAAACTGTAATGATCGCACAATCAATCAAGTGAACAGATGAAATTTATGAAAGAGGAGACGAAGTGAACACATATCTCAAGTGGACTCGAACACTAGGCTTGGTCAGCATGACACTTGCTGCTGCTTTGTGCCATGCACAAAACTATCCCAACAAGCCTGTTAAATTGATCATTCCCTATGCAGCCGGTCAAGGAACCGACATTATGGGGCGCTACCTAGGTGAAGAGATGTCGAAAGCATTGAAGCAGCCGGTCGTGATTGACAACAGGCCAGGTGCCGGCGGGAATATTGGAACGCAAATCACGGCCCGATCAGCGCCTGATGGTTATACCTTGATGATTGGCACCAATGCCACTCATGCTGCCAATTCATTTTTGTTCAGTCAAACTGGTTTTGATGCGCAAGCAGATTTTGAACCCATCGCCATGGTGGGCATTTTGCCTTTGGTGTATGTCACAGCAATCAACTCACCAGTGAACAATGTCGCTGATTTGATGGCTGTAGCCAAAAGCAAACCTGATGCACTGAACATTGCAGTGTCCACCACCACCTGTCGCATGGCCCATGAACTTTTCAAGATGCGAACCAATGCGGCAATGATGCCTGTTGACTTCAAAGGCAGTGCGCAATCCATCACTGCGGTGTTGGGTGGACATGTTGAGTTCATGGTTGACACTATTGCTTCTTTACACGCGCAAGTTGCTTCGGGGCAGTTGAAGCCGCTTGGTGTCACATCCTTGAAATCAAGTCGCCTGTTGCCGGGGGTAAAGTCAATTGCTGAGCAAGGTGTTGCAGGCTATGAGTTGGTAGGGTGGACCATAGTGTTTGCACCTAAGGGAGTCTCGAGTGAAGTGATTCAAACACTTACGTCGGCCATCAGCAGAACACTTGAACGACCAGAAGTTCAAGAGAAGTTGTTGCAAATGGGGGTGGATTCTCAAGTCAAAACAGGTGCTGAACTCAAAGCTTTTGTGGCCAGTGAAAAGGACAAGTGGGGGCGATTGATTTCGGCAGCAGGTTTAAAGCCGGCGTGATGAATTTTCATTGAACTCGAAGGCGCAATTTTCGGCTCATTTCCCTGAAGACCTCCAACCCCTGCTTGAGCTGAGGAGACATGCTTGCATGTCGTTTGCTGACGATGCCAAGGTTGTCAGAGCTGATGCCAAGCTCGATTTGAACAGCTGCGATGGTTTTGTTTTCACAAAAAGGACGTGCAAAGTCAATGGGCAGGGCAACCACCATATCGGTATGGCTCAACATGCTGAGAATGACTGGGACTGACATGGTTTCAAGCGAACCGCCAAATGCTGGCATGCCGTTCTGTGTACAAAGTCCATTAAGACGGACTCGCAAATCTGTTTCTCGAGGGGGCAAAATCCAATCAAATGTGGCAATTTCCTCTAAGCTGACTTTGTGACGTCTGGACAAAGGATGGCCTGGTCGTACATAAACGCCAATAGGCTCGTTCACCACATGTTCAAAGACCAACTCAGAGTTCAATGAAGCATCTCTGACTCGGGCAATAACGAAGTCATATTTAGATGCCATCAATCCATTGATTAGAACCTCACTTCTGTCGACTTGAGTATTTACAACGATGTTCGGTGTGCGAATGGCCAATTCTCGCAGCGCGGCAGGTAAAAAACTGGAGCTTTGGCTCAACATACAACCGATGGAAAGCGGAACTTTTCCACCGCGAAGCAATTCTTCAATGTCTGTGGCTGCCCGCGCTATTTCAGCCAATGCTGAAATGGCTCTGCGAGTAAGAGCTTCGCCGAATGGGGTTTGAACCACGCCTCGTGCATGACGCTCAAACAACACCACGCCAATTTCCTTTTCAAGACTGCTCAGAAGGCGAGAGGCTGCTGATTGGGTCATCCCTAAATTGGATGCTGCTTGAAGCACAGAACCAGAATGATTGAGCTCCACCAATAATTGCAATTGCCGCGTTTTGATGTGTGAAGGAATGAATTGAGGCATTTCGAATTCCCGAAATTATTGAACACCTTGCGACTTGGGTATGCAATTAAAACATATCTTGAGTTCAATATTTCAATATGAATTACTTGGCGCGAGAGTTACATTGACCTTCTGATCATTTTAAATAATGTCTCCCCAAAAGGAGGGTGGCTGCTTGGCACAGATTGGGAAAATACGCGGCCGCATTATGTTGAAGTTCTAATTGGATGTGAAAGCATTCGAAGCATGGCAAAAATTAATATTTTGGAATTTTTATGATTCAAATTTCCGACAGTGATTTTCATCCTCGCGACCCAAACGACAGAACATGGACAGAAACAACATTTTTGCCATTTTTCATCCCGGAGCCTGGAATTTTTGGAAATGTTTATGTACTGGCCAGACCCAATCTTGGGATTGCGATTTCGTCAATTTTAGTAAGTGAGGGTCTTTGTGTTCAACCTTACGAGGTTGACTTTACGGATGCGCAAATGCATTTGCCATGTCCGATATCTTTCAGCAAATACACCCTTGCAAATGGTCTCAGCGTTGAAGCCACAGAGGGCCCCAAAGCCTATCGGTTCGATTACGAAAGTGCTTTGGGAACCTGCGGTTTTAACTTGGATTTCAAGGGCTTCCATCAACCCTTTGACCCCCATGATCCCGCCGAAAATCCGTTGATCGCAAAAGCGAGTGACCCCCGGGTAGGCACGGCATGGATGAACGGTCACTTTGAAGTGAAAGGCCATATCACGGGTGAACTGAAGCTGCGCGGAAAAACCTACCAAGTCGATTGCTATGAGGGGATGGACCACAGTTGGGGACCTAGAGAAGAAATTGGAACTCGGTCGGTGTCTTGGATCTCCATCAACTTCGGCAAGGATTTGGCATTTCACATTGCTGTGCCCTTGGATTTAGAAGCTGGTGATGTCACTTATGACAAGTTACGCTTTGGTTTTGTGGTTGAAAACGGCATCGTGCATGGTTTAGTTGACTCCAAAATTGAAACTTCCAGAGCAGAACTTTTGCCCATGGGTATTACAGTGTGGGTCAAAGATGTTCGAGGCAAGGAATACGAAATTTATGGCAGCGCAGTGGCGGGCCATCCTTGGTATTCCTTCAACCCATGTCATGTGTCTTTTCAGTGTTGCATGCGATACAGATACCAAGACAAAACAGGGTATGGTGAAGTAGGAGATATTTTTGGCCTAGATTACTTGGCTGACAAAATGTCAAGAGCAGGTCGCCGCAGTCGCACATAGTTAAAGACATGACGCCTAAGAAATTGGATCATTTTTTAAAGATCGTCCAAGCTGGCAGTCTCTCCAGGGCCGCAGATGATTTGCAGATTGCCCACTCAGCGTTAAGTCGTGAAGTGAAAGAGCTTGAAGCTGAGATTGGCGTTAAACTGCTTCAACGCAATGCCAGAGGTGTCGAGGCGACACCAGCAGGCGAAGCTTTGCGCAGGCAAGCAGAAATTATCTTGGGTTTGCTTGGCAAAGTTCGTGACGAAGTCAACAATGCGGCAGACAAACCCTCGGGCTCTGTGGCCTTTGGGATGACAGCCACCATGTGCGGTATTCTTTTGGCGCCTTTGGTGAAAAACTACATTGAGCTGTATCCTGATGTCAAACTCAGAATACGAGAAGGCACTTCGTTTCGATTGCGTTCTGCGTTGTTGGCGCGAGAAATTGATGTGGCTGTGCTAAATGCCCCCATTGCAGAACCTCAGCTGATTTTTCGGCCTTTTTTCATAGAGCCTTTTGTTTTGGTAGGGCCTGCCAATTCAAATTTGCACAAGCGATCAAAAATTTCAATGCAAGAAGTGTCGCGTTTGAAATTAATTTTGCCTGTGGCCCATAACACCACTCGAATGTTGATAGACACAGCGTTTGAAAAACAAGGTTTAGTTCCTCACAATCTCTTGGAAACTGACGATGCCGCACCCATGATCCAACTGGTCGCAGCAGAACTTGGTTACGCAATGATGCCTGCCAGTTCAGTGTCAGCGCCAACGCATGGCGCCGCTAAAACGGTTCACGTTCCTATTGAGGGCTTGACATTGACGCGCGGCATCTCTGCACCAGCGGGGGTATCGATGTCATTGGCGACGCAGAAAATGTGTCAACTGATTTGCACTCAGACCAAAGCATTGCTTGCCGCTAAAAAGTTAAGAGGTGAGTACATCGGGCCATAGACATTCGTAGAAACCCTTGCTGATGTATCAATTTAGTTACATGTCCAGTGAGTCAATTGCTCTTTCTCTGACTCCCAGCGATTGATACATTGATTCTATGAAAACCTGAACTCTTTAAATATGGAAAAGTGATCTATGTGGCTTTATGCAGATATCAACAATGTGGCTGACATTGTCCGACATTACGCAAGAGTAACGCCCTTTAAAACGGCCTTACTTGAAGGTGAATTCTCTTTGAACTATGCGGATTTAAATTCGGTAACGTCTGCTATTGCGAACAAATTGAAGTATCGGGGTGTCAAGGAAGGCGACGTGGTTGCATTTTTGGGCAAGAACTCCATTCCGTTTTTTGAAGTTTTATATGGTGGCGCCAAAGCAGGGGCCACGGTCTTGCCGCTGAACTGGCGGTTGGCACCGCCAGAGCTTGCAGCCATCATGGATGACAGTCAGCCGAAAATCATATTTGTTGAGGAAGAATTGATTCCCTTGTTGGATCAAGTTCGACAAATCGCTCAAAATTCTGCAACTTACGTGGTGATTCAACCCGCTCATAACGTTCACGGCAACTTGGACACATTCTTTAGTGATGCATCATCAGATGATCATCGGCTTCCAAGTACTCCCGTTAGCATTGCATGGTTAATGTACACATCAGGGACTACTGGACAAGCGAAGGGCGTTGAAATTTCTCACCAGGCACTCAATTTCATGCGTTTGAGTGAGCACTTCGAACCCGTCTTTCAGTGGCGAGCGGATGATGTTCTGATGATGGTCATGCCCAACTTCCATTTGTTGGGAACGGCGCTACCCATACAGGCGATGTACAACGGTTGTACCGTTTCAATCATGCCTGTCTTGGAGCCTGGAAAAATGCTCAAATTGATAGGTAAAACCAAACCAAGTATTTTAGTTTTGGCACCCACTGTGATTCAAATGATGCTAGATCATCCTGAGGCATCTCAAGCAGACACAAGTTCTTTGCGATTGATCATGTATGCCGGCTCAGCCATCAATGCGCAACTTCTCAAGCGTGCATTGAAAGAAATTTCTTGTGATTACATGCAGTTTTACGGTGCTACAGAGAGTTGTGGGGCCATGAGTGTTTTACGACCTGAACAGCACGATTTGATCGATGAAAGCAAACTCAAGTCATGTGGCACACCACTCCCTCTAATCGATTTTCAAATTGTCAATGACGAAGGGCAACCTGTCCCGGATGGTGAAATTGGTGAAATCAAAATGCGGTCCCCTGCTATTTTTTCAGGATATCGAAATCAGCCAGAACAGACGGCGCTCGTCTTACATCGCGGTTGGTACAAAACTGGCGATGCAGGTTACCGCGACCCAAAAGACGGGTTGTACTACATTGTCGATCGTGTCAAAGACATGATCGTAACGGGGGGGGAGAATGTTTATTCTGCGGAGGTAGAACAAGCCATTCAAAAACATCCCGATGTGGCAATGTCGGCCGTGATTGCGTTGCCTGATGAACGATGGGGTGAGCGCGTGACCGCAGTAGTTGTCAGAAAGTCTGGTAAAGAAATCAAGGCAGATGATTTGATTGCCCATTGTAGAACGCTCATTGCAGGTTACAAATTGCCAAAGCAAGTCATTTTCGAACCTTCCTTGCCTATTAGTCCAAGTGGCAAAATTCTGAAGCGCGTTCTTCGGGAAAAGTTTGGAATTAAGGCATGATCAACGCGCAAGATTTGGAGTTTCACACACCACCTAACGCTGGGCATACATGGGCTGAAACGTATTTTTTCCCCATCATCATCCCAGAAGAACGTCTGATGATTACCGTTTATGTGGTCGTCAGGCCAGGCATCGGTGTGATGGTCAATGACATTGCCATTTATGGTTCGCTGTCGCAGAACCGAAGTGATTTGGTTTACTTCCATGTAGAACCTCATCTGCCAGCTCCCGCCAAATTTTCAGACATACGATCGCCTATGGGCTTGTCTGTTCAAGCGGTGAATGCGCCGAGAGATTATCGGATTGATTACGTGGGCTACGACGACACAGAAATTCATGTAGATTGGATTGGTTTGATGGATCCTTTCGATATACATGATCCCAATCACAGTCCTAAAGCTGCAAAAACTCAGGCAGAACAACACGCAGGTTCTGGTTTGGGAGCTGCATGGGGTGGTCATTTTGACTTAACGGGGCAAGTCAGGGGGACCGTGAAAATTCGAGGTCAAGAATACAAGGTTAATTGCGTAGAAAGGATGGATCACAGTTGGGGATTTCGCAACCCGATTGTGATGAACGCTCAGGATTCCATTTCTGCAAGTTTTGGCGAAGATCTTGCACTGCATTTGATCACACATTTGGATTTGGATGCGCCTACAGGTTCTGATCAAAAACTAGCCCATGCTTACATATTGGAAGATGGAAAAGTCTACGGCATCAAAGACTGCAAGCTGGAAACAACCCGTCTGGGCAATGTTGTTACGGCCATGGACATTCAATTGACAGACGTCCGAGATAAACAATTTCAGATGTATGCCTACTCGGAAATTGGAGCGCCCTGGAATGCTTATGCGGCCACTGTGACCTACACCAGCATGATGCGTTGGATCTACAAGGATCGAATTGGTCACGGGTGCGTGATGGAAACCATGGGATTGCCTGCCCTGTCAAAACGGCATGGACGTCGATGGACCGAAGGCTATCGATCTCTGTTTACTGGCTAATGGTTTGAAGTAAAAATATTTTTGATAATAATTGAATGACTTCATTCTTGCCTTCATCAGTCACTTCAGATGGCGTTGTGGACCGCGATAAGCCTAGCCCAGATTTTATTGAGCTGATGCGCAGTCAATATCCTACTGAAAAAGAAATTGATTGGGCTTTTACAAGACGAATGCATCGAAGGGCAAAAGGCCCCTTCAAAATGCAAAATATTGATGATTTGGTGGGTTACATCAACGCGATGTTGAAGTCAAAACTTCGCTACGCGTATGAAGTCTCAAATGCCTCGTGGTTGGGAGGCGGTGGCTCCAAATTACAGATGAAATTCACTTTAGCCACAGAGCAACCTCTAAAAGGACACTTTCAGCGAGACTTAGTGTTGCGAATGGAGCCTGCAGAGTCTTTGAACCCTTCAAGTCGATTGAGGGAAGGACAAATTATTGATGCATTGGCAAAGGTCATACCCGTGCCGGAAATGTATTGGGTCGACCGCGATGGCGAGTGGTTTCCTGAGCCTGCCCTGATTTACAGCTTCAGTTCAGGGATTGCCAAACCCACCAACTTCTCGAATCAGCGCGTCACTGGATTAGGAATAAATTTTGGTCCTAAAGCCCGCCGTACCTTAGGTTCGCAATTCATTGAGTGCTTGGCAAAAGTGCACAACTTTGATCACAGTCGCTGTGATTTGACCAGTTTTGATCGTCCAAATCTAAGATCGACAGAATCTGCCATGTGGCAACTCAACCGTGCTTTGCGAGGCTGGGAAGAGGACAGGGCGCATGACATACCGTTACTCGATATTGCGCGAATATGGTTAACGCGCCACCTGCCTGAACTGGACCATGCCAGTCTGATCCATGGTGACTATCGAAGCGGTAACTTTCTTTTCGACCCCGGTACAGAAAAAATCACGGCAATTTTAGATTGGGAGCGGTGCACCATTGGTGATCGACATCGAGACTTGGCCTGGGCTACATCTGAGGCGATTGGCCACTACGATGAATCTGGAAATGATTTATTGATTTGCGGGTTCTTTCCTCTTGAAGAATTTATTGATGAGTATGAACGGGTTTCAAGTTTGAAAGTTGATCTGGGAAAACTTCACTTCTACACCATTCTGAGCAGATTCCAGCAAGCCGTCACTGTTTTGGGGACAAGTTATCGAGTGGTTCGTTTGAAAAAATCACACCAAGATATTTTGCTATCAAGAATTGAAGCTGCAGCTTATGTGTTGTTGGAAGAACTTCGCCTTGCTTTGGCAGGTGTTGTGTCTAGCAAAAAGCCAATTCTTCAGGGACCACATCATGCCTGATCCAAGTGAAAACGGTTTCTCTGCCGCTATCAAAGCGCTGAATGAAGTGGTGGCACCTGCTGTCGATCGATCGAACCCCTTGGCCGTTGAGCAATCGCGATTGGTCAGCATGTTTCTTGAGTTCTATTTAAGCCAACGTGACCTGTCACGCAAACTTGATTGGACTGAGCTCAATTTGAACGTTGAGTTGGGCCATGCTGTTTGTGCTTGTTTTCACTCAACTGATCCCATGATCAAAAACTTAAATAGAATGCTATTGCTCGCATCGCGCGATTTGATGATAACAGGATTGCCTGCTTCAAAGTGGCGGGATCATACCAGCAATATCCTGGGTTCTGTCAGCCAGCTATTGCGCTCTTGTGCTTATCAAAATTTTGAACTATTTGAAACTTTGTCGTCAAAAGTTCTAGAAAAATCTGGCGAAATTTTGGCGCTGAAGCGCAGTTGGTTTTTGCCTCTTGGCTTTGAGGCTAAACCCGATGCATTGCCGAGTTTGAATCAATGGTTTGAACGCTGTCCTGATATTTAAATTTCATTTGGTATTTTTTCACAACACTTAAAGGAGACATCATGAAGAAAATTTATTCTCAAGGTTTGAAAGCGATCGTATTGGGCGCTTCAATTTTAACTATGAATGCGAATGCACAGTTTCAAGAGAGAACCATTCGTGCATCAGTCAATATTTCAAAAGAGCATTCGCTGGGTGTTGCGTTGACCAAGGTGTCTCAGTGTGTTGCCCAAAAATCGGGGGGCAGGCTGAAAATTCAGCCATTCTTCGATGGCTCATTGGGAAATGATGGTCCTACCATTCAGCAATTGCGTTCCGGCACCTTGGACATGGTGGTCACCGTGACCTCCTTTATGTCGACTATGGTGCCTGCTGCAGCCGCTTTTGACCTTCCTTTTGTTTTTGCTAACGAAAAGGAAGCAGACGCCGCCATGGACGGTAAGGCTGGCGAAATTTTGGCGCAACGTCTGGAAACCCAAGGCATGGTCACGCTAGCCTATTGGGAAAATGGATTTCGAAATGCCACCAATTCAAAGCTTCCTATCACCAAAATGGAAGATATGCGAGGTTTGAAATTTCGCGTTATTCCCAATCCCATGATGGTGGAAACATTCAAAGCCTTGGGTGGTTTTGCAGTTCCGATGCCCTTCACAGAAGTGTATTCAGCACTAGAAACCAAAACTGTTGATGGTCAAGAAAATCCTGTGCCAGTGATTGAAGCGGTGAAATTCCATGAAGTTCAGAAATATTTGAGTCTGACTCGACACATGTACAACCCCGGTATCGTGATTTACTCGAAGCAACTGTTTGACAAACTTTCACCAGCTGAGCAATCTGCTCTTCGCGATTGTTCATTCACTGAGCGTTTGGCCCAACGTCAACTCAATCGCCAACAGGCGGAAGAGGGTATTGGTCGTTTGAAAGCCAAAGGCATGTTGGTAAATGCGATCAGTCCTGCTGAATTTGCTCGCATGCGGGATGCCATCAAGCCAGTCTATGAAAAAGCGCTTGCTGCAATTGGTGCGGACATGATGACGGCACTTAACAATGATGTGAAATCTGTAGCTGGAAAGTAAATATCTCTTTAAGTTGCTTTGAAATAGCCCTGAATCTGAACTGGAATCAAACATGAAAACATTTCAACGATTCGAGGCTATTTTCTTTCGTATTTCGGAGGGCATTTTGGCATTCTTACTTGCAAGCATGCTCTGCCTAGTTTTGCTGAACGTCATCCTTCGTTACGGATTTGGGACAGGTATTTCTGAATCTGAGGAGCTTTCCCGAACTTTTTTCGTATGGATCGTTTTCTTAGGCGCTGTGATTGCGACACGTGATCGATCACATTTGAATGTGGATTCGTTGGTTGCATCCTTGCCTAGACAGGGACGTATTTTTTGTGAATTTTTGAGTGATTTGATTGTTATTGTGTGTTGCGCTCTTATTTTTATGGGTACTTGGCGCCAGCACGAGGTCAGCGCTTCTACGCTGTCCATGGTCGTTGGAATGCCCATGATTTGGTTGTACGGAGTTGGCTATGTGGTGAGTATTGGTATTGGATTGCTCACAGTGATTCATTTAATTAGGTTGCTTTCTAGGAAATTACCTGATTCAGAATTATTTTTCGAAACTTCACAACCAATGCCAAATGTGCATTCAAAAGGTCCGGCACCATGACGGTACTCGTTTTTTTAGTTTCATTAATGGTGGCGATGGCACTTGGAATGCCTATTGCATTTGCCTTGATCGTTTGCGCCTTGTCATTGATGTTTTTACAAGGTTCATTTGATACCACATTGCTTTCACAAAAACTCATTGAAGGGGCAGACAGTTACCCTTTGCTCGCCATACCCTTCTTTATCTTTGCTGGCGAATTGATGAACAAGGGAGGAATATCCAAGCATATTGTTAACTTTGCTCTGGCCCTCGTCGGACACATCCGTGGTGGTTTGGGTTTGGTTGCAATTTTCGCATCCATTGTGATGGCAGCTATCTCAGGCTCAGCTGCGGCAGATGCAGCAGCGCTTGGTAGTATTTTGATTCCTATGATGCGCAATGCAGGATACGACGTTCCGCGTTCTGCAGGTTTGATTGCAGCTGGCAGTGTGATTGCCCCTTGTATGCCGCCTTCGGTTGCTTTCATTGTATTTGGTGTGATTGCCAATGTGTCCATTGGCAAATTATTCATGGCCACCATTTTTCCTGGACTTCTAATGGGATTGTCCTTGGTAATTGCATGGATGTGGGTGGTTCGAAATGAAAAATTCGATCTCTCACCTCAAAAGAGTGTTGCTGAAATTCTGAAAACATTCAGATCTTCACTTTGGGGTTTGCTCATGCCATTTGGCATTGTGGGGGGAATGAAGGCAGGTATCTTCACCCCGACCGAAGCGGCAGTTGCTGCTTGCGCTTATGCCATGTTTGTAGGCATGTGTATTTATCGTGAACTGTCCTTCAAGGATCTCTATCCCTTGTTAGTGTCTGCAGCGAAAACAACGTCGGTGATTGTTTTCCTGATTGCTTCTGCCTTGGTCTCGGCTTGGCTAATTACTACTTCTTCAATTCCTCAGCAAATTGCTGCTATTTTGGAGCCATTCATGAGCAGCCCACGTCTTTTGATGTTCCTCATGATGGTGTTAGTTGTCATCATCGGCACTGCGCTCGATTTTGCGCCTACCTTGATGATTTTGACGCCAGTTCTGATGCCCATTGTGAAAATGGCGGGTATTGATCCTGTTTATTTTGGTGTGTTGTTCATCATGAATAACGCCATTGGTTTAATCACACCACCGGTTGGTATTGTGCTGAATATTTTGAGTGGTGTTTCAAAGATTTCTATGGGTGACATGGTGAGAGGTAGCTGGCCATTTCTCATTGCACAAATAATTGTTTTATTTCTATTGATCATCTTTCCAGATTTGCTCATGATTCCTTACAAATGGTTGATGTGAGTTCAATAATTATTTTTAATTTTTTTGATCATACAAAGGAGTTCCATGATCACAGCATCCGATCTTGAGTATCACACCCCCCCGAATGCAAACTATAAATGGGCAGAAACTTACATTTTCCCCATTGCCATTCCTGAAGAACATTTACTGGTCATGGTTTATGTTGCTGCTCGTCCCGTATTGGGGGTCATGCTGAACGAAATTTACTTCATTGGCTCGCTCACGGATAACAGAGCAGAATTGTTATATATCGACAGTCAAGTTCATTTGCCAGCGCCTGAAAAGTTTTCAAACATTAATTCACCCTCAGGACTAAAAATTCGGTCGGTCAAACCTCCTAGAGAATTTCGGATTGATTATGTGGGATACGACAACACTGAAATTCATGTTGATTGGAACGGAATCATGGATCCATTTGATGTACATGACCCAGCACACACGCCACACGCCGTTGGCACTGAAGAGGAAAAAATTGCCAACTCTGGCTGTGCTAAAGCTTGGAAAGGCCATTTCGATATGACGGGACGTGTTACAGGCACAGTGAAGGTTCGCGGCAAAGAATTCAATGTGAACTCCCTTGAACGAATGGACCACAGTTGGGGTGAGCGCGGCGAACTTGAGTTGCCCGCCATGGATTCAATTTCTGCTCAATTTGATGAAAATTTGGCTTTCCACCTCATTACCCATGTAGATTTGGATGCGCCGAATGGTCAGGACCAAAAGTTGGCGCATGGCTATGTTTTAGAAGATGGCACTCAATATGGTGTGATGGAGCTGGACATCACCAGCACGCGGCTTGGTTCAACTATTACTTCTATGCAACTCAAGGTGACAGATGTTCGAGGCAAGATTTATCAATTGTCAGCCATGGCCGATGTAGGTGCGCCCTGGAATATCTATGCCACTACCTGCTACACCGCTTTGATGCGATGGATATTGGGTGACAGGGTAGGCTACGGTGTGGTCATGGAAGTCTTGCCGATTCCGGCCACGACCCAAAGACGAGGAAGACGATGGAACGATTGGCCTGCATCTATCACGACAGGATAAGGAGCTATTTGTAATGACAAAGCCAAACCATGATCCAGGTTTAATTCATCTCCGAAATGTTTTCCAGACTGATCACTCAGTTCGAGACGCG
>Ga0214921_10000620_pt1 | contig 64393 bp, 59 predicted proteins | sample LL1505_MetaG_FD_177992 | JGI IMG/M metagenome (GOLD analysis project Ga0214921, IMG submission 177992) | Freshwater microbial communities from Lake Lanier, Atlanta, Georgia, United States - LL-1505 | ecosystem: Environmental > Aquatic > Freshwater > Lake | place: USA: Georgia | collected...
GCTACGGGCGTGCTCATTGAAAAGACCATGCTCAAGCGTTTGTACAAGCTTGACCATCTGTATGGCTTGCTTCTCACCTTTGGCCTGGCCTTGATCATTCAAGGCGTCTTCCGTCATGAATTTGGTTCTTCGGGCATGCCATACCCGTCACCTGAAGTGTTTCAAGGTGTCTTCAATTTAGGTTTTATGTTCTTACCCAAGTACCGTGCTTGGGTCATCGTGGTTTCTCTGGTGGTCTGCCTCAGTACATGGTTTGTCATTGAGCGCACCAAGCTTGGCGCCTATTTGCGAGCAGCCACAGAGAACCCCAGTTTGGTTCAAGCGTTCGGCATCAATGTGCCCCGCATGGTCACATTGACCTACGGTTTTGGCGTGGCGCTTGCAGCCTTGGCAGGTGTCATGGCTGCACCCATTTATCAAGTCAACCCCCTGATGGGCGCTGACATCATCATTGTGGTGTTTGCTGTGGTGGTGGTGGGCGGCATGGGCTCCATCATGGGTGCCATCGTGACCGGGTTTGGCTTAGGCTTAATTGAAGGGCTGACCAAGGTTTTTTATCCAGAGGCATCCAACACCGTCATCTTTGTGATCATGACCATTGTTCTGCTGCTTAAACCCGCCGGACTGTTCGGTACTCAAAAGTAATGCCCATGTCCAACGCCTCGCCTACCGTTCTAAAGACTCAGTCGTTCACACATCAGTGGGTGGCATTTGCCATCATGGTGTTGTTCTTTGTCATCGCGCCCATTTGGATATACCCCATTTTCCTCATGAAGGTCATGTGCTTTGCATTGTTTGCCTGCGCATTCAATTTGTTGTTGGGTTTTGGGGGTTTGTTGTCTTTTGGACATGCCATGTTCTTGGGCACTGCGGGCTATGCAGCTGCCCATGCCGCCAAGGTTTGGGGCTGGAATCCAGAGGTGGCCGTACTTTTTGCAACAGCGTGCTCAGCCGGACTTGCGCTCATCGCAGGCTCCTTGGCCATTAGACGACAGGGCATTTATTTTGCGATGATCACCTTGGCGCTTTCGCAAATGGTGTACTTCTTCTATTTGCAAACACCTTTTACCGGTGGTGAAGACGGCATTCAAAGTGTGCCACGCGGCAAATTGTTTGGCATCTTTGACCTCTCAGAAAATACAGCCATGTACATGTTTGTGCTGGCCATCTTCTTGAGCGGATTTACCTTAATTTGGCGCATTGTCCACTCGCCCTTCGGACAAATTCTAAAAGCCATTCGTGAAAACCAAGACCGTGCCGTTTCGTTGGGTTATGACACCGATCATTTCAAGCTGCTTGCCTTTGTCATCTCTGGTGCCTTGGCAGGCACTGCTGGCGCTACCAAGGCCTTGGTATTTCAACTTGCTTCACTCACAGACGTGCATTGGTCCATGTCGGGTGAGGTGGTTCTCATGACTTTGTTGGGTGGCTTAGGCACTTTGTTTGGACCCGTGGTGGGCGCGGCCATCATTGTCTCGATGCAAAACTATTTGGCGCAGTTTGGTGCTTGGGTCACCATCATTCAGGGCCTTATCTTTGTCATTTGCGTCTTGGCATTTCGCCGAGGTGTCATTGGAGAAATTGCGAACTGGCTTAAAAAGCCACTTTGATTTTCTGACTCGCCATCAAAAAAGCCTGCTTAGCAGGCTTTTTTGATGGTGGGTTTAGCGCATGAAATTTTTCACGTAGTCTGCGCCTAGGCCAACGCTTTCAAAGTGTGCTCGGTATTTTTCAATGCGTGTAAACACATCGTCATAACCTGTGGCATTGCCTTGAGGGTCTACATACATCAGAGAGCCGTGCACGGTAAACAGGGTAATCATGTCTTGGCAGTCATCTGGCACCACCAAGGTATGCGTCTCGCCTGGGGGCTCAAACACATAGCCACCTTCTTCAGCCACCCAGTTATGTTCTAAGTACAACCACTTTCCGCGAATGACATAGGCATGAACTTGGCCAGAGTGGCGATGTCTTTGCAGCAATCCAGATCGTTTGACCCTCAGCAAATGGACATAAAAACCACCCGTGACATTCAGGTGAATAGGGCGTGACCAAATGCCTGGTGAAATAGGGGCCCACAATTTTTCATCGTCTGTATTGACATCAGGAATGACCATGTCGGGCGTCATGCACCAGGGTTGAGGCTTTGCGTAGGGTATGCGGTCGGTGTCGTTGGCGCTCATTTTGCAATCGTTAGGTAGAAGTCAGTGGCGTGAATCAGTGAAAGCATCATTCTAATTTGATGCGGGAGTCGTCAATGATTTTGCTGTAACGTTGGTACTCATTTTGAATGTGTGCGCTTAGCGCTTCAGGACCCATGTAAGAGGGGTAAAGTCCAGCCGTGTTGAGCTTTTGGCGTACATCAGGGTCATTCAGGGCAGCTTGCAAATCATCTGCAATTTTTTGAGTCACATCCTTGGGCGTGCCGGCAGGTGTGGCCACTGCAAACCAAGCTACAGCTTCATAGTCTTTGATGCCAAGTTCCATGGCTGTAGGAACTTGCTTCAGTGCATCGAGGCGCTCGCGAGTGGTCACAGCCAAAGGCCTTAACTTGCCAGACTCCAACATGGGTGCAACTTCATTTAAATTGGTCAAGACCATGGTGACATGGTTGCCCATGACGGCATTGGCTGCCAGGGCGCCACCCGTGAAGGCTGCATAGGTGAAGTCTGTGCCCGTGATGCGTTTGAACGATTCACCCGCAATGTGTTGCGTGGTGGCGGGCCCCACCGTGGAATAAGACAATGTGCCAGGGTTGGCCTTGGCTGCTTGAATCAGTTCACCAAGAGTTTTATAGGGACTGGCACTGTTGACTGCAATGACTTGAGGCGATTGAACCAATTGGGCAACGGCATCGAAGGCCTTCAAGCCATCGTAGGGCATGGTGCTTCGCAGCTTGGCGTTGATGGTGAGGCTGTTGGCAATGATGATCAGGGTGTAACCATCGGCAGGGGCCTTGGCCACCAATGCGCCCGCAATCACAGTGCCACCGCCTGGGCGGTTGTCTACGAGCACTGACTGCCCCCAGCGTTTGGCTAAAAATTGACCGACCACTCGCGTCATAGAGTCTGCAGAACCGCCTGCAGGGAAGGGCACCACAATGCGCACGGGTTTGGAAGGGAAGGGTGCAGTTTGCGCGCTAGCAAACAAGCTGGTCAATACCAAGCCGCCAGCAATGAGTGACTTCAGCATCACTTGACTTAAAAGAGTTTGTGACATGACGTGAGTTCCTACTTTGTTTTCAAGGTTCTTTCGAACAAGCTAAACAAGCGCTCCCAATGCCGCTCTGCGGCTTTGGCGTTGTACATGCCCGCGCGCTGAGGAAACACAAAGCCATGTTCGACTTTGGGGTACCACTCAATTCGGTAATTTGACTTGGCCATGATCAGTGAAGCTTCTAATTTTTGGATGTCTTCAGGGGGTGCCCACTTGTCTATTTCTGCGCATGCAAAATAGCTTTCGCATTTAATTTTCGGCGGCATCAGGTGGGGCGAATCGGGCTCGCTTGTGGCCATGTTGGCGCCGTGAATGGATGCAATGCTTTGGAATCGATCTGGAAATTGAGCGGCAATCCACATCACAATGGGGCCGCTCATGCAGTAACCCACGGCACCAATGCGTGTTTGATCTGCCATGGCATGGGTGTCTACAAACTTCAGCATGGCCTGGGTGTCGATTTGACTGGTCTGAGCGTTCAATGTGGCCATGTGTCCGAACATCACCTCCATGGCTTCGGGCGTGCGCTCTTTGAGGTAAAAGTCTCGGCTGCGTCGATAGTAGAGGTTGGGTAAAACAACAAAATAACCCACGCTGGCCAATCTGCGCGCCATGTCGTGCAGTTCTTCTCGTTTGCCAGGTGCATCCATCAAAAAGAAAACGACAGGGTGAGGGCCGTCTTCCTCGGGAAAGACGACAAAGGTGTTCATAGAACCGTTGGCAGTTTGAATATCAATGTTCTCTTCGATCATTTCATTCCTTAAATGGCTATTGACGCGGGTAAAGTGATATTTTGACCTCAAATTCAATCGGCATAAATCAAGGTAAACCATGGCGTAGGGTCATATTGCCGCATGCTTGGTTTGATGGGGTGGTCTAGGGTGCTAGACATTCCAGTACGAGGATCTGGTAAAGACCCCCAAAAATAGTCATGCGGTTGACACTTTTGAAGAGCTTATCAATGGGCAAAAAATCTTCAATTGAGTGGTTCCAAAGGTCCATCGCAAATGGTTCAAGGTGTTTGAAGATTTGCCGCAAAAGTGGTTTGAAGGGATGAAATGCTTGAGGCTTGTGATAGTCAACAATGACCACTTTTCCGCCAGTCTTGACCACACGGAAAGCTTCGCGCAGAGTTTGTCGGCGAGTGGCCTCTGGTTGTTCGTGTAACAAAAAGAATAGCAAGGCCTGATCTTGGCTGGCATCTGCATAGGGTAAGTTAGATGAGTCTGAACACTCTAACGAGACGCGAGCATCAAGCCCAATTTTTCGAGATAAATTTTCCAGTTGAATTGGCAAGATGTCCACCACCTTCAGGAGCGCGTCTGGCTCTAACCGTTCCAAGATTTTGGCAGTTAGATTTCCATAAACACATGCAATTTGCAAGGTGCTGCCTGAAATGAGTGAGTGCTCATGACTGAGTTGGTCAAGGGCTAAATTGCGTAATTTACTGTAGTTGCCAAATAGGATCAGATTGATCAGCCACTCTCGCTCAAACAAATTGACCGCGCTAGGGTGAATGTACGCCCACCAATATTCGTTTTGAAGGTAGCTCGGTATTGGGTGAATTGTTGCCAGTTGGGTATTTTGAATGAGCGGAGTATGGGGATCCAAATTCAGGTCATCCGTCCAATGGCGCAACTGACAAAAGACTTGGCATTGGTAATGCCAGCCGCAAGGCCCGCCACGGAGCCTTTTTCAGGGTAACCCATCGATTTGAGCTTGTCGATGACAAGCTGCTTAATAGACTCTTCGCCTGAAAAGCTCACCAACTGCTTTTCGCGATCAATGACCAAGTCGGTCACTTTGGCAACGCTGTTGATGCCCTTCACGATGGAGTTTTCGCAACCACCGCATTTGATGTTTTCAACTTCTACTTGGTAAGTTTGTGTCATTTTGAGGTCCTTTTTGAACGTCCGCTAATTTAAATGATTGGGGTGATGTACCCATTTTGCAACTCATCAAATGGTTATCATATGATTTAAGTCAAGATTCCAGCATCAACTTTTTCTTCAAACTATCCTGTCAAGCGTATGAGCCTCAAAATAGTTGTCTACTCCAAGTCTGCCTGCCCCCAATGTGAGTCAGTCAAAATGATTCTCAAGTCCAAATCTATGGCCTACGACGAAATCAAAATTGACGACGAAGCAGAGCGCATGGCTTTTTATGAAAAGTGTGGGCCCGCCGTGCGTCAAATGCCGCAGGTTTTCATCAACGATCAGCGTGTGGGTGGCTTGGCGGGTTTGCAGGCGGCTTTGGCGCAAATGTCTAACTAATCTGGGCGCCGGGTCGTTAGGTTTTTTTCTGCAACTTGTCTTGGGTGTTCAGATCAAAGTCACTTGCATCATGGCGTTCATGCAGTTGAATTTCTAAGGGCCCCATCACGCGGTTGACCATGCGGCCTCTTTGAACAGCAGGTCGGGCTTCTATTTCATCGGCCCATCGAATCACATGGGTGTATTCGTGAACTTGTAAAAACTCGCCTGAATCGTAGCGCTCGCCTTTGGCCAAGCTACCGTACCAAGGCCAAATGGCCATGTCGGCAATGGTGTAGTCGTCTCCCCCTACAAATCGGTTGTTGGCCAGCCTTTGGTTCAAGACATCGAGTTCGCGTTTCACTTCCATGGCAAAGCGATCAATGGCGTATTCAATTTTGGTGGGCGCATAAGCGTAGAAGTGACCGAAGCCGCCACCCAGGTAAGGCGCACTGCCCATTTGCCACATGAGCCAAGACATGCATTCGGTGCGCTTGGCAATGTCGGTTGGCAAAAAGGCTTTGAATTTTTCGGCCAAATAGAAAAGGATAGAACCCGATTCAAACACGCGCTGTGGTTCTGGCGTGCTGTAGTCCAGCAGCGCTGGAATTTTGGAGTTTGGATTCACGCCCACAAAGCCGCTGCTAAACTGCATGCCTTCGCTGATGCGAATGAGCCAGGCATCGTATTCAGCGCCTGCGTGCCCAAGAGCCAGCAACTCTTCCAACATGACTGTCACTTTGATGCCATTGGGAGTGCCCAATGAATAAAGTTGGAGCGGGTGCTTGCCTCTAGGCAATTCTTGTTCGTGCGTTGCACCTGCTACAGGGCGATTGATGTTGGCAAAGCGGCCGCCATTGGCCTTTTGCCAAGTCCAGACCTTGGGGGGGACGTAAGGGGTATCTGACATGCTAAAACCTTGTCTATTTATACGATTGAGAGCCTACACGAGATCGAGGTTTAACAAAACGCGGAAAACACTCTTCAAAAATGCGTTTTGAGGCTCTAAACTCTGACGGATTCTAATTCGACCCCTCAAAGAGATTCACATGTCTGATCAAAGCCCTACAGTTCAAATGCAACAAGTTTTTGAGTCGCATGCTGCCACGGCACTGCGCCTTAGGGGCTCTACTGCCAATGAGCGCATTGAAAAAATTCGCAAGTTGCGAGATGCCGTCATTGCGCATACCGAAGATTGGTATCAAGCGGCCTATGCCGATTTCAAAAAACCGGCCGGCGAAGTCGATTTGGCTGAAATCTTGCCCATCTGTTTGGAAGCCAATGACGCCATTCGAAATTTAAAAAAATGGATGAAGCCACAGAAAGTTTGGCCCACACTCCTGACCCTTGGCACCAGCAGTTATGTGCAGTCCATGCCCCGTGGACGCTGCCTCATCATTGGGCCTTTCAATTACCCCGTGAATCTCACCTTGGGCCCTCTCATCTCGGCCATTGCAGCGGGCAACACGGCCATTGTGAAGCCTTCAGAACTCACGCCGCATTTGTCGGGCCTCATTGCCAAGGTGGTGCGCGAGGTATTTTCAGAAAACGAAGTGGCGGTCATTGAAGGCGAAGCCGATGTGGCCCAGGGCCTGCAGGCCTTGCCCTTTGATCATGTGTTCTTTACCGGTAGCCCTGCCATTGGCAAGCACGTCATGGCGGCGGCTGCCAAAAACTTGGCCAGCGTCACCTTGGAGTTGGGCGGCAAAAGCCCCACCATCGTGGACGCCAGTGCCAATTTAAAGTTGGCAGCCCGCAACATTATTTGGTCTAAGTTTGCCAACTCTGGTCAAACCTGCATTGCCCCCGATCACGTCTTTGTGCACGAAAGCGTCAAAGACAAATGGCTTGAGTTGTGCAAAAAAGAAATCAAAAAGGCCTACGGTACCTCACTCAACGAACAAGCCAGCAATCCTCATTTGGCGCACATGGTCAACGCCAGACACACTGCTCGCATCAAGTACCTGCTTGACGATGCACAGGCCCGAGGTGCGCGTACCTTGCAGGGCGGCGGTGTCGATGAAGCCAGTTGTTTTGTGCAACCAACTTTGTTGGACCAAATCCCGGCAGACGCCAAAATCATGGAAGAAGAAATTTTTGGCCCATTGCTGCCCATCATTGGCTACACAGATTTAGACCAAGTAATTGCCAGTATCAATGCTGGGCCCAAACCATTGGCGTATTACATCTACAGCCAAACCAATGCCAACATTGACAAAACCTTAACGCAAATTACCTCAGGTGGCGCTTGTGTGAACCATTCACTCATGCAGTTCTTGCAAGGCAATTTGCCTTTCGGTGGCGTTAACAATTCAGGCATTGGCCGCGCACACGGACACTACGGTTTCAAGGAATTTAGCCACGAGCGGGGTGTGGTCAAAACGCAATTTGACTTTGCCGCCATGCTCATGATGCCCGGACAAGTCTTGCCCATCATGCGGAAGGCTTTGAAAATGGGCTTCAAGATTCTTTGAAAACACAGTTTTCACAAGGCCATTCTGCGCCTTGAATATTCGTTTTTCTTGACCTATCGCATAGCCTCAACGGCACGGTGAGGCGCACAGTCATGGGCTGAATCCTTCGACCCCATGACTTTTGCGCAAAGACTGTGAATATGCTGATCAATGAATTGCCCGCTTTCGAGACACTCCAACAAAGTTGTCTTGAGTCTGGCTTGCGGATGCTCCAACTCCAAGGCAAAACTTTGCTGCCGGTGGTGCAGGGCGGCATGGGGGTTGGCGTATCTGCCGGCGGTTTGGCTGGCACTGTGGCCAATCTGGGGGCAGTAGGCACCATTTCATCGGTGGACTTGCGCCGACTGCACCCCGACCTCATGGCGCGCACGGGTCATTTGGACAAGGAATCTGATGCAAGACAGCAAATTGAATCGGCCAATTTGATTGCCTTAGACCGGGAAATTAAAAAAGCGCAAATGCTGTCCAATGGCAGAGGCCTGATAGCGGTCAACATCATGAAGGCTTTGAATCAGTACCCGGGGTATGTCGCGCAATCTTTGGCCTCGGGCGCCGACGCCATTGTGGTGGGCGCTGGCTTGCCTTTGGACTTGCCAGAGTTGGCCAAAGACTTTCCCCATACAGCCCTCATTCCAATTTTGTCAGACGCTAGAGGTGTGCAATTGGTCGTTCGCAAGTGGGAGAAGAAAGGGCGTTTGCCTTCAGCCATTGTCATAGAGCACCCTAAGCTGGCGGGTGGTCATTTGGGCGCAGCCAGCATTGACGATCTCAACGACCCGCGTTTTAATTTTGACGTGGCCATACCTGCCATCCTTGAGTTTTTTAAAACAGCAGGGCTGGAAGGGCAAATTCCGCTCATCGCTGCGGGTGGCATTTCATGTCGTGAAGACATTCTTCGATTGCAAACGCTTGGCGCATCTGCTGTGCAACTGGGTACCGCATTTGCTGTGACGCAAGAGTGTGATGCTCCCTTGGCCTTTAAAGAAATTTTGGCGCATGCCAAGCCCGAAGACTTGCAGGAATTTATCAGTGTGGCGGGCTTGCCTGCCAGAGCTGTCAAAACGCCATGGCTGGACAAGTACATTCGAATTGAATCCAAATTGCAAGATCGTGCGCATGTGAAAAAAAAGTGCAACATGTCGTTTGACTGCTTGCAACACTGTGGACTGCGTGATGGTCATTCCAAGATGGGACAGTTTTGCATCGATCAGCAACTCGGGCACGCCCTCACAGGCGATGTTCAAAAGGGTTTGTTTTTCAGAGGTTCTGGGGTACTGCCTTTTGGCGACAGCATTCGCTCTGTGAAAGAGCTGATGGTTTGGCTCATGAGTGGCCATGCCCCCATGCAACACAAAAGCCACAACGGATGAAGTTCAGCCTTTAGGAAAACGTGTAGCCGTCCATCGCAATGACATAACTGCTGATGCCACGATAGAAGGCTTTGGCCGTGGCGTCTTTGCCAGCAGCGCCCATGGCCACAAACAAGGGCAGTAGATGGTCTTCTGCAGGGTGTGAGCGAACGCCTTCTTTAGAGTGCTGACGGTAATCAATCAAGTGCTGCACATGCTTGCCCAACAGTTGCGCTTCCACCCAGTCGGCAAAGGTTTGAACATAGTCTGGCGTTTGGCCGCCTTGCATGGCTGCCATCCGATAGTCACCCAAGTTGTGTGTGATGTTGCCAGAGCCAATCACCAAGTAACCTTGGTGGGTCAGTTCTTCAAGCGCTTCACCCATGGCCAGCGCATGGGCTGTACCGGCATGGCTTTGGATGGACACTGCAATGATGGGAATGTCGGCATCTGGAAACATTTGACGCAGAGGTGTCCATGCACCATGGTCTAGGCCGCGTGCTGGATCTGTTTCCACCTGGCTAAAGCGCTTTTGCAGTGCTTTCACAACTTCTTGTGCGCCTTCGGGGTAGCCTGTTGCTGGATATTTGATGCGGTACAACTCTTCTGGGAAACCGTAAAAGTCGTAAATGGTTTCAAGTTCTGAAGCAGAACTGACTGTTGGAACGGCCGTGTCCCAGTGCGGGCTGACCACAATGATGGCGCGAGGCTTCGCCAATAAGCCGGCCAATTGGCTCATGGCTTTGCCTGCTGCACCAGAGTCCAGGGCAAAAGTAGGGGCGCCATGAGGCACAAAAAGGGCGTTTCGAAGGTTTTCCATGTGTTGCTCCAATGGGATGGGCAGACTGTAGTCCTAATCGGAGCGTTACAAAGAAGCAAGACTGCAAATAAGTTTTGTCAGTCCTCAAAACGAAAAAGCCCCTCTAAAATCACAGGCGAATGTCTAATCAAAAATCCAATTCACAGTCTGTCTGGCTTGGACTGTGCCGGCCCTCAATCTGCTCAGGCTTTGTAATAAACCACTTGATGGCTGGTGGCCAGCAATTGTTGCTTGTCACTCCAAATTTCAGCCGATTGATCATGGTAACCCAAACCAAATTTAGACGCGCGCGCAATTCCCAATAAGTGATTTGTACCCTGTGAACTGAGCAATGCTGAGTCCGCATGGAAATGCGTGGTGAGAGAAATGGTGCCTGCCGGAAATCTGCCCATTCTACGAACGAAAATACGTGGGACAAATGAGTCGCAGATGGCCGTGAGTGATAAAAAATCCAGTGGCCTCGGTGGGTCATCTTGAATCCAAAACTCTGTGATCGCATCTGGTTCTTGGCTTGCTTGCTGACCGTCAATCATGAGGCCTTTGATCGTGCGCATGTCATAGCGATGAGTCCACTCAGGCGCTTTGGACGTATCTGCTCGCGCTAGTTCTAGAGCAGGCTTTCGAACTGGAAAATTCAATTCAGTTGACTGCCAAGTTTCGCGGCGAATGGCAAAAACAGCACTGGCTGTGGTGGCAATTTGACCGTCGTGCTGGAAGAGCGTCATGGACCAGTGCTGTGTGGAGCGATTGGTTCTAAGGGCTTTTGCTTCGATGGTCAATGGGCCATCTTCAATGGGTCCCGCAAAATTCACAGTAAGTGAGACAGGGTCACCCAAACGATTTGGATGCTTCAGGACGGCATTCAACATGACAGCAGAAGTGATACCTCCGAAGGGCCCCACCATGTTGCTGTAATCTGGCTGAGTGTGCCCTAAGTACAGCCCATCGCTGTTCAGTTGAAGGCTCAAGGCCAGATCAAGTGGGTGTATGGGGTTTGTCATTTTTTTTGGTCAACTACAAAATGTCAAACATCGAACTGAATGCCTTGTGCCAATGGCAAGCTGCTGCCGTAATTCACGGTGTTAGTGGCCCTGCGCATGTAGGCTTTCCATGCATCGGAACCCGACTCACGCCCACCGCCCGTTTCTTTTTCACCACCAAATGCCCCGCCAATTTCAGCGCCGCTGGTGCCAATGTTGACATTGGCAATGCCGCAATCGGAACCGATGGATGAAGTGAAAATCTCGGCTTCACGCAGATCTTGAGTGAATACCGAAGAAGACAAACCATGAGACGCTGCATTGTTCATGGCAATGGCGTCGTCAAAATTCTCGTATGGAACCACGTACAAAATAGGCGCAAAAGTTTCGCGCAGCATGGGGCCTGTTTGTGTTTCAAACTCTACGATGGCAGGACGAACGTAATAGGCACTGGGCCCACCCACATCGCATCGATTTCCAAAATGAACTTTGGCGCCTAGTTTTTTGGCTTCTTCGAGAGATGCCTGCATGTTGTTAAAAGCAGTTTGATCAATCAGGGGGCCCACCAAGGTGCCAGTTGTCAGCGGGTTGCCCACAGGCAGTTTCTCAAATACTTTGTGCAAAGATGAAATGAGTTGTTGGTAAACAGAGCGATGAACAATAAGTCGTCTGAGGGTAGTACAACGTTGACCTGCTGTGCCAGCTGCAGAAAAAACCACCCCGCGTGTTACCAATTCTAAATTCGCGCTAGGGCAGACAATGGCTGCATTGTTGCCGCCCAACTCTAACAAAGATTTTTTGAACGTTGTTGCACAGGCCGTGGCAACTTGGCGGCCCATGGCCGTAGAGCCCGTGGCACTGACCAGTTTGATGTGCGGGCTTTCAACCATGGCTTTTCCAACTGTGCTGTTGCCTTGAAGCAGGCACATCAAACCTTCATGCGCCAAGCCAGATTGTTCGGCCGCCTTCAAAAGGAGTCCAGTCAATGCCATGGCACTCAGCGGCGCTTTCTCTGAAGGCTTCCAAACAAGGGTGTTGCCGCAGACCAAGGCCAAAGCTGCATTCCATGCAAAAACAGCCATTGGAAAATTGAAGGCGGAAATAATGCCTACAACGCCAAGCGGATGCCAAGTTTCAAGCAATTTGTGATCCGGGCGCTCGCTGGCAATGCTCAGTCCGTAGAGTTGACGTGAGATGCCCACAGCAAATTCACAGATGTCTACAACCTCTTGAACTTCTCCCCAGCCTTCTTGCAAGATCTTGCCCGTCTCAAGCGAAATCAGTCGTCCGAGGGGGTCTTTGTGTTGCCGTACGAGCTCGCCAAAGACACGCACCAACTCGCCTCGCTTGGGCGCTGGTACTTTGCGCCATGCAAGTGAGGCTTGGTGTGAACGACTGAGTTCTGCACTGATTTGAGCCTCTGTGTGGGCAGTCACTTTTGCAAGCAATCTGCCGTCAACAGGAGAGTTAACATCAAAGCCCTGTGCATTGACGGGTGGCAATGCGAGGTTCAATGACTTGAAAATACTTTGAATATCAGTGCAGTAACTCATGATTGACTCTTAACGTTCGATGCTACGGTTCCAGCGAGCATTCCAAGCTGGACGATTTTCATTGATGGCATTCCAGTCCAAGACCACTGCTGTTTTCATGTAATCAGCAAACTGTTTCAGTTTCAGTTTGGCATCATCGCCAATGGCGGGCGCCTTGGGGTTAGAAGGAATTTGATTGCCATGTTCCAAACCAGCTGCCTGAGCAGACGCTGACAACAAGTACTCAGCTAGTTTTTGTGACAAAACGGGCTCAGTGTTATTGGCAATCACACATTCAGCAACCATCAAGACAACAGATCCTTCTTTGGGTTGAGCATATTCAATGGCAATGCCTTTTTCTTGCAGTGTTGCAACGCCTGTTGGCGTCAAGGGTGCAATGGCAGCTTCGCCATTTTGAATCATTTCTGCCAATTTGGCAGAACTTGGAATGTATTCTAAAACGTTAGGGCCAATGGCAGCTTTCCATGCATTGAAGCCTGGCTCGACGTTGGCTTCAGTACCGCCTTTGATGCGATTGAACATCAAGAATCCATGCAGACCAAATGAGGAAGACGGCATCGATTGGAAGACCACCTTGCCTTTGTATTTGGGATCGGCCAGGTCCATCCAAGAGGTGGGGGCTGCCCAACCTTTTTCGGCAAACATCTTTTTGTTGTATGCCAGGCCAGTCATGCCCATTGTCACGCCAGCTGCAATATCGTCTTTAAAGCGTGCCGTTGGAAAAATTTCATTCAGCGGACCGCTGGGTTTCAATTTTTCACACAAGCCCATGCCTGCTGCCCGAATCATCACGCCATCGTCTAAGAAAATGACGTGCATTTGTGGCTTGTCTTTATTGGCCTGCGCTTTTGCCAAAATTTCAGAGGATGTACCCGGTACTACAACGACCTTCACGTTGTTGGCTTTTTCGAAAGCTGGAAAAACGTTTGCTGTCCAAGTCTTTTCCATCGTGCCTCCGTTCATGCCGATGTAAAGCGTTTTGGTTTGAGCCTGGACAGCCGCGCCCCCTAGCATGGCCATTGAGGCCAGTGCAATGGCGCCCAATGGTTTGGCAACTGTATTCTTGAGTTGAGAGCAGAACTTCATGGTAAATCTCCTAAGGTTGTAGTAATAGACGAAAGCACACGGGGAAATCTTGAGATGGAGAATCCATCGATGGGTGTTGAGGTTTGGCCTTGGGTTGCCAATTCAGACAACACCTCGCCAACGGCAGGCCCAATTTGAAAACCAGCACCCGCAAAGCCAAATCCGTGAAACAAACCTGGCGTGGTTCTGCTGGGCCCAATGACGGGCTCGTGGTCTGGAAGGTAGCCTTCGGTACCACTCCAGGTTCGGATGATGTTGGCGTGTTTGAGTTGAGGTAAAAGCTCGACTGACCTGGCCAAAACCAATTGAATGGCTTCTCTGCTGGGGCGAGCTCTCAATTCATCTAAAGCAAATCCCCTTGATCCACCAATCACGCAATTGCCCCTTTGGGTTTGCCTGGCATAGATGCCGCCGCCTTGCACCCCTAAACTGAGCGACATGAAGACGGGCAGTGGTTCAGTGACTGCCATGGTGGGGTGAGCCGAAACCATGGGCACAGCTTCGTTGAATTTTTCTGCAACGAAGCTTGCCCACGCGCCTGCACAATTCAAAAGTATGGGCGCTTTGATGAACTGACCTGTGCTGGTTTTCAGTGTGAAGTTTGAATTTGAATGGTCAATGTCGATGACTTGAGTTCGCTCCAAAAGGTGTGCACCCGCTTGCGAAGCAGCTCTTGCAAATGCCGGCGACACCAAGCGCGGATTGGCATGGCCATCCTCTGCGCATAAAGAACCACCGACAACACGTTCACTTAGCCAAGGGTAGAGTTCCCTCAGCTGATGACCGGTAAAGATTTTGAGCCCTAAGCCAAATGACGCTGTTTTTTCTTTGTAAGCAATGAGTGAAGCTAAATCGGCCTCACTCCTGGCAATCTTCAAATGCCCAGAACGTGTGTACTCGCAAGTGGCGCCTAATAGTTCTGGCAGCTTTGCCCAAATGGCGTGTGCTCGCTGTGCCAATGGGAGTTGAATGAGTGACCTGCCCTGTCGACGAACCCCACCGTAGTTCACGCCGCTTGATCTAGAGCCACACAAGTCACGTTCTATCAAAATGACTGACTTGCCTAATTTTCGCAACGCAAGCGCAGCAGAACAGCCCACAATGCCGCCGCCAACAATGGCCACATCACAGGAAAGAGGGCTGCTGCTCATGTGGCCTCCTTGGTATCGGAGGGTATGTTTTTCAAAGCGGGGCTTTGTACAAATGGGATGGGTTTGATCGGCGCTTGCCCCCGAAGACGGCCAACTTTTTCAATGGATTGGTGAGTGCAATCTGCAAGCAGTACGGCTGCAGCGGGCCCGCACATTCTGCCTTGACACCTTCCCATTCCAACCCGGCACATTGCTTTAAGGCGGTTCACATCTTGTGCGGCCGTAGCATGTGCAGACTGTCTGATGTCGCCGGCAGTAATTTCTTCACAGCGGCAAATGACCGTGTCATCTGTCGTTTTGGAAGCCCAATTTTGAGGATCTTGAAACGCGATGCTCAAGCCACGCCCAAAGGCCACTCGCTTTTGCAGGGATTTTGCCAGTTCAGCAGAACGAGTTGCGTGATTTGTTTGCTGTTTTTGTTGCCTGTCTTCAATCAATGCCAAGCCGGCCAACTCGCCAGCCCATTCTGCTGCGTCAGCACCTTGAATGCCAGCGCCATCACCCGCCAAATACACATGTTGTATGGTTGACCTGCCAGCCACATCTTTCTGCGGGATCCAGCTGTTGTCAGCTTTTGAAAACACAAATTTGCAGCCAAGAATGTCAGCAAGCTGAGATTCACTGCGCAGTCCGTAGCCAGTGGCCACGGCATCGCAATCGATTTGATGCGCACCCTGCGAATTGCGCCAAATGAGTTGTTCAACACTTTGTGCGCCCATGACTTCAATGGGGGTGGCACCATGGTGAATGGCAATACCGTGCGCTTTAAGCCATGCAAGGTAATAAACACCTTTGGCCAACACTGCTGGTTGATTCAGCAGTGCAGGAACTGCTTTGATTTGACAACTGAAATGACTGCTGTCTATCACTGCAACGACATTTGCACCAGCCTTGGCATATTGATAGGCCACTAAATAAAGTAAAGGGCCAGATCCTGCAAAAACAACTTTTTGTCCAATGGCGCAGCCTTGAAACTTAAAGGCAACTTGCGCGCCGCCCATGCTAAAAACTCCTGGCAAGGTCCATCCCTTGAATGGCAAGATGCGATCGGTTGCGCCTGTGGCAACGATCAGGTCTGTGTACTCAACGACAGACGTATGTCCTTCGTGCAACACATCCAGTTGCCCGCCTTCTGCATTCCACACCAATGTGTTCGGACGATAGTCCACTTTAGAAAGTAGAGAGTCCATGACGGACAAAACGGAATCTGCTTTGCGCGCATCAAAACCATAAAGTTGTGTTGATGAACGCGTGAAATTGCCAGGCGTTTGCCTGTAAATTTGACCACCCCATCGGGCTGACTCATCGATCACAATAGGGCGCAGGCCATGCGCTACCAAAGTTTGTGCCGCTCGAATTCCAGCTGGCCCCGCGCCCACAATGACAGGCTTAAGTGCTTGGGTCATGGCTTGACCTTTGGCGTGACCAATCGCATGTTGGCTTGAACCAATGTGCTACAGCTGCGCAAGCGCGTGCCGTCTTCAGTGGACACCCAACAATCTTGACATGCACCCATCAAACAAAATCCGGCTCTTTCAGAATGACTGAACTCAGTGTGTCGGATAGACTTTTGATGCGTTAAAACAGCCGTCAGAAGGGTGTCGCCTTCTAGTGCTTCTAACGAGACACCATTGATGAAAATCCTTACGCTTTTTCGATGAAGTTCAACCAGCCTGACCAGTTGCCCCTTCTGAATGTTGACGCTAGGGTCGGTCACTATTTTTCACCTACCAAAATTTTATCCAAGCCATAAAGTCGATCCAAAATCACCATGACACCGGCGGTCAGTGCCACCATGAGTGCAGATACAGCTGCCATCAAAGGGTCTACCGATTCAGTGGCGTACATGTACATGCGAACAGGCAAGGTGACAGTGACTGGCGAAGTCACAAAGATGGACATGGTGACCTCGTCAAAGCTGTTGATAAAGGCCAATAACCAGCCCCCCGTTACGCCCGGAAGAATCATGGGCAGGGTGACCCGCCAAAATACGGTCACTCGGCTGGCGCCCAATGAGAGCGCTGCATCTTCGCAATGGCTGTCCATTCCAGAGGAGGCCGCCACAATCAATCGCAAAACGAAGGGGGTCACAATCAATGTGTGAGCCATGACGAGCCAGCCAAAACTTCCGGTTGCACCAATCAGTGAAAACAGCCGCAACAAGGCCACACCTAAAACCAAGTGAGGCACGATCAGGGGGGATAAAAACAAGCCGTTCAAAGCATCTCGCCCTTTGAATTGAAAGCGTGTAATGGCCAGTCCGGCCGGGATGGCGATGGCAGTAGACAAACTGGCTGAAGCGATGGCCAACCAAAGACTGTTCCAAAATGCAGTGACGAAGTCGGAATGATTAAAAACCGCGACGAACCAACGAAGTGAAAACTCGGTGGTCGGGATGGTGAGGGTGTTGCCTGGCGTAAAAGCCACCAAGCAAACAATCACCAAGGGTGCCAGCATGAAGCTGATGACCAATCCATTAAAGAGCAAAGCAAGGGGGCCATTTTTGTTCATGCAACCCCCATCGATTTTTGGTACTTGCGCTCTAAAACTTTGTTGTAACTCAACATCACAACCAGGTTGGCCGCCAGCAAAATCAAAGCCAAGGTAGCGCCTAGAGGCCAATTAAGTTCATGTAAATATTCGTCATAGACCACCGTGGCAACCATTTTCAATCGGCGGCCGCCCAAAAGACCTGGAATGGCAAAAGCGCTGGCACTTAAGCCAAACACAATTAAGCTGCCTGACAAAATGCCAGGAACCACTTGAGGAAAAATCACGCGCCTTAACGTTGCAAACGGTGTTGCAGCCAAAGAAAGCGCAGCGTTTTCGACACCTGGATCTAGTTTTTGCAAGGAGGTCCAGATGGGAATGATCATGAAGGGCAGCATGACATGAACGAGCGCAATGATGACAGCCCATTCGGTGTACAAAATTTTGATGTTGCCTAAATCCAGTGCCAAAGAGATCTGATTGAAGATGCCTCTTGGCCCGAGCAGCAAACTCCATCCAAATGCCCGCACCACGACGGACACCAGCAAGGGTGCAAGCACGATCAGCAGAAAGATGCTTCGCCACGGGGTTTTCATGCGACTCAAAATGTAGGCTTCAGGCGCGCCCACTAACAAACATATGCCTGTGGTGACAGCCGCAATCCAGAAGGTGCGCCAAAACACTTCGTAGTAATAGTCGTCGGTGAAAACGGCGATGTAGTGGTCAAGCGTATAGGCATTTTTAATGCCAGTGTTGTAGTCAAAAACATTGAAAGACAATACAGCCGTCATGAGCATGGGTGCTAGCAGCAATGCAACAAACAATGCGATGGCTGGCGCCGATAGCAACCAAGGTGCGTTGCTTTTGGCCTGGCTCATGGCAGTATGCGCAGAGATGTAGAAGACCAAGTCAGCCCTGTCTCTTGATTTTCTTGAAGCGGTGCTGTGTCGCTGTTGCTGCTGACAACTTGAAGTGTGCCAAGCTTGGTTTCAATGCGGTAGAGCCATTGGCTGCCCAAGAAAAATCTGGCTGCAATCCGCCCATTGATGAGGCCTTCATGGAGCGGGGTCAATTGAATTTTTTCAGGACGCAAACTAAGAAATGCCTGACTTCCGGCTTGAAATGGTGTTTCGCCGCACAAAAATGAAAGGCCATTGACGCTGATGCGTAATTCGGAGCCTTGTCTGACAAGCTCCCCTTGCAATAAGTTGGCCTTACCAACAAATGCTGAGATGAACCTTGACTGAGGGTTCTCATAAAGCGCGTAGGGTTGATCAATTTGGGTAATCTTTCCAGACTGCATCACCACCACACGGTCACTGATGGACATCGCTTCTGATTGATCGTGCGTCACCAGAATGGTTGTGGTGCCCACGGTTCTCTGGATCTGTCTTAATTCGAATTGCATTTCTTCGCGGAGTTTGGCATCCAAATTTGAGAGTGGTTCATCGAGCAGCAAAACGGGTGGCTCAATGATCAATGCTCTGGCCAGTGCAACCCGTTGCCGTTGACCCCCGGAGAGTTCGCGAGGGTATCTTTTTGAATAGTCTTCCAAATGGACCAAGGCCAATGCATCGGCAACTTGGCGAGCCCTTGTGGGTTTTGCGACCTTGCGCATTTCAAGACCAAAACTCACGTTTTCCTCGACCGTCATGTGAGGGAAGAGGGCGTAGCTTTGAAACACGATGCCTAAACCACGCGTGTTGGGCTTGGTGTGTGTGATGTCTTTGCCGTCAAGGGTGATGCTACCTTCGGTGACGTCTGCAAAGCCTGCAATCATTTGCAGTGTTGTGGTCTTGCCGCAGCCAGAGGGTCCGAGCAATGTGACGAACTCACCTTTTTCAACACTCAGATTCATCTTGTCGACGACGCAGTTGGGCCCGTAAAACTTGGAGACATCTGTCAGCGTCAAAAATGACATTGAACGGCCCTTTCGGTGGCTAGATTAAATTTGATCTTGTTTTAAAGAGACACAGTCGTCAACAGGGAATTTCACTAAATGAGAGAAATAAATTATTTATTCCATTAATTGAAATATTGGAATAAACTGAATTCAACTTATTTCACTGAGCGATTCATGAAAGAACTTCAAACAGGGACAGGCGCCCTTGAGAGAGCCTTTGCAATTATCAAGAATCTGTCAGATGCCAAGGCAGAGGGTGCGCGTGTGACACAGATCGCAAAGGATGTTGGGCTGACCCAAGGTACGGTGCACCGCACATTGCAAGCGCTTGTTTTACAAAATGTGGTTGAGCAAGATGAACGGACCAAGCACTACAGACTCAGCGTGGACTTCTTTGTGTTGGCAGCCAGGGCTGGTAATCCGCTCAACTTGCGTGAAATATGTCGCCCCGTGATGTTGCGTTTGTGCGCGAGTCTGGGCGACACCTTGTTTCTGTTGGCTCGAAGCGGTTTTGATGCCGTGTGCATCGATCGAAGCGAAGGGCCGTTCCCCATTCGTTCTTTTACTGGCGACATTGGTGGGCGAATTGCTTTGGGTGTGGGGCAGGGTAGCTTGGCCATTTTGGCGTTCTTGCCAGAAGCGGAGCGAGATGAGGTGATTCGATTCAATGTTCCGCGAGTTCGGGAGCTGGGTATGTTTGACGAGGTTTACTTGCGGACTGAAATTGAACGCGTGAGAGAGTTTGGATTCGCTGGGAAAAATACGGGCTTGTTAGAAGGTATGGCAGGGGTTGCAGTTCCCATTTTGGATCGCGAAGGCAGAGCCGTTGCTGCACTGAGTGTTGGAACAATTTCTGCGCGTTTGAATGAGGACAGATTGCCGACAGTTGTGGCTCTTTTGCAAAGGGAGGCGGAAAGTATTTCTAGAAAAATCAACCCCTTTGACCCAACCCTCAGACGACCTGTATCGAGTTTGGCTGCCTTATCACCTAACGGATAGTCGGTGGAAGTCGCTCAACTTAAATTTGTCCTGCACACCAAACAATGGCTGGAAACGTGGCCAGCCAAGCCCAAAAAAATCGGTTCAAACCAAAATACCAAAACACCAAAAAGTGAAACAGCGCTGCAATGGTGCAAAAGACGAGTGCCAAACGCGCGTCAAGCAAGGCCAGCGGCGCTGCACTCTCCCACAGAATAAACGACCAAGAGCTGATCACGGCTACCCAAGTTTTGCGCAGCCAATGGTTCGCCTTGAGAGGCCCGTGAACAGCGCCATTCAAGAAGATGGTCAAGGCACGGCCATCTCGCCATTCCCGCTTAAGCAGCTTTACCGAGCCCGACATGAAATAAGAGGTGATCGACTGTATGGTGATGTACCAAAAGCCAGCGCGCCACCCCAATTCTGGGCTTGCAAAGTGGCTCACTATTTGAGCAATGAACAAACCAGTGAGTACGACCAAGGTCATGAAATCGCTGCCGCCATTGAAGGCGCCTCGCCAACGAACGAGGATTGCCAAATTGCTCACAAACAAAAAACCAATGCTCCATAAATCACCACCCTGAATGGCTACGCTGAGCAACGCCAAAAGTCTTAACGCCAACAGCGCACTGAAAGAAGTGGGTGTGAACAAGCCATCTAGAAATTGACGCAGCAATGGATGGGGAATGTCTTGGCGCTGAATAGACCAGACCCAGAGGCCGCGTCCTTGGGTGACAGGCCGCATGCGCCAATATTCCAAAGTCTGAATGCCCAAACTCAAAGCAAAGAGCAGCTCCATGGCGCGAATGGCCAGAGGTGTGTTGAAAATGTAGGTTGTTTGCCAGTCCAGAGTCATTTCCGATGTTCTTCTGGTGAGGTCATCATGACGTGGGTGTGTGTGGTTTCGATTGGGCTGTCTAGCAACATGCGCAATTCAAATTGACTCTGGGTGTGCTCTGGATACTTGTCAAGCAGCACACCTTCTACTAAGTGCGCCACCATTTGGTAGGACACGAAATGCCTTGGATCGCAACCCTCAGGTGCATCGTTTAAATCTGCCCAGAAGTGGTCGATCAAATTTTGTTGTGCCAAACCCAAATTGGTCACGGGGTTGTGAAAAAGGTGCCAGAAGTTTTGTGCAGTCCGTGGATAGAGGTGTTCCCACTCGGACCAAGTGAGCAGGCCCTCATTGTCAATTTGGGCTGCTCGGGCATACAGGTGAGGCACATAGCCCACTGCATGAAAAAATTTCCAATTTGGAAAAAATGAGCGCAATAAAAAAAGCCAAGGCCCCCGGATCACGGGGGTCTTGTAGATCAAGGTGAGGGCGAGCACCAAGAAGTAGCCGATGACCCAATAAACTGCCATTTCAAAACAGAGTACGTCGCTGAAGCATTGCAATAATGATTCAGCCCATTCTATTCATGAATGGCCTTAATGTCCCAGCCGCTTTAATTGCGCCTTCAAATTTTTAATGGTTTTTCGAATTTCAGCCACCTTCTCTTTGTTTTTTGTTTTGCGAGATTTGGGTTTTGGGGCCAACAAAGTTTTTCGACATTTTGGACTGCCACACCAGCATGGGTATTGAGCAATTAATTTTTTGGTGATGGGTTCATCAATGATGAGGCCGTAGTCATAATTTAATTCCTCTCCTGCCAATATGTCTTTTTTGGCTTTGATAAAGACACGCCCATCATCAACTTCTGGCTTGCAATTGGGTGTGCAGCAATGATTGATCCAGCGAGCTGAGTTGCCACCATGCAGTGCATCGATGACGCGATCTTCGTCAATTTGAAAATAAAAAGTATGGTTGGGATCTTTGGGGTCGTGCGGGTGTCTGTCTTCTGCTTCTTGCGCTGAAATGATTTCCCCTACGTACTCAATGATCGTCTCACCTTTTAGGATGTCTTGACGTGCAAAAACACCTTTTCCATGGACGCCAGACTGTCGAACTTGAATTCGTCTGGCAGATGGTTTCTGGGCTGAAGTTAAACTTGAATTTTTCATAACTGGATGTTGCCAGAAAACGCTTTAATTTTGCCTTTGAGCAATGTCAGCAATGTATTTATCGCAATATTTATTGTCACAAATATTTCACAATAATGAAATCTTGGTGAAACCCTCGCCCTGCATCATCTACTTCCAAGTTAAATACAACTTGGGAGACCATGATGAAAGAATTACCAAACCCCACTTTCCCGATTTCGCAAATTGCTTTGCCTCGGGGGTCACTTCATCAAAGCCCTGAAAACGAAAATTCAGCCAGCCACTCAAAAATTTCGAAATCTTCCATCGAAGTTAGCTGGGCTAAGCATCAAGACGAGGTAAGAGAAGCCCAAAGGCTGCGCTACGAAGTTTTTGGAAAAGAAATGGGAGCAAGGTTGCCAGAAACCGTGACTGGGCACGACATCGACCTATTTGATGACTATTGCGAGCACCTGCTGGTCCGTGATGGTGCGTCAGGTGCCGTGATTGGTACTTACCGTGTACTGACTCCAGCCCAAGCTAAACGAGTGGGTGGCACTTACACAGACACTGAATTTGATTTAACACGCTTGCGATTCATGCGCGAACGCATGGTGGAATTAGGCCGAAGTTGTGTCCACGCCGAGCACCGACATGGCGGCGTCATCTTGGCCCTGTGGGGTGCCTTGTTTGAGTTCATGGCGCGCAATCAATTGGACACCATGATTGGCTGTGCCAGCATTCCGATGTTGCACAACGGCATTGTGTCCGGCGATGCTGCAGCCAGCATGTGGAAGCAGCTTTCGAAAACGAATTTGGCATCCATTGAGTTTCATGCCTTGCCCCGCTTGCCACTTCCGATCGAAGAACTCGACTCAGACTTGCCGGTAGAGCCGCCCGCTTTAATTAGAGGTTACTTAAGACTAGGTGCCAAAATTTTGGGGGCACCTGCATGGGACCCCGACTTCAACACGGCGGATTTGCCCATGTTGATGCAAGTGAAGGACCTTCCAAATCGCTATCGCAAGCTTTTTGCGGTGACATGATGATGTTCAAAGATGTTCAGGACTTTATGCCTGGGGAGAGCTCCTCAACGAAGCATTACCGTGCCATCTTTATTTCTGACCTTCATCTTGGAACACCAGGTTGCCAAGCTGAAGCCCTGTTGGATTTTTTGAAAACACACACCTGTGACACTCTTTATTTGGTGGGCGACATCATTGATGGTTGGCAGCTTAGGCGCAAATGGTATTGGCCTCAAGCACACAATGACGTGGTCCAAAAACTGTTGCGAAAAGCGCGCAAAGGTTGCCGAGTGATTTACGTGCCAGGCAATCACGATGAATTTGCACGAGACTTTTTAGATCACTCCTTTGGCGGTGTTGAAGTGGTGGAGCACGCAGTGCATATCACCGCCGATGGCAAAAAGCTTTGGGTGATTCATGGCGACTATTTTGATGGCGTCATTCAATTTGCCAAATGGCTTGCCTACTTGGGTGATACCTTGTATGACTGGGCCCTCAAAGCCAACCGTCACTTGAATTACATGCGTGGGCGTTTGGGAATGCCTTATTGGTCTTTATCCGCCTACCTGAAATTGAAGGTCAAAAAAGCCGTGAATTTCATTTCTGACTTCGAAGTAGCGGTGGCACACGAAGCCAAAAAATTGGGCTATGACGGCGTCGTATGTGGCCACATCCACCATGCTGAAATTCGCAACATCGACGGCGTGCTCTATTGCAACGATGGAGATTGGGTGGAGAGTCTAAGCACCTTGGTAGAACACCATGACGGACGCTTGGAAATATTAACGTTTGATCCTTATTCGGATGAAAAAATTGCGATTAAACCCACCACACTGGTCAGTGCTTGAAGTTGATTGCCACTGAGGTGAGGGGCTGGTATTTGTCTTTTTGGCAAGCTGACTCAAGATGTCAATTTCAGCCATTGCGGCAACGCCATCACAAAAAATGGAAACCAAGAGAGAATCACGGTGCCAATGAAAATGGCCAGCAAGGCGGGCAATACTGATTGGATAATCTCCTTCAGCGGCTTTTTAAACACGGCGCTTGCAAAATAAATATTCATGCCCGCTGGGGGACATAAGAAGCCCATTTCCAAATTGGCAAGGAAAATGATTCCAAAATGAATGGGGTCAATGCCATAACTCATGGCAAGAGGCAGGAGCAAAGGGACCAGCACAATGATGGCGGCATAGATTTCCATCAGAGCCCCTGCAAAGAACAAAAATATGTTCAATGCCAGCAAGAACACATAAGGGTTGCTCGTAATACCCTGAACCCAATCTGAAGCGATGTCTGGAATGCCAACGTCAATGAGATAGTTGGTGAGGCCAAGTGCCATGCCCATGATGAGCAAAATGCCGCCAATAATTTGCGCCGATTGATAGAGGCAATGTAGAAGTGTGGCAAATTTCAATTCGCGGTGAATGATGCCTTGTGTCAGCAAGGCATAAGCCACTGTGATGGCTGCGCCCTCTGTGGGCGTGGCAATGCCTGAAATCAAGGTGCCAATGGCAATCAAAGGTGCGACAAGCTCCCACTTTGCAGCCCAGATGGCAGTCTTCAATGAAACAGCATTTTCAGGCGGTGCCGCATCAATGAGTTTGAACTTGGCCACTTGATTTGAAGTTTGAGTCGTTCTCAAAAATCCGCCAAAAATCAACAGCGATAAAACCATGAGAGCAGCAGGTATCAGACCAGCAACAAACATGGTGTTGATGGGCACTCGCGCCATGATGGCGTACATGATCAAGGGCACCGAGGGCGCTAACAAAACGCCTAAGGAGCTTGCGCTGGTAATCAAGCCAATGCTTTTTGATTCTGGATAGCCCACTTTGAGCAGAAGTGGCAACATCAAGCCGCCCAGGGCAAGAATCGTGACACCGCTTCCACCTGTTAAGGCCGTAAAGCAACTGCACAGACACGCAACGGCTAATACGCTTCCTATTTGTCCAGTGCCAAAGAGGCTGCTGAACAATTGACTGAGGCGCTGTGCAGCTTGGGTGTTGGCAAAGACAAGACCCGCAAGCGTGAACAGGGGCAGTGCGGGCAAAGAGGGGTTGACTGTAATTTGGTAATGTGACAAAGCCAAAGAAGCCATGGGAATGTTTTCTGATGAAAACAGAACCCAAGACAAACCACCCAAAACCAAAAATATAGGTCCGCCTAAGGCGAGAAAAGTAAACAGCAAAAAACACAGCCAAGTCGTTGGAATGGCGACAGAAGCCAGCCACTGACTGGCCTGCCAGGATGCGCCTAGGACGAGAAGAGTGCCAGCCCATTGAAAGACAAAACGATCGTACCATTTTTGTCCAAACTTGAACCCCAGAATGCCAAACCCTAAGGGCAGGGCGCACAGAAAAAGCCAAGTTGGTAATCCGTAGGCAATGGTATGTTGGGCTTCAATCTCAGTCATGACCAACTCATAACTGGCTTTTGCCAACACCCCACAGATCAGCGCAGAACCTAAAAAGACCCAGGCACGCGCTAGCTTTTGGGCCGAAGGGTTTTTAAGATCGCGCCATAAAGCACCAAGGCTGGTTAGGTGGCCCGTACGCTCAGCATAAATGGCGCCTGCCAGTGAAAATAGCAAGCCCAAGTGTTGAACCAAAATGGGCGCATTGTCAATGCCACTGCCTTGAAGGGGTCGCAGCAAAACTTCAATGACAGGTATCAGCACCATCACAAAGAGGGCGAGTGCAGCAACATTCGCATCCCAATTTTGAAAGAGATTGCGAAAGCGAAGAGCATGCATCATGGGGTTTTGGAGGCGCGGTAAGCCTTGAGGTGTGCAAAGACTTCGTCAAATGTTTCGGCCGGCACCATCTTGCCCCTGATGCGAGGGTAAAGGGATTCACTCAAGGCTCGCCATTCTTTCATTTGCTCTGCATTGGGCTTGTTCACTTGCAGACCTCGCTTCTTCATGGCATCGACTGATTCTTCGACTTCTTTGCGAGCTTGAATGCGAATGACGCTGCCGGCCTTATCGGCAGAGGCCCTTAAGGCTGCTTGCGTCTCTGGCGACATCTCATCAAATGATTTTTTAGAAATGACAAAGGCACCCACAATGGGTGCCCAGTTGATTTCCAGCATATTGGGCGCAGTGTTGTAGATTTGCGTAGCCAGGGCAAAGTAAGGCGTTGAGGGCACCACATTGATCATGCCGGTTTGAATCGACGGCAAAATATCAGTAGGTTCTAGAGGAACTGGTGTGTAGCCCATGCTCTTCATAATTTCTTGTTGCTCTGCTTCTGCGCCCCAAGCAAAAAATTTCATTTTTTTGTAATCGTCTGGACTGAAGGCAGCTTGTTTTGAAAAGAAGCGAACCCAGCCAGCATCGCCCCAAGCCAATACCACGTAGCCTTTTTCTAGAAACTTTTTTTCCATGCCGGGTCGCATCTTCTCGCGCACGTAATCCAATTCTTCCCACGAGCGAAATGCCAATGGTAAATTTTGAAGTGCAGCAATTGAAGGCTCAATTTCTCGCAAACCTACGACGGACAGCAAAGCTGCTTGCAGTTGACCGATGCGCATCCGGCGGACCATTTCTGCTTCACCACCCTGGCTGCCATCGGTGAACACATTGAAGCGGGATGATCCTGATTGGCTCTTTTTCCATGCCTCACCCACTTCCATCAGCTGGCGGTGGTACAGCGAGTTCTTCGGAACCAATGAGCCGATTTTCAATTGGGGATCGGCTGCATAGGATGTGATGGGGAATGCACAAGCCAGAGCCAATACAGCAAAGAGTTGGGTGACTGACCTTCGAAGTTGTATGGCGTGCATAGGCTTGGTTTGAAATTAAAAGAGGTTGTCTGTATTGTCAAGCAACCATTGTGCCCTTCGGCGCATGACAGTATTGGTCAAATCATTTTGAGAGCGAGCAAGCTCTATGGCCTGTGCGAGAAGCAGCTTAAAGGCTTCTTTGTTTTGGGTTGCGACCGCCCAGTTTTCGGCCTTCGAAATCAGAGGTGCAACTTGATTGCCTCGCCACTCAATGGCAAGATTGAAATATTTTTCTGCAGCTTCAGGTTTGCCACCTGGCTTGGCAAGTTCCAATGTTCCCATCATGCTAGCCAATGCGCCTTGATCGAATTGAGGATGGACTTGCCATGCCAGCTCTGCCATGCGCAATACCTCGGGTAAATCTGCAACCACTTCGGGTGAGTCTTTGGACAAGGAAATGGCACCAGCCCATGCCGTCATAGACCAATAGACCAAGCCGGCATCTTGCTTTTTAATCTTGATGGCTTGCCTGACCCCTTTTCCTTGAAGGTGATCCTTCAGATCTGGGTAGTGATGGGCCAAGCTTTTAAGGCCCAATGTTTTTGCACGTGTCATCATCTTGGCTGCGCGAGCTCTGAGAACACTTGCTTTTTGAATGCTCTCTGATTCCATTCGGTCTGCTTCGTCCATCAAGAAGACGAACGCATACTGTGTGTAGCCACGTGTGACAGCTTCTGCGAGTTTGATGTGATCAGGAATCTCCTGCAGCAACGATTCAGACAATTTCAATTGGTACGCGCTGGCGTGCATCAACAACTCTAAATCATCGTCCGTAGAACTGGACTCTGCAGACAATAAGTCGCCGGCGCGATTGAGAAGTTGATGCTGTACTGAACACCCGCTCAGTACAGCCATCAATAAGGTGCCAGTAAAAATGACTTTGAACAAACTGTTAACTAGATTGAACAAACTGGCACCTCGGGACTCATCATGCGTTTCGATTGGACATTTGGAGCAATGCCAATTTTGTTTGATCTCCAAGCCGTTCTACTTTGGCCAGAAATGCGTTGTAAACAATCAAGCAAATCAAGGCAGTGCCAATACCAATCGCGGTAGCCAGCAAAGCGGTACCAATGCCTGCGCTCACACCTTGTGGGTCTGAAATGCCAGACTTGGCCAATGCGGTGAAGGTGTCAAAAATACCCAGAATAGTGCCAAGCAAACCCAATAAGGGTGCCGCAGTCACAATGGTATCCAACACCCAAAGGTGTTGGTTCAATTGATGCTGCACACGGATAAAGGCTTGCTCAGCCACATCGTCAGCAAGCTTTTGGGAGGCTGTGGGATGCAGGCCATTGGCAAAAGCATGGGTGACCACCTCGCCCACATCGCCTTCTTTGAATTCAGGCAATGGGGACTTGGTTTTCAATGCATTGAGAAGGCTTTTGATTTGCCCACTGGCGTGCGAGTAAAAAATCGTACGTTCGATGGCCAAGAAGACAGCCAGCCCTAAGGCGACATACAACAAATACAACGACGCATCGTGCAAAAAAAGCATCATGCTGATGGCCTTAGAAGTCTGAACGCAGTGTCACGCTTGTGAAGCGTGGTGCACCAATGTTGTAGGTTGGGTTTGAGCCTGCCAAAGTTCCCAAGGGCAAAGCACGGGCCGTAAAGCTAGAACCGCTGGGCGAGTTAATGCGCTTGTATTCTGTATTGGTCAAGTTGTCTACATTGAAGCGTATTTCAGGTGACTTGAACATCGCTGTTTCAGGCAACTTGTAGCCAACTGACAAGTTCCACAGGGCGTAGGCGTCCATCGCTTGGTCGTTGACTAAGGTTGAGAATGCTTTGCCAGTGTGCTTGACGGTGATGAGGCCAAACAAGGGACCTTCTTTGTAGCTCATAGCCAAGGCTGCCATGATTTTAGGCGTGTCAGGCATTTGTTTGCCAGCAGTAGCTTCTGTCAATGTCGCGCTGACTTTCAAGTCTTTCTTCATCAAGCTCTCGGTGTAAGTGAGTGAGCCATAAACCGAGAAGTTTTTGTTCAACTTTTGGCCCAACTCAAGCTCAGCACCCTTCATGGTCACATTGCCAACGTTGTAATCCAACGAGCTCAAGCTAACGGGATCCCAAGCGGAAGCAATGCGGTCTTTGAAATCAACCATGAACACAGAACCCGAGAAGGTGGTGTCTTTGTTCTGCAAGCGATAGCCTAAGTCAAAATTGGTCGAGGTCTCAATGCCAACTGTGGGGTTGCGCATGGTTGCGCCAGTGAGTGTGCCGTTCACTGATGTGCCGCCTGTGTACAAGTTGGACAGCACAAAGTTGGACGGTGCACGGAAGTTTTCCGCAACATTGAAGAACACCGACTTTTCTGCATCTAAGTTGTATTTAGCGCCAAAGCTGGGCAGAACTTTGCTGTAAGTGCGCTTGATCTGGTAATCCAAATCAGCACGGCCTACGCCAAAAGTGCCAGCGTTGGCATAGTTGGTGAAGTCGCGGTCAATGGCTGAGTTTTTCAGGCCGACCTGAAGGTTCAGCTTGTCTTGCATCAATGAAATGCTGTCTTGTACAAAGAACGAGGTGCCGGTACTGATGGTTTTCCAATCGCGCGCCTGATAGGGCTTGCCGTCGGCACGCAAGAGGTAGGCCGCGGTATTGTCAAGCCAAAGGTTGGCAGAGTTGCCCGCGTTGTCGATGGTCACGCGAGGGCCTGTTTGCACGTGTTGTGCACGCTCAACCCAATAGCCCACATTGATGTTGTGATTTTCAACGCGGTAGTTGGCTTTGAAGGTCACACCAGGCCGGTTGGTTTCAGTCAAGCTGCTGCCGTACACCATCACTCGGTCAAGCAGATCGCCGTCACCATTGATGTCGCGTGAGCTCTGGGCGAAAGTTTGGGTGGCTGAGCGTCCCTCTGTCAGGGTGGTCAATTGGCCGCCGCCAGTACCGTAGCCGTACCAGTAATAGGGCTCTGCGCTCACGGTCAAGTCTTTGTTCACCTTGAACTCAGCCTTGCTGGTGAACAAATAATTGCGGAAGGGGTTGATGTTGAATTTGTAGTAGCCATCAGCAGAAGGTGACTCAAGTTGAGCAGTACCGGCAACAGGCGTCAAGTGCTGTGGGGCCACGCTGCTGAAATCAAAGTTGCGGCCAAATTGCGCAATTTGCGCGTTGTTCAAACCACGGATGTTGTTGTTGATGGCGTTGTTGTACAAAACACTGGCGCTCAAAAACACATCCGCGTTGGGACGAGATTCAACGGCCATGTCAATGTGCTCACGGTCGGCGCCGCCCGGACCTTTGAATTTGTTCGCAGTGGTTTTGGAGTAAGACACAAATGCTTTGGTTTCGCTGGGGCCAAATTTACCTGTGTCTAAGCGCACAAAGGCACGCTGATATTTCAGCATGCCAGTGGAAGCAGCTGCGCGCATGCCAAACTTGTCTTTGGGTGAGCAAGTCACCATGCCCAAGTTACCACCGGAGGCGCCAACGTGAGGTGCATCTGTGTCGGTAGAACCTTGGGTCACAAACACTTCGCACAAGTTTTCTGAGTCTGTGTACTCTTGTGGGTAAACGGCAAAGTTACCTGAGTCATTCACGGGGGCGCCATTGATGGTCAGACCCATTTGATCGCCAGCAAAGCCGCGAACACGAATGCCACCTCCAAACAGGCCCGTGGCATCGCTGCTGAATGAATTCACGCCTGGCAGCAAATCAATCACTTGAAAGGCGTTGGCAGATGGGTTCAGCTTGTCCATGTAAGCACGGTTCACTGAACTGCGCGCTTTAGGGGTTTCTTCTTGGGAGATCAAGCCCGAGTCAGTGGCGCCTGGTTGGCCTTCCACATTGATCTTGCCCACGTCTGTGGCTTGTTGCGCCATCAGAATGGGAGAGGCAAAAGCCAAGCTGATAAGCAAGGCTATTGGGGTTGGCTTAAATTTTTTCATAAATACTCCTGGTAAAAAAATTAATTGAGAGGAACAAAATCAAGGGTGACGGTAAATTTGTGTTGCGACTGTGAGGCCCAACTGCCTTCAGGCCATGGCGCATAAGTGGTGCGCCGAAGTGTTGACAAAGCAGCGTTGTCCAAAATGATGGAGTTGCTAGACTCGTCAATGCCAGCATCTTGCAGTGATCCGTTGCGAGCCAACACGAACCAAAGTTTCACTTTGCCGGAAGGGCGTTGCAGGCTTGCTTCTCTGCCAGTGGGGTAGCGCTTGTTGGCATTGAGTGTTGCCCTTACGCTGGCGATGTAATTGTTTTCCAAGCTGACTGAAACGGGCGGTTGAGGTGCAATCTTTGGAGGCTCTTGTACTGGCGCTACTGCAGGTGCGCTTGGTGCAGGTGCAGGTAAGGGGCGCGGCGACTCGGCAGCGGCAGTGATTTCCCTCACAGGTTCAATGGGTGCGGGCGTGATTGGCGCATTTGGCATCGCCAGCATTTTGGGTTTTGGTTCGGGCTGTTTGACCTGAGGCGGAGGGGTTTTTGGTGGAGGCTGAAGCAAGGGCTCAATCAGCGTTGTAGTCAGCTCCATGGCCTCTTGCGCCAACATCTCAGCAGGTCCTTTAATTGCTTGTGCCATTGAAAACACAAAGAAGACCAACAGCAATGATCCCAAACTTGAAAGTTTGTGACGCTCTTGGTTCAACCTGTCGATGAGCAACATCATTGACGCTCACGAGCGGCAAGAGATACCTTGCCTAAGCCAGATTTTTTGATTTCGTCCATGACGTCAACCAAGGTTTGAACTTCTGCGCCCTTGTCACTGTTTACGATCACGGCAATTTGTTCAGAAGTGCCTGCTTTTCTCTTTACTGCAGCCGACAAATCTTTGAGCTCAACATCTTTGCCATCAACCTGAATGACATTTTCTTTTCCCAGTGTGACAACAACTTGCACATCTTTGGTTCTGAGTTGTTGCACTTGGGATGAGTTGGGCTGTTGTGTTTTGATGCCTAAAGCAGGAATCACATTGACACTGATAAGAACAAAGAAAACCAATAAAAACATCATCACATCGATCATGGGGATGATCTCAATGCGTGCTTTTTTTCTTTGTGTTTGCTGCCAATGGCGCATGATGCTCAACCGAGATATAAGTAACCGGCTAGCATAGAAAATTAGTGTGACAAATTTGTTACTTAGCAGGGCTTGTGCTAATTCACAACATTCGAATTCGATCTGTAGGGGCAGGCTTTAAGCCAGGGCGCTGTTGCAAGTAATCGGAGAGGGCATCGACATCTATTTCGCCGCTCGATACGGTAGGTGCTTGATTGAAATGCCAAAATCCGTCGCCGCCAGAAGCTAGATAGCTGTTCATGGTCACGTTGTAAGCACGGGCCAAGTCAAGTGGCTTTTGACCGATTTGAATGTTCAGAACCCGTTGTCCTTTGGCCTGACTGAGATCAACTTCGTATTTCAGACTTTCAGAAGGAAATAATACTTTGGGCCTATCGAGGTTCACAAATTGATGCTCCAACAAATCTTTGACTTGCTGCCCCGTCATGCGCTTCACTACAAGGGTATTGCCAAATGGCTGAACTTTAAAAAGTTGTCCAAAATTGACAACGCCGCCACCCGGTTGAATCAAAATGTCTGCGCGCACACCACCAGGGTTCATGAGCGCAAAATCGGATCGCCCCCGATCTACAGGCGCCGTAGAAGACCATTGCGCATCAGCAATCAAGTTGCCTAGCCCAGACTCGCCTGAAGGCGAAGACTGACGAGTCACAGACGTTGACAAGCGACCCACCTCTTTCAGAACTTGCACTTGCGAGGCTGTGCGATAGAGATTCACAATTTTTTCGACATCCATTTGCTTGCCAAAAAAAGGCAGGCCAGAGCTTGGCTGAACATTGACGCCAGATGCATTGACAAAGGCTTCACTTTGAACAATGACATTGTTTGCAGTTTTGCTTTGGACTTTCTTGGAAAGCGGGTCAATGGACAATTGGATGTGCGTGAGAAACGTGCCATATTGACCTGCACTGGTCAAAAGAAATGGCTTGCTGGGATTGATTCTTTTGTAGTCGCAAGCATAGGCACGGTGTGTATGGCCAGAGACCACCACATCAAAGTCTGTGTCCAGTTTGTTCAAAATGGGAACGATATCGCCTGAAAGTCCTGGGCACGAAGCATCGTTAGGCCCACCTTGTATCACGCCGCCTTCATGAATGACCAAAACCAAGGCAGACACGCCTTGCGCTTTGAGCACTGGCACCAAAGCATTGGCAGTTGCTGCTTCGTCTTCAAATTTCAAACCCTTAATGCCTTCAGGTGCGACCAAATTGGGCGTGCTTTTGAGGGTCATACCCACAAAGCCAAGCTTGATCACTTGATTTCCCTGCTTGAAAGTCTTGATGCCATAAGCTGGAAACAAGCTTTCATGGTCGGCCTTTTTCACATTGGCAGCCAAGAATTCAAAGTTGGCGCCTGGAAATTGGCGATTGACTTGACAGGGCTCTAGCCGAGTCAACTTTTCACAACCTCCCCGGCGCATCCGCATTAATTCAGGCGTGCCTTTGTCAAACTCATGATTGCCAACGGCATTGAAATCAATGCCCATGGCGTTGACAGCTTCGATGGTTGGCTCGTCCAAGAAAAGCGCAGAAGTGAGCGGCGTTGCACCAATCATGTCGCCTGCAGAAACAACGGCGTGTAAGGGATTCAGTTTTTTGTGATGTTGTATAGCCGCTGCTAAATAGGCGGCACCACCCACAGGCACTTCTGTCAAATTGCCATCAATCCGTTCATACACACTCATGCTGGGGGGCTCTAAGTGGCCATGCAAATCATTGAAAGCCAAGATACTGATGTTGATCTTTTCACTGGATGCAATGGACGGTTCGTTCATTGGCGCACAAGCGCACAAAAGGATACCGGTGAAAGCGAATACTCTTGAGATCAAGGCAGTCAGGCTCATGCTAACTTTTCCAACAAAGCCTGACCCATTTTGATGCGCTGACCCGTTGCGATGCCCTCTGCCAATTTGAAGCCTTTGGGTACAAAGACCAAAATGGTGGAGCCGTGTTGAAACCAACCCAATTCTTGGCCTTTGTAAGCTTGGATGGCGCACGGAATCTCATTCGGGCCTGTGTAATCGACATGGAACAACAAATTGACGGCGTGCAAGCGCAAGCTGGCGACCAAGATGGCCGCGACGGGCACCATGATCATGGGCGTTCCATCAGTTAATTTGAAATTCAGAACAGCCCGTTCATTTTTGCAAAAAAGTTGCTCTACGCGTTTGAGGGCAATGGGGTTGACGTTCCATGTGTCCCCAGAAATGTGCGTGACATGGGTCAGTGTTGCATCTGCTGGCGAATGAAAGCGGTGGTACATGCTGGACGTTAAGCGCAAGGTCACGTAGGTGCCATTTTTCAATGACTCAACCAATTCGCCTGTTCTGGGCGTGAAGCCCATCAGGCTGGAAAGGCTGTAAGGGAAGCCTTTGGCTTGAAAGACTTGGGTGTGATCGATGGTGCCGCATTCGCCCACAATGGCATCACAGGGGCTGCTCAGGATGTCATTGCGCATGTCAATGGTTCTAGAACCTGGTTTAAGTTCGCGAACAAAGCAATCGTGCATGCTGTCAAATTTGGTTTTGGCAGCCTCTCTCAAATCAAGATCTGAAAATAACTTCCAAACGCCAATAGACAAGTCTCGGATGATGGGATTTTTAATTTGACTCCACCAACCCATGAAGCGTGTGAGGGTGATTCGTGGAATTCGATTGGTCAACAGAAAATTCAGGTCTTCTTGCGAGCTAATTTTTTGAATTAATTGTTTCATTTTCATTTTCCTGTCACGAAATTTAAATAAAAAGATGACTTCAACCACTCATCTTCGGATTCAACGTGTCTGTACAACTTGCTTTGACCCTTGGTGCAATTGCACTCATGTTTCCTTTTGTTAAAAGACGTTTGGAACTGTCGTTTGCCAAACACCCTTCCTTAACAGGACACTCGAGAATGGCAAAAAGAGTGGTCTCTGTTCTGCCAGGCTACGAGTTCAAGGAGGATCAATTCTTCTCTTGTGACGGTGCTCCAGAGTCTGTGGCTGCCAATCGACGTTCTGCTTTTTACCAGTTGGCAAATTTGTTACAGACGCGTCATGCCAAAAGCATCGAAATGACAGCAGAAGCGCGTGAAATCATTTCTGATTTGCAATTCACGGGTGCATATCGCGTCCCATTCCAATTCAGCCCACTGGTGCGACAACACTTGAAAGTTGGTGCATTTATACAGTCGGCAGATGGCGTATTTGTGACAGACCAAGATGGGCAACAGTTTTACGACTTAACAGGCTCCTATGGTGTCAACGTTTTTGGCGCTGATTTTTACAAAGAGTGCATGAAATTAGGATCTGAGAAGGTGCAAGCCGTAGGGGCAACTTTAGGGGCCTACCACCCCTGTGTTGCTTTTAACGTGAAGCGTCTGAAAGAAATTTCAGGCCTCGATCAGGTGTCTTTTCACATGTCGGGTACGGAAGCCGTCATGCAGGCTGTCAGGCTGGCTAGATATCACACAGGTCGTAAAAACTTGGTTCGTTTTTGTGGTGCTTACCATGGCTGGTGGGAAGATGTCCAGCCCGGACCCGGCAACCCCATGCCACCCCGTGAAACATACACCCTGAGAGACATGCATGAAAACTCTCTCAAAGTGCTTCGCACCAGATCGGACATTGCGTGTGTCCTAATCAACCCCTTACAAGCGCTTCATTTAAACCAAGGTGCCCCCGGCGATTCTTCTTTGGTCGATAGCAGTCGCAGGGCGACTTACGATCGGGAAGCTTACACAACTTGGTTGAAAAAGCTGCGCGAAGTTTGTACAGAACGCAACATCGTACTCATATTTGATGAGGTTTTCTTAGGATTCCGTTTGGCAAAAGGTGGTGCCCAAGCGTACTTTGGCGTTCAAGCCGACATGGTCACGTACGGCAAAACCTTGGGCGGTGGTTACCCAGTGGGCGTGGTGTGTGGCCGCGCCGATTTAATGAAGCGATTCCGCTCTGAAAGGCCTGCCGACATTTGTTTTGCACGCGGTACATTCAACGCGCATCCGCATGTCATGGGTGCCATGTCAGTATTTTTAGAAAAAATTGAAACACCTGAAATATCAGCTGTCTACGACAATTTGGACACCACTTGGAACCAAAGGCGCGAACGCTTCAATCAGGTGATGACTGAAAAAGGACTGCCATTGCGGGCTGCCAACATGTCGAGTGTCTGGAGCCTTTATTACACGGACACAAGCCGCTATAACTGGATGCTTCAGTACTACCTCCGCTCTGAGGGCTTAGCGCTTAGCTGGGTGGGCACCGGTCGTTTGATTTTCAGCTTGAACTACTCAGATGCAGACTTCGAGGAAGTGTTGCGCAGATTTGTGGCAGCTTGTGAATCTATGAAATCAGCACAGTGGTTTTGGGCGCCACCTGAGTTGTCAAATAAGCTGATTCGCAGATCGATATTGAAAGAAATGTTTCAAAAACGCGAAGCAGTGAACGTTTAAAAATAAGACCAGTGTGATCTTAATTGACGACGGCAATCTTAATCACTGTTCTGGGATTTAGGACATAGCCTGGACATTCATACCTCTCAATGTCTTCGCCCGAAATAGGAAATGCGCCGCAATTCGATAATTTTCTAAATGGTGAGCTGTAGATCCCGCATTGGAATTTGTCCTCTGGTATGGGCTCTAGAAAAAAACATTGTTGATTCAAACAGCAACTGCCGCATTGCGTGCAGGCACCAGAAATTTGACTCGATTCATTCAAACGCATGGCAAAAAATGATTCAAAGTACCTTTGTACCGGCCCCTGTGAAATGGCCTTGTGGTGAATTCTCAATTTCTGAATTGTTTCGCGATAGTTAAAGATGTACTTTGATTTCAAAAAAATAAATGCAAAGATAAAAGGCAAGATTGGTAAGGTGTATTTGGCAAGCAATAACAATGCTTTGGCCGGAAATTGAATGTATTTATTTTTCAAAACAAAGCTTTTTGAGTGACGATTGGATGGAAAACTTGTGAAAATTCTATGCCCGCCGTATTTCAAAGCGATGACGAAGCATTGGTTTCCAAAACTATCAGCAGCGATACTCAATACTTAGCGCTGGAAATACAAAATGCCAATCTGTCCAGATGCAATCTCTCTAGAGCCTGCAATTCTCTTGAGATCAGCGATGGGCTGAGAGATAGCGAAGGAAGAATACCAAGCCCAATGTTTTGAGATAGATTGCTTGAAGGTTAAGCCTGCACTGACCTTTTGAAAGCCAGTAGGAACCATATTTAAGGGCTCTTGTTTGAATGGGGTAGCAGAATTGCGCCAATGTTCTGCAGTCGCCCAGGTACTATCAGCATGCAAAATCAGCTCACTTTGCTGAAAAACTGGCCAAGCATAAGACAAGCCAAGGTTCAAAGTCGTACTGTCCCCTTTGTTCAAAATATCTTGGGTCCAATCTACATTCAAACGCCAGCGCTTATTAATTTTTCGGTGCATCATCACACGTGTTCTCAGGGTATTTTTGCCACCCTCGAAAACATCAAAAGATTCACCTGTGCTCACGTTGTGAACGCGCATTGAAAGACCGATGTTCAAATCAGGCTCATCCATGACTTGGTAGCTAAGTGTCGGTTCACTGCCAAATTGGCCTAAATTCCGCCATGCGCGACCATCGCCAATGCCCAATTGCCACTTGCCGTAGCGCAGTCCAATGACGGGCCTGACGCGAGCCGTGTTTTGCCAATCACCGATGTCATTGGACTTCAGTCTTGTGCCGAGGGTGTAATACAGTTTTTCAGAATCAACGAGAGTTTCCATTTCCTCAATTGAACTACTTTGCGCGTTAGCCAGACTTGGCAAAAGAGTTGATACGATAGCAATTAAGACAAGCATCCATAGAGCAGTGGGGCTCATTCGATTTTGTGCACGCAAAAAATAGGTCATGACACTGCTTTGTACATCTGCGAAATTAAAGCTGTGTGACAAAATGATTAATTTGATATTTCAATGTGCGTCATGAATTTGCCATGAAATACCGAGAAGATAAGAAATAAAGGGGAAATAAATCATGCAAGAGCAATCACAACTCAATGCAGCGCAATTGCACAAAATCCGCGAAGACATTTTGGACTCCATTGACGAGGAGCTAGAAATGGCGCTTGAGGATGGCGCTAATGAAAATGACCCATTGGCTACTTCAGAAGAAAAAGTGGCCCGTGCTCACTATTTTCGAGAACTGCTAAGACTTCAGGGTGAGCTGGTGAAACTGCAGGATTGGGTTGTCGCAAACAAACAAAAAGTTGTGATTTTGTTTGAGGGGCGAGATGCTGCTGGCAAAGGTGGCGTCATTAAGCGAATTACTCAACGATTGAACCCTCGGGTTTGCCGTGTCGCCGCATTGCCTGCTCCCAATGATCGCGAGAGAACGCAGTGGTACTTTCAGAGATATGTTTCTCATTTGCCAGCGGCAGGTGAAATAGTCTTGTTCGATCGAAGCTGGTACAACCGAGCGGGTGTCGAAAAAGTCATGGGATTTTGTACTGAAGATGAATACGAAGAATTCTTCCGTTCTGTTCCAGAATTTGAAAAAATGCTTGCCCGAAGTGGTATCACTCTTCTCAAGTATTGGTTCTCCATTACCGATGATGAACAGCATGCGCGTTTCTTGGGCCGAATCCACGACCCACTGAAGCAGTGGAAACTTAGCCCCATGGATTTAGAAAGTCGCAGACGTTGGGAAGATTACACCCGCGCAAAAGAAACCATGATAGAGCGAACTCACATTCCAGAAGCGCCTTGGTGGGTGATTCAAGCAGTCGATAAAAAAAGAGCACGCTTAAATTGCATTGATCACTTATTAGGGCAATTCGAATACCACGAAGTTGAGCACGCTCAAATTGAATTGCCTGCGCGCGTTAGAAATCCAGACTACATTCGAAATCCTGTTCCTGCCAACATGATCGTGCCTGAAAAATACTAAGATTTCTTGTCATAAATTCAGCACGAGAATGCAAATTTCATGACCTTGTCATCTCTGGCGATAAAGATGCCACCTGTCTATTTCATTACAGGTGACTACTTTGAACAATATCCAGCCCCGTCGCGACTTTCTCATTAAAGTCAGCTCCATTTCTGCCGTTTTAACAGCCGGTGGCATTCTCAGCGCATGCGGAAGCAGCGACTCTCCCATGGTCAACTTTGACTATGGTGTTGCCAGTGGCGACCCACTGAGTGACCGCGTTATTTTGTGGACTCATGCCAAGTTCCAAGATTTGTCCGATGCTGTCAATCTCACGTGGCAAGTGGCAACCGATCTTGATTTTTCAAAGATCCTTGTTTCAGGTGCAGCGCAAGCCAACTCAGATACTGGCTACACATGCAAGGTAGACGCAACAGGACTTCTACCAAATCAGACCTACTATTACCGCTTTAAAGCAGGTTTGCACACCTCTCCCATTGGCAAAACAAAAACTTTGCCTGTAGGCGCTGTGAGCGACGTCAAATTGGCTGTTCTGTCCTGCTCCAACTTTCCTGCAGGTTTTTTCAATGTTTACGCAGAAGTTGCCCGATCTGATGCAGATGTTGCCATTCACTTGGGCGACTACATTTATGAATATGCGGCAACAGGTTACGCCTCAGAAAAAGCAGCAAGCTTGGGTCGCACTTCAGTTCCTGCCAACGAAATATTGACTTTGAATGACTATCGTCTTCGTCATGCGCAATACAAGTCGGATGCTGATTCAAAACAGTTCCATGCAAGCAAGCCCCTGATTGCAGTTTGGGATGACCACGAGTTTGCAAATGACACTTACAAAGATGGCGCAGAGAATCACACGCCAGCAACTGAAGGCTCATTTGCAGCCAGAAAAGCTGTTGCCATGCAGGCTTACCATGAATGGATGCCTATTCGTACAGGCTCAGACAAAAGCAAAATTTACAGAAGCTTTAACTTTGGTAACTTGCTGAGCCTGCACATGCTCGATACGCGTTCTATTGGGCGCGATCAACAAGTAGAAATTACCGACCTGATCAATCCAGCCAAGCAAGCAAGTGCAATGGCAACTCTGTCTTCACCCACAAGACAATTGATGGGCACAGAACAGGTTCAGTGGTTGCAAACACAGATGGCCACATCAACTGCAACATGGCAAGTGCTTGGGCAGCAAGTCTTGATGGCCAGAATGGAGTTTCCATTGACCATTCTGCAAGCCTTGAATCCATCGGACACAAGTCCACAAGCGCAAGTGGCTGGTCAAAAAGCCATTACAGACTACCTCACAGCCAAAGCAAAACAAGCTCAAGGCTTCCCTATCACAGCGACAGAAACAGCCTTGTTGAACCAACCCAAACTCGGGTACAACTTAGACGCATGGGACGGCTATCCTGCGGCTCGAGAAATACTCTTGGCGACAGCTGCACAGCTTAAAAAGCGCTTGGTGGTTTTGGCGGGAGATACACACAATGCTTGGCACAGTGATTTGACTTTGATGTCGGGTCAGAAAGTGGGAGAAGAGTTTGCTACGTCCAGTGTGAGTTCTCCCGGACTGGAAGCTTACTTATCATTGCCGCCGGCTCAAGTTAAAGCCATTTTTGAAGGTGTGGTCAAAGATTTGAAGTGGATGGATTCATCACGCCGTGGCTATCTTAAACTGACTGTTTCAACTGCCCAAGTTCAAGGTGAATGGTTGTTCATTGACACCATCTCAAGCAGAAACTACAAAATGGACACACCTTCAGCAGCCGAAAAACGCATTTACGCTGCTTGATCAGCTCACATTGAGAAGTCTTTGGACAAGAAAAAACCGCTCTAATTAGAGCGGTTTTTTTATTAGAGCTGAAAGTATCAGCGGTACATCTGTTTAGGATTGTTGTCCATTAACTCGCCTTTGAGCAAATACAAAGGCGCTTTGTGGTACAGAACAATATCGTGAAAAGGATCGGTGATGATTTTTGTCATCCAAACCAAGCCTGTTTGCACATCTTTCAAGAAGAACAGATGAATGGTTCTGAAAAGCAAGCCTGCGACACCCAAAATAAGCCATGAGGCGCCTACTTGTCTAACCCATTCTGTCAAATTATCCCAAGGCTCAATCATGCCGAACAAACCAGGCTCCACATAGAGCACCATAGGCAAAATGGCCCAGATGCTTAACAACACAACTTTGCGGCTCAAGTTGTAGCCAACTTTGATTTCTTCCTTGTGTTCTTGGGTGGCTTGGTTAATTTCGTCGTAACCCAATGGCTCGAAGAAAAAATGGCCAGATTGGCGAGTGGTCATAGACACTAACCAGGCGATCAGAGCAGAAATGACGGGGTCAATCAGCAGAAATGCATAGGCAACCACAAAACTAATGGCACTGATGAAGTGCAATGATTGATTGATTCGGCTGTGATGGTAGTAACGGTGGTCGTCAAAACGCTGAATTTTCAAGGCTTCGAAAAATGTAGTCACATCGTCTCCTGATGAGAAATTTAGGGCAGCACGAATTGTGCATGAAGGAATGATTGTCGTAAATCATGAAATTTCAATGACAAGATTCATTTGTCACTGAAATTTCATCATTTATTTTTTTCTTAACCTGATTGTCATCAAGTTGTTAAATCCAGGCCGGATGATTTAGTCATGGAAAATTCAGTTGATTCACCCATCGTCCTTGAAGATTACCCAGCCACAAGGCCGTCACTGCGCATAGCAGTTGTTACAGAGACCTGGCCACCTGAAGTCAATGGTGTGGCCATGACGCTGGCCAAATTGGTCCAAGGCTTGAGCCACAGAAATCACGATGTGCAGTTGATCCGTCCGCGTCAAACAAAATCTGAATCTCCCTTGAATGATGCATCCCTGGAAGAGGTGTTAATGCGAGGCATGCCAATACCCAGGTACCCTGAATTAAAGTTGGGCTTACCCAGCAAAAAAACACTGGTCAAAACTTGGACATTGCGCCGCCCAGATGTAGTTCATATTGCAACCGAAGGCCCTTTGGGATGGTCTGCACTGCAAGCGGCCAAGGTCTTAAAACTGCCAGTGACCTCGGACTTCAGAACCAATTTTCAAAGTTATTCAAAACACTACGGTGTAGGGTGGTTGCGCAAACCTATCGTTGCTTATTTGCGCAAATTTCACAATGCTACCGCTTGCACCATGGTGCCCACCAGGGAGCTTATGCGCACCCTCAGTGAGAATGGATTTGCTAATCTCAAAGTTGTGTCTAGGGGGGTCGACACAAAATTGTTCAACATTTCCAAACGCGACACAAGCTTGAGAAGTTCATGGGGCGCCACAGACAACACAAAAGTTTTGATTTCTGTTGGCAGAATGGCGCCTGAAAAGAATTTAGACCAAGTTCTCAAGACTTATGAGGCCCTGAAGGTCACAGGCCAAGCGTTCAAGTTGGTCATGGTGGGTGATGGCCCCCTGAAAGAGCAATTTCAAAACCGCTATCCAGAAATTATTTTTCCTGGCATGTTGTCACAGTCAAATCTGGCTGCTTACTATGCAAGTTCTGATTTATTCATCTTCCCTAGTCAAACTGAAACCTTTGGCAATGTGACCTTAGAAGCACTTGCCAGTGGCATCCCTGTTTTGGCATTTGATTGCGCCGCTGCCAGAGATTGGGTCCAAACGGGCATCAATGGATGGTTGGTTGCAGAAAACAATCCAGAAGGCTTTGCGGCCCAGGCAGTTAATGTTTTTAGCAGCAAAGACTTGCTAGGCCAAATTACACTAAGTACCAGACAGCAAGTTGTGCACTTAGATTGGGATCAAATTGCAGAGCAAGTTGAATCTGTTTTTTGGGATGCCATTCGCATGAGGTAAATCATGCCCAAGGTCATGACACTGCCCATCATGACCATGACCCATTGAAGCGGCAGTTCCAACGCCAACAAACCGCTGTAAACACCCAACATGATCATCACGCTGGCATTTTCATTGAAGCCTTGAACGGCAATCGATCGGCCGGCAGTTAACAACGTGTAGCCCCGGTTTTGAAGCAGTGCATTCATAGGCACCATCAGCATGCCGCCTGCAAAACCAGTGATCAGCATCAGGGGAATAGCAATCCAAAGAGATGTTGAAAAAGCCAGGGCTGGCAATGACAAGCCCAGCCACAATCCAAGCGGAAGGACCTTGTAAGCGTTTTGGAGTGCCACATAATGCCCAGCCATGCCCGCTCCAAAAATCACACCAAAAGCAACGACAGCTTGAAGCAAACTGGCTTGTTCTAAGGGCATATTCAGCGCCTCCTTGGCCCAAAGCAACACTGCAAATTGAACCACCGCACCAATGCCCCAAAAAAGAGTGGTCACGGCAAGTGAAAGCTTGCCCACAGGATCTTGCCAAAGGATGCGATTGCTTTGAATGAAATTCTTGAAGAGAGCAAGCGGCCGCATACTTTCTTGAACATATCGAATGTTGAGACTCGGGATGCCAAAGTTCAAAAGCCCAGCAATGCTGTAAATCACAATCAATGAGAGAAGCGGGCCCGCATACTGAGTTTCAAGACCTAGCCCCAACAATTCAATGAAGGAAAGGTTCAGTGTCGACATCCAAACAAAGCTTTTAGAGGCTACAAGCAAGCCGCCACAAGCCGTCCCCAATATCACAGCCATGACCACAGTCACTTCGAGCCAACCATTGGCTTTGACCAGTTGTTCGGCTGGCACAGTTTCAGTGACCAGTCCATATTTTGCGGGTGCATAGGCAGATGCCGCCATGCCTGCAATGGCAAAAGCAAGCACAGGATGAAAGCTGGTGAAGATGAATGCCACGCCCACTACTTTGAGGGCATTCATACAAGCCATGAGCTTGGCTTTTGGAAACGCGTCAGCCAAAGGCCCCATGAGGGGAGCCAAAAAAACATAGGACAAAGTGAATGAAAATTTAAGCAAGGGGGCCCACCATCCTGGGTAGCCTTGCTCATGGAGAAACGCGATGCCCAAAATGAGCAGCGCATTGTCTGCCAGACCTGAAGCGAATTGAGCGCTGATCAGGTAGAAGAAACCTTTGGGCATTGCTTATGCCGAAGCTTCTTCTTTTTGGATGTGAGCACCTGCTTTGAAGTTAAGCGCCAATTGATTGCGGCGTCCAATGCCTTGGTATGCAATGCCTAAATCTTGGAGCATTTTGGGATCGTACAAGTTGCGTCCATCCAAAATCAAGGGCTGGTTCATGCACTCTTTGAGCATTTCAAAATCAGGATGATGGAATGTTTTCCATTCGGTGACGACCAAAAGAGCATCAGCGTTGGTGGCCGCTTCATAGGCTGTATCGGCCATGCTAAAGCGACTTAATTCGTTTGCATCTTGTATGTCATGTGAAACTGCTTCATGACCCTCTTTGGAAGCCAGGGGATCAAAAGCACTCACAGTGGCGCCCCGTTTTAACAATTCTTGAATGATGATGCGGCTAGGTGCTTCACGCATATCGTCGGTATTGGGTTTGAATGACAAGCCCCAAATGGCAAACTTGAGGCCCTTGAGGTCTTGCCCAAAGTGATGGGTTAATCTTGAAACCAACAGGGTTTTTTGTTGATCGTTAACGTTCTCTACAGCGCTGACGACCTTCATTTGGCTACCGCAATCCAATGCCGTTTGAATCAATGCACGCGTGTCTTTAGGAAAGCAGCTACCACCATAGCCTGTGCCAGCGTATAAGAAATCATGGCCAATTCGTTGGTCTGCGCCAATGCCACGGCGGATGCTGTCGATGTCTGCGCCTAGCAAATCGGACAAGTTGGCAATCTCGTTCATGAATGAGATTCGAGTTGCCAACATCGCATTGGCAGCGTATTTGGTCAGCTCAGCGCTGCGCACATCCATCCAGATGGTGCGGGCATGGTGCCTGTTAAAACTAGAGTACAACAACTCCATTTTTTGGTGCACAGTTTTGTAGTTTGGGCTGTCGTCTAAGCCAATCACAATGCGATCAGGGTGCATAAAATCTTTGATCGCAGCACCTTCTTTTAGGAATTCAGGATTCGAAATAACCTCAAAGAGAGACTCTTGAATGCCACGTTTGCTCAACTCATCTTGCAAGCACTTTTGAACTCGGTAAGCGGTGCCCACAGGCACAGTTGATTTGTTCACAATCACTTTGAACTTTTTCAAATGGCGGCCAATTTGAGTGGCAACTGCCAAGACGTGCTGCAAATCAGCCGAGCCATCTTCTTTGGAAGGCGTACCCACCGCAATAAAAATAACCTCGCCGTGCTCTACGGCTTGAGCCATGTCGGTGGTGAAGTGAATTCGGCCTTCTGCTCTGTTTCTGGCCATCAATTCTTGAAGCCCAGGCTCGTAAATAGGAAGTCCAGCAGCGTTCAGTGTTGCAACTTTTTCTGCATCGCTGTCAATGCAAATCACTTGGTGGCCAAGTTCCGCCAGACATCCGCCAGTCACCAAACCTACATAGCCCGCACCAACAATTGAAATTTTCATAAGTTTCTCCTGATGAGAACTCAATTTTGAATATTCAAGATTTCTTTATCGTGACGAATTAATGTAATTTCTGTGACCACGCGTGCTGATGCCAGGCCATCTAAAGTCCTACTGAATCAGATTACTTTGGAAATTTCACTAAACATTCACGACAAATCGCTATAACCAAACAATGCATATATTTCTCAAAACTGCTTTATTGACCATCAGTGCTGGTTTTCTTGGCTTATCCATCAGTACCCAAGTACGCTCGCAATCCAGCTGGAACACCAATGAGGCTACACCTCTTGAACTCCAAGCTTTTTTCAAGATGCCAATCGGACCTAGAGGGTTAGAAGTTTCAGACAAGGTTCTGAACGCATCTGGGAAAAAGGTTCGGTTGACTGGTTACATGGTTAAAAATGAGTTGCCAATGCCGGGTGTTTTTATGCTAACGCCACGCCCCGTGCAAATGAGTGAACATGCTGATGGAGATGCCAACGACTTACCTGCATCAGTTTGCTGGGTTTACCTAGACAATCGTCAAAAAAGTTGGCTCGTGCCGCACGTCCCTGGCCTTTTGACTTTAGAGGGACAGTTCACATTCAAACGCATTGAAGCGTCAGATGGATCTGTAGCATGGTTCCACTTGAACCTAGCACCCGATGCTGTAAGCGCAGTCAACTCAGATGCTCGCTCACCTCAAGGTTTGGGCCCATTGCAACATTCACATTCCCACTGAAAGCACAATATGTTTTATTTACCAAACTCGAAGTACGTGTTAAGTACATTCGTTGCCTTTGCCCTTTTTGGTGCAGAAGTGATGGCGGCACCCCAAGTGACCCGATTGACCCCACCAAGTGAGCTGTTCACAAGTGGCAATGCTGCACCAGTCATTGCTCGGTTTTTACCTGACCAGCGGTTTGATTTGCAGGCTACCATCGTTCCAGACGCTCCGGATAAATCAATTACCAAAGCCGTTTTTTACATGAATGGTGTTGAAATCAAATTGCCAACATCTATGAAGTCTTGCGCAACAGGATGTCTACCTAAGCTTGAGAAAAATGCTGCCATCGTGTCACTTCGTGCGCTTTCAAATACAAAGCCTGGCTTGCATGTTTTTACTGTTGAGGCGACTCAAAGTGATGGTCAAAGCATTAAAGCAAGTGGTAATTTTGAAATTGTCCCTTGGCAAGTGGGTGGTCAAAAAGTTAAAAATATTATCATCATGTTAGGTGATGGCATGGGCGCAGCTCAACGCACAGCCGCTCGCATCGTTGCACAAGGTTATGCGCAAGGAAAAGCTAAATCGCCACTGGCCATGGATACGTTCCCTGTTTCTGGTCAAATTAAAACAGCCTCTTTGAATTCGCTGGTCACTGACTCGGCACCCGGCATGTCGGCTTACGTACTTGGTAATAAAAATAACAACAACGAAGAAGGTGTTTTCCCAGACGACACCATCGATCCTTTTGACAACCCCCGTATTGAGTACTTGAGTGAATATTTAAGCCGTACACAAGGAAAGGCGCTCGGACTTGTAACAACGGCCGACGTATTTGATGCAACACCTGCTGCCAACGCGGTGCACACCAGCAATCGTGGCGCGGGAACTGGCATCGTTGATCAATACCTTGATGACAGAAAACTCACGGGTCTGTCGGTCTTGATGGGTGGCGGTCGGAAATGGTTCTTGCCTTCAACGGTGCCTGGCTCAGCAAGGTCTAACGGCAATGACTATGCATTCTCAAGCACAGACAGTCATACGTCTGATATTGTCAAAAGATGGGGTGCATCGCCTGGTCAAATAGACAAGGATCGGGATTTGATCGCAGATTTTCAGTCGTCTGGCTTTAAATACGCATCTGATCTCACTAGCTTGTCATCGGTGGATGTGAAGACCACGGACAAGTTGCTGGGACTTTTTGCATATTCAAACATGAATGTGGCTTTAGACAAAATCGATGGTCGCAGGAATACAGTCAAAGGAATCAAAGGCCGTGTTGTGGATGATTTTGGATTTCCAGACCAGCCCATGCTAGAAGAAATGACTCACAAAGCATTGGGCGTGCTCCAAAAAAATAAAAAAGGATTTGTGCTGATGGTTGAGGGTGCTTCAATTGACAAGCAGGCTCACAACATGGACACAGAGCGCTGGATATTGGACATGATTGAATTTGACCGTGCGATCAAGGTTGCTCAAGATTTTGCAGAAAAAGATGGTCAAACTTTGGTCATTATTACGGCCGACCACGAATGTTCAGGGGTTGCCCTCATTGGTGGATCTACAGTGACCGACGCACGACTGCAAGAGTTAGTCAAAGAGGGTGGTGTTTCCAATCTTCGCGACAAAGTGGTGGGGGTCTATGAGAAAGCAGGATTCCCCAAATACAAGATTGCCAGTGATGGATATCCATCAACAACTGACATTGATTATCGACTTTTGGTGGGTTATGGTGGCAATTCTGATCGGCATGAAGACTGGCGAACCAACCCCTTGCCCATGCAAGACGCACAGCAGCCTTTTGCCAAGGCAACACCATTGTCAGCTTACCCAGCTGATCCAGTCATGCGCGATGCAGAAGGTAAATTTTTGATTACGGGCCAAGTGCCAGGGAACAGTGGTGTTCATACTGCCACTGACATTCCAATCTCAGCCATGGGCCCAGGTGCTTGGGCCTTTACTGGCGTGCTGGACAACACTGACGTCTTTTTTCACCTTGCACAAGCTGCCGTCAAGGGGGTGGTGAAGCCCAAGCTGATTTTTTCATCCAAAAAATAACAATTCAGCTGAATTGACTTAGTGGTTTTGAGGCCTTGGGGAAGGTACGAATCTTCTCCAATGCAAGTTGAACTCAGCATGTAAATACCAGATGATCACAATGAGGGTGGCGGTGCCATGAACCGTTAGCATCATGCCGCCAAAAGTGGCTGTGCCGTCGGCAATCAAGCGCTTTCCAATGGTGAGCATGTTGTAGTACCCCATAAAACAAAGCATTGCCATGGCCAATGAATAACTGCGACCCACTCTCGGATTTACGCTAGCCAGTTGGACGGCTAGCAATGCCAAATTGAAGGCTGCGATGAAGAGGCCTAGTCGCCAAAATAATTCACCACGGTTGATGCGCTCAGAACTTCGAAGCAGATCTAAAGTACTGAGCATTTGACTTTGCAAGTTAGTCAATACTTGTCGTTTTGAAGGGTCTAATAAAAAATTAAAACTTTCAAATTCGGTCAGTCGCACTTCACCTGTTGTGTGATTCCAAATAGTTTGCTGGCCTTGCTTCAAACTTAAAAACTTGTCAGTTTTGGAGAACTCGACATTGCCTGATTTGGCAGTTGTAATTGTTTCAATGTCACCATCGATTTTTGAAATGAAAACACTGGTAGCGACATCATTGTCATTTTTCTTTTTTTCAATGAAAAAGACCATTTGATTTGAAGCTGACTCTTGAAATTGGCCAGGGGCTACACGCTCAATGTCACTGCGCTTTTCAAATCTGTCTTTCAAATATTGTGTTTGTGTATTGCTCCACGGCCAAGCAAAAACAGCCAGCAAACCAATGACCAAAATAACAGGCCAGCAAAACTGCCAAATTGGCTTTAAAAATTTAGACAAACTTAAACCGCTCGAAAACCAAATGATCATTTCACTGTCTAAGTACATTCTTGAGAAGGTATAAACAATAGAGATGAACATGCTCAATGTCAGAATGGGGCCTGCGTTGCCAATGCCATTCAAGGCAATCAAAAGTATGACTTCTGAAGGATCTGCTTGCCCTTTGGACGCCTGTCCCAAAATGCGAATGAGCATGATGGTCATCACAATGGTAAACAAGATGACCGTCGAGCCGCCAAAATTCCTAAGAAGTTCTTTGTGAATGCTTTTTTGAAAAATAGTCATTAAAATCTAAGGCTGACATGCCCGTTATTTGATTCAAGCAGGTTGCCAATTGACAAGCCATTTTGTCATATCTGTCAATCCATCTTTCATAGAGGTATGCGGCCAATCGCCAATCAACTTCACAAGTTTTTGATCGCTGGCGCATGTCAAAGGTACATCAGAGACTTGCATAGGTGCTAATTCAACCACAGGTTCAATACCGAGACACTCTGACAGTATTTTCACGAACTCTGTCACTTGAATGGGGTTTGAGTGCCCTACATTGACAACGTCAACACCTTGCCTGCTGACGCCTAATTCAATTAGGCGCGTCACTGCAAAAATAGTATCGCCAACAAAAGTAAAGTCTCTTTTGAGCAAGCCATCTCCAAAAAGCTGGATGGTTTGTTTTTTGCGCATTTTTTGCGCAAATAGAAGCGGCGCCATGTCCAGTCTTCCCCATGGGCCGTAGACTGTGAAAAACCGAAGCCCTAGCGAGGGTGTTTTGTATTGGGCATAGTAGGCTTGTGCCATCACTTCATTGGCAATTTTCGTGGCTGCGTAAAAGGACTCGGGCGTGTCACAACGGTCTGTTTCTACAAAAGGCGCATTGGTTCTTGCGCCATAAACACTGGAAGAACTGGCATACAAAAATTCTTCAACTTTGTATTGATTGCAGGCATCTAAGACATTTGCAAAGCCGTTTAAGTTGGACTTTACAAAGTCCATTGGCGATTTGACGGAATGCCTAACCCCAGCTTGGGCTGCTAAATGGACCACCACATCCGGTTGAAATGATTCGAACAGGGTCATGACTGCGCCATGGTCCGAAAGATCTATTGACTGGTATTGGATTTGATTTCTCTGAAGGAAGTGGGCAATGCGGTCGTATCGCAGCCTTTGAAGAATCAGGTGGTTTGAGTCGCCCACGTCGAAAAATTGATTTCTAAAGTTGTAGATATCACACCCTAGGATCTCATAACCCAAAGCGTTCAGATGCTCGGCCAACCGAGATCCTATAAAACCTGCAACACCAGTAATCAGAACTTTGCGTTTCATGTCACAAATTTAAAAAATATTCATGACACTGTCATGAAACTTGGTTGAAATAAAAATGTCGCAAACCCAGTTATCGGTTTGCATGCTCTATTTATGAACAACCAATCTGTACAGCAGCTTTCGCCTCACAAAGTGGTACTTTTCTCTACCATTTTGTTGCTTGCCTGTGTCAGCTTTAGTTTTGCGCTGATGAAGTCGGGCTTGAATCAAAGTTGGATGTTGAGCATCCATGCCGCGCCTGTTTTGCCTGCTTGGTTTTGGGCTTTGATCAATCTGGGCGGCGACGCGTGGGTTATTTTGTTAATCCTTTTGTTAATCGAGCGTTATCCAGGAGAGATCACTTCTTGGGTGCTTAAAACATGGCTGATTGGTGCTCTGGTCTCGCAAGTGATCAAAAATACCTTGCCCATGCCAAGACCTGCAAGCGTATTGGGTGTCGAGAATTTAAGCATCATTGATCACCCCCCCTTGTTGAGCGGATCAATGCCATCGGGCCATGCATTGGCTGCCATTTCTTGTGCGTTGATTGTTTGCACTGTTCTCAAGCGAAGAGGCGTCAAGAATGGGTATTTATTGCTCATTGCGATAGCGGCGGGCATTGCCGCATGGGCAAGAGTAGCAGTGGGCGCACATTGGCCTTCTGATGTGATTGCGGGAGCTGGCTTGGCCTTTTCGGTGGTGGCGTTTGCATTTTTATGGGAGCGGCACGCTTCATGGAATGCCTGGTTTCAAAGAACCCGTGGTGGTGTTTTTCTCATTGCATTGCATATCCTTATTTCTTTGCACTTGGCGACACCTCAATCGGATTTCTTTTTTGTTCAATTTGTCCAATTCAATTTGGCTTGTATTTCACTGATGCAAGCAATGTTGTTGGTTAAGAAATATTTTTGGCTTCGATCGCAATGAATGGGATTCTTAAAAAATGAAGTACGTCATTTCTGAGAAGCAATTTGAACCCCATGTTCGCATCCGCAAATGGTTCTATCGCCTTGTTTTTTGGATGCTGGCGCTGCTGTTGCTGCTGGCCTTGGTTCGACATTCGGACTGGAATTTGACATTTGCACGTTTGATGGAAGTGCCCAAAACAGTTCTGTTTATTTGCACCTTGGGTTGGTTGAGTAGTTTCTTGTTCAGAGCGTTTCGTTTCAAATCCGAATGGCATGCGCATGGAAAGATCAGTTTGTGGAATTCTTTGAGCCTAACTTTTCTGCACAATGCCGCTGTGGTGCTCGTCCCGTTTCGTGTCGGTGAGCTAGGTTATCCGGTGTTGGTGCAAAAAATACTGAACGTGTCGTTGCAACAATGTATTCGAAGCTTGCTGTGGTTGAGATTCCAAGATGGCATCGTATTGCTTTCACTGGCCTTTTTGTTATTGCCCTATTTCAGCGCTGAGTTCCGAATTGTGGGTTTTATAGTTCTCATCAGCTTGTGTTTTTTAACCAAAAGATGGTGGTTGCGTCTACTGCGGTCTCGCCATTTTCTGATTCGACAAGTAAGGGCATTTTTGCACCAAAGATCCAGTGCATGGGGTTGGTTTTGGTCTGCTGCAAACTGGATTGTCAAGATACTCGTTGTATCTCTCATGCTGTCTACGTTGACAGGTTTAAACAGCTTTCAAACCTTGCGTGGTGCTTTGACCGGTGAGCTCTCTGCGTTGTTGCCATTGACAGGTCCAGCGGGACTCGGTACTTACGAAGCAGGCGTTTGGACTGGTTTAGGCCTTACTTGGCTAGAGATGAAGGGCTTGATGGGAAGCGTTTTGTTAACCCATTTGTTCTTTCTGTGTATTTCTCTTTTAGGCGCGGTGGTAGCTTTGTCCTTTAATGCATTGCGACTTGATCATTTCAAATCAAAGCAGGATGGTCTCCATGTCTGAGTCCGCTCTATTGGCCATGAAGACAGATGCTCCCATGCAGTCACATCAACTTTCAGTAGTTGTGCCCATGTACAACGAAGAAGAGTTGGCCAGTGATTTGATACAAGCGGTTCAGAGCGCACTATTGAACTATCCATTTCCATGGGAATTGATCGTGGTAGATGACGGTAGCAGTGACGCTACGTGGGACCATTTGAATTTAGCCGCCAAAACTGCAGGGCCACATGTTCGCTTGATTCGTTTGCTTCGTAACTTTAAGCAGACTGCCGCAATGCAGGCGGGCATCGATGCCGCACGAGGTGATGTGATTGTGACCATGGACGGTGACTTGCAAAATGACCCGCGCGATATTCCAAAATTGGTCCAGCATTTGCTGTCCAACGACCTTGACATGGTGGCGGGTTGGCGACAAAACAGACAAGATGGTCTGTGGCTTCGCAAGATACCTTCAAAATTAGCCAATCGCTTGATTCGCAATGTCAGCGGACTAAATTTCCAAGACCTTGGTTGCAGTCTGAAGGCCTTTAGAGCTTCTGTGCTGCGCAAGGTGCGTCTGTATGGCGAGATGCACCGATTTATTCCGGCGTGGTTAGCCACCGTGACATCGCCCATGAGAATGGCGGAAATACCTGTATCGCATTTTCCTCGTACGAAAGGCCAATCTAAATATGGTCTATCGCGCACATTCAGAGTTTTGCTTGACCTTCTGTCCATTCACTATTTTTTGCGTTTTGGTTCACGGCCAGGTCATTTCTTCGGTGGACTTGGCAGCATCGTGACAGGTACAGGCCTTTTGATTTTGGCGTACCTTGGTATTTTGAAGTTCATGGGTGAATCGATTGGCAATCGACCCTTGATGTTCCTCGGATTCTTTGCTGTGGTCAGTGGCGTGCAACTTTTGACAACGGGTGTCATTGCAGAGATATTGATGCGCACTTACTACGATGCCGGAAAATTCAATTCTTATCACACGCTGAACGAATTAGGTACTCCTCCCAATGAGGCTTGGCATGTCATTAAGTGAGCAATCCAATTCATTGACGGTTAAATGGGTTTTGGGTGCGCTGGCCTTGCTTGGCTTATTTTTGCTGGGGCTAGACCAAGCTTTGTTATTTGACGTGGATGAAGGTGCATTCACGGAAGCCACCCGTGAGATGTTGGTCTCTGGTGATTGGGGTCATACCACCCTGAACGGCCTGGATCGCTTTGACAAACCCATTGGTGTGTATTGGTTACAAGCGATCAGTGCGTCTGTCTTTGGTTTAAACGAGTTTGCTTTTAGATTGCCCTCCGCATTGTCCGGTTGGTTAGCAAGTCTGGCGTTGGCTCGTTTTGCACATCAGTATTGGGGCCCTCGTGCTGGCTTGTTAGCTGCCGTCATTTCGGCGACAAGTCTGGGCCCTTGGGCAATGGCAAGAACCGCGACAGCAGATGCCTTGTTGGGTCTTTTTTTCGTCTTGATTTTTATAGACCTTTGGCGTGTCATCAGCGCCAACAGTGTTGTGTCCCGCAGAAAGTTAGCGCTGTGGGTTGCTTTGGGGCTTTTGGTGAAAGGGCCTGTGGCCATTGTTGTGCCATTGGGCACATTGGCCGTTTACGGCTTACTCATGCCTCAAGCGCGCGCGCCCCTTAAGGCGCTGTTCGCTGATTTTGGCGCCTGGCTGATTTTGCTGGCAGTGTCTTGTCCTTGGTACCTCTATGCCTATGCAAGGCACGGCCAAAATTTCATCCATGGATTTCTCTTGAAGCACAACGTGGAGCGCTTCGTGGGCAGCATGGAAGGGCACTCGGGACATTGGGCTTACTTCTTAGTTGCTTTGCCATTGCTGTGGTTGCCTTGGTCGGCCTTGTGTTTGAGTGCCATTGCCAATGTTCGAGCACAATGGCAACAGCCATTTTTGAAATACGCTTGGATTTGGTTTGCCTTTGTGTTTTGTTTCTTCAGCATCGCCAATACCAAGCTGCCACATTATTTGTTGTATGGCGGCCCAGCTGTTTGCATGCTGCTGACTTCTGCAGCATTGTCTGCTAGCCGCCGCATGTGGGCCTTGACTTGGGCTGTTGCAATGTCCGGCTTGGCTGCAATGCTGCTGCTGCCCAGTTATTTGCAGCAACATCCTGAATGGGTAACGGACGTCTTTTACAAAACCTTGTTAGAGGGCTCGCCACAGACCCAGATGAAGGTTTGGTTGTTTGCAGTTCCCTTGCTACTGTATGTTGCGCCAGTCTTAAATTATGTGTTGCGTGCAGTGAAGCCTGCTAACACTTTCATGACCCAAGGGTTTGGGTTTATGTCATTTTCGGTTTTTCAAGCCAGCGTCTTAGCACTCGTTGTATTGCCTTGGTGGGCGCAAACACTTCAAGCGCCTGTCCAAGGCCTGGCTTTGAAGTTTCGCGATAGCCCCAACACCATTGTTCAATGGCGTGTTCATCTTCCTTCGTTTGCCACTTACAGGCAGCAAGAGGCTCCCAGACGAGAGCCATTGCCTGGCGAGATGGCTTTGGTCAAGAACACCAGGCCTTATTGGCCTATTGAGTGGGAGACACTGGCGGTCATTGGTCCTCTAGCGGTAGTGAAGGCGCCAGATCTATTGAGGAGCAAACCATGACTCATTCGATGCAAGCAGTTCTCGCGAGAACTTTGAAAAGATATTTCCATTGCACACCAGGTTGCATTGCCTTGTTCTTGTTTGCGACATTGGTTTTCAGTGTTTATCCACAATTAGACCTGTGGGTGTCTCATTTGTTTTACGCAAATTACGGAAGCTTCCCTGCTAACGAGATGTGGTTGGTCAAAGTTATTTACCACGGCACACCATGGGCAGGTCGCGTGCTGTTTGTTTGTTCAATAATTCTTTTAGCAGTGGCCGTCTTGATGCCATCCAGAGTCTCAAGAAGAAACTGGCGCCGTGCTTGCGCCTTTGTTGCAGTGGTAGTGCTTGGCATTGGACTCTTGGTGCATACAGTTTTAAAGGATGGTATGGGGCGCCCGCGTCCTCGTGATGTGCAGGCTTTTGCGGGTCCTACTGCATTTGTGCCTGTCTTTGTGCCAAGCCAATTTTGTCAAACAAATTGCTCATTTGTCAGTGGACATTCTGCGGTTGGTTTTGCGCTCATGTCCTTGGGAATGTTTGGCATACGAAGGAGGCGTCAATTTTGGCTCTTCACGGGTTTGGTCGTGGGTGGTTTGATTGGTCTGGCGAGGGTCGCGCAGGGAGGACATTTCCTGAGCGACATTGTTTTTTCTTTGATCGCTATTTGGTCTTCGCATCTGTTGATCAGAACTGTTTGGTTGCGATTTAGAGGGTGGCAATTCCATAGAAAGTTCTTGCCTATCTCCCGCATGCAGAAAAGTCTGTAACAATTGAGGGTTGCCGCGCACCAATTTGTGACATTCATCAAATTGTCATGAAATTGAAATTTATTGGCTCAATAATCAATTTCAAGCCTACCTAAGATTGTGCGGCCGATTCCTTAATTAAGAATGGATGCGACCCATTGAGAAAGCCTATTTCATTGACTTCAAATGATTCAAATACTGGCATAGAGTTGCTGGACAGAGATGGCAGTGTATTGGCTTTCAATGAGCGAGTATTGGACTGGGCGAAACGGCCAGAAGTTCCCTTGCTAGAGCGGCTTCGTTATCTTTGTATTGTGTCATCTAACTTAGATGAGTTTTTCGAAGTGCGTGCTGACTTGCACATGTCTGCATTTCGAAATAACGACGAAAAAGGCACTTACAACACCAAGACCTTCGAGATCGTCTACAACACGGCCAGAGATTTGGTGAATGAGCAATACAGTTTGTACAACGCTGTCTTGCTGCCCAGTTTACAAAAAGAAGGCATCAAAATTCTTTCTCATGCAGATAGAAATTTGGTTCAAAAGAAATGGGTTCGCGATTATTTTAGACGCGAGGTCAATCCACTGTTGGTTCCTGTAGGACTTGACCCTGCACACCCATTCCCTCAAGTCGCCAACAAATCTTTGAACTTCATTGTCCAGTTGTCTGGCAAGGATGCGTTTGGTCGCTCCAACGACATCGCCATTGTCAAAGTTCCAAGAGTTTTGCCCAGGGTCATTCCTCTTCCTGCCAAGGTGGCCGGTCATGGCAAAGCATTTGTTTTGCTGTCTAGTGTTATTCGTGCGCATTTGAATGACTTATTTCCAGGTCGAGAAGTCGGACAGTTTTCGCAATTTCGAGTCACTCGAAACTCAGACTTGTCAGTCGATGAGGAAGAAGTTGAAAACTTGCGCACAGCCTTGCGCAAGGGCTTGCAACACCGTCAGTATGGACAAGCATTGCGTTTAGAGGTGTCTGACAGTTGCTCAGAGCATTTGTCTGACTTTTTACTCAAACAATTCAGCTTGCCAAAATCGGCTTTGTTCCGTGCTGCAGGTCCTGTGAATTTGGTTCGTCTCAGTCAACTCATTGATTTGGTGGACGATCCTGCGTTGCTTTTTCCTGCTTATCAATCAAGTTTTCCAAAGCAGTTGAAGCAAGGTGAATCCATTTTTGCACGCATGCAAAAAGGAGATGTACTGATTCATCAACCCTTTGAAAGTTTTGACGGCGTCTTGGCCTTCCTCAAAGAGGCTGTAGAAGACCCCCAAGTGCTGGCGATCAAACAAACCATTTACCGGACTGGCAGTGACCCTGCCATGATGAATTTACTTCGAGAGGCGGTGCGGCGCGGCAAAGAAGTAACTGCTGTGGTTGAGCTAAAAGCCCGTTTTGATGAAGAAGCCAATATCAATTGGGCAGAGCAATTGGAGTCTGTTGGTGCGCAAGTTGTATATGGTGTCGTCGGCTTAAAAACGCACGCCAAAATGTTGTTGGTCACAAGGCGTGAGGGGCGTGTGCTCAAGCGATACGGCCACTTGTCGACAGGTAACTACAACCCTAGAACTGCAAAGCTCTATACAGACTTGAGTTATCTCACCAGCGATGCCCGCATGACCGCTGACATGGAAACCTTGTTTGTCCATCTGGCAAGTCCCAGTCGTTTGGGCAGAATGAACAAGTTGTGGGCGGCGCCATTCTTTCTGCAAAATAATATGGTGGAAAAAATTGAGGCCGTAGGTGCTGCCGCGGCCAAAGGTTTGCCGGCCAGAATTGTTGCGAAAATGAACTCCTTAACCGATCCAGTGCTTGTCCATGCACTTATTTCTGCAGGTCAAAAGGGTGCCCAAATTGATTTGATTGTCAGGGGTGCGTGCATGTTGCCTGCTGGCATTCCAGGCAAGACAGACAATATTCGCGTTCGGTCAATCATTGGCCGATTCTTAGAACACTCTCGGGTCTTTTTCTTTGAAGCCGATACGGTGCAAGACATTTATCTGTCAAGCGCCGACTGGATGTCCCGAAACATGACCCGTCGTGTCGAGCTGGCTTGGCCCGTTTTAGAGCTGTCTCTGAGGCAAAGGCTCATTGATGAATGTTTATTGGCTTATTTGCATGACACGCGCAATGCTTGGACGCTAGATGCCGATGGCAAATACCGTCGTGTCGAGAAGCAGGGGCGCAAACCGCAGAGTGCGCAGGCGCTTTTGATGCAGAAGTATTCGCCGGCGCAACCAAAGTCTCGTTAACTTGAACTTATTCGTCGAAACTTGAAAAGAGTCAAAGATGGATCTAATTTTCTGGCGACATGCTGAAGCTTTCGATGCCTTAGAAGGCCAAGATGACCTGTCACGTACCCTAACGCCCAAGGGCGAAAAACAAGCTGTCAGGATGAGCCAATGGTTAGACCGACAGTTGCCTGAAGGCATTCGTGTCATGTCTAGCCCAGCTGTTCGGTGTGAGCAAACCGTTAAAGCGCTAGGTAGAAAAGTGAAATACAAATCTGAGCTTTTGCCCAATGCCAGCTTGGATGATTTGTTGGTCACGGCGGGTTGGCCAGACTCCAAAATGTCGGTGCTGATAGTGGGGCACCAACCCGTTTTGGGGCAGGCGGTTGCCTACTTGTTGGGATTTGCAAACGGCGAGTGCTCGGTTAGAAAGGGCGCCGTGTGGTGGCTGAGAAGCCGAGTGAGAGATGGCGACACACAGACGATTGTGGTGAGCGTTCAAACACCCGAGCTTCTTTGATTAAGACTTGGCAGGTCGACCAGTTTTCAGGGCAGGTACATTGGTTAGGGCTGCCAAAAAAGCTTTGTCGTTCAGGCTGCTCAAAAGCTTGAGGCCGGCACGCAAAATTTCACTTTTCTTTGCGCTGTGTTTTAAACCAAGGGCTTTTTGTTTCAAGCCAGCGATGGCTTGGTATTCATCTTTGGGAAATGTGAAGCTGTCTCGAACGAGCTTGGGCTTTTTGGGCTTTGTCTCTACAGCTGGCTGAGCTTTTGTAGAAGCCTTGGCTTTGGATTGAGCAGAGGCCTTTTTGGCAGGGGCAGTGACAGTTTGATTGGCAGGCTTCTTGGACACTACGGACTTGGCCTTGACGGGTGCTTTGACGGCCGATTTGCGAGGCGCTTTTTTTGCGGCTTTGCGCACAGTCTTTTTCGCTGCAGCTTGCACCGTCTGAACTGTAACCATGGCTGATTTGTCTGCGGTTTTGACAGCGGCAGAGTTGGCAATTGGCTGGGTAGTGTGCTCTGTGGACATGTTGAAAAATAGAAAAAGTTAAACGTGCAAATAGTTTATACCGTTTTCCCGTTGAGTTCAACCATTTCCAGCTGCCAGGTGGTTTTTTGCCAAGCGATGCACTCTTCTCGGAGCAAATGAGCCGATTGCGGCCATTGCTGAATCCAAGATTTTTTGCACTGAATCACAAACCCCGTTTTGTTGTCGTCTGCTATTTTCAGATTGAAGCCTTTCAGGTCGGGGTCTCTTCTTGCATGGCAAAGAATGGCAGCGATGCGCAGGCTCATCAGCTGAATCATGAATTCTGGATTCTTGAGTTCGACTTCTAATTTTTTGAGCTTGCCGCGATGGCCCAAAATGAGTTGGCTTAAACGATGTAATTCCGACATGGAAAAGCCTGGCAGATCGGCATTGTCTAGGATGTAAGCGCCATGTTTGTGAAAGTCGCTGTGCGAAATGCGTGTGCCGATTTCAAGCAAATGTGCTGCCCACCCTAGTTTTTTTTCAAGTCTCAAAGCGCGGCTTTCATCACAGGTCGATTTGTCAAAAACACCTTTGAACAATGTGTCGGCTGTTTTCTGTACGCGTTCTGCTTGTAACGTATCCACTGCAAAGCGATTGCCTAAAGCGGCCACCATGGTGCTTCGCAGGTCTGTGTTTTCTTCTCTTTGTAAGAGGTCGTATAAAACCCCGTGCCTGAGCGCGCCTTGTGCGGCGTGCATGGTGTCAATTTGCATGAGATCGAAGAGGGCGCACAGAACGGCTAACCCGCCGCCAATGACTGGTTTTCGGTCTTCTTTGACACCTTCCAATAGAAGTGAATCAGCATTCCCCGACTTGATTAATTTTTCTTTAAGCCAGTTCAGGCCTTCACGGGAGATGGTTTCTTCTGGCCAACCAGCAGCTTGCAGGACATCGGCGACAGCGCCAATGGTGCCGGAGGAGCCATAGGCAATGTCCCAAGAATTTCTAGGGTAAAGGGACAAAGCTTCATCCAAGACGGCCTTTGCCGCAACTTCGGCCCAATCAAATGAAGACGTAGAAAATTCACCGTCTGCAAAGTATTTCATGGACCATTTCACGCTGCCCACGCGATAGGACTCCATGGTTTTAGGCTTGAAACCGCTGCCTAAAATGATTTCTGTTGACCGGCCGCCGATGTCAATGACCAAGCGCTTCTCTTCAGATTGAGGGAGTAAATTGACAACCCCCGAGTAAATTAAACGGGCCTCTTCACGCCCAGAAATGACCTCGATGGGGAAGCCTAAAAGCTTCTCTGCTTGGCTTAGGAAATCGTCTCTGTTTTTGGCTTCTCTGAGGGTTTGGGTGGCAACAGCGCGAACAAAATTGGGCCCAAAACCAGACAGTCTTTCGGAGAATCGAGCCAAACAGTCCCATCCTCGTTGCATGGCTTCTTGGGACAGCATTCGGTCAGCATCGAGTCCGTTGCCTTGCCTGACGGTTTCTTTGAGGTATTCGACCCGCCGTATGTGCCCATGCTCCAACACCCCAATTTCCAAACGAAAGCTGTTGGAGCCCAAATCTATGGCCGCTAATAATTGTCCGTTTTGCATCTCAATACTTCAATCTTGCTCAAAATTTCCATCAAACTTCCCGATTTTGTGTCTAAATTTTGTCATTTTGATGACAAATTGTTATTTATTTCTACACGCCTATATTGCTTTAACCTGCATCAAGCATTCGAAAAATTTGAAGCGCTGTCTAGAAAATGACATGAATTTGTCACAATTGGAGGATAGATTGAATGGGTGTTGCAAAAGTTAAGCCTGTAAAAAGAGGCAAACCTGTGCGAACACAAACACCGAATATCAACTCTGAATCAAGGATTCAAACATGTTAAAGATCAAATCATGGGTCGCTGCATTGGGCTTAAGCGCCATTGCTGCAACTTCAATGGCTGCCGACCTGACGGGCGCCGGCGCTTCATTCCCTTTCCCAATTTACGCTAAGTGGGCTGAAGCCTACAAAGCCAAGACGGGTCATTCTTTGAACTACCAATCTATCGGATCTTCCGGTGGCATTAAGCAAATCAAGGCCAAAACAGTTGACTTTGGTGCCACAGATGCGCCCATGTCCGCTGAAGAACTTGAAAAAGATGGCTTGGTTCAGTTCCCAGCCATCATTGGTGGCGTGGTTGCAGTGGTTAACATTGATGGTATCAAGCCCGGTCAAGTTAAGTTAACCGGTGAACTGTTGGCCGATGTTTTTTCAGGCGTGATTCCCAAATGGAACGACAAGCGCATTACCGACATGAACCCTGGCGTGGCAATGCCTGATGCCGCCATTACAGTGGTGCACCGTGCTGACGGTTCTGGTACTACAGCTGTTTTCACAGACTATTTGACCAAAGTCAATGCCAACTGGAAATCAACCGTAGGTGCAGGTGCTGCTGTCAAGTGGCCTGCTGCATCTTCAGTGGGTGGCAAGGGCAACGAGGGCGTTGCAGCTAATGTGAGCCGCATTAAAAACTCAATTGGCTATGTTGAGTACGCTTATGCCAAGAAAAACAACATGTCACATCTGAATCTGCGCAACTTGTCCGGTCAAATTGTGGAGCCTGACGACGACACATTTGCAGCTGCTTCTGCCAGCACAGATTGGTCCAAGATTCCAGGTATGAGCATTTATTTGACCAACGCACCTGGTGCAAAGTCATGGCCCATCACTGGCGCTTCTTTCATCTTGATGTACAAGCAGCCAACCAACAAAGCCAACTCTGCTGAAGTTTTGAAGTTCTTTGACTTCGCATTCAAAGAAGGCAAAAAGATGGCAGCCGATTTGGAATACGTGCCAATGCCTGACGCTACAACTGACTTCATTCGCAAGAGTGTTTGGAACAACATCAACTTGAAGTAAAAAAATAAAACACCCACTGTGAGTTCAGTGGGTGTTTTTTGGCTTGAAGCAAAAGAGAATTGTATGAACAATGCAGACAGTTTGATGACCTCGCACAGGCAGAGCGTTTTGCGCTGGCAGCGGTGGCAAGATTTTTTATTTGAAAAAACAACGATGGTCTTTGCACTGTCCACTTTGGTGGCATTGACTGGCATCATCGCCTCTTTGTTCATCAGTTCATGGCCAGTGCTTACCACTTTTGGCTTTGAATTTTTTTACACGGTTGAGTGGGACATCATCAATTCTAAATTTGGCGGTTTGATTGCTATTTTCGGAACCGTAGTCACTGCTTCCATTGCAATTTTAATTGCACTGCCACTAAGTTTTGGCATTGCTGTCTTTCTAACAGAGACATGCCCAATGCCGCTGCGCCGTCCACTTGGTACGGCTATTGAATTATTGGCGGCTGTGCCTTCCATTATTTATGGCATGTTTGGTTTATTTATTTTTGCCCCTTTGTTTGCTGAGTATGTGCAGCCAGCTTTGGCTGGAAGCCTGGGTCAAATTCCAGGCATTAGTATTTTGTTTACCGGTGCTTTCAATGGTGTAGGTATTTTGGCAGCTGGCCTAATTTTGGCCATGATGATTCTGCCTTTCATTGCCTCCGTCATGCGCGATGTGTTTGAAATCGTGCCCCCCATTTTAAAAGAGTCGGCCTATGGCATTGGCTGCACCACTTGGGAAGTGGTGACCAAGATTGTGTTGCCTTACACCAAGACGGGTGTTGTGGGTGGTGTCATGTTGGGCTTGGGCCGTGCGTTGGGTGAAACCATGGCCGTCACTTTTGTGATTGGTAATGCCCACAAACTGTCGCCTTCACTTTTTTCACCAGGCAACTCCATAGCCTCCACATTGGCCAACGAGTTTGGTGAGGCTGAGCCGGGCCTTCACTACGCCGCACTGTTTTCCTTGGGCTTGGCTTTGTTCTTAATTACCTTGATTGTGTTGTCCTTGGCTAAATGGATGCTGATTCGGGCAGAAGCCAAGAAAGGTATGAAAACATGAGCGCTAAAACCAACATGGATCCCTCCATTTACGCCAGGCGCAAACGCTCCAACTTCATTGGCTTGGTGTTGTCAATGTCGGCCATGGTCATCGGCTTGGTATTTTTACTCTGGATCTTGGCCATTTTGATGTTCAAAGGCTTTTCTGCTTTGAGTATGGACTTGTTGACTCAAGTTTCGCCTGCGCCAGGCACGCCAGGTGGTGGGCTTTCAAACGCCATAGTCGGCAGTTTGATGATCGTTTTGTCATGCAGTTTGCTCAGCACACCCATTGGTGTTTTGGCAGGTGTCTACTTGTCTGAATACGGCGACAGAAGCAAAAGCGCCGCAGTCACGCGTTTCGTGAACGACATCATGTTGTCCGCACCTTCCATCGTGATTGGGTTGTTTGTTTATGCCTTGGTGGTGGTTCCCTCTAAACACTTCTCGGGTTGGGCTGGCACCATTGCTTTGTCATTAATTGCCATTCCGGTGGTTGTTCGTACGACAGAAAACATGTTGAAACTGGTGCCCGTGAGTTTGCGCGAAGCGGCATTTGCATTGGGTGCGCCCAAGTGGAAAGTTTCTACCACGGTGGTTTTGAAGGCAGCAAAAAGTGGTGTCATGACGGGCTTGTTGTTGGCATTGGCCCGCGTCAGCGGTGAGACTGCGCCCTTGCTCTTCACGGCTTTGAACAATCAGTTCTTCTCATTGGACATGAACAAACCCATGGCCAATTTGCCCGTCATGATTTTCCAATTCGCCATGAGCCCTTATGAAAACTGGGTGAACTTGGCATGGGGTGGTGCTTTGCTCATTACCCTCACTGTCTTGGCTCTCAACATCATTGCGCGTGTTGTGTTCCGTGAAAAAGTCTCAGTCTAATCTTTGAACAGATCTACCCAAATGAATACATTACCTGAAACAAAAGAAATCATCCTAGAAGTTCGAAATCTGAACTTTTTCTATGGTGCTTTTCAAGGCTTGAAAAATATCAATCTGGACATTCAAAAGAATACGGTCACGGCTTTCATTGGACCTTCTGGCTGCGGTAAGTCAACGCTGCTCAGAACGCTCAACCGCATGTACGATCTGTACCCTGGGCAGCGTGCAGAAGGAGAAATTAACTTTGATGGTGAGAACATTCTTAATCCCAAACAAGATTTGAATTTGTTGCGCTCACGTGTGGGCATGGTCTTCCAAAAGCCTACGCCTTTCCCCATGTCAATTTATGACAACATCGCCTTTGGAGTGCAGTTGTACGAAAACCTGTCTCGCAGCGACATGGACGATCGGGTGGAGTGGGCTTTGCAAAAAGCAGCCATCTGGGGCGAAGTGAAAGACAAACTGGGTCAAAGCGGCTTGTCCTTGTCGGGTGGTCAGCAACAGCGCTTGTGCATTGCGCGCGGCATTGCTGTCAAGCCCGCCATATTGTTGCTGGATGAGCCAACTTCTGCGCTTGACCCCATTTCTACGGGCAAAGTGGAAGAACTGGTGCACACCCTCAAGAGTGAATACACTGTGGTCATCGTGACCCACAACATGCAACAGGCTGCTCGGGTATCTGATTACACAGCTTATATGTACTTGGGTGAACTCATGGAATTTGGCGAAACAGATCAAATTTTCATGAAGCCAGCGCGTCAAGAAACTGAAGACTACATTACTGGCCGTTTCGGCTAATCAAGAAAGATAAATCATGGAAAAG
>Ga0214921_10000621_pt1 | contig 64391 bp, 61 predicted proteins | sample LL1505_MetaG_FD_177992 | JGI IMG/M metagenome (GOLD analysis project Ga0214921, IMG submission 177992) | Freshwater microbial communities from Lake Lanier, Atlanta, Georgia, United States - LL-1505 | ecosystem: Environmental > Aquatic > Freshwater > Lake | place: USA: Georgia | collected...
AGGCTTTACGCTTTGATCCAGAAAGTGATGTAGTACCAATTGTTTTGATTGAAAAGGGTCCGCTGGTCTTGGTTGTTAATACCAACTCACCATTTAAATCAATCAACGATATCGTGAAGGCAGCCAAGGCAAAACCTGGATTTCTTACCTTCTCATCTGGAGGGATCGGCGGTACTCATCAACTTTCAGCTGAGCTATTTAAACAAAGTGCAGGCATTGATATGATTCATGTGCCGTACAAGAGTGGCTCAGCAGCCTTAACTGATTTGATGGCTGGTAATGTGAATATGATGTTCACACAAATGTATTCTGCTATCCCAAATATCCAAGCTGGAAAACTACGGCCTATCGCAATTACTAGCAAGACACGATCATCGCTATTGGCCAACGTGCCAACCTTTATTGAATTAGGTTACCCCAAAGTAGAGGTGCTGAACTGGCAAGGTTTAATCGCGCCCAAAGGAACGCCTAGGGCCATTATCGATAAACTCAATGTTGTTGCCAATCAAGTATTAAAAGATCCAGTTGTAAGAGAGCAAATTACCTCACAAAATAATGAGGTGGGCGGTGGGACTCCAGAAGAATTTGCGGGTCTTATTAAATCGGAGTCTCTAAAATGGGCTGCAGTAATTAAAGCAGCGGGCATCAAAGCTGAATAGAATTACTTGAGGGATTGGTATGTCCAGATACCCAAAAAGGTTAATGCAATCGCACCACAAACATGCATCAGTGCCAAACCTAAACCCCATGTAAGCTGTCCACGCTCTAGGAGAGAGACGACCTCCGCAGAAAAGCTAGAAAAGGTCGTTAGCCCTCCCAAAAAACCAGTGATAATAAAGAGTCGCCACTCTGAAGAAACAGCTGGATGATTTGCAAAATAAGCAACTGCAATCCCAACCAAATAACATCCAAGCAAATTTGAGATTAATGTACCCATCGGCACAATCGCCGAAAGACCAACCGAAACTGTGTTAAACCAAATTCTTAGCAGGGCACCAAGACCTGCCCCACAAAAAATAGCTGCGAGTGATAGACCGCTCAGTGGAAGTCCCATTATTGGGATGATGAACAGATCCTAACTAAACACATAGCCGGTATGAGCGGCAACTAATGCAAACAAAATAGCAAGACTTGTGGCGGCTGCAAGCATCACAATCAAGGTAATGATCTTTTTATTAATAGCGCCTTTATCTTCGTTATGCCATTCATTCATTGTTATCTCCCAATTTCAGCGAGGCTGTAAAAGGTCATTATCCACGATTGGGCGGGCCTAACGGCCGCGGCCAGCCTTACGCATCATTCCCTTACCACCACCAAAGCCCTGCTGCGGCTTTCCGCCTAAGCTTTGTGGCCCCTTTCCAGTTGGTGGGCGCTGAGGAGCTTTGGGAGCTTTAACTGCGGGTTTGGCTAGGGGTTTCTTCTCATCGGTCACAATGGGCTCCTGTCGATATGATGTAGCTATGTTTACTGACTATTCTATCCAAGCAATCGCAATTAATGCTATACCCCTCATTTTTGCCATCACAATCCATGAGGCTGCTCATGGCTACGCCGCAAAACGGTTAGGGGATAACACTGCTTTTTTGCTAGGCAGAGTTACTTTAAACCCATTAAAACACATTGACCCAATTGGCACTGTTTTAATACCCATTGCCCTTGTCCTAGCAAGCTCTCCTTTTTTAGTGGGCTATGCCAAACCAGTGCCAGTTCGTTTTGATCAACTTCGCAATCCCCGCACTGACATGATTTGGGTGGCTTTGGCTGGTCCAGGATCCAATTTCATTCAGGCTATTTTGTGGGCAGTATTTTGGATCTTAATTCTCGGTTTTGATGTCAATGAGCCATTTTTAATCTCGATGGCCAAAGCGGGTGTATTTTGGAATATTGGTCTACTCGTTTTCAACTTATTTCCCTTACCCCCTCTTGATGGAGGCCGTATCCTTGCCGGAATCCTGCCCCGAAGACAAGCCTTGATGTTTGGCAAACTAGAGCCTTGGGGCTTTTTTATTGTTTTAGGACTTCTTTTTACTGGGGTCATATCGCAGTGGTGGATGATGCCATTAAGTGACTTTTTTATTGCCATCTTACGTGCCCTCACCTCGCCGCTCAGAATGGTGTTTTCACCCTAAAAATCTACTTGGGCAAACTTAGCAATACCCTTCATAAAATTCAGGTATGCTTTGGAGCACCTAAGCAGTATTTATCCTTTGGAGGTTTATATGAAGACCCACTATTCCCGTATTGCTCTTGGAACACTTATTTCTGCTATTAGTCTAAGCATTACAAGCCCAGCGTTTGCACAGTTTGCGAAACCAGAAGATGCAGTTAAATATCGGCAAAGTGCTTTTGCGCTGATGGGCGCTCACATGGGGCGCTTGGCAGCGGTAGTGAAAGGTGAGACCCCCTACAACAAAGACGATGTGGTTCGCAATGCAGCCATCATTAGCATGCTATCTGGTATGCCATGGCAAGCATTTACCTCTGGAACCGAGAGTGGAAAAACCCCTGGTAAAAATGATGCCTTGCCAAATATATGGACAGACGGGGCTAAGTTCAAATCCGCCTCCGAGAAGATGCAAGCAGCTGTAGCCGATCTTAATAGCGCAGCGCAATCGGGTAATCCTGAAAACCTCAAAAAGGCATTGGGTGCAGCTAGTCAAACGTGCAAAGCATGTCACGATGACTTCCGCAAAAAATAATTAGCTGGCTATACGAACTGTGGTAACTGTATCTAATTAATCAGGTAATACAGTCCAACTCCTACCGCTACAAAAATCACCAGAGCAGCCAAGCGCTGCTTACCGGTGTCAATTGATTCTGTGGAAACTGAGACTTCATTAGTCACTAGGATTTTTTTATCCCCAGTAATCATGGGTCCGACTAAGGATTCTTTTTTATAGATTTGATAAAAAAGAATGGCGCCTATATGCAATGCAACCAGTGCCATGATGATGTATTGATTAAAGCGATGAATGCTCGTTAAAAAGGCAACGGTTGCATTCGATACATATTTAGTCAGCGGTCCTTGAAAAAAGATATCGTCGTCAGCAAAAAGGCCTGTGGAAGCCTGCAGGAGCACGGCCAACAAAAGCGCGATCACCGATAGTGCTCCCAGAGGATTATGGCCAAGACCTCCTGCTGTTTCCCCCTTAAGGTAAGCAACCAGTCGTTTAGGACTTGGTACAAAGTTGGCAAAGCGGGCATGCCAAGATCCCGCAAATCCCCAAATAATCCGAAAGACTACTAGGGCTAAAGCGAAGTAGCCACAATACGCATGCAATTGCATGGCATTACCGCCAATCTTTACAAAGATAATTCCAAGAACGATGCAGAGGGTAAGCGTCCAATGGAATAGACGAGTTGGTAAATCCCAGACCCGAATCTCGTGCCTCACCTTATTTAATTTCCGGGAGTTCTTTCTGAATGAGCTTCAAACCCCCTCGTAGCAACTCATCGTAACGCTTCCGCTCTGCTTTAATAGCATCGGCAGTCCATGGATAAAACCCTTGACCGGTTTTCATGCCTAAACTGCCAGCATCAACCTTGTCTTTAAGGCACTTGGCGACCTCGCCCTTGTTATTGAGTGATGGATAAATACTCGCACCCGCTGCTGCATGAATTTCTAGACCCGCATGATCGCGTTGTAGCACCGGTCCCGCTGCCAGGTAGCGGAAACCAAAACCAAAGCGCACCGCCTTATCAACATCTTCCGGGGTCACAATGCCTGCATCGATTAAATCAAAGGCCTCGCGAGAGAGTGCATGTTGTAAGCGATTAGCCAAGAATCCTGGTAAATCCTTTTTAACAGTTACCGGCACCATGCCGCACGCGCTCATTAAGCGACTCAGACTTTCAGCGACCAAGCGAGAAGTTTTTTCACCATAGATCACTTCCACACAGGGAACGATGTGGGCGGGCATAAAGAAATGCAGGCCAATCATTCGGGCGGAGGTTTTTAAGCCTTCTGCAATTTGACTGATCGGAAAACTAGAGCTATTGCTAGCCAATACAGTCTGAGGATTCACGACTTGCTCTAATTGAGCAAATAAGTCCTGCTTAATGTCTATTTTCTCAGGCACACACTCAATCACCAAATCAATCCCTGACCAATCAAACTGATTAAGCGAATCTACCAAAGAAATTAAGTGGGCTCGCTGACCAAAACCCATCTCGATTAATTTAGTTTGAAAGTAATTTGGCAAGGCTTTACAGCGCTCAGCATTTGCTTCAAATACATATGTCGTACAACCACCGCGAGCACAAACAAGTGCAACATCAGCACCCATCGTTCCGCCACCCACAATCAAAACCTTAGTATCTGCTGGATTAAATAACATCTCACAAACCTTTCAAAATGGGAGCGGTACCTGTCATCGATGGAACCATAAAATCAAAATCACAACCAATGTCTGCTTGGGTTACGGTAGTTTGATATAAACGCCGATACCCTGATTCTGGAATAGCAAGACGCTCTGCTGGTGACGCCAGAGCAGCAATGCGTTTTTGTATCTCTTCATCATCCAACTCCAGTTGCAAAAGTCTCTGACTGACATCTAAGATAATCTTGTCGCCATTACGAACGATAGCAAGGGGGCCATTCTCGGCAGATTCTGGGGTGATGTGCAATACGATTGTTCCAAATGCTGTACCACTCATTCGCGCATCCGAGATACGAACCATATCCTTAACACCAGCCTGGGCTAATTTTTTAGGGATTGGTAGATATCCCGCCTCCGGCATACCTGGGGCGCCCTTTGGTCCAGCATTCTGTAACACCAAAATATCATCAGCATTGACATCTAAATCCGGGCTATCAATCCGCAATGCCAAATCCTCTAAAGAACTAAACACGACAGCACGCCCCCGATGCTTCAATAAATCTGGGCTAGCTGCCGAGTGTTTAATCACAGCTCCCCGAGGGGCTAAATTGCCACGAAGGACCGCTAAGCCACCCACCGGAAAAATAGGATCACTTGAAATTCGGATTACTTTCCTTACTTTGGTCACTTTAGCGAGCTCGATCTCTTCACCCAGAGTTCTTCCAGAGACCGTTAGGCAATCCAAGTACAAATGAGGTTTGAGCTCTTTGAGCACTGCCATTAAGCCACCATCTTCATAAAGATGCTCCATATAATGGGCGCCACTAGGTTTGAGATCAACCAAAACAGGAACATTTCTACCTAATTGATCGACCAGATCCAAGTCCATCTGAATACCCAAGCGCGCTGCCACAGCTGTGATATGAATTAAGGCATTAGTTGATCCACCAATCGCATGCAACACAGTCAAGGCATTTGTGAGGGCTTTGGGCGTAAGAATTGCTCGTGGTGAAAATATTTTTTGATCGGCTGTTTTTGCTAACTCTACGGCTCTACGTCCAGTCAGTTCTGATAAACGAAAACGCTCTGCCATGACCGCTGGTGCAGCTGCCGTTCCTGCCAAACTAAGTCCTGCGGTCTCCACCATGCATGCAATAGTGCTAGCAGTACCCATCACCATGCAGGTTCCAGTCGTTGGCGCTAACCTGCCATTGATCTCATCGATCTCTTCTTGATCAATTTCGCCCGCTCTAAATTTTCCCCAATAGCGCCGGCAATCTGTACAAGCGCCTAAGCGATCCCCCTGATGAAGCGTCGTTAACATTGGGCCCGTGGGTATTGAAAGCACAGGAATATCCAAGCTAGCTGCCGCCATCAGTTGGGCGGGAATCGTTTTATCGCAACCCCCTACTAAAACAACTGCATCTACGGGTTGTGAGCGCATCATCTCTTCGGTATCGAGTGCCATCAAGTTACGCAAATACATACTAGTCGGAAATGCAAAGGACTCGTGGATAGATATCGTTGGAAATACCATGGGCATACCACCAGCCTGCATTACTCCGCGCTTAATGGCCTCAATCAGTTGCGGCACATTACCGTGACATGGGTTGAAATCGCTGTAAGTGTTTGTGATGCCAATGATAGGTCTCTCCAGAGCGCTATCGCTATACCCCATTGCCTTGATGAAGGCTTTACGCAGAAATAGGGAGAACTCTGTATCGCCATAGCGAGTGAGCCCCTTGCGAATCCCTGTTGGGGTGCTCTGATTTACTGATACCTTCGGATCTTTCGCTACACTCATTGGATGGGTCCCAAAATGATAAAAATATCGACTTACAATGTCACATTATTCCAATAAAAGCACAAGAGAGACATGATTCCAGTCAATAGCGTATTACAGGTCGGCTTTTTCCCTGAAATCATGCAGTTAGAGATTAATCGACGCCTACTACCCGTGCCCATGCTAGACTTAAAAGGACCAGTCCCCGACCGAAATGTACAGGCCATCTTAACGCGACCCAGCTTTACCATCACCCCATCCCTGCTCGACCAACTGCCCGAAATCAAAATGATTGCTTGTTGCGGTGTTGGCTACGACAATCTCCCACTCGATTATCTAAAGCAAAAGGGGATTATTGCTTCCAATACTCCCGGTGTTCTCAACGATGCTGTTTGTGAACTTACCATTGGTCTCCTGTTTGGTCTCTTGAGAAAGATCCCAGAGGGTCACCAATTTGTTCTCCAGAAAACATGGACCGCCGAAACCTTTCCATTCACCACCTCCTTAGCTGGAAAAAAAGTGGGGATTGTGGGCATGGGTCGAATTGGACAAGAACTGGCTGCGCGTCTCTTGCCATTTAAAGTGGAGATTGCTTATCACGGTCCTAGCCGAAAAAATCTACCATATTTGTTTTTTTCCTCATTACTGGATTTGGCAGAAGAGAGTGATATCCTAATATTGACCTGCCCGGGCGGCAAGTCAACCGAGAAAATTATTAATACTTCGATCCTACAGGCGCTTGGACCGAAGGGTTATCTGATTAATGTTGCACGCGGCAGCGTTGTAAATGAAGATGATCTCATCAACGCCTTGCAAAACAAAGTTATTGCAGGTGCCGCCCTTGATGTTTTTGAGAACGAACCCAACCCAAAGGCTGATTTCTTAACTCTTTCGAATGTACTTCTTACTCCTCATATTGGAAGCGCCACACAAGAAACCCGTCAAGCAATGACCAATCTGGCAATCGATAATCTTGAGGCCTTTTTTAATCACCAGTCCCTTCCAACCCCCATTTCTTTCTAGTCGGAGATTTTGTATGTCTGCTCACACTTCTACCCTGTCTGCTGTTTTGTCCCCGGTGCTGACCCCCTTTAATGCGGATGGCAGTCCCAATGGTAAAAAGTTGTTACGTCAATGCCAATGGCTCCAGAGTAATGGGGTTGGTCAAGCTATCTTTGGGACCAACTCAGAGGCCAACTCAATGTCAGCTGGGCAAAAAATAGATGTCCTTCATGAACTTATTGCAGGCGGATTGAACCCTAAAAACATGATGCCAGGGACTGGGGCATGCTCTGTAGCGGATGCGTCTACGATGACCAAGGCTGCTGTCAAAGCAGGTTGTGCTGGGGTTTTAATGCTCCCACCCTTCTATTACAAAGATGTTGCCGACGAAGGTCTCTTTCAGTATTACGCAGAGATTATTGAGGCAGTGAGCGACACGAACCTAAAAATATATGTTTACAACATTCCGCCGGTTACAAAAGTTGGCCTGAGCGTTCCTCTTCTGGAGCGCTTAGTAAAAACCTATCCCAATACAGTAGTGGGTATTAAAGATAGTTCGGGCGATTGGCCTTATACCGAGTCCGTTATTAAGGCCTTACTTGGGTCTGGGTTTAGGGTATACGCCGGTAGTGAGGTTTTTTTGCTTCGCGCCCTACGCGCAGGTGGAGTAGGTTGTATTTCAGCGATGGCCAATGTTAATCCTAAAGCGATTGCGGACTTAGCAGCTCGCTGGCAAGAACCAAGTGCAGACCTAGCACAAGAGGCTTTAACAGCGCTTCGTTCGGTCTACGCTCAATATCCAATGATTCCGGCAATGAAGGCTGCGGTAGCCCATTACAGCAAAGACCCAGAATGGGCTCGGGTTAGGCCGCCGCTATTGGCGCTTGAGCCCAGTCAACACAGTAAACTGATTGCTGATCTTGAAAAAATTGGCTTCCAAATGCCTGGGCTTTGATACCCCAGAAAATTGGTATAGACTAACTTCCATTGGCTTAACTATTCATAAATAATCAGGAGATATTGAATGAAACTTATTAAAGCTCTCGTCGTTTGCTCTGCACTCGTTTGGGGCAGTGTACAAGCGCAGAACATTTCAATTGCAACCGGTGGTACGGGTGGAGTTTATTACCCGATGGGTGGCGGATTAGCATCGGTACTCTCCAAAAAAGTCCCGGGTATGTCTGCGACTGCCGAAGTGACCGGTGGCTCCGTTGATAACCTCAATCTCATCGGCACTGGTAAGCCCTATGTGGGCTTCTCAATGGCTGATGCTGCTAAAGATGCGCAATCGGGTCAAGATAAATTTACTGGTAAAAAAGTAGATCTCAGCACCTTACTCGTTTTGTATCCTAATCGGATGCACATTGTGACCACTGGTGCTACCGGTATCAAAACGATGCAAGACCTCAAAGGGAAGCGGGTCAGCACTGGCAGCCCTGGAAGTGCAACCGAAGTGATGGCTTTTCGTGTGATCGAGGCTGCCGGTCTTGATAAAGATAAAGATATGAGACGTGAGCGTTTAAGTGTTGCTGAATCTGTTAATGCTGTTAAAGATCGTAAGATTGATGCATTCTTCTGGGTGGGTGGTTTACCAACGGCTGCTGTTACTGATCTCGCCAATACTCCAAATACTCAAATTGTCATGATTGATCATTCCAAAGAAGTAGATGCCATGAATAAAAAATATGGCAATCTGTACTTTAAGGATGTGATCCCAAAAACAACCTACAAGGGTATGGAAAAAGACAACAATGTGATTTCAGTTGCTAATATTTTAGTAACAAGTCCGAAAATGTCTGAGAAAGACGCCTACAACATCGTTAAAGCTGTTTTTGATAATAAGATTGAGTTAGTCCGGACTCATTATGAGTACATCAGCGTCACATTGGAAGTTCAAAAAACTGCTTCCACACCAATACCTTTTCATCCTGGCGCTTTGAAGTACTTTAAAGAAAAGAATGTCAAAATGAACTAAGACTGACTAGTTGCAGAATACTATGCAGTAATGGCCGCTCATGCGGCCATTTTTTAATAGAGAATAATAAAATGAGCCAAAGTGCGATCGATAGTGCAACCCAAGAAAAATTAGATGCCCTGATTCGACAAGAAGAGGGTGACTCTAATAGCTATAAGGGCTTATTTGCGATCTTCCTAACACTTACAGCAATGGCAATGTCTTTATTCCATTTATATGCAGCCTACGCCATTGTTCCTACTCAGGTATTAAGAACTGTCCACGTTAGCTTTGTACTTTTTCTGCTGTTCTTAAGTTTCCCACTCACTGCTAAGTTTAAAAATCGGCTGATGTGGTGGGATATTATTTTTTCCTTAGCAGCCATCTATATTGCCTATTACGCCATCTCGGGTGGCGATAATTTTGGTGACCGTAACACCGCACCAAACTCAACGGATGTGCTCATTGGCGTGGGGCTTATTCTGTTAATCTTGGAAGGCGTACGCCGAACCAACGGCATGATTCTGGTTACCGTTACCGTACTTTTTTTGATGTATGCATTGTTTGGTGACCATTTACCCGCTCCATGGACCCATAAAGGTTACTCCGTCGACCGCCTTGTCGGTTTTATGTACATGACCCTGGAGGGCGTCTATGGGACTGCTGTAGATGTATCGGCAACCTTAATTATTTTATTTACGATCTTTGGCGCTTTCCTACAATTTACCGGGGCTGGTAAATTCTTCATCGATTTCTCCTTTGCCGCCATGGGTGGCAAATCATCAGGGGTTGGACGAACCATTGTTCTATCCTCTTTTCTATTGGGTGGACCATCTGGCTCTGGTGTCGCCACAACGGTGACAGTGGGTTCTGTTGCCGCTCCGATGCTAGATAAAGTTGGCTATGAGAAAAACGCTGCGGGCGGTCTTTTAGCAGCCGGTGGTTTAGGTGCGATTATTTCACCGCCTGTATTAGGAGCAGCCGCCTTCTTGATTGCTGACTTTCTCCGAATCTCCTACCTAGACGTCTTACTAATGTCGTGCATTCCAACCATTTTGTTTTATCTGGGTCTCTTTACGATGGTGGAAATTGATGTGCGTAAATACGGGATGAAGGCAATTCATTTTGAGACCGTGGAAAGCGCCTGGTCGCTTAGTAAAAAATATTGGTTCCACTTCTTCTCGCTCATTTCAATTGTTGTCTTCATGATGATGGGTTTCTCACCCATCATGTCGGTATTTTGGGCAACGGTTGTTTCCGCATTAACAAGCATGTTGCGTCGTGATACCGCCATCCTTTCTTACGATTGGCTTACTGGTAAGCAGCCTTTTCTAAAAGGTCTCTATGAATCTAACTTAACGAAGGCTCTTTCCTCTGGGTCCACGGGTGTTCTAGCTATCGCAGCAACCTGTGCTGGCGCCGGTCTCATTGTCGGTACCGTTACGCTGACTGGCTTAGGGCTTAAATTTAGCTCGATCGTGATTGCATATGCAGGCGGCTCATTACTTTTAACGGCTATCTTTACCGCCCTGATTGTTTGGATTGTGGGTCTGGCTGTACCCGTCACCGCCTCCTACATTATTTGTGCAGTAATCGCTGCTCCAGCCTTGATTAATCTTGGGGTACCTGCCTTTGCCGCACATATGTTCATCTTCTACTACGCTGTTTTATCAGAGGTATCGCCACCGACAGCCCTGTCACCCTTTGCGGCAGCGGCAATTTGTAAGGGCAATCCTTACAAAACAACTTTGCAGAGCTGGAAATACGTCGCTCCGGCCATATTAGTGCCCTTTATGTTTGTTCTGGATAAGTCAGGGGTAAGCCTCTTACTCATGGGCTCTACCACTGCCTTAGCACAAGCTAACTGGATCGATATTGCTTGGTCAACCTTTACAGCAATTGTGGGTATCATTTCTCTTGCTGGTGGTTTACAAGGATGGTTTATTGAAAAAACAAATATTATTGAGCGTCTCTTAATGATCGTATCAGGTGTCGCTCTTGCCTATACATCACCTACAAGTGACATGATTGGCTTTGCGGGCTTTGCAATCGTCTTAGTCATTCAGTTCTTTAAATACTTCAAGGTAAGACCTAAACAAGCCAGCTAAGTCCCGTCATAAAAAAAGCCAGTATTGAACTGGCTATTTTTCTTGTTCTACGGGATTGCTATTTACTTACCAATCTTGCTCCAAGCAGATTTGCCAGCATATTTTTTCACCGCGGCTTCATCAAACTCAAATCCTAGTCCAGGAGTTTTATGTAAGATCAGGTCACCATTCTTGAAGGCTAATTGTTTATTCACCAAACGTCTAAAATTTAAGACCTGATTATCGGGGAAGAACTCTACAAAGCGGGCATTGGGAGTTGCTGCAACGAGTGGGGCGTGCAGATCATGAAACCAATGAGGACATACGGTGATCCCTTTGGAGTCGGCATACGCTGCAATCCGCCTAAACTCACTGATCCCACCGCATACCGCCGCATCGGCTTGCAAGATACCAGCGCCACCGACGTCGACTAATTCTCTAAAACGCCAACGGCCCACTTCAATTTCTCCGGTAGCAATCGTGATCGATGTCCTTTTAGCTAAGCGAGCATGCAAATCAATGGCATCGGGAGAGAATGGCTCTTCTAGCCAATACGGGTTGTATTTCTCAAAACGGCGGACATACTCCATCGCGGTTGGCAGATCATGCCAAGCATTATTTGCGTCTAAGGTCAGCAACACATCCTCGCCAATTGCACTACGTGCAGCCTTCACGCGCGCCTCTTCCTCGCGCGGCGATAAACGCCCCACTTTCATTTTGACTGCTTTAAAGCCCAGTTTTACAAAGGACTCCATCTCCTTTCCTAATTTGGCAGGAGTTTTACCTTCTAGGTAGTAGCCACCACTTGCGTAGGCTGGTACACGATCATCCACCACGCAGCCCATAAACTGATGCAAAGGCAAACCGACAGAACGAGCATTAAGATCCCAAATAGCAGTATCCAAAATCGAGATGCCACGCATCACCGACCCAGCCCGTCCTTGCAGAATAGATTCTGCATACATATCATTCCAGAGTCCTTCACTACGATGGCTATTTTGCCCAATTAATTTGGGGGCCAAAAGTTGCTCAACCGCAGTCTTAGCGATATCGCCTGCTGCAGAGCCAACATAACAAAACCCTAAACCCTCAATACCATCTCGGCTTCGCACTTTAACGATGCAATAGTGACGCTCACTAACCGTGCGGGTTGAAAAGGACGTAACAACATCTAAGGGAATGGGGACTGCTGCAACCTGAACGGATTCAATAATCGGCATTTTTACTCCTACTAAAGGGCAATCAAAGAAAAACGATTGTAGCGATTATTTTCCGCTTGCCTCAGACAGGCAGCGCTTCATAAAAGTATCTTTTGCGGCATCAATTAATTTACGCTGGCGTGCATTACCCTCGCATTCGGATCGTACTTGCGCCATGCAATCGTCATATGAGACAAGTTTGGGGGTGGGGTTAGCTGTATTTTGGCTTGCTGACTGTGGAGTACAGGTCTTGCCCGATACCTCTGCTGAGGGGGCAAAAGTAAAAAAGGCTACGGTCATTAAGGATATTTTCATCATCGCTACCTCCAGGTGATGGTTTTTCCATCGTACCTACTTTGCCTTCATAAAAATGTTGCAGCACCGCATAAAGCTTACCCCTATATTTGGGGATATTGGATAATCGGTGAGTGCTACAAAAAAATATCCTCGGGGCCAAAAGGCTGCATATTCTTTTTAAGTTAGCGGGAGCTTGTTTTTCTTTCTTCATCATGCTTGCCATTACTAGCTCAATGGTGAATGCCCAATCTACTCCGGCTAATAAAGCGCTTCAATCAAAGCCGGTTAGCAAGCAAAGAGGGATTCAGGTTAATCAGCGCCAAGCAACGAAACCGGCCCAAAAAACTGTTGCTTCCCTAACCGATCCTGGTTCCGAGGAATATAGTCAATTTGACGCTGCGCCTGACTTTAGGGTTACGCGTGATTGCATGCAACGTGGTTTTCGAGACAGCAGATTTCCTCAACGAATCGGAATTGAAGACCCAGAATTTTTAGAGTACTTTAAAAATCAAACGACTCGTTTTTTTAATACGATTCAAGGCTCATGCATTCCCTATGTTGCCGCGTTTGGCAAACGTAATCGACTGGAGTCCCTGAGCATCATGAACGGACCGACCCGAAATGAAAAGTCACAAATACTTACGTTTACTGTATCTTCTTTTGGGGGATACCGCGTACAAGAAGAAAACTTGATCGACCAAATGCAATTCTGGACTGAGGTTTATATCCCACTACAGGAGGTGCTTTATGATCCGCAGCGCCTTGGAGATAAATTACCTGTAGAGCTCGTATGGGAACTGAATACTATTGTGAAGCAAATTTATTTAGACGATGTGAGCGCTTCTGAAAATACTGCCAAACAGGTCCGCGTAATTGTTGACTTTGGAACACGTGATCGTTGGGCACAGATTTGGGCAGTTGAAATTATTAATCCAGAAACAAGTCAAGTAGTCGCAGATGCGTTTTGGCTCAATCGACCTGAAATTCCAGGCTCCTTTTTTACCTCCAGTGGTGAGTCGATCGAACGTAGTTTTTGGACGAATCCTCTCAGTTATCGACGAATTTCTAGAGGGGTTGGGCAAGTTTTAATTCGTTCAAAACCGAACCCCAATAATTCTCAGGCACAAAACAAAGACCGACGCTATCGTACCCATATGGGAATCGATTATGCGGCGCCAAGAGGAACACCGGTGTTTAGTGTTGCAGACGGAACAGTGGTCTATATTGGATTTAGCGGAGCTTATGGAAAGTTAATCATTATTGAACATCCAGGCAACTACCGAACTTACTATGCCCATTTGAGTAATTTTAATAATGAATTGTTGGTTGGCAACGCTATTCGTCGAGGAATGGAAATCGGCTATGTAGGCTCCACTGGTCGATCAACCGGGCCTCACCTGCACTATGAGTTACGTAAGAATGGAATTTACGTTGATCCCTATAACTCAAAGATACAGTTAGATTTATGGTCTATGCGGCCAAATGATAGCGGTCAATTTACTAAACAGCTTCTATTACTTGGTAACATTGATCCTGAATGACGCTGCTATGTTAAATACTCTGTGCCTTCAGTCCGTATCCTGCATACGCGGGGGGAAAACTTTATTTAGTAATCTTAATCTAAAAATAAAGTCTGGGACTATTTTGCGCATCTCGGGTGATAACGGCTCTGGTAAGTCTAGTCTGTTGCGCATTCTTTGTGGACTCTTAGCGCCGCAATCTGGAGAGGTGATTTGGGGAGATCAAGCGATTAACAAGGATCGCGATCAGTTTCATAGTGAACTGATTTATCTGGGTCATATTCCTGCTTTAAAAGCTGATTTCACAGCACTAGAGAATCTAATTAGCTTAGCACTGCTTGGTGGTCAAGTCATTACTGCAAAGGAGGCATTACAAGCACTTACTACGGCAGGTCTTGCTGATCAAGCCCATCGCGTGGTGCGTACCCTATCCCAAGGTCAAAAGCAGCGTATAGCCCTTGCGCGCTTGCGCTTACCCCAGCCAAAGCCCCTTTGGATCCTCGACGAGCCTTTTAATGCTCTAGATCAAAAATCCAATCAACTACTCCAATCATTATTAGTAGAACATGTGCAGCATGATGGAATCGTGGCATTGAGCAGTCATCAAACCCTAAGCATGTATGATGACCCACAAGTTGTTAGGCTTGAACTATGAGTCACCCTGCATCGAGTTTTTCTATCTTTATCGGTATCATTCGCCGCGACCTACAGCTTGCTCTGCGGCGGAAGAGTGATAGTCTTTCTGCATTGATTTTTTTTGCTGTCGTGGCTAGTTTGTTTCCTCTCGGTATTGGACCCGAGACAAAACTCTTAATGCAAATCGCACCCGGAATGCTGTGGATTGCGGCATTGTTGGCAGCCATGCTGTCTTTACATAAATTGTTTACTGAGGATTTTATCGATGGGTCTTTAGACCAAATTTTACTGAGTACGCTTCCCTTGCCGCTGGTGGTCTTGGCAAAGACAATTGCCCACTGGCTAAGTAGTGGTCTGTTATTAGCACTTGTCTCGCCGATTTTGGCTCTGCAATTTAATTTACCATTTGATAGCGTTGGCGTGCTCTTTTTATCGCTTCTCTTAGGTACACCTCTACTTAGTTTGATTGGCTCAATTGGCGCAGGCCTAACCTTAGCCAGTCGTGGGGGTGGCACCCTTTTATCTTTAATCATTCTCCCACTAGTAGCACCAGTCCTTATTTTTGGGGCAGGTGCCATCGAGTCTTACCAAGCCGGCTTAGGCTTAACAGCCCATTTTTCGCTTTTGGGTGCAATGCTGGCAATCGCTTTGTTTCTCGCCCCTATTGCCGCCGCTGCTAGCCTTCGGATTGCATTGGAATGAACCTATTTGGTCTCATAATTCGACTTACAATAGTTGCCGACACTACCATTAAGAACTGCTGAGCTATTTTGTCTATACGCGATAACAACTGGTTTAAGTACGCCCCACCACAACGCTTTTATGAGCTCTGCGGGACCCTTATCCCCTGGTTTGCGATTAGCGGGGTAATCCTCACCATCATCGGCCTAGTGATCGGCCTCGGTATCGCTCCAAGCGATCATCAGCAAGGAAATTCCTACCGCATTATCTTCATTCATGTTCCAGCGGCTTGGATGTCCATGCTAATTTATGTCGTGATGGCATTTTGGGCAGCGATTGGCCTTATTTTCAATGCGCGTTTAGCAAGCATGTTGGCCTTATCGCTCGCCCCCACTGGGGCAATCATGACCTTTATTGCACTCTGGACCGGAGCGGTTTGGGGCAAGCCCACATGGGGCACTTGGTGGGTCTGGGATGCACGCTTAACCTCCGAGCTTGTTTTATTGTTCTTGTATTTTGGTTTTTTATCACTCCACGCTTCAATCGACGATGTGCGTAAAGCAGATCGTAGCGCCGCCTTATTGGCCATTGTTGGGGTCGTTAATGTACCAATTATTTATTTCTCAGTAAAGTGGTGGAACACTCTGCACCAAGGGGCATCCATTAGCCTAACAAAGGCTCCAACGATGGCGACACAAATGCTGACCGGAATGCTCATCATGGTTTTTGCGTTTTGGATGTACTCCCTTGCCGCGGCCTTGTATCGTTGCAGTATTCTGATAATCGAGCGTGAGCGACATACCCAATGGGTAAGGGAGACTCTCTAATGTTCCACTGGTCAAGCTTTTCCGAGTTCTTGCACATGGGGGGGTATGCCCTTTATGTCTGGGGGGCTTATCTGGTCACCGCCCTAGTCTTGCTTATCGAGGTTTTAAGGCTCAGGGGCAGGAATCGAGCCCTCAGAAAAACCCTAATTTCAGAATTCGACGAGTCTTCAAAAACTTAGGCAAAATACGAGGTTATGAAACCCCGTACAAAACGCGGTCTTGCGATCGCTGGCGGTCTAGCATCTTTAGGGATCGCAACCTACCTTGTCTTGCAAACCTTTCAAAGTAATTTGGTGTTCTTCTTTAGTCCTTCTCAAGTAGTAGCAAATGAAGCGCCAAAGAATAAGCCTTTTCGCATTGGAGGATTGGTCAAGGAAGGAAGTATTCAGCGAGATCCGGGTGGTCTCAAAGTATCGTTTATCGTGACAGATACCGCACATGATGTTCGAGTTCAGTACGAGGGTCTTTTACCAGATCTTTTTAAAGAAGGTAAAGGCGTGGTGGCACAAGGACAGCTTGGTAATAATGGATTATTCGAGGCTAAACAAGTTCTTGCTAAACACGATGAAAACTATATGCCCCCAGAAGCCGCTGAGGCACTTGAGAAAGCAAAGTCAAAACAACCTCAAACTGCTCCCACCTTGCAAGAGTCATCAGGAGCTAAAAAATGATTGCTGAAATTGGTCAATACGCTTTAGTACTGGCTTTGTTTACTGCCATCATTTTGGCGATATTCCCTATTCTGGGTGCACAGAGCAATCGCCCGCAACTGAATGCCATTGCTAGGCCTGCCTCATGGGGGCTCTTTATTTGGGTTGTGATCTCGTATATTTGCTTGACCATTACATTTGTGCAAAATGATTTCAGTGTTCTTTATGTAGCACAAAACTCCAACTCAAACCTTCCCCTCATCTACCGAATCTGTGCCGTCTGGGGTGGTCATGAGGGTTCAATTCTGCTGTGGGCTCTGATGTTGGCGAGTTGGACTCTAGCCGTTGCAGTATTTTCAAAGCACCTACCTGACAAAATGGTTGCCAGAATTTTAGGAGTTCTGGGTATTTTGAGTATTGGTGTTTTATTGTTTACGCTCTTAACGTCCAATCCGTTTGATCGTTTATTTCCTCCAGCACCCGAAGGCAGAGATCTAAATCCCCTTTTGCAAGACCCGGGGATGATCATTCATCCACCATTTTTATACATGGGTTATGTAGGCTCAGCGGTTGCTTTTGCCTTTGCCATCGCCGCCTTACTATCTGGCCGTTTAGACGCAGCCTGGGCACGTTGGTCGCGCCCATGGGTCACGACTGCATGGTGCTTTTTAACCATTGGTATTGCCTTGGGTAGCGCATGGGCCTACTATGAATTGGGCTGGGGTGGATGGTGGTTTTGGGATCCTGTCGAGAATGCATCCTTCATGCCTTGGTTAGTTGGCACTGCATTGATTCATTCATTGGCAGTTACTGAAAAACGTGGTGGCTTTAAGATGTGGACCGCCCTCTTAGCCATTCTTGCTTTTTCACTCTCTTTGTTGGGTACCTTCTTAGTTCGCTCGGGCGTCATCACCTCTGTGCATGCGTTTGCAACCGATCCCGAACGTGGAATCTTTATTCTAGGGTTTCTCGCTTTTGTGGTGGGGGGCTCACTTTTGCTCTTTGCATGGCGCGCGCCCAAAGCGAATATCGGTGGTAATTTTGAAACCGTATCGCGTGAAGGTATGTTACTTGTCAATAACGTTTTATTACTCGTAGCTGCTGCAGCTGTTTTACTGGGTACCCTATACCCGCTTATCTTAGATGCTCTTAACTTAGGCAAGATCTCTGTGGGCGAGCCTTACTTTGAGGCGGTATTTGTTCCACTCATGACCCCTGCATTGTTTTTAATGGGGGTTGGACCAATTGCCCGGTGGCGCCAGTCCCCACCCATTGAACTAGTTCTGAAGTTGAAGTGGGCTTTTGCGGTTAGCGCCATTACCGCCGTCATTGCACCAATCGTGCTGCGCTCATGGACCCCAATGATTGGTTTTGGTTTCTTAGTTGCTGCGTGGATTATTAGCTCAGGCATTACGCAATTAGTGGATCGTGCTCGTATTAATCCGGATCGATCCTGGTGGCAGAATTTACGAATTCAGCCTGCTGGCTATTACGGTATGCTGATGGCCCATTTCGGAGTGGCGGTATTTATTATTGGCATCACCGCAGTGCGTGGCTTTGAAACCGAGCAAGATGTGCGAATGCAGGTGGGTGGCGTCTCTCAATCAGGTGGCTATGATTTCCAATTGGTTTCCTTAAAGACCATCGCCGGTCCTAATTATGCTGCTATACAGGGTCATTTTGATGTAAGCAAAAACGGTAAGCCAGTAACGAGTCTCTATCCCGAAAAGCGCGTCTATACAGCCAGTCAAATGCCAATGACCGAAGCAGCTATTGACTCTGGGATAACACGCGACCTATATGTTTCATTGGGTGAGCCCATTAATGAAAATGAATGGAGTGTACGCATCTATCACAAGCCGTTTATTGATTGGATCTGGGGCGGTTGTTTGCTAATGGCGTTAGGTGGTTTCTTGGCGATTACAGATCGACGTTATCGAAAGAAAGCGGCCTGAGATGAAACGGTATCTCATTCCGCTGCTAATCTTTGTTGTACTGCTCGTTTTTTTAGTGATTGGGCTTCAGCTCAAACCTCGTGAGGTGCCGTCACCTTTTATTGGTAAGCCTGCGCCAACGTTTTCTCTACCAGTGTTAGGTAAAGAACAAGCTGCCTTTTCTCCCGATCAAATGCAGGGTAAAGTTTGGATTCTCAATGTCTGGGCATCATGGTGTGTAGCGTGCCGAGAGGAACATCCTTTGTTAGTGGATTTTGCAAAATCTCAAAGCACTCCTCTCATTGGCTTAGATTACAAAGACAAACCCGAGGCTGCTAAAGCATGGTTAAAACAATATGGTGATCCCTATCAACTTTCTATTTCCGATCTAACTGGTCAAGTAGGCATTGATTACGGCGTGTACGGAGTTCCGGAAACCTTTGTTATCGATCGATCTGGAATCATTCGATATAAGCATATTGGCCCCCTCACAAAAGAAGCAATGAGCCAAAAAATTATTCCGCTGATTAGAAAATTAGAGCAATGAAGTTCACACAACTTTCTATTCTTTCAAGCCTTTTAGCGCTCTTCGTGATTAGCACTGCTGTGAGCGCCCAAGTAACTACCGGTGATACTTCGGCAAAGATCGCCACACCAGTTTCTAGCAATCCTGATTTAGAAAAAAAAGTATTAGAGCTTTCCAATGAGCTGCGCTGCCTTGTTTGCCAAAACCAAACCATTGCAGACTCCAATGCTGATTTAGCGGTTGATTTGAAAAATCAGGTGCGCAAACAACTAAGCGAGGGTCGTTCTAAAGAGGAAATCCTCAAATACATGACCGATCGTTATGGTGACTTTGTTCTATATAAGCCACCCTTTAATGCTGCAACGATCATGCTCTGGGTAGGCCCTTTTTTATTAATGGTGTTTGGGCTATTTTTCTTGGTTCGTCAGATTAAACAGCGTCGGCAAGACCTTTTGGGTGAATCCTTCACTGCCCAAGATATTCAGCGTGCTCGGCAACTACTCGAACGGAAGACGGATAATCAGTAATGACCATTTTTATCATCCTCGCCCTCATCATGACTGTACTTGCGGTCCTGATTATTGTGATTCCGTTTCGGAGAAAAAAATTAGATTTTCAAAAAATTTCGCTCGAGCAAGATGAAAACATCGCCATCTTACGTAATCAATTGAGTCAGTTTGAGCTAGATTTTAAAGAAGGGCGCATTAGCCAAGAGCAGCTTGCAGAATCTCGTCTTGATATTGAGAAACGTCTTTTACAAGAAGAGCATGCGATTGCCGCCGATCAATTTACTTCGGAGAATCCTAAGCAGGGCAGTGGTAGGAAGTGGCCAACTATTTGGATTGCAACCGGCTTACCTGTATGTGCCATCCTGCTTTATCTCCTGGTTGGCTCACCACTTGCCCTCTATCTGCCAGAAGCAAACCAAGGGCAACCGCAGCTTAGCCAACAGGATATTGAGGGAATGGTAGAACGTCTGGCTGAGAAGCTCAATAAAGAGCCTAATAATGCGGAAGGCTGGCAAATGTTAGGTCGTTCGTATGCTGCCCTCCAAAAAATGACCGAGGCTCTTGCTGCCTATAAAAAGGCTTTGGAGCTAAGTCCTAATAATGCCCAATTAATGGTGGATTACGCCGATTTACTCGCTTTCCAAAACAAGAGTATTCGGGGTGAACCGATGCGTCTAATCCAAAAAGCCCTGCAACTAGAACCTAACAATCTCAAAGCCCTCGCTTTGGGTGGAACAGCTTCTTTTGAGCTAGGTGACTTTAGGAAGGCTGAGGATTATTGGACCAAAGCGAAGAACTTGGTACCTGCCGATAGCGAGTTTGCTCGAGGCATGACAGAAAATATTGCCTCTGCAAAAGCAGAGGCTGCAAACCAAGTAAAAAAATAAATGGGTTTAACCTAAGACCAAAACGGGAAAATTGCTGTGAACGATCACTGCGTGAGTTTCGCTTCCTAGCAAAATCCCTTTTAAGCCAGTATTTTTATTTGATGCCATCACAATGACATCCCCCTTGGCTTCTTTAGCAGCCTCAATAATGCCCTCAAATACATTAACATTTTGGACATGCATCGTATGGACTAGTAACTCTGCGCCAATTTTCTCGTGTGACTGAGCAAGAATTTTCTTTGCAAAAGATTCGCATACTTTTTTATGTGCAACATCCGAGAATGGCACCCCCATCGTACTATCGGCATACGCAATGGGGCGGCAATGGATCAGAGACATAAACCAAAGTTACCTTAGCCCCATCTGCCTTTGCTAGTTCTTTAACCTTTTCTAAGGATTTCTGACTAAGATCGCTACCATCAATGGGTACTATTAGATTCTTAAACATACCTTGCTCCTTAGAAATAGTTTGGGGATTTATACTGTCAAGTCCATACTAAGTCTTATTACCTAAACATGTAGGGATGCTGATCAAAATGCTCAAGTATTTAGCCCCATATTTATCCTTCTTAATTTGCTTATTTGTCATTGATCTCATTTGGCTATTGGGTATTGCTAAGGGGCTTTATCGTTCGGAAATGGGTTCACTAATGGCCAGCCATCCTAATTTAGTGGCTGCACTAGCGTTTTATCTCCTCTACGGTCTTGGAGTAAGCCTTTTTGTTGTTTATCCCGCTCTCCAAAAGCAATCCTGGCTTGATGCCTTGCTATACGGTGCCCTATTTGGGTTCTTTTGCTACATAACCTATAACCTAACCAACCTCGCAGTCATTCAAGGCTTTCCTACTAAATTAGCCTTGATTGACATCGTCTGGGGCAGTTTTTTGACAGCCGCCTGCTCCGTATTTGCATACTGGATTAGCAATTCCTTATTCCCTTGGTTTAAAAATTAATGGCTTTTTTTAGGCCCACTATCCTTGATTCATTTAAAGGCTATAAGCAAGCCTATTTTTTTGAGGATGTATTAGCTGGTATCACAGTTGGAGTGGTTGCCCTCCCCCTAGCGATGGCTTTTGCAATTGCTAGCGGCCTAAAACCAGAGGCCGGAATTTATGCAGCGATTGTCGGGGGCTTATTGGTAGCTCTTTTGGGTGGTACCAAAGTTCAAATTGCAGGGCCGGCAGGTGCTTTTATTGTGATTGTGTATGGAATTGTTGATCGCTATGGTGTTGCTAATTTACTTTTAGCAACAAGCCTATCAGGAATATTTCTGTTCCTCATGGGTGTATTTCGCCTAGGGACACTTGTTCGTTTTATCCCTGTTGCCGTAATTGTTGGCTTTACTAACGGTATTGCAGTGTTGATTATCCTGTCTCAAATTCGAGACCTGCTGGGCTTACAGATTGACAAAGTACCCTCGCAATTTTTTAGCTTAGTTCAATCTCTGTATCAAGAGATTGGTACATTTAACCCGTTTGCGATTTTTTTATCGCTTGCGAGTCTAGCTATCTTGGTGATCTGGCGAATCAATAAAAAACGCTTTGGAATGCTAGGGAATGTGCCTGGAACTATTTTTGTTTTAATTGCCGCCACTCTAACGACCAGCATTTTCTCCCTACCAATTGAAACAATTGGTAGTCGCTTTGGTGGCATTCCATCCTCCTTACCTAGCCCTCAATGGCTGGGCATCTCTTGGGAAAGCGCTCAATTTTTAATAGCCCCAGCGATGACCCTAGCTCTTTTGGGTGCTATTGAATCCCTACTCTGTGCTCGCATCGCAGATGGCCTGACCCACTCCCGTCATCAACCGAATCAAGAGCTCATGGGCCAAGGAATTGCTAATTTTTGCGTGCCGTTTTTAGGGGGTATGCCCGTCACGGGAACAATTGCACGCACCGTTACAAATATTGAGTCCGGAGCTCGAACCCCTATTTCAGCAATCGTTCACTCATTAACCCTACTACTCATTATTATTTTGGCAGCCCCTTTAGCAAAAGATATCCCTCTTGCATGCTTAGCTGCCATTTTAATTTACATCGCCTGGAATATGGGTGAATGGAACAAGTTTATTGATTTCAAACAATTTCGGCTGCCGTATCGCATTACGATGATTAGCGTCTTTCTCTTAACGGTCATGGTTGATTTAACAGTGGCTGTTGAGGTCGGTCTTTTGCTGGCATTCTTGACCTTTATCTACCGAATCTCTAGTCTTAGCCGAATTGAACGTACACAAGCGCAAGACTACCCATTCTTGGAAGATCTAACTGGCAAGGTAATGGGTTACCGAATCTATGGAGCCCTGTTCTTTGGAGCCGTCCAATTGCTGGAGGAGATTGAAAATAATCTTCCACAAAATGCAGTGGTTCTTGACTTTAAGAATGTGATTTATATTGACTCAACGGGTATGGATAGTCTTTCTGAACTAATCCATCACTGCCATAAACAAGGGCTTACGGTATATATTTGCGGGCTTGCACACCAGCCTCATGATATTGCAAAACGGTCTTGCTTTTATCAAAAAATGAATGCAGATTATTTCTGTCACGATCTACAAGCTGGCTTACAAAAGGCTAGGCAAAGTATTGCTTAGTGTAATGTTTATTACGCCACTCAGTGCACCCAACCCTTACGACGCTCATAGATTACAAAAAGAACTCCCCAGATCACAATTGAGGCATACGCCCAAATCCACGATATCCGATCGGTTTGTGAGCCACTCAAATCAAGAACAAATCCGAATATTGCCGGACCAAGAAGTCCGCCACCAAAACCCATTAAGGAATGTAAGCCCATTGCAGCTCCCTTCATCTTTGGATTGGCACTCGTCACCAAACCTGCAGTTAAGGTCGCTGAATCTGCCATGATAAAAATAGCGTGACCTATTGCTAAAGCTAAAATTAACCAGCTAGCATGACCCATTGAATAGGCCAGAGCAATGCCAAAGATAGCGCTGGTGATCATCACAATACAAATCCATTTTTGGCGGCCTATTTTAAGAGCTAACTCATTACCCAATATAGATGCTGGCACCCCAAAGAAATTAATGACTCCAGCTAGGGTGGTGGCTGCTAAGAAAAATTCCACTCCAGATAACTGAGTACTTAAAATAAAGAATGCGACAAGCCAACTGCGCGATGCAAATAGTTCTAAGGAATGAAAGGTATAGCCAAGAATGTAACCAGATGCATTGCGATCCTCTAAGACCTGCTGCCACTTTGCTATCGGAAAAACATCTTTCCAATTAATTTGCATTCTGTCGTGCCAGTGTCTAACATGCATGGGACGTATCCAGAAATAAACAATCGCCAGAGAGATGGTGGGGCCTAGTGCAACCCACTGATAAACAAGGCTCCAATCTCCTAAATGAAGAATCCAACCAGATACAACATAAGATAATCCAGTACCAACGCCGAAGAAGGCAGTATAAAAAGAGATGTGGCGCGTGATCTCGCCTTGCGTTAAACGATCCGATAAAATCTTCAATCCCGGCATATAGGTAGCCGCCAATCCAGAACCACTAACAGCCATACACATACATCCACTGAAAAAATCGTTCGCCAGAAAGCCCATTCCCAATAACCCAGCGATTGCCAAAGTACTACCCAGCAAATAAATACGGCGCGCATCTATTTGATCGGTCATTGCAGTTGCAAAGGGTACCAAAAGAACATAGCCAACAAAGAAGGAGCTAGCGATTAAACCAGATTCAAAATTACTAAGGCCCCATTCATCTTGCAAAGTAGTTAAGGTAACTGCATACGCAGCAAATCCTAATAAAGCTCCAATTTGTGCCAGTAGCATCAGTGCCGTATTACCTTTCAAAATACTCATGAATAGGTCTTATTGATCGTGACGAAGTGGTGGCTCTTGAAAGCTATTACGACGGAACGTAATCACTAAAGTATCGCGATACCCAGGACTAGCAATTGGTTGTATTGGGGTAGTTTCATGAATCATCTTGGCATCATTGAGTAATAAAGCACTCCAGGAATCTTGTAAAGTAAAGCGTAAGCCGATCGAGCCCTCAGCTTCAAAAATACGGGTCTCGCCACCTTTGACCCCAACCCGATCCACCAAGATCACAGCCACAAAATCAACCCCATCTCGATGAGCACCCTCTGGCGTAGGGCGACCAATTCCATCGCTGGTATCAATCCGGAAAGGATGCACCTCTATAAACCACGTTGGTGATGGTGCGATGTTATCTAGTAATTGGGTAATCTTACTAATCAACTGCTGCCAATGCTGATTTTTAGAAAGCTCGGGCTGCAAAGGCTTAAACCAACGCTCAATACCACCATGTAATGCGTTGTAATCCAACGATTGCCAATGCGCTCGATGCGGCGCCAACTCGAGATTGGTACCCCGTACGATGTAGCTCGCATGCCTTCGATAACGGTACCGTCCGCCATCCTTGAGATAGGGATCACGGGGCAAATGATCCCAGAAGGCCTTTAGGGTACTTAGATTTTCTAACGATAAATTAGTCTGCTTTGCGAAATGGTCTGGGGATAATACGGCAAATCCCCGTTCGCTAAATTGCGGGCTAAATTGTTCCAAGGAAGTAAAGGGAGGGGTCAACATATCGCGTTAATCATCAACATTTTTTGGTTTCGCTGCCTCTATCTCTAGGTGCTGGGCAAACTGGGCATATAAGCCATTTGGAAACCCGGTTACGATTGTTAAGGTTTTAGGAGGCCGGGTAAGAAGTAACCTGATGCCAATAAAAACAGTCATTACCAGAGCAATAGTCTCCGAAACAAGGGCGGTTGGTCTAGAGGCTAGCTGATACAAAAGGTTCATGGATATATCATTGTATTTTTAACAATTATGCCCTGATTGATCAAATAACTATGAACTCAAATTCTTTGCGTGTTGCCCTAATTACAGGTGCTGGAACCGGTATTGGGAAAGCGGCTGCCAAAGCCCTCCTTGCTGATGGCTTTTGTATCGTATTAACCGGTCGTAAGATGGAGCGGCTCACAAATGCGATCGAAGAAATTGGGGGTAACGATAAAAACTGCCTAGCGGTCTCATGCGATATTGGTAAACCTGATGAAGTAAAAGCCTTATTTGCTGCTCTCAAGAGTAAGTTTGGTCGCATTGACGTACTTTTTAATAATGCCGGCACAGGTGCCCCAGCCATTCCTATGGATGAGCTTACTTATGAACAATGGATGAATGTGGTGAATAGTAATTTATGCGGTGCGTTCTTATGCTCCCAAGAGGCAATACGCATGATGAAAGCACAATCCCCACAAGGTGGTCGTATTATAAATAACGGCTCGATCTCTGCTCACGCTCCACGCCCAAATACCGCTCCCTATACATCCACTAAACATGCAATTACTGGACTAACTAAATCAATTTCATTAGATGGTCGTCCGTTTAATATCAATTGCGGGCAAATTGATATTGGCAATGCTGCCACTGAAATGACCGAGCGGATGGCCAATGGCATTATGCAGGCTGATGGATCGATCAAAGTAGAGCCTCGTATGGATGTTGACCATGTTGGTCAGGCGGTTTTGCACATGGCAAAGTTACCGCCCGAGAGCAATGTCTTATTTATGACCATCATGGCTAGCAAAATGCCATTTGTAGGTCGTGGCTAATTATTAGAACTGGTAGGCTAAGCCGAGCTAACCTGAATGGGATTATGGCTAAGTGAGCCGATATATGTTTTCTTGAAATCCATCGATGAATATATCAACAGGCCATGTAATGCGACAACGCTCAGGAAATTAAGGGCTAGAGATCTGCGTAATCTCATCAAGTTACTTCAATATGATTATTTAAATCCAACCCTATCTAAGATTCGTTGCGCTGCCACCTGATTACGTCCAATAGCAGCCACTGAGACCTTCTCAACCTGATAAGGGCCCAAAACTTTTAGGGCGGCATTATCCACCTTAACTGCAGTTACAGCAGGCCATTCATTATTACCATCCGCTAGATAAATCTGTGCAGCATCGCTAGCTAAATACTCCAAGAACTGTACAGCTGCTTTAGGATTTGGTGCATTTTTTGCTACCCCTCCCCCAGAGATATTAATATGAACACCACCCGCGTTTTGATTCGGCCAAATATGCCCCACCTTAGCGACAATCGCCATGTCCTCGGGCTTCGTGGAACGCATGAGACGCGCAAGGTAATAAGAGTTTGTTAGTGCAACACCACACTCTCCAGAGGCAACTGCTTTAATTTGATCAGTATCCCCGCCTTTTGGAGAGCGAGCCATATTAGCCACCATACCCTTGGCCCATTGCTCTGTAGCAACTGAGCCATCACGCTCAATCAATGCGCCTACCAAGGACAACATATAAGGGTGAGATCCAGAACGCGTGCAAACCTTACCCTTATTAGCTGGCTCAGCAAGCTTTTCATAGGTATTTACATTCTGAGGATAGATGCTTGCTTTGTTGTAAACAATGATACGAGCTCGGGTGGAGAAACCAAACCAGGTCGTACCATCGGAATCTGCTTTTGCCCGCAGATTCAGTGGAATGCTCTGATCTAAGAGCTTTGATTGAGTGGGTCTAAACATCCCGTTAACTTGTGCACGCCATAATCGTGCTGCATCTACTAACAAAATAACATCGGCTGGACTTTTTGTGCCCTCGCTATTAAGGCGCTCCAATAATGCATTGTCATCAGCCTCAATACGGTTGATCTTAATTCCTGTGGATTTTGTGAAATTGGCATACAACGCCTCATCGGTTTGGTAATGCCGCGCCGAATAAAGATTAAGCTCTTTGTTTGGTTCTGCAGCGTATCCTTTGCTCGAGTACCCTGTCAGCAGAATAATTATTATTAAGAATATTTTTAGCTGGGTGAGCCAATCACCATATTTTGAAACCATTCTGTAATCCCTATTGATCAGTACACTAGGAAGTATCCTATCACAAATGAGAATGATTATCAATAGTATTGATAGTTTCGGGGTTTCTAGCGCTCTTTTGAGATGGCCCTTGTTAACAAAATGACTGGCAAAAGACCAACCAACACAATGCTTAAGGCTGGCAGCGCAAGTTCAGCAAGCCGCTCATCCGCTGCAAGTTGATAGGTGGCAACTGCCAAAGTATCTAGATTAAATGGTCGTAGTAGCAATGTGGCAGGCAACTCTTTCATGACATCAACAAATACAAAGAGTAAGGCAGTCAATACACTACGCCGTAATAGAGGTAGATGAATTCTGCGGATCATCTCCCATGGCTTTGCACCCAATAATGCAGCGGTACCATCCATCGCTGGGGTAATTCGGGTTAATCCTGTTTCGATACTTTGAAGTCCGGCCGATAAAAAACGAATCAGATAGGCATACACTAAAACACCAACGCTTACTGACACAAACCATGCAACATCCAATAATCCCATGAATGATAGGATTCCGACACCTAAAACAGCCCCGGGTAAGGCATATCCAACCGTTAGAACACGGTTCATCGATCGCAGTGTTTGACTTTGACTTAAGCGCGCAGCATACGCAAGAAATACAGCGCAGATAACTGCTACGATTGCAGTGAGTGCAGCGAGTCCCAAGGAGTTCTTTAACCAAGAAAAGTAACGGGGGTCCATGGTGAGGCCCTCACTCAATAGCAAGTGCAGCAATATCAGCATAGGTAATACAAATGCTAAAAATAAAGTCAGTCCACAAAAACAAGATGCATAGAGTGCGTGCGCACCCTGCAAGCGTTTCGGAATTACAGCCTGTGAAATGGTATTACCCAGGGCGTAGCGCTGACGTGAACGGTTATGCTGTTCCCAGTAAAACACCAGCAATACAAAGGTCAATAACATCAGCGATAGGTGCACAGCCGCCATTCGGTCCCCAAAGGAAAGCCAGGCTTTAAAGATCCCGGTTGCAAAGGTCTGTAAACCAAAATAGGAGACTGCCCCAAAGTCCGCTAAGACCTCCATGAGCGCCAAGGCAATACCCGTGAAGATTGCTGGTCTTGTCATTGGCAACACTAAGCGAACAAATGCCTCAACACTGCTATAACCCAAGGTTTCTGCTGCCTCCATTAGATGTGCGCTGCGATCTAAGAATGAAGTACGGGCGACCAAATATACATACGGATACAAACAAAGAGAAAAGGTCCAAATAGCACCACCTAAGGAACGCGGATCGGGTAAGGCCGCATGGATCCCTAAACTCTCGCGCAGGATAGTTTGCAACGGTCCGGCGAACTGTAAAAAATCAACGAAGAGATAAGCCATGACATAGGCGGGAACGGCTAAGGGCAAAATAAGCCCCCACTCAAATAGTTTTTTACCTGGGAATTGATAATTTGCCACTAACCATGCATTACCTACTCCGAGAATAAAGACACCGATGCCAACGCCAAGGCCCAGTAGGAGTGTTGTGACCACATAATCAGTTAAGACGTAATTCCATAAATGAAGAAGCGTACTATCGCCTATTTCTCCTAATTCAGAAGACGATAGGGGTTGCCCTCCTCCCCAAAAAAGGGGCAAAAGCAAGCCGATGATCGGCAAAGATAAGAATAAAGAAAGAAGAATTGCAGCGGCGCGCATGAGAGAGTGATTGATGAGGGTCTTATCTGCTATTTGTACAGGATTTGTGAATTTAAGCAATTCAATGAGAAAATTATAGGGATGAATTCCAATCCAACCCTAATTTCGCTTGAAAACATTGCTATTCAGTTTCCAAAGCAAGATGGCTCCGGCATCTTAGAAATTGTGAATGGGCTTAGTTTTAGCCTTCCCCAGGGTGATATTGCATGCCTCCTAGGCCCCTCTGGGTGTGGAAAATCAACCGTACTACGTGCTATATGTGGCTTTGAGCCTTTGCAGATGGGTGAGATTCAGATTCATGGCAAAACAGTGAGCTCAAAAAGTATCCGAGTTTCCCCAGCAGATCGTAAGGTTGGCATGGTTTTTCAAGACTTTGCACTATTTCCACACCTGACGGTGCTTGAGAACGTTGTCTTTGGTTTGCGCGAAGGTTCAACCGCAGATCGAAGACAAAGGGGAATGCGGTGGTTAGAGCGGGTATCTTTACACGATAAAGCGGCGGCCTACCCTCACGAACTCTCTGGAGGTCAACAGCAACGAGTGGCTTTGGCAAGAGCAATGGCACCCGAGCCTGATCTAATTTTGCTAGATGAACCATTCTCGAATCTTGATATCGATTTACGCGAGCGACTTGCGGACGAGATGCGCGATATTCTGAAAGCAAATAATGTAACGGCCCTCCTCGTTACGCATGATCAATTTGAGGCCTTTGCCATCGCCGATCACATTGGCATTATGAACAACGGCAAAATAATCCAATGGGATACTCCTTACGATCTTTACCACAAGCCGATTAACCGCTATGTCGCTGAGTTTATTGGTCGGGGTGTATTTATTCAAGGAGAAACTCAGGCTAACGGTGCTGTAATGATTGAGCTTGGGCAATTGCAACTCGATGATGGGGAACATATCGCCCCCGGTAAACAAATTGATGTGCTCCTGCGGGCCGATGATATTCAACACGACGATGAGAGCCCCATGCAAGCAGAGGTAGTTCGCAAGGCTTTTAGAGGAGCAGATTTTTTATACACCCTAAAGCTTCAATCCGGACAGGAGGTATTTGCCTTTGTCCCCAGTCATCACAATCATGCGATTGGCGAAAAAATTGGCATCCGCTTAGGAGCCGATCACGTCGTTACTTTTCAAGACAAGCAAAAAGAGTAATGAATAAAGGGCGCTAAGGACTACCAGTCTCTGGGGCCTCTTTTGTATTACCAATCGATATCAATATCGCAATGCCGAGTAATACAACGCCAATACCAACTAGCTGTAAGAGGCTAATGGGTTCACTTAAAAAATACCACCCTAAGAAAGCAGTTCCAACCGGGCCGATCGTACTGGCCTGCGCAGTCATGCTCGAGCCAATGCGTTGCACCGCCATCATGATGCATACCATTGGTATAAAGGTACAAAATAGGGCATTAATCCAAGCAAGCTGGTAAACCTCCGTACTTTGTGATAATAACTGATTGAAATTCAATACAAGGGATTGCAGACATGCTGCAATTGTGGCGGAGGCGCTTGCTAAAGCTACTAAACGAATACTTCCTACTCGACCAACCAGCTCACCTGCAAAGATTAAATAAAAGGAATAGACCACCGCTGCCATAAACACTAAGACACTTCCAAGGACAACAGCCCCGCCCTCATTAATCTGAATATCGTGCATAAACACCAACATGATGCCAAGGTAGGCGACGGCCATGGCTAGATATTGCCTTCGATCAATGGCTTTGTTCAACAGAAATTTAGATAAAACTAAGACAATTGCTGGGGTCAAATACAAGATCGCCCTTTCCAGACCAGCAGAGATATATTGCAACCCCAGAAAATCAAGATAAGCTGATAGGAAATAGCCCAAAAGACCAATACTGCATACTTTCACAATATCGTTTCGGATTAAGGGCTGTAAAGAGGAGTGGCGCTGACTCCACCAGACTGCAAACCAGAAAATAGGTAAAGAGAAAACCATCCGCAGTGTAAGAATTACATCTGCTGTAGCACCATACTGATACGAAAACTTAACCACAATGGCTTTAGCAGCAAAGAGAATCGCCCCCAAACTGGCTAGAGCGATCGAGATTACAAATTGAGATTGCACCAATGTCTTTCAATACAGATAGCTAATACTTCTCAACACCAAACATGGTGGGCCCACCAGGACTTGAACCTGGGACCAAAGGATTATGAGTCCTCTGCTCTAACCAACTGAGCTATGGGCCCTAAGCATTGATTGTAATTGAGGGGTCCGTGCTCTTACCACTTCTAAGCATTACTTGTATTTTACATAATTTTGATATACATTAATAGATGTATATCTTATGGAGTTAATCATGATTGTTTCCAAGTGGGGCAATAGTCTAGCCATTCGACTGCCCTCCCAAGTGGTTGAGTATTTGAAACTAAAAGAGGGTGATGACATCGAGATTCAAGTTGCCGATAAAAAACATTTTCAGGTTAGGAAGAAACCTTCTCTGGAAGATAGGATTGAAGGTCTGAGAAAATTTCGTGGCCGCATGCCCGATGATTTTCACTTTAATAGATCTGAATTAAATGAACGCTAACAAAATTTTTTTTGATACAAATACTCTTCTTTACTTACTATCAACAGATAACAATAAAGCAAATTGGGTAAGTAAAAATTTACAGCACTCCAATGTTATTAGCATTCAAGTTCTTAATGAATTTACGTCTGCCAGTCTTAGGAAAATAAAATTAACCAGCACTGAGTTAGATGAGTTTTTGGATTTATTTACATCAACGTTTAATGTTAGATCGTTAGATATGTGCACCTTTGAAACTGGATTAACAGTTTCAAGACGATATGGTTATCAACACTATGATGCAATGATCATCGCAGCCGCTTTACAAGCTGGTTGCGAAAGGCTGTACTCAGAGGATATGCAGCATCAACAAATCATTAATAAAAGACTAGAAATCGTAAACCCATTTGTTTAAATAGGTTTACGACAATAAAAACTAAAATAGTTAATCTTCCTCAAGGAAGGTCTTTAGCTTATCGCTTCTACTAGGATGACGCATCTTACGAAGGGCTTTGGCTTCGATTTGACGAATTCGCTCACGCGTTACATCAAACTGTTTGCCAACCTCTTCCAACGTATGGTCGGTACTCATCTCAACACCAAAACGCATGCGCAAAACTTTTGCCTCACGCGGTGTTAATGAATCCAAGACATCTTTAACCACATCCCGCATCGAGTCATGAAGTGCAGCATCGGCAGGGGCAAGAGTATTAGAATCTTCAATAAAGTCGCCCAAATGGGAATCCTCATCATCACCAATTGGAGTTTCCATAGAGATGGGCTCTTTAGCGATCTTCATGATCTTACGAATCTTATCCTCTGGGATTTCCATTTTTAGAGCTAGGGTTGCTGCATCGGGCTCATGGCCAGTCTCTTGCAATATCTGACGACTAATACGATTCATCTTATTGATGGTTTCAATCATATGCACTGGAATGCGGATGGTTCGTGCCTGATCCGCAATCGATCGAGTAATGGCCTGACGAATCCACCAGGTTGCATAGGTTGAGAACTTATAACCACGGCGATACTCAAACTTATCAACTGCTTTCATTAAGCCAATATTGCCTTCTTGAATCAAATCCAAGAACTGTAAGCCACGATTGGTGTACTTCTTAGCAATAGAAATGACCAGCCGTAAATTAGCTACGGTCATTTCGCGCTTAGCTTCCCGAGCACGTTTCTCGCCCGCAATCATTTGCTTATTGACTTCTTTAAGCTCATTAAGTGGCAATACTACTTTTGTTTGGATATCAATCAGTTTTTGTTGTAATTCTTGAATTGCAGGTACATTGCGCTCTAACAATGCGCTATAGGGCTTAGAGTCCTTAAGCAGATTACCGGTCCAACGTAAGTTCATCGACATCTTCGGAAACGCTTGTATTACCTCTGAACGAGGTACACCAATTTTATCAACCAAAATACTCACAATACCGCGCTCGAGCTTCCAGACCTCATCGACTTGCGAACGCATGGTGTCACAAAGTTTCTCAACACTCTTAGCGGTCAAACGAAATCCCAGCAATTCATTCCGAATCACATCTTGTGCTTTGAGATAACCAGGGGAGTTATAACCATCGCGATCATGGGCGCGACGCATTTTATCGAACTGAGTCCGAATGACTGTAAATTTCTCAAGTGAGCGCTGTTTTAACTCCTCCAATTGTTTAGCGCTCGCAGTGCTAGAACCACCACCGCCACCGCCGCCTTCTTCATCATCACCCTCTTCGCCCTCATCCATCATCTCAAGCTCATCGGGTTCATCAGGTGCCATAGGAATATCAACTGCATTGGGGTCGACTAAGCCATCAACAAACTGATCGATCTCCATCTCGCCGCTTGTAATCTTGTCGACATTGCCTAAGATTTCAGTAATCGTCACCGGACAAGCAGACAAAGCCATCACCATGTCTTTGAGGCCTGCCTCAATCTTCTTGGCAATCACAATCTCACCCTCTCGGGTTAACAGATCAACCGTGCCCATCTCGCGCATATACATCCGCACTGGATCGGTTGTGCGCCCAAACTCAGAATCAACGGTTGAGAGAGCTGCCTCTGCCTCCTCTTCAGCCTCCTCTTCCGAACTGGCAGTATGGCCATGCTCATTGAGTAGTAAAGTCTCTGCATCGGGTGCTTGTTCGTATACCGTAATACCAATATCGTTCAATAAGCCAATTAAGGTCTCCAATGCATCCGCATCCGATAACTCATCTGACATCACGTCATTCATTTCTCCATGGGTCAAATACCCCTTGGATTTACCCATTTTGATGAGGGTCTTAAGCCGTGAACGACGAAGCTCTTGTTGTTCTTCGGTGCCGAGCTGCTGTGCAGCAAATTCTTTTAAGAGGGCTTTTTCTTTTGCTTTGCGATCACGCGCTTTTTGCCGATCGGTACGGTTATCAACACCCGGTTCACTGATGACCTCAACTTTGGGTTTGCGGCCTCGAGTTTTTTTTACTGGCTGACCATTCTCATCGAGCTCAATAGCCGCTTCCTTTGCTTTTAACTTCGCGGCCTTTGCATCTGCTTTGGCCTGCTCTTTGGCAGCTTTCTCTTGGGCTTTTTTGAGGGCCTTTTCGGCTACTGCCTTTTTAGCCAACTCTTTGGCAGTCAATTTTGGTACAGCCTTGACCGACTTGGCAGCAGGTTTAGCAGTTTTACCGAGGGGCTTCGCTATAGGTTTAGCACTTCCTTTTTTAACAGGGGCGGTAGTTGGCTTAGCTCGTACCTTGCTTATAGTCTTTGCAATTGGCTTGACCGCTTTCTTAGCAATTGGTTTTGTGGGTTTGGCTTTTACAGAAGGCTTGATCTTTTTAACAGGGACCTTGGTTGTCTTTACCGGTGTCTTTGCATTACTAACCGGTTTTGTAGATTTTTTATGCGCGGGCACTTTGGAAACTGGTTTTTTCATTGTCATCTTTGCAATGGTGAGTCTTATAAGTTAGTAATCACTTACATTAAGCTTATTTGGCATTGATAGGGCCTGGTTATGCCGTTTCTATCATTTTGTACCGAAATAGTCTCTCGCCATGTAGGTAAGTGGCTGATTCAAAAAGTTTTTTTCTGGAAGTGGGTATTATACTCGATTGGGTAAATTTGATCCCTGTAATCCAATAAATTTACCAATTAGGCTCAATTTTTTATCCTTTTCCTACCCCTTTGCCAACTTTTCCCCGAGTTCTCGATATCTAGCTATGTCTGCTGGGCTTGCCTCATTGTTAGCCATTTTTTGGGCAATTTCAGTCATTGCTGCTTTCAGATCCGACCGTTCTAACTTTTGAAAAACGCCATCCAAATCCGCCTTTGCGCCTGCAAAATCGGAGTCTGACCCCAAGACTCGTTGACGCAATATTTCGTATAAATCCGCCAATGGGCGACTCGATAGTTGATCTTGAAAAACAGCAAAATACGAATTGGGGTTTGATTCATTAATGTGTAAAGAATCGCACTGCTGTAGCAAATCATCCATTAATTCAAAGGCCTTGGTAGAGCGCGTCTTCGCCGTGCTCAATGCCAGCATTCTTTGTGCCGGATCCATCTCTTTACCAAGCACCGGATACTGAATCAAAAGACGCATGATGTGTTCTGATAAATCAGTGGGTGCTTTTGGGGGCTGATTTAGTTTTGGTAATGAGGGCTTATATCGCGTACCGGCCTGCTTGGCCGCTTGACCTGTTTTTCTGTAGGTATGTTCTTGAGTTCCCAAGGAATTTTGTTGAGAACTTTGCTTTACCTGCCCTGATGAGGATGGAGTACTTTGCGTTGGAAGTTTGGGAAGGCCACAGAACTGCTCTAGTTCACCTACACTCGATGCTGTCCGATTTGCGAGCTCTCGCAGTAACTGTGAGCGAAGAGCGATCGGGGGCATGGCCTGCAACAAAGGTTTGGCGGTGTAATGCGTTTTAGCTCTACCCTCTGGACTAGATAAATCATTTCCATCGCTGGCAAGTTTGAAAAAAAATCCAGACAATGGCGTTGCCTGGGAGACTGCTTGTTCAAATGCAGCTGTTCCGTATTGTCGAATATAGCTATCAGGGTCATGTTCGCTGGGCAAGAATAAAAACCTAATTTCTTTATCGTCTCCTAAAATCGGTAAAGAAGCTTCTAATGCTCGCTGGGCTGCGCGCTGTCCAGCACTATCGCCATCAAACGAAAACACAATGCGATCGGTTTGGCGCAACAAGGTCCGCACATGAAAGGGAGTGCATGCAGTTCCCAAGGTAGCTACTGCATTCGCAAAGCCCAACTGTGCCAATGCCACCACATCCATATAGCCCTCGCAGACTAGTACGTAGCCCTGATCACGAATTGCTTTACGTCCCTCAAATAATCCGTAGAGAGTGTTCCCTTTTGAAAATAAGGGAGTCTCTGGTGAATTTAAATACTTCGGCTCACCTTGATCGAGTATCCGGCCTCCAAAAGCAATGACCTGCCCCTTGGGATTGCGGATTGGAAACATAATACGATCCCGAAAGCGATCATAGCGTTTTGCATTTCCTTGGCTATCACTGTTCTCGCCCTGAATCATCAAACCAGCTTCTTGCAAGATCTTGGCAGTTTCATCGTTGCTGTACGAATTAAAAACGGCTTCCAATCCCTGCCAGCCATCTTGGGCGTAGCCTAAGGCATAGCGCTTAGCAATTTCACCCGTGAGGCCCCTTCCCTTGAGATAATCAATCGCACGCTGCGATCCTTTCAGTTGCTGGGCATACCAATCGCTTGCCATATTCATTACCTCGCCCAAGGCAATGGCTTGCTTTTGTTTGATGACATCGCGCACGCTACGCTCTTCTCTTGGCACAACCAATCCAGCTGATCGCGCCAGATCTTCAATTGCATCAACATACGATAGTCCAGAGTATTCCATCATGAATCCAATAGCTGAACCATGTGCACCACATCCGAAACAGTGATAAAACTGCTTCGTAGGTGATACTGAAAAAGATGGAGACTTCTCTTGATGAAAGGGGCATAGGCCTTGGTAGTTCGCACCCGCCTTCTTTAATTTGACATGCATACCAACCACATCAACTATATCTACACGATTCAGTAAATCGGAGATAAAGGATTGCGGAATAAGTGCCATGGGGTGTTAGCTTTATTTTGCTAGAGCGGCTTTCACCATTCCTGAGACCATCCCCATGTCGGCCTTACCTGCTAACTGAGCTTTTAATGCGCCAATCACTTTACCCATATCTTGGGGGCCGCTGGCACCAAGATCAGCAATTGTTTTGCTCACAATGCCAGTGATCTCCTCGGCCGATAATTGCGCTGGCATATACGCCTGCAATATATTGAGCTCATTGGTCTCTTGATTCACAAGATCCATGCGGCCTGCTTTGTCAAACTGCGTAATTGAGTCTTTGCGTTGCTTTATTAACTTCTCAATAATAGCCACGATTCCTACATCATCCACCACAATCCGCTCATCGACCTCGCGTTGCTTGATCGCTGCCAATAACAAACGGATCGTTCCCAAACGCTCCGTCTCTTTAGCGCGCATGGCAGACTTCATATCTTCGGTAATTTGATCTTTAAGGCTCATGGTGTTAACTCCAGAAAAAAAGAGGCTCTTGCTACATTATCCAAGAGATTGAAAAACAAAAACCCGCTGAGTAAGCGGGTTTCATATAAACCTGAACTAGAGAAGGGCTCTAACGATGCCCAGACTCAATACAAAGTAATCAGTACAGTTTTTTGGGTAGCATCTGACTGCGAATACGCTTGTAATGGCGCTTTGCAGCTGCTGCTTTTTTACGCTTGCGCTCGGCTGTGGGTTTCTCATAAAACTCACGGGCGCGAAGATCGGTCAAAAGACCATTCTTCTCAATGGTGCGCTTGAAGCGGCGAAGTGCTACTTCAAAAGGTTCGTTCTCTCGAAGACGGACTGTGGTCATACTTGTTTTACTCGCTTTTACTCTTCTATTGCTAGAAAATGATCAAAATTTACTAAAACACGGATTTTAGCACGATAAGCCCCAATAATGATAGTTCTAGGTATTGAGACCTCCTGTGATGAAACCGGCCTGGCCCTATATGACTCAAGGCCTTGGGAACAGGGTCAGCCTGCCCATTTAGGCGTTTTGGCTCAAGCCCTCCACTCCCAGATTGAGATGCACCAAAATTATGGCGGAGTTGTGCCCGAACTGGCTTCACGTGATCATATTCGGCGTGTTATTCCCTTATTAAACAAGGTCTTAAAAGAGGCTAATTGCCCGATAGAGGCTATTGACGCAATTGCGTATACCCAAGGTCCGGGCTTAGCGGGCGCTCTCTTGGTGGGTTCTGCTTTTGCCAATGCCCTAGCAAGTTCCCTCAAAAAGCCGATTATTGGAGTCCATCATCTCGAAGGCCATCTCCTATCACCACTCTTGGCGAATGAGGGTAAAAGGGGTCCTAAGTTTCCTTTTATTGCCCTCCTGGTATCCGGCGGTCATACCCAACTTATGCTGGTTAATGGAATCGGCCAATACCAACTCTTGGGCGAAACCGTCGATGATGCCGCTGGGGAGGCTTTTGATAAAACCGCCAAATTACTCGGTCTAGATTATCCAGGGGGTGCAGCTCTCTCAAAACTCGCCGAGGGTGGCCAACGGGGCCGCTTTGAGTTACCGCGCCCGATGCTGCATTCAGGAGATTTAGATTTTTCGTTCTCGGGTCTCAAAACAGCGATTTTGAATCAGGTCAAAAAAGCAGAAGCCAATAACACTCTGGACGAAAGTTTTCGCAGGGACATTGCCTTCGCTTTCGTTGAATCCCTTGTAGAGGTTATTACCCATAAAGCAATGAAAGCACTCGATAAGACAGGTTGCCACGATCTAGTCCTTGCTGGTGGTGTAGGTGCCAATCGACAACTCCGCGCAGCACTTACAAACATGGCTCATAAAAAAGGGGGGGCTGTCCATTACCCGCCACTAGAGCTTTGCACAGATAACGGGGTCATGATCGCCTTTGCGGGCACCCTTCGTCTTCTACAAAAAGAATCTAACACCCCTAATTTAAAGGGTAGCTTTGATATCAAGCCGCGATGGGAGCTTAGTTCGTAAGGTTACTAAGGGAGACTAATCCGTGCAAACGCACTGTGGTTATGGATTGACTCAAAGTTCTCAGCTTCGACCATTAACGACAGAATCCGTTGGTCATCTTTTAATCGACTTGCCACATCACGCACTAAATCCTCAACAAACTTAGGATTCTCATACGCATGCTCAGTGACCCACTTTTCATCTGGGCGCTTTAAGATCGCCCACAACTCACTGGAGGCTTCGCTCTCAGCAATACGAACTAATTCTTCAACCGTGAGATGAGCATCTGAATCTAATTTCACCAAGATCGTGACATGCGAGCGCTGATTATGCGCACCGTACTCGGAGATCTCTTTCGAACAAGGGCACAAGCTCATTACAGGCACTACTGCTTGTAAGTACAAATCGACCTCAATTTGCTCATCGATACCTTGCTTAGCTTCTGCTAAATAAGTCACTTGATAGTCCATCCAGCTTTGCACAGCAGAAACAGGTGCTATTTTTTTTACAAAGTGGGTATAGCGCATCTGAATACGTCCCTGCTTCGCTTGTAATAGTGGAAGCATCTCTTTGGCCATCGTGGCAACGCTTACGCTATCCATTTCTTTACGATCTTGTTCAATCAGGGCCACAAAGCGTGACATGTGTGTACCCTTTTTATCGGCTGGTAAGGCCACATCCATCTCATAGCTAGCAACGGTCGAAAATGATCCATTGGAACTACGAATCAAAATTGGTTGCTTAATTCCTCGAATACCTACCCGCTCAATTGTTAAGGCTCGGTTATCCACACTGCTTTGCATATCAGGCAATGCAGTGGTCTTTAAAAAGGAGGTATTGAGGTCATTCATGCCGCTATTTTCCCTCAAAATACAAATGAGGTCTTTTTGGGATACTTATTTACCCACTGGGACTTGGTTCTGATTGAGTTTGAGGTCTAAGGATTGTGAGGCAAGATCTGGAAAGCGCTTAAGTATTGAGACTTCTATACCCGCAGAATCCAAGCCACATTTAGCCATTAATAAGTTGTAGTCTCCATGCTCCACAAAGGTATCGGGGAGACCTAATGCTAATAAGGGTTTAGTAATCCCCAGTTGACTCATGGCCTCTAAACAGGCGCTACCCGCACTACCCTGAACACTCGCGTCCTCAACGCTCACAAAGTAATCATGGTCTTTTGCCAACGCTTGAATCAAGTCAATATCAAGCGGCTTTACAAAACGCATATTGACAACCGTAGCGTTGAGTTTTTCGGCAACATCAAGTGCTGGATAGAGTAAAGTTCCAAAAGCGAGGATGGCTAAGCGTTTTTCACTAGCGCTTGATTTTCTACGAATCTCTCCGCGCCCCAAGGGCAAAGTACGTAATTCTTTAGAGGGTGGATTGCCAATACCAGCACCACGCGGATAACGCACAGCAGTCGGATGATCTTGATGATAGGCAGTGGTTAATAAATCACGGCACTCAGCCTCATCTGCGGGGGTCATGATCATCATATTGGGGATGCAGCGTAAATAGGCAATGTCGTAAGCACCAGCATGGGTAGCGCCATCAGCACCTACTAAACCAGCGCGATCAACTGCAAAGACAATCGGCAAATCCTGCAAAGCGACATCATGGATTAATTGATCATAGGCACGCTGCAAGAAAGTAGAGTAAATCGCTACGACAGGCTTTATGCCCTCGCAAGCCATCCCTGCCGCAAAGGTGACGGAGTGTTGCTCGGCAATACCGACGTCGTAATAACGCTCAGGAAAACGCTTCTCAAATTCCACCAAGCCAGAACCTTCACGCATCGCAGGAGTAATACCAACCAACTTAGGATCTGCTTGAGCCATATCACACAACCAATCCCCAAATACTTGGGTAAAGGTCTTCTTCGAAGCCCCGCTGGATTTAATGCCTTCTTGCGGATTGAACTTGCCAGGGCCGTGGTACAGAATGGGATCGGCCTCCGCCAACATATAACCTTGACCTTTACGGGTAATAACGTGCAAAAACTGAGGGCCATTCCCTTCCTTAGCTAGACGTCTTACGTTTTGCATCATCGGTACCAAGGTATTGAGATCATGCCCATCAATCGGACCAAAATAGGTAAAGCCAAACTCCTCAAAAATAGTAGACGGAGACACAAATCCCTTAGCATGATCCTCTAAGCGTTTAGCAAACTCACGCAAAGGGGGTGCCATCGAAGACAGAACCGAGTCGATTCCTTTTTTAGTTGCTGAATAAATATTACCGCTCAGTAAGCGTGCAAGATAGCGATTGAGTGCGCCTACCGCTGGTGAGATCGACATATCGTTGTCATTCAGAATGACCACCAAAGGCATGGTCTCATAGACGCCGGCATTGTTCATTGCCTCAAATGCCATCCCTGCACTCATGGCACCATCCCCAATTACAGCAACGGCCACACGGTCTTCACCCTTAGTTTGTGCAGCACGCGCCATTCCCATTGCAGCGGAGATGCTTGTAGATGAATGCGCTGTACCAAAGGTATCGTATTCACTTTCCTCACGCCTTGGGAAACCCGACAATCCAGAATACTGTCGCAGTGTGTTCATGCGATCACGACGACCGGTCAATATCTTGTGAGGATAACTTTGATGACCAACATCCCACACGATTCGGTCATGGGGAGTATCAAACACGTAATGAAGTGCTATGGATAACTCCACCGTACCCAAATTAGAGGAAAGGTGTCCACCAGTTTTTGAGACCGAGTCAACAATATATTGCCTGAGCTCATCTGCTAAGGCGGGGAGTTGATCACGCTCGAGCTTGCGTAGCTCGCTAGGGTCGTTAATTGAATGCAGCATCTTATTTTTTTCGGTCCACAACTAAGTCTGCTAAATGGCGTAATGCATTTGCTTCAGGTCCAAACTGACTTAGGCTGTTTAGAGCCCTCCCTTTTAGTTCTTTTGCTAGTTCTTGTGCATAGTCTAAACCCTTCAGGGTCACATAGGTAGGCTTATCTTGGGCAGCATCCTTCCCAGCTGTTTTTCCAAGGGTAGCGCTATCAGCAGTAGCATCCAAAATATCATCAACGACCTGAAAGGCTAGGCCGAGAGCCTGAGCATAGGACTGCAAACTCTTTAAGCGATCTTTAGAGACTTGGGCTGCAATCCCACCTAATTGGACGGCACAAATTAGTAATGCGCCCGTTTTCATCGCATGCATTTGTTCCAATGCGAGAAGATCCATTTTTTTGCCAACGTGTTGCAAGTCAATGGCTTGCCCCCCTGCCATCCCTTTAGAGCCCGAAGCAAGCGCAAGCGTCTCAATCATGGCCAAACGAATCGCGATCGTTTGCGGGCTATCGGATTCTTGGTGATTTGAGAGAATCTCAAAAGCACGGGTTTGCAATGCATCACCAACCAATAGTGCCGTTGCCTCATCAAAGGCCTTATGAACCGTTGGACGTCCACGACGAAGATCATCATCGTCCATACAGGGTAAATCATCGTGTACTAGGGAATATGCATGAATCATTTCAACCGCGGCGGCGGCAGTATCAACCAATGCTTGTTCAAGCATTTCTTTGGGTCCAAGTTCGCTGGCAGCATAGACCAACAAAGGTCGTATACGCTTTCCACCACCTAGTACTGCATATCGCATCGCCTTATGCAATTGCTCGGGCGTGGAACTCTCAGAATCCAAATAATGTAAAAGCGCATTCTCTGCACGCTGGGATTGTGAGGCAAGCCATGCCTCTATCTGAAAATGGCTCATATCCGAGATCGTGTTAATAAATTAGGTCTCGATAAACTTAATCTGTTGCTCAACTTGGGCCAGAACCCCCTGGCAATGCTTTAAAAGAGCTGTGCCTCGCTGATAAGCCGACAAGGTCTCCTCCAAAGAAAGTTTGCCAGACTCCATCTGGCTAACTAATTTCTCGAGGTCTTTTAAGGCTTCCTCATAGCGCAAACCTGGATCAATCGCAGGAATAGTAGCGCTAGAGTCGGTTTCGGCTGAATTCACTTTTTTGCTAGGCATATAGCGACATATTAATACTGAATTGATAAGGGCAATGAGGGGGTGCCCTTAACCTTTTACCCATCTTGCTCGGCAAGGTTTCTAGCCCCAGAATTCCCTAGTGGGTATAATTCTTACTTCCTTTCCAATATCGACATGTCGATGGTTGGATTGGTTGTTCCGCTTAGCTTCGGCTGACTTTTTCGGGGGTGGGGAGAATGACTAATCTGGCTACCGCGCAGTTTCTTGCGCCGTCCAATTTACAACTGCCGGTTTCGGCATATTTTAATGTTGATTTATTTCAACGTGAGATGCGATTGCTCTTTAAGCAAGGCCCAAGCTATGTGGGTCACGAGCTCATGGTTCCCGAGAAGGGATCCTACCGTACCTTAGCTGCCGAGAACGAAGGTCGCATTTTGGTGCGCAATCGCGAGGGAAATCATGGTGTTGAACTCCTCTCTAACGTCTGTCGCCATCGTCAAGCACTGATGCTCAATGGCAGCGGTCAAGTAGACAATATTGTTTGCCCCCTTCACCGTTGGACTTATGATCTTGAAGGCCAGTTGCTTGGGGCGCCACACTTTGGTAATAAGCCGTGCTTGCATTTAGGGAAGTCGCCATTGCAAAACTGGCAAGGTCTCTTATTTGAGGGGTCTCGTGACGTAAATGCGGATTTAGGAAAACTGGGGGTTGCGAAGGATCTCGATTTTTCTGGCTACCTGTTGGACCATATTGAAGTGCATGAATGCAACTACAACTGGAAAACCTTTATTGAGGTTTATCTTGAGGATTACCATGTCGTCCCCTTCCATCCTGGCTTGGGTAAGTTCGTTTCCTGCGAAGACCTCTATTGGGAGTTTGGCTCTTGGCATAGCGTGCAAACGGTTGGTATCCATAAAGAATTAAGTAAGCCTGGTACACCAACCTATCGCGCCTGGCATGATGCAGTCTTACGTCACCACAAAGGGCAAATGCCCAAGCATGGTGCAATCTGGTTAACCTACTATCCCAATGTCATGGTGGAGTGGTACCCTGGTGTTCTGTGCATCTCCACTTTGCATCCAATTGCACCGAACAAAACCCGCAACATCGTCGAGTTCTACTATCCTGAAGAAATTGTTCTTTTTGAACGTGAGTTTGTAGAGGCTGAACGAGCCGCCTATATGGAAACCTGCATCGAGGATGATGAGATTGCTGAACGGATGGATGCAGGTCGCGCCGCTCTAATGGCTCGCGGTGACAACGAAGTGGGGCCTTATCAAAGTCCAATGGAAGATGGCATGCAGCATTTTCATGAGTGGTATCGTCGCGAAATCAATTTCCAACTCTAGATCGAGCAAGGAATCGTATGAACCCTATCATCACAGCCAATCAACTAGAAGAGTTAATCAATGAAGGGAGTGATATCCTGATTTGCGACTGCCGCTTTGATCTCACCAATGCGAAAGCGGGTTACGAGATGTACAAGACGGCCCATATTACAGGCGCCATTTATGTCAATGTCGATCAAGATCTCTCTGGCAAAAAAACGGGTAAAAATGGTAGGCACCCCCTACCCACTGCAGAAGACTGGGCCAAGACACGTCAACGATTGGGGATCGCTAATCACACCCATGTAGTTGCCTATGATAGTCATGGCGGGACCTTCGCAAGCCGTCTATGGTGGATGTTACGCTCCATTGGCCATGCGTCCGTGCAAGTCTTAGATGGTGGATTGGATGCTTGGAATGGCAGTATTGGTTCTATAGGAAGGGAACCAAAACCACTGAGCGCAATGCCCGATGTTTATCCCTATCAGGGCGTTGTTCTCATTGATGAAATGGAAAAAAATATTGCGGCCAATGATCGCAAGATGGTGATCGATGCGCGAGCACCAGATCGCTTTCGGGGTGAGAACGAAACCTTAGAGCCCGTGGGTGGACACATACCTGGAGCAACCAATAGGTGCTTCAAGGAGAACTTGGTTGCCGGTAAGTTCAAATCCCCAGAGCAGCTCTATAAAGAGTTTGTCTTGCTTATTGGTCAACAGAAACCTGGCACGATTATTCATTCATGTGGGTCGGGAGTGAGCGCTTGTCACAACCTCTTAGCGATGGAAGCTGCGGGCTTAGCTGGATCGCGCCTGCATGTCGGCAGTTGGAGTGAGTGGTGCTCCGATCCAAAGCGCCCGATTGAAACTTAAGCTCTACACAAATTACTAATGGTGGTGGTCTGTTAAAAAGACCACAATGCCCACACCAATTGCAATTAAAACGATTTGGCGCAGGGACTCTTGCCAATGGGGTCGGCGATGCATTTGTGGAATTAAATCACTCACGGCAATGTAGATAAAACTACTCGAAGCAAGCACTAGCAAATACGGCATGACTTGATTCGCTTTTTCAAGGAAGTAATAGGCCAAGACCCCACCAATCACTGCCATTAAGCCACTCATCGCGTTATATAAGAGAGCGCGCATTCTTGAGAACCCTGCATTTAACAAAATAATGAAATCACCAATCTCTTGCGGGATCTCGTGCGCAATAATTGCAACAGCGGTAAAGATACCGACCTGAATATCCACCATAAAGGCGGCAGCAATTAATACGCCATCTACAAAATTATGGATTCCATCCCCTACTAAAATCATCCAACCGCTACTTCCTGCTTCCTCGGCATCATGGCCATGATGGTGATTATGACCATCACCCTCATGATGGTGACTGTGACGCAATAGAGCGATTTTTTCTAATAAGAAAAATCCTAAGAGCCCACCTAAAAGGGTGGCAAATAAATAATGGACTTGCGCACCTGCTAACTCAAAGGCCTCTGGCAGAGAATGTAGAAAAGCGGTAGCTAATAAAATACCGACTGATAGGCTCACCATATTGTTCACAATTTTGGCAAGCAGGGTTAGTGACAAACTAGCAGCCGTCAAGATACTAATTAGTCCCGCCCCTGCGGTTACCAAAATAATTAACTGAAGTGTACTGAGGGTCAAAAATGGCCTAAATGAAATTGATTTAGATGGCCTTAAACAACGCCATGCTGTTTAAACCAAGCCAAACATTTTGCCCAAGCATCTTTTGCGGGACCTTCACGATAGGTTGCACGGTAATCGGCATGAAACGCATGGGGCGCCTCGGGATAGATCTCAAACTTGGATGTCTTGGCGGCTGGATTAGAGCTTGCTTTTGAAAGTGCAGCCTTCATCTGGTCTACGGTATCTAAAGGAATACCGGTATCGGCTGATCCATATAAACCAAGAACAGGGGCCTTGAGATCGGCAGCAATTTCCACGGGTTGCTTGGGATTATTAACCGTTTTATCCCCAACCAAGCGTCCATACCAAGCAACGCCTGCTTTGACCTCAGGCATCGTGGCCGCCAACCACGTGATACGTCCACCCCAACAAAATCCAGTCACCGCAACTTTTTTTAGGTCACCGCCATTCTTTCCGGCCCAAGTGATTGCCGCTTTAAGGTCTCCCAGAACCTGTGGGTCAGGTGTTTTGGCGACGATATTGCTCTGGATCTCTGCAACAGTTCCAAATGAATTTGGATCACCCGCGCGAGTAAAGAACTCTGGGGCAATCGCTAAATACCCAAGTTTGGCAAAACGGCGGGTGGTGTCTGCGATGTACTCATGCACACCAAAGATCTCGCTTACTACGATGACGACCGGTAATGGACCCGAAACTTTTTCAGGGCGCGAGATATAGGCGGGCATATTAAAATTGCCGACAGGAATATCTTGCTCTCCTGCTTTGATCCCAGCAAAGTCAGTCTTAATCACTTGTGCCATCACCGGCTCTGATGCTGCCACAAAACCTAAACCCAATGCGCTAGCCGTCACTGAAGCCGTCGAGGCCTTCAGGGAGGTCTTCATAAAAGCACGGCGGCTGGATTGCTCTTGTTTTATCTTGACGGTCATCATTTGTCTCCTCAATCATTGATTAGTTGATACGGTTAATGCGCTTCTTCCCAATTGTCGCCCACACCAATGCTGACAATCAAAGGTACCTTTAATTGGGCAATCGAGCCCATTAATCCGGGTAGGGACGATTTTAGATGCTCCAGTTCATCGGGCGCAGCCTCAAATACCAATTCATCATGAACCTGCAAAAGCATCCGAGTCTTTAATTTCTCACGTTCCAGCCAATCTTGCACCACTACCATTGCTAATTTAATCAAGTCTGCAGCAGTGCCTTGCATTGGAGCGTTAATGGCGGCGCGCTCAGCACCTTGGCGGCGGGGCCCACTGGCTTTAATTTCTGGCAACCATAAACGCCGACCAAATACGGTTTCAACATAACCCTTGGCGCGAGCGTCTTCACGAGTTCGCTCCATGTATGCAGCAACCCCGGGGTAACGCTCAAAATAGGTTGCAATGTACTTTTGCGCTGCTGCGCGCTCGATCTTCAAATTGCCAGCCAATCCATAAGCACTCATGCCGTAGATCAAGCCAAAATTAATAACCTTGGCGTAACGGCGCTGCTCTGAACTTACTTGCTCCAAAGGAATTGCAAAAATCTCAGCAGCGGTTGCTTGGTGAATATCCTTACCCGCCCTAAATGCAGCGAGCAAGTTTTCATCTTCGGCGATGTGCGCCATGATGCGTAACTCAATCTGCGAGTAGTCGGCAGATACTAAGCGGTAGCCCTGAACAGGTACAAAAGCCTCCCGAATTCTGCGGCCCTCTTCGGTTCGTACTGGAATATTCTGCAAGTTAGGTTCATTGGATGCCAAACGACCCGTCACAGCCACAGCTTGCGCATAATTAGTATGCACACGCCCGGTCTTTGGATTAATCATTCTTGGTAGTTTCTCAATGTAAGTCGACATCAATTTAGCCAGGCTACGGTAATCTAAGATTCGAGCTGGTAGGGGATAGTCCTCGGCTAACTTTTGTAATACCTCTTCATCAGTGGATGGCGCACCCGATGGCGTCTTCTTAACAACGGGAAGTTGTAATTGACCAAATAAGATTTCAGCAATTTGCTTGGGTGACTGAATATTAAAAGGCTGTTTTGCAAGCTCATGAATTTCTTTTTCAAGCGCTAATAATTTTTTACCTACTTCTTGACCTTGATTAGCCAATTTTGCGCTATCAATCGTAATGCCGTTACGTTCCATGATTCCCAAAACACGCATTGCTGGCATCTCAATATGCTCATACACATAACGTAAGCCGGGCTCTTGTTCTAACTGCGGCCATAGATACTCATGGAGCCTTAGCGTGATATCTGCATCTTCTGCAGCATAGTCGGTAGCCGTTTTCAGGTCGACCTGATCAAATCCAATCTGATGCACTCCTTTACCGCAGATATCTTCATAGCGAATGGTCTTGATCCCCAAATGACGCTCTGCAAGACTATCCATGCCATGACTGAGATGCGACTCCAGCACATAGGATTCCAGTAAGGTGTCATGGGCCACACCCCGCATCGCAATCTGATAGTTCTCAAGCACATGGATATCATATTTAAGATTCTGACCCACCTTTTTAGCCTGTGGGTTTTCTAACCAAGGCTTTAGTTGTGCAAGAACCCAGGCACGGTTTAACTGCTCCTCACCCGTTCGATGCGCGACAGGTATGTAACAGGCCTCCCCCACTTTCACCGATAGTGAAATACCAACCAATTCGGCTTGCATTGCATCAAGACTGGTGGTTTCTGTATCAATGCATGTAAGAAACGCTTGCTCAATTTTTTGCAACCATACCTGAAAAATAGTTTTATCGGTAATGCAGACATAATCACGCACCAGTTCGAGTTGCGGATTTGACATGGGCTTGGCTACAGTATCATTCTCTTTAGGTTGATGAGCTGACTCCTGCGTATCGGTTTGCTTAAAACCATCATTACCGCTAATTTCATTCAACCAAGTCTTAAAAGAGTATTTCTCAAAAAAACCTTTGAGGCGATCACGATCTTCTGGTTTTGCATGCAGATCATGTAGAGAAGCAATATGTGGTGTTAAATCACAATCCAATTTAACAGTGAGAAGTTCACGAGCCTTGGGTAGCCAATCTAAGCTGGCACGTAGATTATCACCCACCACCCCTTTTATATCTGCAGCATGTGTGATCAAATTATCAAGATCACCATACTCGGTTAACCATTTGTTTGCAGTTTTGGGGCCAGCTTTGTAGACGCCTGGGACGTTATCGACGCTATCACCAACAATTGTTAAGTAATCCACAATACGGTTGGGAGCTACCCCAAATTTTGCCTCAACACCCTGGGTATCTAATCTCTCATTGGTCATCGTGTTTACTAAACTGACCTTATCGTTCACTAATTGTGCGAGGTCCTTATCGCCAGTCGAGATCACTGTTGACCAACCCATTTCAGCGGCTTGCCTGGCTAAGGTCCCAATTACATCATCGGCTTCTACACCAGAGATCATCAATACAGGCCAACCCAAAGCCTTGACGACCTCATGAATTGGCGCAATTTGGGCAACCAAATCCTCTGGCATCGGGGATCGATGTGCTTTGTACTCTGGGTACAGATCTTCTCGAAAGGTTTTACCTTTGGCATCAAACACGCAAGCAATGTGATCGGCTCCGATTTCAGTACGGGCGCGACGCATCATATTGACCATACCGTAGATCGCTCCCGTAGGCTCGCCCGCGGAATTCCGCAAATCAGGCATGGCATGGAAGGCTCGGTATAGATAGCTAGAGCCGTCTACTAGTAGTAATTGATGTGCTGACATCCCTCAATCGTACAATCTAGCTCAACGAATCTGAAGAAAGCCTCTGTTTAAGGGATTCCCGAGTCGGGCCTTCAGGTTAATTTTTATTTTCTCAGGATAATAGAGTCTATTCACTATTTCATAAAGGCGCCGATGCTTTTGACCCCCTCCACCCTTCCAATTATTGCCCTCAGTAGCCTTTTGGCACTTGGTATATTGCACTACAGTCTTGGTATAGCAAATGCACAATCAGGCGGCACGCAAGCCTTGACTAAAGAAGATCTCAACCGGATTAATAATCAACCCCTAGCGCCCTCTGCTAAAAATCCGGCAGGTCTTGGAAAAAAGGAAGAGCGCAAACCGAGTTTTGAATATACCGAAACGACCGGTACGAAAATACGCGAATATCGTGAGAGTAATTTACCACCCGAGATTGAGGTCAAATCTACATTTGGAACCTACGAGATGTCTCCTCCTCAAACTGTTTTCCCGACTACCGGTTCACAGCAAGACAATAATTTGCTGAGCGTACCGAGTATTCGAATACCATTAAATTAGAGCAGAACTAAACTAGTCATGGCGGTCTTTACCCCAGTAACTCTTGAGGAAATTACACCTCGCATTGCAACTAATTTTGTAATCGGCGATGCTATTCTTCTTAAAGGAATTCATGGGGGGATTGAGAACTCCAATTTCTTTCTAAACTGTCAAGATAATGGGCAGGTTAAAGAATATGTTCTAACAATCTTTGAGAGACTCTCGTTTACACAGCTTCCTTATTACTTAGAGCTGATGCTGCATTTGGCTAATCAGGGCATCCCCGTTCCCAAGCCGATTGCAAATCGGCAGGGTGCTCTAGTAATTGAAATCAAAGGCAAGCCTGCCAGTATTGTGACCAAACTGCCAGGTCAATCCGAACTTGCACCACAACCAGAGCACTGTGCAGAAGTGGGCGCCATGTTAGCTAAGATGCATCTAGCTGGCCAATCTTTTTCTTTATCACAACCTAATTTACGCAGTCTGTCATGGTGGCAAGAAACAGTGCCCCTCATTCTGCCGCATCTCACCGAATCACAAAAAGAACTATTACTGTCTGAGATGCAGTACCAAGAACAGTTTTTCAAATCTAGTGCCTATCACTCTCTACCAGCCGGGCCTTGTCATTGTGATTTGTTTCGTGACAATGTTCTCTTCGAATGTAAGGATTATGGAACTAACTTAGGCGGCTTTTTTGATTTCTACTTTGCCGGCAATGATAAATGGCTCTTTGATCTGGCGGTCACCGCCAATGATTGGTGCTTAGAGCAACCGATTGAAAGCGGCCCTGGGGATCTCAACCGCGACCGCTTACATGCTCTTCTCAGTGCATATATACAGGTGCGCCCCTTAAGCGATGCTGAAGAAGAGGCTTGGCCAACCATGTTGCGGGCTGCAGCACTACGCTTTTGGATCTCACGACTCTGGGATTTTTATTTACCCCGAAACGCCCAAATGCTCACACCCCATGACCCTAGTCATTTTGCGCGTATCTTACGCAGTCGCCGTCATGCAACTTAAGGTAAGCTAAGCACCCATGAACCTAAACCTCGTAACAACTCAAGAAGGCTATGTCTGGGTCCGCCAAGGAGTGTGGCTATTTAAGCAAAATCCGCTTGGCTTTCTGATGCTGGTCTTTATGTATGTCTTTATTGCCCAGCTAGCAGTGATGATCCCATTAGCAGGCGTCTTTGCTGTTCTCATTTTGACGCCCGCTCTTTCAGTTGGTTTTATGACTGCGTGCCGCCAAACCATTCAAAAAGAACGGATTGTGCCAACCGTTTATTTGGCAGCGTTTCGATCCACAAATACGGAAGTCAAAAAACGGATTCTGCATTTAGGTTTGGTCTATGCCGTGATGATTTTTGCCATGAGCCTCATTGCCAGTATGGTGATTGATTTTCAGACTTTGCTACCCTTAATTACCAACGACAAACCGATTACTCCTGAGATCATGCAGACTCTGTATTACTCACTACTAATCGGTGGAATTATTTATATCCCCATTGCGATGCTGATGTGGTTCGCTCCTGTATTAGTTGCTTGGGCAGACATGTCGCCCACTAAAGCCATGTTTGCCAGTTGGATGGCCTGCTGGACCAATAAAGGCGCCTTCTTTTATTACATTACGATCTGGAGTGTGGTCTTGATTGCAATCCCGCTAGTTCTTGGTATGTTAATGAGCGCACTTGGATTAAGTCAGTATGCATCTTTTGTTGTTGCCCCTCTATCGATGGCAGGTCTCACGGTGATGTACTGCTCCTTCTTTGCCACCTGGAAGGGATGCTTTACGGGGAATGATTTAGATCAGTTGCCCGATCAAGCTTAAGCTTTAATTTTCAACAGCCACCAACTTAGCGATCGATAACTGCAGCCATTTGGTACCATGGCGCTTGAAGTTTACTTGGGCCTTTGCATCCAGTCCCTCTCCCTCAAGTGCGGTCACCCGACCCTCGCCAAATTTAGTATGAAAGACCTCTTGTCCAACCCGAAAGGTATGGCCCCGTTTTTTGTTCTGCTCTAGTTGCTTCGCGCTGGTCACAATGGCATTGGTAGTTCGATTGGTGTCATCACGTACAGGCACATCATCACCGCTCCACCATGCTTGATCAATACTGTCTCCGCTATATTGTTTTGGGCTCGTGCTTTTTTGCCAAGAGCCCCCACCCCAGCGAGCATCTTTTGCTTTCGGTGTGAGATGTTTCACATTCTCTATAGGTAGCTCATCCAGAAATCGGGATGGCATGTTATATCGCACTTGACCGTGCAACATTCTCGACTGAGTATGAGATAGATAAAGCCTCTCTTTGGCTCGGGTAATCGCTACATACATCAGTCTGCGCTCTTCTTCTAGACCATGTGGTTCAGAAATGCTGTTCTCATGTGGAAAAAGACCCTCTTCGAGGCCGGTCATAAATACGGCGGAGAACTCCAAGCCCTTGGCGGAATGTACCGTCATTAATTGAATCGCATCCTGCCCAGCCTCTGCTTGATTATCCCCAGCCTCCAAGGAAGCGTGCGCTAGAAATCCAGCCAATGGTGAGATATCTTCAACCCCAGCTTGATCTTCTCCTGGTGGCGTCGCCGCTTGCACGTCTTGTCCATAACCCTCTTCTGCCACAAATGCGGTAGCTGCATTAATCAGCTCTTGTAAGTTTTCAACACGATCTTGACCCTCGCGCTCACTTAAATAATGCTGAATCAAGCCGCTATGCTGAATCACATACTCGACGGTTTCTGGCAAGGTGTTGTGTTTGGTTGCATCGCGCAGGTGCTCAATTAGGCGCACAAAACCTGCAATGCTAGAGCCGGCCTTGCCCTCAATAAAGGAGGCTGCCGCATAGAACGAGCACTGATGTAGCTTGGCAGCATCTTGTAATACTTCTAAAGAACGAGCACCAATACCGCGGGTTGGGAAATTAACGACTCGGGCAAATGAGGTGTCGTCATTTGGGTTTTCTAAGAGGCGCATATAGGCGAGAGCATGCTTAATCTCAGCACGCTCAAAGAAGCGCAGGCCGCCATATACCCGGTACGGAATATTGGCTGAAAAGAGTCCATGCTCAATAATGCGTGACTGGGCATTACTACGATACAAAATAGCAATTTCACTACGACTCATCCCTGCGCGAACCAAGGCCTTAATCTCATCAATCAGCCAAGCGCTCTCCATGCCATCGCTTGCTGCCTCATAAATTCGGACGGGTTCACCATAGCCAGCTTCGGTACGTAAGTTTTTTCCAAGGCGCTCTACATTGTGTGCAATTAAATGATTGGCGGCATCCAGGATGTGTCCGTGCGAGCGATAGTTCTGTTCCAGTTTTACGGTTACTGGTTTGTATTGCTTTTCATAAAGGCGCATGTTCTCCACATCAGCCCCACGAAACGCATAAATACTTTGGTCATCATCGCCTACGGCAAAAAGCGCACTTGTTGATTGATGCCGTCCATGACCCGATAAGAGTTTGAGCCATGCATATTGCAGGGCATTGGTATCCTGAAACTCATCGATCAAAATATGGTGGAAGCGCTCCTGATAATGCGTCCGAATAATCTCGTTATGCTTAAGTAGTTCATAACTTCGCAATAAGAGTTCAGAGAAATCACAGACACCTTCGCGTTGGCATTGAGCATCGTAGGCTTCATATAACTGAATCATCTTCGCTTCAAAATCATCGCCTGGATCTAAATCCTTGGCGCGCTTACCCCGCTCCTTGGAATTAGAAATGAAGTACTGTAATTGACGGGGTGGGAACTTCTCATCATCGATATTGAGACTCTTCAATAAGCGCTTGATGGCTGAGAGTTGATCTTGGGTATCCAGAATCTGAAATGTCGATGGCAGTCCAGCATCTCGGTGATGGGCTCGCAATAATCGATTACAGAGGCCATGGAAGGTACCAACCCACATACCCCGCGTATTAATCGGTAACATGGCACTTAAACGAGTTAGCATCTCCTTAGCAGCCTTATTTGTAAAGGTAACTGCCAAGATACCGATTGGTGATATTTGTCCCGTTTGAATGAGCCACGCAATGCGGGTGGTCAGAACTCGAGTTTTACCACTACCTGCCCCCGCCAGAATCAGTGCAGATTGTGCATTGCCATTGGGGGCAGTGGGTGGGAGGGTTACTGCCTCTCGTTGTTCGGGATTGAGGTTCTCAAGTAAATCTGCATGCATCGTCCCAATTATAATTTGCCTCTTATGTCAAACGCCCAAAATCCTCCACAAAAACTCGATACTGATAGCAATCCAGACTTAGCAAAACTAGCAAAGTCCTATGAGCCTGCCCCAATTGAAGCTTTTTGGGGTCCCGAGTGGGAAAAACGCGGAATTGCAGAGGCAAGCTTGGAGGATGGCAAGGAAGATTTCTGTGTTCAGCTGCCACCACCAAATGTCACTGGCACGCTCCATATGGGACATGCATTTAATCAAACTATCATGGATGGTCTGGTACGCCATGCTCGTATGTCAAATAAGAATACGCTTTGGGTACCCGGTACCGATCATGCCGGTATCGCTACACAGATTGTGGTTGAGCGCCAACTCGATGCCCAAAAAATATCGCGTCATGATTTAGGTCGAGAGTCATTCCTTAAAAAAGTATGGGAATGGAAAGAAGAATCGGGTTCCACCATTACTCGTCAGATTAGGCGCTTGGGGGCCTCGATTGATTGGTCCCGTGAATATTTCACGATGGACCCAAAGATGTCAGCTGCAGTTGTAGAGGTATTTGTAACACTCTATGAGCAAGGCCTAATCTATCGCGGCAAAAGATTAGTCAATTGGGATCCTGTTCTTGGCACCGCTGTATCTGATTTGGAAGTTGTTAGCACCGAAGAGCAAGGGAGTTTATGGCATATCTGCTATCCCCTGTCCGATGGTAGCGGTCAATTAATTGTTGCGACCACCCGCCCCGAGACCTTACTCGGTGACGTTGCTGTCATGGTGCATCCAGATGATGAACGCTATCGTCATCTCATTGGTAAAACCGTTGACCTACCTCTATGCGAGCGCAGTATTCCGATTATTGCCGACTCCTATGTAGACATGAGTTTTGGAACGGGTGTTGTGAAGGTTACTCCAGCCCATGATTTTAATGACTATGCAGTGGGTCAACGTCATCAACTACCACTCATTGATGTACTTACCCTCGACGCCAAGATTAATGAGAATGCCCCAAAACAATATCAAGGCCTTGATCGCTTTACTGCACGCAAACAAATTGTGGCTGACCTTGAATCGGCCAAGCTACTCGATAAAGTTCAACCCCATACATTGATGGTACCTCGCGGCGATCGCACTCAGACGGTGATTGAGCCAATGCTCACTGACCAATGGTTCGTGGCTATGTCTAAACCTAGCCCAGACAATCGTTATCAGCCCGGCCAATCGATTGCTAGCGCAGCACTGCATGCAGTTACTTCCGGTGATATCAAACTAGTCCCTGAAAACTGGATCAATACTTATACCCAATGGCTTGAGAATATTCAGGACTGGTGTATCTCAAGGCAGCTGTGGTGGGGCCATCAAATTCCAGCTTGGTATGGTGATGCAGGCGAGATTTTTGTTGCTCGCTCAGAAGAAGAGGCAAAAAGCAAAGCAAAGACTGCTGGATATGCAGGATCCCTAAGGCGCGATGATGATGTCTTGGATACTTGGTTTAGCTCTGCACTTGTTCCATTTAGCTCATTGGGTTGGCCCAAACAAACCAAAGAGTTAGAGCACTTTTTACCCTCCTCGGTATTGGTTACTGGTTTTGACATCATTTTTTTCTGGGTTGCGCGCATGGTGATGATGACCTGTCACTTTACCGGCAAGGTTCCATTTCATACGGTTTATGTGCATGGCTTAGTGCGGGATGCTGAGGGCCAAAAAATGAGTAAGTCCAAAGGCAATACCTTGGATCCCATTGATTTAATTGATGGTATTGATCTCGATAGCTTAGTTAATAAGCGTACTTCTGGTCTGATGAATCCTAAACAAGCAGAGAGTATTACCAAAAAGACAAAAAAAGAATTTGCGGATGGTATCCCCCCCTTTGGAACCGATGCCTTGCGCTTTACCTTTGCCTCACTGGCCTCATTGGGTCGCAATATAAATTTTGATCAGAAGCGTTGTGAGGGCTATCGTAATTTTTGTAATAAGCTCTGGAATGCAACTCGATTTGTCTTGATGAACTGCCCTGGTGATGAGAAAGATAATGGTTTTGCTCCATGCGATAACCAATGTGGTCCTGACGGCTATTTAGATTTTTCAGCGGCTGATCGCTGGATCGTATCGATCCTGCAGCGTACCGAGGCAGACGTCGCCAAGGGCTTTGCCGATTACCGCTTTGACAATATTGCCACAGCAATTTATCAATTTGTTTGGGATGAATACTGTGACTGGTATCTGGAGTTAGCAAAAGTACAATTACAAACAGGTACTCCTGCGCAACAGCGCGCTACGCGTCGTACTCTGTTGCGGGTTCTAGAAACAATCTTGCGTCTTGCCCATCCCATTATTCCTTTCATTACAGAAGAGTTATGGCAAACCATTGGGCCCAAGAGTGGTAAAAATCTATCTCAGCAACCCTCTCAGTCCATTTCTTTACAAGGCTATCCAGTTTTCGAGCCCAAGAAAATTGACCCCAAGAGTGAAGTGTGGATGAATGAGGTCAAAGCCATTATCGATGCCTGTCGTAATCTTCGTGGCGAAATGCAAATCTCACCAGCACAGAAAGTGCCCCTGTGGATTACTGGTAACTCATTATTCTTAGAAAAAGCTGCTCCTTATCTTGGCGCCCTAGCCAAGCTATCTGAAGTCAAGATCATTAATGATGAATCGCAATTTGAGCGAGACGCCCCAGGAGCCCCAATTGCCCTTGTTGGTCAAAATAAATTACTTCTCAAGATTGATGTTGACCCGAAAGCCGAGCATGCGCGCCTATCCAAAGAAATTACTCGCCTCGCAGGGGAAATTAATAAGTGTCAGAATAAATTAGGCAATGAAGGTTTTGTAGCACGTGCACCGGCAGAGGTCATCGAGCAAGAGAAAAAGCGACTTGCTGATTTTGAAGTCAACCACGCTAAACTGAGTCAGCAGTTAGCAAAATTAGCTCAATGACCCATCCCATTTAAGCAAATGCATAATTTGGGATGGGTCTTGGTAATTTTTTTGGATCCGCTTTAAAACGTTGGGTTACATCCCATAAATCCACAGCAGATTGCATTTGCAACCAGCTTTCAGGAGATCCTCCAACTGTCTTTGAAATCCGTAGTGCCATCTCAGCGCTAATTGAGCGCTTTTCAAGCAAAATTTCTGATACGGTCAAGCGGCTCACTCCTAAATATTCTGCTAAAGTCGATTGACTAATCGCCAAAGCAGGCAAAATATCCTCCCGTAGTATTGCTCCGGGATGAGTGGGTCTGCGCAATGGATTACGTAGGCTTTTTTTAACTGTCTTCATTAGTGATAATCCTCCATGTTTACATTAACAGCATCAGAGCCCTTAAACTCAAAGCTAATTCTCCAATTACCCGATACTGATACTGCATAGACACCTCTCCTCCTGCCTTTTAACCCATGAAACTTATACCCAGGCAAGTCCATATCATTTGGAATTCTTGAGACATCTAGTCGGTCAAGAATGCGTTCGATGCGTGATGCAAATTGTGCTGGAATTCCCCTTAAACTTCCCTTTATGTAAAACAACTCTAGGCCACGGTGCTTAAAATGGATAATCATTAACACATTGTAATGTACTTAATTACAATGTAATGCATTACATTACAATATGTCAACTGTAATAAAAGCATTTAAAGTGCCAACGAGGACAGGGCATAATCATCACTATGAACACTAAACCGATCACAAAAGCCGTCTTTCCCGTCGCAGGGCTTGGTACGCGCTTTCTGCCTGCCACCAAGGCAAGCCCCAAAGAGATGCTCAATGTGGTGGATAAGCCCTTGATTCAATATGCTGTGGAAGAGGCCATCGCTGCAGGTATTACCGAAATGATTTTTGTTACTGGGCGCAGTAAACGTGCAATTGAAGATCATTTTGATAAAGCCTATGAGCTTGAAGCAGAGCTTGAAGCTAAGAATAAACAAAGCCTCTTAGAGATTGTCCGCAATGTCAAACCCAGTCATGTCGACTGTGTTTATGTACGTCAAGCAGAACCATTAGGCCTTGGGCATGCGGTTCTCTGTGCTGAAAAACTCGTCCGCGATGAATCCTTTGCTGTAATCCTAGCGGACGACCTCTTAGATGGCCAACCAGCCGTTCTAAAACAAATGGTAGATCTGTTCGCCATACAAAGCGTATCTATTCTGGCAGTTGAGAAAATCAAACCTGAACAAAGTAAATCATATGGCGTTGTAGCCGCTCAATCCCAAGGCTCTGGTATTCATATGGTTAGCGGCATTATTGAAAAGCCAGAGTCAAAGGATGCGCCGTCTAATCTAGGTGTTGTCGGTCGCTATATTCTATCTTCCTCGATTTTTAAACACATCCGCAATCTCAAACCGGGCTCAGGTGGTGAATATCAATTAACGGATGCGATTGGAGCCCTTCTCAAAGAGGAGCCGGTTATTGCCTATGAATACGAAGGCATTCGTTATGACTGTGGCAACAAATTAGGATACCTCAAGGCGACCATTGAGTTTGCACTCAAACATCCTGAACTAAAGGATGAATTTGAGTCCTATCTCAAAAATCGCTAGGATTTGAGTGCGTACTCTTTTAGCTTTTGAATTTTTTGATAAATGACTGATACGGGTAAATCTATTTTTAGATAATCAGTGCATTTATCCAAACGCTTCTCTCGCCGAAATAAATAATCGATTGAGCGCACCAAATCTCTTTGAATGCTATCCCCATAGGCTTTTTTTGCCTTCTCCATTGCAAGATGAAGTTCCTTTTTGGTCGGCTTGATCATCGCCAAATCAATGAGATCAAGGCTGTAAACACTATCATCAGCATAGCGATCTGAATTTACTAATAACTTACTAGCGATTGAATCCAATCGAGTTAGGCTTGGAATGCCATCTATAAATTCTTTTGGCTCGGGCAGATCGAATGAGATTCGGCCTTCACCAATAATCTCTAATTTAATTTTTGCCTCACCGATCCCAATTACCGTTCGAATGCCATACTGATCAGTTCTTAACTCTCTGATCAATTCTAAGGTTTTTCCAGGCAGCAATAGTGGAGATAAATCATGGTGATCGCGGATATCATTCCGAACTTTCCCATATAGACCAATATCAGAAATCAAGAAATCAATATCAACGGATTCACGAAACTCTCCATATCGAAGTGCGATAGCAGTTTCACCCCCAAAGAAACATTGGTGCTCCATTAAATACAGAGGATTGAGGTATGCCAATATCGTAGCAATTTGCTGATGATGGGTTCGCTTATACAAGGAGGCAGCCTTTACCAACTTCGTTTTTTAACTGCTCAATCAATTTTTTTTCCTCAGGAGTCATTTTTTCCAAATCGATCAAGCGCCAGTTACGCTCATACATATTCAATGCATCGCGGGGCGAGATACGTGCGTCCTCACGTAATTGCCAAGCCAGTGCCTTTAATTGTGGGTAGTATTGAACTGCAATTTGCTCATCATCCAGTCGATTGGGGTCAAATTCAATACTTGAACGTTTTGTTGATATGGGTGCTTCCAAATTCTTTTCAAGTGCAAAAAGACCAAGTCCCAAAACTTTGCAAACCTGTAAATAGGCCCCGATGCTGACCGAGGGCTCCCCTTTTTCAATACGGTGCAAGGTAACCCTTGAAATACAGGCGCAATCGGCAGCAACCTGCGAGCGCACCCCAAGGGCTTTACGGCGCATTTGGAGTGTTTTACCCAATTCAAGTAGGTTATCGAGATTTGCTATCTTGGTGATCATTTGTTTCTTATTATATACAAATTAATAAATTTGTATATAATAAGAAACAAATTAGGCATACTGAACTTCTACCGGGCTGATTGATGAATTGAATCCGGATTTATTTCCTAAGATTTGATGCAAATTACGCAAGCAATTGTCATCGGGATATAGGCGGATGTCATCCGGAAACTGAACAAGACATGCGCCGCCTTTTGCGACCACTGCTGCTGTTAGAGGCAATCCTTTTTTGGTGAGATTCGATTGGGCATTAACCTGACTCGACTGGATCAGGAATGGATTAATTTGCGTGCGCAATACCTTGAGATCAATACCGGTATCTAGATTGAGATGCACATTCCTGGCAAAACGTAGACGCGCGCCCACAATATCCATCACGCTCTCGGCCACTACTCGCAAACCTCCTGAGAACTTATCCGGACTTACATTGACCTTAGCAATCAGTAACTCATCCTCTTTTAACCACGAGCGGTTTGGTTCATACATCTCACTGTACAAAGTGAGTTCTAGAGCTGCAGTCCCATCATCAATAGTGGCGATCATCATCCGACCACGTTGACCCATCAACATTCGGGAGGAGGTAATAATTCCGGCAACCAGTTGGTCTTTACCCTCGGTCACCTTTACTAATGGCTGACGAATAAAGTGAGCAGCCTCAGGGCGATAGGCATCAAAGAGATGTCCTGTTAAGCATAAGCCCAAAGCAGCCTTTTCATCTTGTAAGCGCTTTTTCTCGGAAAAGGAAACTTCACGCACATACTCCGGGACATGTTTCTCAGACTCTTCGCCAAGGTCAAACAAACTCACCTGGTGAACGGATGCCTGAGCTTGCTCAGCTGCTTCAATGGCTCGAGAAAGCGATGCCAAGAGAGTGGCGCGCCCCTCATAAGGGTTGGCGTAGCCTTTTGCTGAATCACCCGCGATCGTATCAAAAGCACCTGCACGAATGAGGGCCTCGATGGCACGTCGATTGACCTGCCGTCGATCGACTCTGGAACAGAAATCAAATAAATTAACAAAGGGTCCGGCCTTACGGGCCTCAACAATAATTTGAATGGCGCCCTCACCAGTCCCGCGAACTGCACCCAAACCATAACATATTGTTTTTAAGGGCGATCGGTGCTGAGCTTCAACGGTATCCATGGGTTTTTCTTGAGCGCTTTTCTCATCGCCAATTGGGGTGAACTCATACATGCCCGTATTGATATCGGGCGACAATATGTTTAAACCTTGATGCAAACTATCGTCATACAAGATCTTGATCTTATCGGTGTCATCCATCGATAAAGATAAGTTGGCTGCCATAAATTCAGCGGGGTAATATGCTTTTAGCCAAGCAGTTTGATAGGCTAATAGTGCATACGCTGCGGCATGCGACTTATTAAATCCATAACCCGCAAAACGCTCCATTAGGTCATAAATCTCATCGGCTTTGTATTCGGTTAAGCCATTTTTTTGGGCGCCCTCACGAAAGATTTTGCGGTGCTGGGCCATTTCTTCTGGCTTTTTCTTACCCATCGCACGTCTCAATAGGTCGGCACCGCCTAGGGAGTAGCCGCCAATCATCTGCGCCATTTGCATCACCTGCTCTTGGTACACCATGATTCCGTAGGTCTCCCGCAAGACTGGCTCAATCCGCGGATCAGGATACTCAACACGTTGCTGACCGTGCTTGCGTTTAATGTAATCCGGAATTAGATCCATGGGGCCTGGTCGATAGAGGGCAACGAGTGCAATAATGTCCTCAAAGCGATCGGGTTTAGCATCGCGCAACATGCCCTGCATACCCCGACTTTCTAACTGGAATACCGCAACTGTATTTCCGCGCTTCAGCAATTCAAATGCCGCCGGATCATCCAAAGGAATATCGCTAATACCCCAGTGCTTCCTCTGTGGATGCAGTGTTTTAATCCAACGCTCAGCTCCCGCTAAGATCGTTAGGGTGGTTAAACCCAAGAAGTCGAATTTCACCAAACCAATGGACTCGACATCGTCTTTATCAAATTGACTAATGACACCTGCATCTTGATCTTTAGCATCTTGGGTATACAGAGGGCAAAAGTCTGTTAACTTGCCGGGGGCAATCAGCACTCCTCCAGCATGCATGCCCACATTACGGGTCATTCCTTCTAACTGCTGTGCAAGGGCTAATAATTGCCGCACCTCTTCTTCATTTTTCTCCCGCTCGGCTAGTTGCTTTTCTTCTTTCTTGGCCGACTCAATGGTCACAACTTGACCCGGTTTAAAGGGCACCAACTTAGCAATCCCATCGACAAAGCCATAGGGCTGTTCCAGCACGCGCCCCACATCCCGAATCGCCGCTTTGGCAGCCATCGTGCCAAAAGTGGCAATTTGACTTACCGCATCTTTGCCGTATTTCTCTTTGACATAGGCAATCACGCGGTCCCTGCCATGCTGACAAAAGTCGATATCAAAGTCAGGCATGGATACCCGCTCGGGATTTAAAAAGCGCTCAAAGAGCAAGTTGTAGCGCAGTGGGTCAAGGTCCGTAATACCCAATGAGAATGCAACCAAAGAACCAGCACCCGATCCTCTGCCAGGCCCCACCGGTACGCCATTGCTCTTGGCCCAATTAATAAAGTCCGCCACGATTAAGAAATATCCCGGGAAGCCCATTTGCGAGATCGTGTTTACTTCAAACTTGAGGCGATCAACATAACGTGCCTCGATCGCTTTGCGCTCCTCCTCATCGGGATAGAGCTTCAGTAGATTCTTTTTTAGACCCAACTCAGCTTGTTGCATGAGATACGCATCTAAGGCCATTCCATCTGGTGTTGGGAATTCCGGTAGACGTGCTTGACCCAAGGTTAGGGTTAAGTTACACATCTTGGCAATCTCAACCGAGTTGGAAAGTGCTACCGGTAGGTCAGCAAAGCGCTCCTGCATTTGTGCTTGCGTCAAAAAATATTGTTGTTCTGTAAAAAGTTTGGGTCGACGCGGATTGCCTAGCAACTCACCCTCGGCAATGCAGACTCGGGCCTCATGCGCTGTGTAATCATCAGGCTTCATGAATTGGATCGGATGGGTAGCCACGATAGGGATACCCAACTCACTCGCTAGCTGACACCCTAACTGAACATGAGACTCGTCTTGTGCATGACCACTGCGCTGCAGCTCAATAAAATACCGGCCGCCAAATGCACCCTGCCAATGCATGGCCAGTTTTTTAGCCTGCTCCAGATTGCCAGCCAGCAAGGCGCTACCAACATCACCCAAATGGGCACCCGATAAGGCGACCAAGCCATCCGCTAAGCTCTGTACGGCTTTCTTGGAGTCACCCGAATGTTTTTCTGGAGCCTGTATAAACCAACTGGGGTGGACCTCTGCACGGCCATGGACTTGATTCTGTAGCGATGCTTTAGTAAGTAATTGGCAAAGATTGAGATAGCCAGTATGGTTTTGTACGAGCAAAAGCATACGATGTGGTAAGTCAGGCTCTAGCTCATTACTCAACCAAACATCAGCTCCCGCAATGGGTTTAACTCCTCCAACGCGTGCTGCTGAGTAGAATTTAATTAAGCCAAAGAGATTACCCAAATCGGTGAGCGCTAAGGCCCCCATCGCATCGTTACATGCGGCCTGAACCGCATCGTCAATGCGCACCACTCCATCGGTAATGGAATATTCAGAATGAAGGCGAAGATGAACAAATTGGGGTGCAGCCATGAGATCATTTTAGCTGTGAGCACCCCAAAATTTGGTCTAAATGAAAACCCTGCAAAATCCTCAATCTAGTCAAGGCTCTAGCCAAGAGACGCCTCGCGAAGCCTTCCCCTATCGGGGTCGGTTTGCGCCATCCCCAACCGGCCCTTTGCATGCTGGGTCCTTAGCAAGTGCTTTAGGAAGCTGGCTCGATGCCAGAGCTCATGGGGGTCAATGGTTGGTGCGCATTGAGGATGTGGATACTCCAAGAACTGTCCAGGGCTCCGATCAGATTATTCTGCAACAGCTAATCGCCTGCGGTCTTCATTGGGACGAAGAAGTAGTCTGGCAATCAAAACGGACAGCCCTATATCAAGCCGCATTAGATCAACTGAACAAAGATCAAATGACTTATCGCTGTATTTGCTCACGCAAACACATTGAGGAGACTTTAAAAGCAAATGGGGTTGAGCTAGGGCGTCACGAAGATCTTATTTACCCAGGAAACTGTCGCAACCAAAATAGGCAAGAAGAAAACGCTGCTATTCGAGTAGCCTTACCAAGCTCATGCGTATTGCAATTTAAGGATCGCATTAAGGGAGTCCAATCGCAAGACCTTACGACCCAATTGGGAGATTTTGTACTTCGACGTGCCGATGGATTATTTACCTACCAACTCGCTGTTGTGGTTGACGATCATCTTCAAGGCATTACCCATATCG
>Ga0214921_10000622_pt1 | contig 64341 bp, 66 predicted proteins | sample LL1505_MetaG_FD_177992 | JGI IMG/M metagenome (GOLD analysis project Ga0214921, IMG submission 177992) | Freshwater microbial communities from Lake Lanier, Atlanta, Georgia, United States - LL-1505 | ecosystem: Environmental > Aquatic > Freshwater > Lake | place: USA: Georgia | collected...
TACCAGCTGCACCAACACCACTTAATACAATTTTGGTTGATTTAAGATCTTTTTTAACTAGCTTTAACGCATTTGTTAAAGCGGCAAGAACAACTATTGCAGTTCCATGTTGATCATCATGAAAAACCGGAATATCTAAAAGATCTCTAAGCCTTGCCTCAATCTCAAAGCAACGAGGAGCTGAGATATCCTCTAAATTAATCCCGCCATAGACCGGTGCAATTATTTGAACTGTTCTAACAATCTCATCCACATTTTGGGTATCAAGGCAGACTGGCCAAGCATCAACATCGGCAAAGCGCTTAAATAAGGCTGCTTTTCCCTCCATTACTGGCAAGGCGGCCCCTGGTCCAATATTGCCAAGACCTAAAACTGCAGATCCATCGGTTACAACCGCAACTGTATTTCGCTTAATTGTTAATCTTCTTAAATCAGATGGATCTTTTGCAATAGCTTGAGAAATACGAGCAACACCTGGTGTGTAGGCACGGGAGAGATCATCACGAGTTTTAAGTGGCACCTTGGAAGAAACTTCAATCTTGCCGCCTAAGTGAAGTAGGAAGGTGCGATCTGAAACTTTTCTAACATTTAAATTTGGATTTTTCGATAATGCCGCCGTTATTGCTTCAGCGTGCTCTGCGTCAATTGCATCACAGGTAACATCTATTACAACTCGATCCAAAACAGATTCAACAACATCAAGTGCTGTAATTGAAGCACCAGCGGCAGCTATCGCTTGGGTTATTTCAGAGACTGGTTGGGCTGAGGCTGCGCCATCAACACGGATTGTTATTCCATAACCAGGACTTGTACTTGCCATTTAAACAACACCATATAGACGATCTCCGGCATCACCTAAACCTGGAACGATGTAGCCCTTTTCATTTAATCTCTCATCAAGTGCGCCAGTAACTAATTTTAATTGCAACTTACCTGGTGCAAAGGCTTTTTCTAATACCGCAATACCCTCTGGAGCTGCCAAGATACAGATCGCTGTTATATCTGTTGCACCCTTTGCAGCTAAGAATTCAATTGCTGACTCTAACGTGCCACCGGTGGCAAGCATTGGGTCAAGGATGTAACACTGGCGATCTGTTAAATCCTCAGGCAATCTATTTGCATATGTAGTTGCCTTTAAAGTTTTTTCATCCCGCACCATGCCAAGAAAACCAATTTCAGCCGTTGGAATTAATCTAGACATTCCCTCTAACATGCCCAGACCTGCTCGCAGGATTGGCACTACAACTGGTTTAGGTTTTGTCAGGTGAGCACCTTGTGCCATAGCAACTGGTGTTTTCACAGTTACCGCTTCAGTTTTAACCTCGCGCATTGCTTCATAGGCGAGTAAGGTGACAATCTCTTCAGTTAACCGACGAAAGGTTGGTGAATCAGTTTTTTCATCCCGCAACACCGTTAGCTTGTGAGTTATCAGCGGGTGGTCTGCGATGTGGATTTTCACATAATTACTCTACAAGCCCAGCGCCTTACTACCAATTAGCGCAGAATAAAGGGAGAATAATCAGGTAGCACTTGAGCATAACTTCGGCGAAAGGGTGTGATCTAAATGTCAGTAGATTTTGGTTGTATCGCCTGGCATGAAGATGGCAGGTGGAGCGCTAACTCCCTGGCATCAACCCGTGACATTGGGTCAATTATTGATTCACTTAAAGCGCAACAAACAAATGGTGGCGCTATTGCGTTAATTGCAATCGAAGATGAGTTTGTAATTATTGCAAGAGCATTAGGGGATCAAATGCAGATGATGATCTCAGATGTGACTTACGCACTTGATTATGAAGTAGCGGCTGAGTTAATTGAAGTGTTAGATCTTGAGTTTCCAGAGGAAGAGGATGAATCACAACCAGGCGGTGATTTAGATCTTCTAAATGATTTAGGTGTTAGCGAGATGGAGTTACTAAGTATTTTAGATGACACAGAGTTATATCCTGATGAGCAACTTGAAGCAATTGCAAATAGATTAGGTTTTGGTGAACAGTTTAATCAGGTGATTGAAAGTAATTAGTGGATTACAAATTGATAATGCAAGCGGCTTTATCGCTTGCAAAGGTTGCCGCTGACAAAGGTGATGTTCCCGTTGGGGCCATTGTTGTTAATGAGGCTGGTGAAATACTAGGAACTGGTCAAAATTTGCGGGAGCAAAGTAATGATCCAACAGCACATGCTGAGATTATCGCAATCCGCCAAGCTGCTGAAAAAATTGGTAGTTGGCGCCTTGATGATTTAACTTTAGTAGTAACTCTTGAACCATGCGCAATGTGTGCTGGAGCAATCTTGCAATCAAGGATTAAACGGTTAGTTTTTGGTGCATGGGATGAAAAAGCTGGCGCAGTTGGTTCTGTGATGGATGTAATTCGTGATCCAAGAGCATTAACTAAGGTTGAAGTTAATTCTGGAATTATGGAGAAAGAGTGCAGTGAGGTTTTAAGTGATTTTTTTAACGCAAAGCGTTAAATAACAATTTCATATGATGGATTTAAAATAATTAACTGACCATTATTTTCACCAACCATACCCTCTGCTCGTAACTGGGCGCCAACCTCAAGTCCAGTAATTTCACGCCTGCCTAAGAATTGCAAAGTTACACCACCAGTTTCATCCCAAACCTCAACCTCTACAAACGGAGATGCATTAGATGGTGCTGATTTAATTGAGTTAACTCTTCCCTGAACATGAGCACGCTTACGCCAAGAGATATCTCCAATCGGCAATAAATTTTCAGCATAATGACTTACTGGGATGCTTTCATTACTCGCGGTTAAAGCGGGTGTTTTTGTAAATTCACTTTGAGCTCTAATTGGTGTTTTCTCTTCACCTTGACTCTTTTTCTCTTGATTGTGAGTTAAAACTGCTTGGCCTGAGATAATCTTTTCCACATCAAAGGGAACAATTGTTGCAACAACACGTTCAAGCTGTGAAATAGGTCTAGCAATATCCTCTGCGGTTTGATCATGTAGTAACCAACCTAAGAACTTTGAGTATGAGCGGCGTGGTAATAGAAGTGTTAGTTCAACATCAGGGGATGCGGTAATCCTTAAGGCGTAATCAACTGCAGCATTAGCAAGCCTGCGATCTGGGCAATCAATTAACTCAAGTGGCACATCTGAGCATGCTTCATTCTTTGCCCACTCATTACTTATAGCTTCAGCCCTGCGATCATCTATAACAAAGTGAACGGCAGATAGGTTTCTTGGATTCAAAGACCTTGCATATCTAATTGCACCAATTGTTGCTAGATCAAAGCTATCAATTAATACCGTTACATCATGTCTAGTAATTGAGGTAGCACGGGAGTTTTGAACTGTAATATTTAAAGCTTTTTGCTCTTGGGTATATTGACGGCGCAACCGTAAAAATATGGTTACCAGGATTGGGGTGATAACTACAACTACCCAAGCACCTTCAGTAAATTTAACAATTGCAAAGATAATTACTACAACAAGTGAGATTAAGCCAGATAAACCATTGATTACAAACTTTCCTTGCCACCAACCCTCTTTATGAGTCTTTGCATGTTTAGCCATACCAAAGCCGGTTAAGGTAAAAGCGGTAAATACACCGAGTGCATAAAAAGCTACTAAGTGCTCAACTGAGGCACCAGTTGCAACTACTAAGACCATTGCAAATGCTGTTAATAACAAAATACCATTTGAAAAATTAAGCCGGTGACCTCGTTTAGTAAGCCAATTTGGTAGGTATCCATCATTTGCCACAAAGTTGACCAAGATTGGAAAGGCGCTATAGGTTGTATTTGCACCAGCAAATAAGATCAACATTGTCGCAGCTTGAACCAAGATAAAGAATGCACTGCCAAAGGCACTATCTCCTAAAATAGTTTTAGCTATTTGAGAAATTACTGTTGGTGTTCCCGATTCATACGGCATCGCATATATTTTGTGAGCAAAATAGGAGACTCCTAAAACTAGGGAACCTAAAATACAACTCATAATTACTAAGGTTCGGCGAGCGTTAATATGTTCTGGAGTTTTAAATAATGCAACCCCATCTGAGATCGCTTCAAGACCAGTTAAAGATGATCCACCATTTGCAAAGGCGCGAAGTAAAATAAAGATTGCTGCAAAACTTAGCAACCCTTGGGACTGACCAACTGGCACTGCTCCCGGTTGATTAATCTCTAGAACTACTAGACCACCGGTTAGCTCGCGATAAATTCCAATAACAAAAACTACTGCCATGGAGCCGACGAAAAGATAGGTAGGCAATGCAAATGCCTTTCCTGCTTCCTTAACCCCCCTTAAATTTCCATAAGTTAAAAGTAATATCACCGCTAAGGTCATATGAATCTTCCAACGATCAAGCTCTGGAAAGGTGGAGACAATTGCTGCCACTCCAGCTGCTGATTGGATTGCTAAGGTAACAATGTAATCAAGCATTAATGCAACTGCAGCAACCTGTGCAACTACTGGTCCAAAGTTATCTCTAGATACGTTGTATGCCCCACCAACTTTGGTGTATACCGAAATTACATTCCGATAAGACAAAGTAACAATTGTTAAAATAATTAAAATAATCGCTGTCATCGGCATTAACATCGCAAAGGCGGCAAGTCCAAAGGCTGGTACGAGTGCCAGCAAAATCTGTTCTGATCCATAAGCTGATGATGAAATACAATCTGAAGATAAAATTCCTAATGCGTAACGCTTACCTAATCTTTGGTGGCTTAAAGTGTGACGATTTAACGGATTACCTAAAAATTTACGTTTGATTTTGTAGGAAAGAGGATCTTCCAGGTGTGCATGTTCGGCCAGCGCCTTTGGTTCTGGCGCATTATCACTCCATGAATTAGGCAATTAAAAACACACTCCAATGAGAAGTTAGGTATTAAGTATACGCCTGTTTTTAAGCGCTATTTTTTAAGCACACGCCATAGCCGTATGCTTATCTTTGTGCAGTTAAAGACGCAGCTTTATATTGATGGTAAATGGATTGATGGCGTATCAACAATTCCAGTTACTGATCCAAGTGATGAATCGGTAATTGCGCATGTACAGGTGGCATCAGATAAAGAGTGCGCACTCGCTGTATATGCGGCAGCAAAAGCATTTAAAACTTGGTCAAAAACTGCTCCACGAATTCGCGCTGAAATACTGCGCAAAGCATTTGAAATCATGACTAGCGAATCTGATCGACTTGCTGAAATTATCTCTAGAGAAAATGGCAAAGTTTTAAGTGATGCCAAAGGCGAGATTTTGTACGCAGCAGAGTTTTTTCGCTGGTTTGCAGAGGAGGCAGTTCGAATCAATGGTGAGTTTAGAATGGCACCTGCTGGGGATAAAAGAATATTAGTTACCAAACAACCAATTGGTGTTTCACTTTTAATTACTCCATGGAATTTTCCAGCAGCAATGGCAACTAGAAAAATCGGACCAGCATTAGCCGCTGGATGTACTGTAATTTTAAAACCAGCAGGAGAAACCCCGCTTACCGCGATTGCAATTATTGAGATCTTAGAAAGAGCTGGAGTACCTGCTGGAGTGGTTAATTTAATTTTGCCAGTTCCATCAGGGCCTGCAATTGCAAAGATATTAAAGGATCCTAGAGTTGTGAATTTATCTTTTACTGGCTCAACTGAGGTTGGAAGAGTTTTATTAAAAGAGGCAGCAGATCGAGTCATTCGCACCTCAATGGAGTTAGGCGGCAATGCACCATTTTTAGTATTAGCTGATGCAAATGTTGATGATGCGGTAAGTGGTGCGATGCTTGCCAAGATGAGAAATGGTGGCGCAGCATGTACCGCTGCTAACCGTTTCTATGTTGCTAAAGAGATTGCCGAAGAATTTACAACTAAATTATCTAATTCAATGGCAGCGTTGAAGATGGCAGCTGGAACTTCAGCAGGTGCTCAATTAGGAGCAAGTGTTTCAGTTAAAGAGCGTAATAAAATTGCTGAGTTAGTAGATGCCTCCGTTTCTGCTGGCGCCCAAATTAAAACAGGTGGTAAAACCCCAGCGGGTACGGGCGCTTTTTATCCAGCCACAGTTTTAACGGTAAAAAGTGATAATCCGATCTTAAGAAATGAGATATTTGGCCCGGTAGCTCCAATCGTTATTACCTCTTCCGATGAAGAAGCGATTGAATTAGCAAATGCGACCGAGTTTGGTTTGATCTCATATGTTTACTCAACTGACTTAAAGCGAGCAATTAAAGTTGCAGAGTCTTTAGAGTCTGGCATGGTGGCAATAAACAAAGGTGTGATCTCAGATCCTGCTGCGCCATTTGGCGGTGTTAAGCAATCGGGGTTAGGCAGAGAAGGTGGATTTGCTGGGATTGAAGAGTTTTTAGAGATAAAATATATTGGTGTTGAGGTTTAAATGAAAATTTTAGTTACCGGTGGTGCGGGATTCTTAGGTTCTCATTTATGTGAAAAACTTTTAAAAATGCATCACGATGTGATTTGTGTTGATAATTTTTATACAGGCAGTAATAAAAATATTTCACATCTTACCGACTTTGATAACTTCGAGGTAATTCGGCATGACGTGACATTCCCGTTATACTTAGAAGTTGATGGAATATTTAATTTAGCTTGTCCTGCAAGCCCAATTCATTATCAACGAAATCCAGTACAGACATTCAAGACTAATGTACATGGCGCAATAAACATGCTTGGATTGGCCAAACGGACTAAAGCCAGATTTTTGCAAGCATCAACGTCTGAAGTGTATGGAGACCCAGAAATTTCTCCTCAGCGAGAAGATTATTGGGGCCACGTAAATCCGATCGGAATTCGCTCTTGCTATGATGAGGGAAAGCGAGCTGCAGAAACTTTAGCTACTGACTACTTTAGGCAATTTAATGTTGATATCAGGATACCTAGAATCTTTAATACTTATGGTCCACGAATGAGCATCGAGGACGGCAGGGTAGTAAGTAATTTTATTGTGCAAGCCCTTCGAAATGAACCCTTAACTATCTATGGTGATGGTACTCAGACAAGAAGCTTCTGTTATGTAAGTGATTTGATTACTGGAATGGTGGAATTATTTTTCAAAGAAAATATTCATGAACCAATAAATCTAGGAAATCCTGAGCCAATTCCGATGAATGAGTTTGCTCATGAAGTTATCAATTTAACTAATAGTAAATCAAAAGTTGTATATATGCCATTACCGGGAGATGATCCAAGACAAAGAGAACCCAATATTGATAAAGCAAAAAGAATCCTTGGGTGGGAACCAATAGTTAATAGAGAATCAGGCTTGACAGAAACAATAAAATACTTTAAAGAAATTTTGGGTTAGCTCGACTACTCTCGCGGAGGATGAGGGATTTGAACCCTCGGTAGGTTGCCCTACACACGCTTTCCAAGCGTGCGCACTCGGCCGCTATGCGAATCCTCCAGTATTACTTCAAGGCTTAAGGGTATCGGTGGTGATGACTAAGATTTACCGTTAGATCCCCCGTGCGGCATTAACGTGCCGAACTCCCCCAGGGCAGGAATGCAGCAAGGGTAGGTACGCTCTAGTGGGTGTACGGGGGATCCTAAATTTTATTTTAATTAAGTAAAGGAGGGCGATATATGTCATTAGCTTTATATCGTAAGTATCGCCCATCAATCTTTGCTGATGTAATTGGTCAAGAGCATGTCACCACACCACTTAGTAATGCACTTGAGTCTGGAAAAATTCACCATGCGTATTTGTTTAGTGGACCAAGAGGTTGCGGTAAGACTTCAAGTGCTCGAATTATGGCGCGCTCGCTTAATTGCGAAAAAGGACCAACACCAAACCCATGTGGCATCTGCCAATCATGTAAAGACCTAGTTGCAAATGGGCCAGGATCTCTTGATGTAATTGAGTTAGATGCAGCTACCCATGGTTTAGTAGATGATGCTAGAGATCTTCGAGATAAAGCATTTTTTGCACCAGTGCAATCTCGTTACAAGATTTATATAATTGATGAGGCTCACCAATTAGGGCCCGGAGCAGCCAACGCCTTACTTAAAGTAGTAGAAGAGCCACCTGCTCATGTGGTATTTATCTTTGCCACAACTGAACCAGATAAATTAATCTCAACAATTAGATCTAGAACCCACCACTATCCATTTAGATTAGTGCCACCTGCAATTCTCACCACCCACCTAGAAAAAATCTGTGATGCTGAAGGAATTAAAGTTGCAAAAGGTGTTATTCCATTAGTTGTTAGAGCATCTGGTGGATCAGTCCGTGACGCGCTCTCTGTTCTTGGTCAATTACTTGCAGGGGCTAGTGATGCTGGAGTTACTTATGAAATCGCTGTTGCACTGCTTGGTTACACCGATGGTTCACTCCTTGATGAGGCAGTTGACGCGCTCGCAGCCCACGATGGCGCGTCTTTATTTAAGACAATTGATCGCATGATTGAAGCAGGACAAGATCCAAAGCGCTTTGCGCAAGATTTGTTAGAGCGGCTTCGGGATCTAATAATTGTTGGCGCAGTTGATGAGAATAACTCACAGGTACTCAAGGATCTAGCAGTTGATCAGTTAGATCGAATTCGCACCCAAGCAAAACTAATTGGGATTGCAAATTTAATTAGATCAGCAGATCTACTTGCAAATGGTTTAACTCAAATGCGCGGTGCTACACCACCAAGATTGATATTGGAATTAGTTTGCGGACAGATGATGATTCCATCCGGTGATGATAAAGCACTTGCTGCCCGAATTGAAAAGTTAGAGCGCAACGCTAGCTTTGGCACATCAACTGCCCAAGCACCTGCAGCACCAATTGCAGAGGTTAAGAGTGCACTAGACGCAGTAAAGAGTGCGCCAAAGATTGAAGAAAAAGTTGAAGCCACAAATTTTGAAGCAGTAAAGCCAGTGATAGCAAAACCATCAACTGGATCGGCGCCAAGTGGAAGTATTGATATCACTGCCCTTCGCCGGATGTGGCCTGAGGTAATTGATAAAGTAAAAGGAAAGCGCAGATTAACCTGGTCACTCCTTGCCACCAGCGCACAGATAATTTCTTTAGATGATGAGAACATCACAATTGGAATTGTTAATGCCGGTGCTAGAGATTCATTTATTAGATCAGAAAGTGATGTGATTTTATCCGATGCCTTTGAAGAGGTGACGGGTGTGCGCAGAAAAATTGTGGCAACGGTTGATACATCAGTTGCGACCACAACAATGGCAAGAAGTGATGAAGATCCAAGTGATACCGATATGCTCTCTGGTGCAGATCTATTAGCCAGTAAATTAGGGGCTAAAGTTATTAAGGAGTCCAACTAAGCATCGCTTAGTTAATATTTATGTATGAAGGCATAATTCAAGATTTAATTGATGAGCTAGGACGCCTTCCTGGCGTTGGACCAAAGAGTGCGCAACGTATTGCTTTTCATATTATTCAATCGGATCGAGTTGATGTAACTAGGCTTGCTGAAATATTAAAAACTGTGAAAGAGCGAGTTAAGTTCTGCACAGTCTGCGGCAATATTTCTGAGGAAGATATTTGTAAGATATGTAGAGATCCAAGAAGAGATAACACCGCTATTTGTGTTGTTGAAGAGAGTAAAGATGTACTTGCAATTGAAAAAACTCGCGAGTTCAAAGGTAAGTACCATGTATTAGGCGGTGCGATCTCGCCAATAGATGGAATTGGACCAGAGAATTTAAGAATTAGGGAGTTAATGGTTCGTCTTGCTGAAACAGAGATAAGTGAAATTATTATTGCGACCGATCCAAACCTAGAAGGAGAGGCAACAGCTACCTATCTGACTAGATTGATCAAGCCATTAGGAATAAAGGTCTCTCGTCTTGCCTCAGGTCTTCCAGTCGGCGGGGACCTTGAATATGCCGATGAAGTTACCCTAGGACGTGCTTTTGAAGGTAGGAGAAGCTACGATAACTAATTATCTCAATATATAAGATGGTTGAGTGTCTTATTATTTGAGATAATTCTCAACTTCTCCGATTCATGCTCCACACTTACCCCATGGGCTTAATCGTGCAGAAGTTTGGCGGCTCCTCAGTAGCAGATGCTGAAGGGTTAAAGCGGGTTGCAAGCCGAATCGTTGCCACCAAGAAGAGTGGCCATCAGGTTGTAGTTGTAGTCAGCGCAATGGGAGACACCACTGATGAATTAATCGATTTAGCTAATCAAGTGTCTCCACTGCCAAATGGTCGTGAGTTAGATATGTTGTTAACAGCGGGTGAGCGAATTTCAATGGCACTTCTTGCGATGGCAATCTCAAACTTAGGACATGAAGCAAGATCTTTTACGGGTTCTCAAGCCGGAATCATTACTACCTCAACTCACGGTAAAGCGAGAGTAATTGATGTATCACCGGGAAGAATTCAGGAAGCATTAAAAGAAGGTGCAATTGCAATTGTTGCTGGCTTTCAAGGAGTCTCACAAGATACAAATGATATTACGACACTGGGCCGTGGTGGTTCTGATACAACCGCTGTTGCATTAGCTGCTGCTCTTGAAGCAGATGTTTGTGAAATCTATACCGATGTTGATGGCATCTTCTCTGCCGATCCGAGAGTTGTGCCGGCTGCAAAAAAACTTTCAACAGTTACCTATGATGAAATGCTGGAGTTGGCGGCAAGCGGCGCCAAAGTATTACATCTGCGTTGTGTTGAATATGCACGCCGCTATGAATTACCAATTCATGTTAGATCATCTTTTTCCAACAAGGAAGGAACCTGGGTGGTTAAGGATCATCCAGAAGGGGGCGAAATGGAACAAGCAATAATCGCAGGAATAGCGCACGACAAAAGTGAGGCGAAGGTAACCATCGTTGGTGTACCAGACCGAGCGGGAATGGCTGCAGCAATTTTTCAAGCGATTGCAGATGCTGACATTAACATCGACATGATTGTGCAAAATGTTTCAGCAGCAGCAACCGGGTTAACCGATATCTCTTTCACACTTCCAAAAACAGAGGGGGCAAATGCAACTGCTGTTTTAAAACGTATCCAAGGTGAGATTGGTTTTGCCTCCCTTCAATATGATGATCAGATTGGTAAATTGTCATTAATTGGCGCTGGTATGCGAAGTCATCCAGGAGTTACTGCCACCTTCTTTGCATGTCTTTCAGAGGCTGGCGTTAATATTGAAATGATCTCAACATCAGAGATTCGTATATCAATTGTTTGTCGAAATAGTGATCTAGAAAAAGGTGTTAAAGCAGCACACACCGCATTTGAATTAGATGCAGATCAAATTGAGGCAGTTGTTTATGGAGGCAGCGGGCGATGAGTAAAAAGCCTTCACTTGCGGTAGTTGGTGCCACAGGAGCGGTTGGCACAGTAATGCTAGATATTTTATCTAAGCGTAAAGACGTTTATGGTGAGATTCGATTAATTGCCTCTGCTCGAAGTGCTGGTAAAAAACTTATTTGTCGAGGCAAAGAGTTAACTGTTGTTGCATTAAGCCCTGAAGCTTTTGAGGGAATTGATATTGCAATGTTTGATGTGCCTGATGAGGTTTCTAAAGAATGGGCACCAATTGCAGCCAGCAAGGGCGCAGTTGTTGTAGACAATTCAGGTGCATTTCGAATGGATGATCAAGTTCCTTTAGTTGTGCCTGAGGTAAATCCAGAGCAAATTAGGAATCGTCCAAAAGGAATTATTTCTAATCCCAATTGCACAACCCTCTCCATGATTGTGGCAATGGGTGCTCTCCACAATCAGTATGGGCTAAAGGAATTAGTAGTTGCTTCATACCAGGCAGCATCTGGTGCTGGACAACCCGGTTTAGATATTTTGCGCGAGCAAATGAACTTAGTTGCTAATACAAACTCCGGTGATTCAGCCGGTGATTCTCGAAAAGTAATTAAAGATTTTGGGCCATTCTCTGCTCCACTTGCGTTAAATGTAATTCCTTGGGCTGGTTCATTAAAAGAGGATGGTTACTCATCGGAGGAGCTAAAAGTTCGCAATGAATCAAGAAAAATATTAGGACTGAAAAATTTAAAGGTCTCAGCAACCTGTGTGCGAGTTCCGGTCTTAACAACTCACTCACTGGCAGTTCACGCAATTTTTGATAAGGAAGTTTCCCGTCAGGTTGCTCAAGATGTACTTAAAAATGCTGCTGGAGTTGAGTTAGCAGATGATCCAGAAAATCATAAGTTTCCAACACCTGCTGATGTGGTTGGAACTGATCCAACCTGGGTAGGTAGAGTGCGTAAATCTCTCGATGATCCGAATGCAATTGATCTTTTTGTTTGTGGCGATAATTTACGTAAGGGTGCAGCACTTAATACCGCTCAAATTGCAGAGTTGGTCGCGGCTGAGTTTTAATATACTCACGCTAGGCTAATCACATGACAATTTTAGTTGCAGGTGCTACTGGTTTAGCTGGCTCTGCAATCCTTAGAGAATTAGCCAGAGTTAACAAAAAAGTAATTGGAATATCAAGTAAAGATGTGAATTTACTTGATCGAACAAAAACCTTTTCTTACATCAAAGATTTGAAACCCACCGTATTAATTGATGCCGCAGCAAGAGTTGGCGGTGTTGGGGGCAATAATGCTTATCCAGTTGAGTTTCTCTCTCAAAATCTACAAATTCAATCTAACCTTATGGATGCAGCCCACGAAGCCAAAGTAGAAAAATTTGTTTTTTTAGGTTCAAGTTGTATTTATCCAAGAAACTGCGCACAGCCAATTAAAGAGGATTACTTATTAACTGGTGAGCTTGAGCAAACTAATTCTGCTTATGCGATAGCGAAGATTGCCGGAGTTGAACTTATCAAGTCTTATCGGAAAGAGTATGGCTACTCATGGATATCTGTTATGCCAACAAATTTGTATGGACCAAAGGATAATTTTGATTTAGAAAATAGTCATGTGCTACCGGCCCTGATTCGTAAATTTGTTGAGGCAAAGCGAAATAATTCGTCTGAGGTTGTTTTATGGGGAAGTGGAAATCCACTGCGCGAATTCTTGCATGTAGATGATCTTGCAAAAGCTATTTTAGTTTGTTTAGAAAAGTATGATGATTCACAACAGATCAATATTGGGTCAGGGCATGAAATTTCAATTAAAGATTTAGGTCAAAAAATCGCTCATCTAACTGGATTTACCGGCAAAGTAGTGTGGGATTCAAATCGCCCTGATGGAACACCTCGTAAGGTTCTAGATTCAACAAAAATCAATAAACTTGGCTGGAAAGCTGCAATAACTTTAGATCAAGGTATCGCGGCCACTGTAGAGTGGTATCAGGAAAATAAGTAAGGGGTTATTTTGTCTAAGAAGATTGCGTTTATCACCGGAATCACCGGGCAGGATGGTTCATACCTTACCGAGTTGCTTTTAGAAAAAGGTTATGAAGTCCACGGACTGATCCGTAGATCTAGTTCATTTAATACTGGAAGAATTGATCATATTTACCAAGATCCACATACACCTCACCCAAAATTAATATTGCACTACGGTGATTTAACTGATGGTGTAAACATGACAAATTTAATTCACGAAATTCAACCAACAGAGGTTTATAACCTTGGCGCACAATCTCATGTCCAGGTTTCATTTACCATGCCCCAATACACAGCTCAAGTTGATGCAGTTGGCGCAGTTGCTCTACTTGAATCAATTAGAGCCTCTGGAATTAAGTGCAGGTTCTATCAAGCAAGCACCAGTGAGCTTTATGGCTCAACTCCTCCACCACAAAATGAGGATTCAGTTTTCAGGCCAAGAAGCCCTTATGCAGCAGCTAAGTTAATGGCGTACTGGTCAACGGTTAATTACCGTGAAGCATATGGCGTGCATGCAACAAATGGAATCTTGTTTAACCATGAATCACCACGTAGAGGTGAAACCTTCGTAACTAGAAAGATAACCAGGGCGGTTGCAAAGATTGCTACTGGCAGTAAGGACAAGTTGTATTTAGGTAATTTAGATGCAGTTCGCGACTGGGGTTATGCCAAAGAGTATGTGGAATCAATGTGGTTGATGCTTCAACAAGATAAGCCGGGTGATTGTGTGGTCGCAACCGGTATTGGTGCCACAGTTAGAGATTTTGCGCAAGCAGCTTTTGAGCATGTTGGTTTGAACTACAAAGATCATATTGAGTTAGATAAACGATACGTTCGCCCAACAGAGGTAGATGCTTTAATTGGTGATCCATCAAAGGCTGAAAAAGTATTAGGTTGGAAGGCTAAAACAGATTGGAAAGCGTTAGCAAAATTAATGGTTGATGCTGATTTAGAAAAAGCTAAATCAAAATCTAACTAATTTAACCTTTTAACCCCACTCTTAGTATTTTCAGCAATATGAATTACGGCAACAGCTAATTCAAAAACTAATCTGATTGCAAGAAGTACAAGGAAAGTGATTATCACACCAGCTGCAGTCACCATTGGAAAAGCTGCGTAATCTTGATTAATACCGTAAGTAGTTGAGGCATAGATTGGAATTCCAATTGCGGCAAGACCTACGATAGAAATAAAGTAGAAGGTGTAAAGGTAGGACGCAACTTTTCTAGTTAGGTATTCAGTTAACTTGAAATCTTTCATATGACTTAGAACTGTATAAATATCTGCTCGCCAGGTAATCCAAGCCCAAAGGCCTGCTAATAGCGCTAAACCTAGGATAAAAAGCTTCAAAGCTATTCCAATAACTCCGAGAACAATAAAATAGAGGTAGGTCAATTTAAAGGAGTTTCCAGCACCAGTTTTGGCTAGATCATAATTATCTAATAGTGATCTAACCATTACAAAAGCAGATGCAAAATAACTAACTCCACCAAATGTGTAGAAAACGGTTTTATGGGCCTGGTTACTTGGTGATTTTAAGAAATTCACTAAAGCAGTTAATAGATTGGCAACTCGGCTTTTTTGAATAATTAATGAAAGGACTAGGGGAATAAGAGCTATTGTGGCAAAAGCTTCTATATATGGAGCGGAGTTTGTTCTTATAAATACATTTTTAAGCAAGGTAACAAATGAGACCTCATTTGAGCGCCAGATATCTGTTATCCAAACTAAAAAGAAAATACGAGTTACTACGGCAGTTACGGTAAGAAAAGCACGCATCTCAAGATTGCGCGCAAAAATGGCAAAAAATAACGCAAGATAGCTAACAATTAACCAGGTAAGACCGGTTGAACTTGTGATTGCGGTGAAGGTATTTTGTGGATTGCTGTAATCATTTAATGTGTACCAGTAAAAGGTATCTGGAATAACTAGCATTAATGCAATCACTAAGTAAATTCGGTGCAATTTCTGGGTAATTAGATTCATACTTAAAGCCTACCTTAAGCAGTAAGAGTAATTAGTGATACTTCAGGCGGACAGGCAAATCTAATTGGTGCAAATGGGCTCATCCCCATACCAGCTGAGACATTAAGCCAAGGTTCATTATTAACCTTTGTAATTCCACGAGATCGCCAGTTTTCTAAATCACAATTTGTAGTAAGTGATTTACTTCCACCAAACCATGGCAATCTAATCTGACCACCATGGGTGTGACCTGCAAAGATAAGATCTAATTTATCTTGGGCCATTGCAGCGAGCACTCGCTCATATGGTGCATGTGTCACACCAATTGCAAGATCGGCTGCTTTACTTACTTTACCTTCTACCTTTCGATAATCATCTAACTCTAAGTGAGCATCATCTGTACCACGGGCTTCAATTACCACTCCATTTACTTTTAACTTAACTTTGTTATGGTTTAAATCCTGCCAACCTCGTTTAACTAATAGTTTTTGAAGTGATTGCCATGGCAGTTTATTTCCAAGCTTTCGCTCGCCATTATCTTTTCTTAAATACGAAAGTGGATTTTTAAACTGCGGGGCGTAGTAATCATTAGAACCAAATACAAATAAGCCAGGCAGATCTAGTAATTCACCTAGAGCGTCAAGAACAACTTTAACTGCATCTTTATGGGCTAAGAAATCACCGGTTGATATAACTAAATCAGGCTTTAACTGCGCAAAGCTTTTTATATCTGCAATCTCACGTTTTTTATTCGGAGTTAGGTGAAGATCTGAAAAATGAAGCACCTTTATATCCCTAGATCCTGGAGGAAGTAAGGGAAGGGAAGCTGTGCGCACTTTGTATGCCATAGGCATGAGAAGATACCCCTATGGGACTAAAAGAAAAACTACAAGCAGATTTAACCGATGCGATTCGTGCTCGGGATGAGGTTAAAAGCGGAACGGTCCGTATGTTGCTTACGGCAATAACCAATGAAGAGGTTGCCGGTAAAACCGCAAAGGTTTTAACAGACGCCGAAATTATTACTGTCTTATCGAGGGAATCAAAGAAGAGGCGCGAAGCAGTTGATGCATACACCGAAGCAAAGCGAGATGATTTAGCAAATAAGGAAAAAGCAGAAGGTGTAATTATTGCTCAGTATTTACCGGCGCAATTAAGTGAGGCTGAGATTAAGAAGATGATTGCAGATGCAATTGCTGAAACAAATGCAGCAGGTCCTGCTGGTATGGGTTTAGTAATGAAGGTATTACAACCTAAGATTGCTGGTAAAGCAGATGGCGGCTTGGTATCTGGTTTAGTAAAAGCAGCACTGGCTCAATAAATGAAGGAAACTAAATGAAATATGAATATGTAACTGTTCCACTACTAACTCATGCTACAAAACAGATTTTAGATACTTGGGGATCTGAGGGTTGGGAGTTAGTTCAAGTAGTTCCTGCCCCAGGTGGTGGAGAACAATTAGTTGCATATATGAAGCGCGAACTTAAATGAGTATTCAATCTAAGTTAGCAGAGCTTGGTTTAACTCTTCCGGTTGCAGCTGCACCAGTTGCTGCGTATGTGCCAGCAGTTAGAACCGGCAACCTAGTTTTTACAGCTGGGCAGTTGCCATTAGTTGATGGCAAAATTCCATTTATTGGCAAGGTTGGCAGTGATGTAACACCAGAGCAAGCAAAGGATATGGCGCAGATTTGTGCACTTAATGCCTTGGCTGCCATCTCACTTGTTGCAGATATTGATCAGATTGAAAGAGTTGTTCGGGTTGGTGGATTTGTTAATGGCATTCCAGGTTTTATTGCAATTCCGCAGGTTATTAATGGCGCAAGTGAGTTGCTAATTAAGTTATTTGGTGAGGTAAATGGCAAACATGCACGAACTGCAATTGGTGTTGCAGAGCTTCCATTAAATGCCCCGGTTGAGGTAGAGATGGTTGTTCAACTTAAAAACTGATCGTATCTCCTGCAGCTAATTGCTGTTCTTTAAGCCCTTTTAGTATGTGAACTTTACCTTTTCCACTTGCCTGCCAATTACTTGAGTCACTTCTCTTTGTTAGTGCAGTTAACTCATCAATTCCCATTAAAATCCCATCACTTGGAATATTTAAAAGTATTTTGGCGGCACTTTCTGGAATCCATTTAAAAAATTTATCAAAGTGGGGGATGACTCTAATTTTTGGAATTAAATTTAATCCAACAGTTGGCTCACTCTTTGATAGGCGAAAATTTGGAATATGTGAACTTAGGACCATGGCTCCAGCGCTACAACCAGCAATAGATCCACCACTTAAGTAATTTTCATATACAGCTTTCCAAACTGGAGTATCTAGTAATGAGTTTGCTAAATAATGCGGATCGCCACCGGACATATAAACCAATGCGCTATCTCTAATTTGATCTGCATACTCTTGATTATTTGCACCATCCCGGTCATAAATCGGCAAGAATATTGATTCAACTCCTATTTTTTCGGCCTGATCCTTACCCAAATCTCGCCAGTGATTTAATCGAGTTTCACTTTCTCTACCAGCTGCGGTTGGAATTTGAATATAAATTGGTTTCTTACCATTTTTAACACCATCATCAATTAAGGATTTTTCAAACTCAGCCATCTGCGGCAGATATTCACCTGAGCCAACCAAGGCTAATGACCCATTCATATATTAAGAGTTGCTAGCGTCCGCGTTTAGACAATCTTTCATAATCTAAAACTACAACCGCTCTTGGCTCAAGTTTCACCCAACCACGGGCAGCAAAATCAGCTAATGCTTTATTAACTGTTTCTCGGGAGGCACCAACTAATTGCGCAAGCTCTTCTTGAGTTAACTCATGATTAACATGCAAGCCGTCATCTTTTTTAGTACCAAATCGCTCACCCAATTCAATGATTGCCTTAGCAACTCGTCCTGGGACATCTGCAAAAACTAGATCTGATAAAACATCATTTGCTTTTCGTAATCTTTGGGCTAAGCGTCCTAAAAGTTGAAGAGAAACTTGTGGGTGGGCGGTTACCCAACCAATAACCTGATCATTGGCAAGTGCTAATAATCTTGAATCAACAACAGCGGTTGCTGTTGCAGTTCGTGGTCCTGGATCAAATAAAGATAACTCTCCAAACATGTCACCAGGTCCTAATATTGAAAGTAAATTCTCTCTGCCATCTCCTGATGATGTTCCTAACTTTAATTTTCCTTCAACAACTACAAATAATCGATCTCCTGCATCACCCTCTTTGAATAATGTCTGGCCCTTTGCAATTTTAACTGGACTCATAGAATCACGAAGAGTTGCAGCGGAGGCATCATCCAGCGCAGTAAACAGTGCTGCGCGCCTTACTACCTCTTCTTCATTTCTATTGGGCATGAGCAGAGGATACAACGCCACCCGCTTTAACTCTAATCAGCGTAATCTTTGCCAAATGCGTGAGAGTGCGGCTGATAAAAAGGTGAGAGCAAAAGCAATCTATCGTCTGCTTACAAAGAATTATCCAAATGTTAGATGCGAATTAGATTATGAAAATCCCTTCCAATTATTAGTTGCAACAGTTTTATCTGCTCAGTGCACCGACAAACGTGTTAATCAAACAACCCCAGAACTTTTCAAGAAGTATAGAAGCATTAAAAAAATGGCATCAGCTGATCAAAAAGATATAGAAAGGTTGGTTAAGTCAACTGGTTTTTTTAGAGCAAAGGCAATAAACATAAAAGGATTAAGTCAAAAGTTAATGGTTGAATTTAACGGCGAAGTTCCTGACAAATTAGAAGAGTTAATAACCTTGCCAGGGGTTGGGCGAAAGACAGCTAATGTGGTCTTAGGACATGCATTTAACATCCCAGGAATTACCGTTGACACTCATTTTGGCAGATTAAGCAGAAGATTTGGTTGGACAAAAGAAAATGATCCAGTAAAAGTTGAGTTTGAAGTTGCTCAGTTAATTCCAAGAAAAGAGTGGACAAATTTGTCGCAGCGAATGATTTGGCATGGCAGGCGGGTATGCCACTCTCGAAAACCTGCCTGCGGTGCTTGTGCATTGGCTAAGTTATGTCCATCATTTGGAATTGGCGAGGTAGATCCAATTAAATCGGAGAGATTAGTAAAGACGGAGGCAGATTTTAAGTGAAAAAACTTTTAATCATTACTCTTTCTTTATTTCTGCTCACTAGTTGTTCAACTGATGAGCAACTAATCACTAAAACTTTGGGAAGTGTTCCCTCCTGTGATCAGATAGACATAAGTAAAGCCAGTGATAAAAAGCTTGAGATGCCATGCCTTGACGGCTCATTAATTATTAACTTTCATTCCATCAAGGGACCAATAATTATTAATGTTTGGGGATCATGGTGTGAAGGTTGTCGGGAGGAGATGCCGTACTTAGTTGATCTATATTCAACTGAGCCATTTACAAGTGGAAGGATAAAATTACTTGGCATAGATGTTGAGGAGAGCACATTGGATGCAGGCCCAAATTTTATTAAATCACACAGTATGACTTGGCCACACCTGCTAGATATTGATAGCAAATCAAAGTTTGTCTTTGGTATGGGTGTTCCAGTTACCTGGTTTATCGATGCAAATGGTGAGGTTACATATAAACATATTGGCGCATACAGAACTAAGAAAGAATTATTTGATCATGTTGAAAAGTATTTTAAGGTAAAGCTTTGAACTACTTTGATTTAATTATCGCGATAGCAATTGTAATTACGGCAGTTAGTGGATTTAGAAATGGATTACTACAAACTATCTTTAAAACAGTTGGGTATATCACCGGTGGTGTAGTTGGAGTCGCAATTGCAGTTGAGGTAATGAGCAAATGGAGCAATACGCTGGCAAAAGCAGGTGGTGCAATTATTCTAATTTTGCTACTGGCTACTGCTGGAGAGTTTATTTTAGGAAAGGTTGGTTTAGGATTTAGAAAAGCTCTACTAATTGCGCCATTAAAATTAATCGACTCTTTATTAGGAGCTCTTCTTTCAATTACTAGAACCACATTTATTGCTTATTTATTAGCACTTATTTTGGTAGCCACCCCCTGGAGTTTTGGTGATAAATACATCGCAACTTCGAAGTTTTACACATACACAGATTCACATTTACCAAAGGTAATTACTGACTTAAAAATTCAGGCAGATAAGTTATTTAAAGAGATTAATTAATCCTCGCTGTTACCGCTCTTTAAACCTTCTGAAATTAACTTCATAACATTTGGATCAGCAAGTGTTGTTGAGTCTCCTACTGCACGATTTTCAGCAACATCACGCAGAAGCCGGCGCATAATCTTCCCACTTCTAGTTTTAGGTAGTTCTGCCACCACCATGATCTGTCGTGGTTTTGCAATTGGGCCAATCTCTTTTGCAACATGATCACGTAATTGTTTAACTAACGCATCCCCTGTGGCAGCTTCAATGCCACCTCTTAAAATTACAAATGCAACAATTCCCTGCCCAGTCATTTCATCCTTCGCGCCAACAACAGCTGCCTCTGCAACTGCCTCATGTGAAACTAGAGCTGATTCAACCTCAGTAGTTGAAATACGATGTCCTGAAACATTCATTACATCATCAACACGTCCTAGTAGCCAGATAGCACCATCTTTATCTAGCTTTGCACCATCTCCTGCAAAATATAAATTATTAAATCGTGACCAGTAAGTTTCTTTGTAACGATCAGGTTCTTTCCAAATACCACGCATCATTGATGGCCAAGGCTCAGTAAGTACTAAGTAACCACCACGACCATTACCAACAGCATTTCCTTCATCATCTACAACCTCTGCACCAACGCCAGGAAGTGGCCGCATTGCACTACCTGGTTTAGTTGCAGTAACTCCTGGTAATGGTGAGATCATGATTGCGCCAGTTTCAGTTTGCCACCAGGTATCAACAATTGGGCAATTATTTGTGCCAATGACTTCGCGATACCACATCCATGCCCCTGGATTAATTGGCTCACCAACTGAACCAAGTAAGCGGAGGGAAGAAAGATTAGATCTATTTGGATACTCATCTCCCCACTTCATCCAAGTTCTAATTAAAGTTGGTGCGGTATATAAAATACTTACCTTGTATTTTTCAATTAATTCAAAAATACGCCCCTTACTTGGTGTATCAGGTGTTCCCTCATACATCACCTGCGTAGCACCATTTATTAAGGGCCCATAAACCACATACGAGTGGCCAGTTATCCAGCCAATATCTGCGGTGCACCAGTAGACATCTGTCTCTGGTTTTAAATCAAATACAACACTGTGTGTAAAAGCTGCCTGAGTTAAGTAACCACCTGTGGTGTGATAAATACCCTTTGGTTTTGCTGTAGTTCCTGAAGTGTAGAGAATAAATAAACCATTCTCAGAGTCAAAAAACTCTGGAGTGTGTTTATCAGATTGCTTTTCAACAAGCTCATGCCACCAAATATCTTTATCACCCCAGGCAGTTTCTTGCCCAGTTCTCTTCACAACTAAAACATTTTTAACATTTGTTGCACCCTTTAGCGCTTCATCCACTGCTGGTTTTAAAGCAAAGGCTGCACCTTTTCGGTAACCACCATCTGCAGTGATTACCAATGTGGCATCAGCATCTTGAATTCGAGATAACAATGAGTCGGCGGAGAAGCCACCAAAAATAACAGAGTGCATCGCACCTAACCGTGCGCAGGCAAGCATGGCAATTGCTGCCTCTGGAATCATGGGCATATAGATTGCAACCCGGTCACCTTGTTTAATTCCAAGCTCAATTAACGCGTTCGTTGTCTTGCATACCTCACTTAGTAATTGGGAATAGGTAATTGTGCGGGTATCCCCAGGTTCACCCTCAAAATGAAATGCAACCCGGTCGCCCTGGCCTTCTAATATATGCCGATCTAAACAGTTATAACTTGCATTTAATTTTCCGTCAATAAACCATTTAGCAAAGGGTAATTGCCAATCAACAACCTGGCTCCATTTTATATCCCAATGTAATCTGTTTGCTTGTTTTTCCCAAAAAGCTAAGCGATCTTTATTTGCCTCTTCATAAATATCACTCTTTGCATTTGCATTCTTTATAAAAGTTTCAGATGGAGGAAAGGTGCGATCTTCATAGGATAAATTCTCAAATGATTCACTGCTCATAGCAATTAGGTTATCAGCGATAACTTATCCCCACCAGAGTGATTGATAACTTTTAAGTACCACTGTTTATATATCTTTACCCCACCTGATAAGGCCCATACTTAATTTCTAACAATGAATGGAGCTTTATGTTAAGTGCAACCTTAATAACCTTAATTACCCTGCTAGAACGATTACTTGCCAGTGGCACCCTAACTGCAGCACTATCTACCCTCTTTAAAAAGGCGTTGATCTTGCTTGGGGCTTAGCGGAAGTTAAATGAGCACAACTTGGGGCGGTGATTTCTAAAACCGCCCCAAATGTGGTGGAATTAGCCGTAATCCCGCAGGAAACTTATGTATTAGCTGGCAGTGTTGCTAGCAGATTGTTAGTAATGGGAGATAAATAAGATGGCAATTGCAACACCTGAGGTTTTTGGTCAGATGCTAGACCGCGCTAAATCTGGCGCATTTGCATATCCGGCAATAAATATTTCATCCTCACAAACTTTAATTGGCGCACTTCGCGGTTTTGCTGAAGCGCAATCAGATGGAATTATTCAAATTTCTTGGGGTGGGGCTGAATACGCATCAGGTTCAACTGTTAAAAATATGGTTGATGGCGCAGTTGCGCTCGCTGAGTACGCCCACATCGTTGCTAAAAATTACAATGTAAATATCGGTTTGCATACTGATCACTGCCCAGTTGAAAAATTAGATGGCTTTATGCGCCCACTATTGGATATTGGCGCGAAGCGAATTAAAGAGGGTAAGGCACCTCTATTTAACTCACATATGTGGGATGGATCTGCGGTTTCAATGCCGGAGAATATGAAGATTGCAAAGGAGATGCTTGAAAAATCAAAGCTTGCTAAAACAATTCTTGAGATTGAAATTGGTGTGGTCGGGGGCGAAGAGGATGGCGTTGAGGCAAAACATGATGCCAAGCTTTACTCAACTCCTGAGGATGCAGTAATGACGATTGAAACTCTTGGAACAGATGCCAGCGCTCGCTACCTAGTTGCTGCCACTTTTGGAAATGTTCATGGTGTTTATAAGCCAGGAAATGTTGTTTTGCAACCAAAGATTCTTCGGACCTTACAAGATGCAGTAGTTAAAAAACTTGGCTTAAAAGATGGTGATAAACCAATGGATTTAGTTTTCCATGGCGGATCAGGTTCGCTACTTTCTGAGATCCGGGAATCACTTGATTACGGTGTTGTGAAGATGAATATTGATACCGATACTCAATATGCATTTACTCGCCCAGTAATTGATCACGCCTTTAAAAATTATGATGGTGTGTTAAAGATTGATGGTGAGGTTGGAAATAAGAAAGCTTATGATCCAAGAGCGTGGGGCAAATTAGCAGAGGCTGGAATTGCTGCACGGGTTGTTAAAGCATGTGAAGATCTTCGCTCAACCGGCACAACTTTAAACAAGTAAGCCGATGCCTGCTGTAGTACTACTTGGTGCGCAGTGGGGCGATGAGGGCAAGGGAAAAGCAACAGATCTATTAGGTGATCGAGTTGATTATGTTGTTCGGTACCAAGGTGGAAACAATGCCGGGCACACAGTTGTAATTGGTGATCAAAAATACGCACTTCACTTATTACCATCTGGAATTTTATCCCCTAATGTAATTCCAGTCATTGGCAACGGTGTTGTAATTGATCCAGCCGTTTTATTACAGGAGATTAAAGATTTAAACGAGCGAGGTATTAATACTTCAAAGCTAAAGATTTCGACTAACGCTCATTTAATTACGCCCTACCACCGCACTATCGATAAGGTTTCAGAGCGCTTCTTAGGAAAATCAAAGATTGGAACCACTGGCCGCGGCATAGGGCCTGCGTATGCTGACAAGATAAATCGAATTGGTATTCGTGTTCAAGATTTATTTGATCCATCTATTTTAAAACAAAAGATTGAAGCCGCCCTTCATGATAAAAATCAGATCCTAATTAAGGTTTTTAATCGCAAGGGAATTACCGTAGATGAGGTATTAACTGAGTATCTTGGTTTTGCCGAGAGACTAAAACCATATGTAACTGATACTTCATTGTTATTGGATCAAGCCTTAAAAGCTGGTAAGACGGTATTGCTAGAAGGATCACAAGGAACACTTTTAGATGTTGATCATGGAACCTACCCCTTTGTTACATCATCTAATCCAACCGCAGGAGGAGCATCTACTGGCTCAGGGGTTGGTCCAACAAAGATAACTCGAGTAATTGGCATCCTTAAGTCATACACAACCCGAGTTGGTAGCGGTCCATTTCCAACTGAGTTATTTGATGAAGATGGTGAGGCACTTAGAAAAATTGGTGGTGAGGTTGGTGTTACTACCGGGCGCAATCGAAGATGCGGTTGGTTTGACGCCCCGATTGCAAGGTATGCAGTCAGGGTTAATGGCTTAACTGATTTCTTCTTAACAAAGCTAGATGTCTTAACTGGCTGGGAGAAGATTCCAGTATGTGTTGCATATGAGATCGATGGCGCAAGAGTTGAAGAGCTGCCATCATCACAATCTGATTTTCATCATGCAAAGCCAATATATGAATACCTACCAGGGTGGAAAGAGAATATTTCAAAGGCAAAGACACTTGCTGATCTGCCTAAAAACGCCCAGGAGTATGTGAAGTTTTTAGAGAAGATCTCAGGTGCTCCAATGAGTGCGATCGGGGTTGGCCCAGGTAGGGATGAAACTATTGTGGTTAGGGATTTAATCGCATGAGTATCACACCAAATGTTTTAGCAACTAGATATGCCACAAAAGAGATGGTGGCAATCTTTGATCCAGTAAATAAAATTATCAATGAACGAAAGTTCTGGATAACAATTCTAAAATTACAACAAAAATCAGGTCTACCAATTACAGACAATGACATCAAAGCTTATGAACAGGTAATTGAAAAGGTTGATCTCACTTCAATAGATAAACGAGAGTTGAAAACTCGCCATGATGTTAAGGCAAGAATTGAAGAGTTCAATGCCTTGGCTGGAGTTGAGAAGATTCATATTGGTCTTACTAGCCGTGATCTGACTGAGAACATTGAGTTAATACAAATAAAAGCAGCACTTGAATTAATTGAGCATCGAACGTTTCAAACATTATTTTTACTAAATGAAAAAATAACTAAGTATGAAAAAACTTATATGGTGGGCAGATCACACAATGTTGCAGCCCAAGTAACTACTTTAGGTAAGCGATTTGCTTCCTGTGCTGAGGAGTTGCTATTTGCTCACGATTCTCTAAAAGAATTAATTGCGCGCCTACCACTTCGTGGCATTAAGGGCCCAGTTGGCACATCCCAAGATGCAATAAGTGCCATGGGTGAGGATTTTGAAAAGTTAGAAAAATTTATTGCTGAGCAATTTGGCTTTGAAAATACTTGGAATTCGGTTGGCCAGATCTATCCAAGATCAGTTGATTTTGAGGTTGTATCGAAATTATTACAAATTGCATCCGCCCCATCATCAATGGCAACCACAATTAGATTGATGGCAGGTGCTGGCTTAGCTTCTGAAGGTTTTAAAGCCGGCCAAGTTGGCTCCTCTGCCATGCCTCACAAAATGAACTCAAGATCATCTGAGCGTATCAACGGCATGATGGTATTACTTCGTGGTTATAACACCATGGCAGCAGATTTAGCTGGAGATCAATGGAATGAGGGAGATGTCTCCTGCTCTGTCGTTAGAAGAGTAGTAATTCCAGATTCATTTTATGTTTTAGATGGCTTGCTTCACACCTTTATGACCGTATTAAAAGAGTTTGACATTTTTGAGGAAAAAATTAACTCAGAGCTAAGTGAGCAATTACCAGTTCTTGCAACTGCAAAAATTTTGATGGAGTGTGTTAAGGCTGGAATGGGTAGAGAGGTTGCCCATGAAATAATTAAAAAACATGCCACAACGACTACGCCAAGTAATTTCTTTGCTGCTCTTGTAAGTGAAAGAGATTTCCCTCTAACCATTGATCAATTAATTAAATTGATTCAAAATCCAGCAGATTTTGCTGGCCTTGCCGTTGAACAAGTGAATACAGTTAAAGAGATGATCAGCTCCCAAATAAAAGGTGTGATCTCAAAGGTTGAGTTAACAGATTTGCGATGAAGCAGGATACAGATTTAAAGAAGCAGGTTAAGAAGATACTAAAAGTGGTCGAAGAGTTAGCGCCTGGTCGATCGGTAGAGTTACGAATTCCGCCATATGCGGCAATCCAATGTGTTGCAGGTAGTACTCATCGCCGGGGCACACCGCCTAATGTGGTTGAGATGAGTGGGCAGGCTTTAGTAAAACTTAGCCAAAATTCTGACCTCTGGGATCGAATGTGCTCAGAGGGTCAGATCAGCGCCACTGGTACAAACTCAAACCTGGCTGACCTTTTTCTTCAAGTGAGTAAACTAATCTCAAATTTTGACGAGGAGTTAAGTGATGGCAAGTAAATCCAAGCGCGCCCGGATGGCACCTCAACGAAATTATGCAAAAACTTTTATGTATTGGGCAATAACCGTATTTATAATTAAATTAATAATTATTGCCGCTATTCCAGCTAGCAATTTTGATATTTTGGCAAAGCCATACAACATTGATGGGGCTTGGCTTGGCGCAGATGGTGAGAATTACATAACTGGCTTCCAGTTTTTATCAAGAGATGGCATTTTTTCAAAAGAGAGCATATTAAGTTATTGGCCAGCGGGGTATCCGTTAATAATGTTGCTGTTATCAATTTTGGGTAAGAGTTATGTTTTGACCACGTTATCAATTGTTCAATCACTTATTTTTTCATTTGCTGTTTACATGTTTGCCTCTCAACTAGCAAGAACGCGGCTTAAAAAATATTCCTACCTAGTATTTCTCCTTATTATTTTAAATCCAACATTGTCGCTAAGTTCACTCTCAGTTGGTTATGAAAGCCTGACCGCATCTGGATTATTAATTGCGACGGCTTTGATAATTAAAGATTTTATCGATAAAGATAATAAGAAATTCGTTAAGTATTTAGTAATTAACTCTGCAATATTCGGCTTATTAACCTTTATGCAACCAAGATTAATTATCTCTGGGATCTTAATAAACCTCGCTTGGGTTTTTATCCGAAAAGGCGTTAAAGCCGGCTCACTATTTGTAATTATAACCTTAGCTGTCACCTTATTTTTTCCGGCAACTCTTATCTTTAGAAACCACAAAGCAACTGGTGTAAATGCGATCTCAACTAACTTGGGTGTGACTATGAATATCGGCGCAGGTGATAAAGCAACTGGTGGATATATGAAAAAAGATTATGGAGTTGAGTGTGTTCAAACTGGAACTGTATCCCAACAAGATAATCAACTAGTTAAATGTGTTCTAAATTGGTATGTAAGCCATCCAACAAAGGCGATAAAACTTTTCTACCAGAAGACAATTAACTTCTTTTCACCTTGGTATGGACCAGAGGCTGGCGGAACTATGGCAAGAAATCCGTGGCTTAAAATAAGCCCGTTAGTAAATATTGCTTCCAATCCAGATGGCGGAGATCTGATTTATGGCGGCTTTGGAAAACTTATCTCATGGCTTTGGTTACTAGGGGGAATCACCCTGCTCCTCTACGGCTTTATTGTTTTATGGCGGCTTGGCTCACTCGAAAAAATTATTGCACTTATGGCAATGATTGCAGTGAGCACCAATTGGTTAGTCTCACTTATCTCAATTGGCGATCACAGATTCCGACTCCCAATCATGGGCATGAGTCTTTTCCTGCAGGCAGTAGGGCTTAAAACCCTATTTAGTAGAGGAAAAGCGCAGGTGGTTGATGGCCCTGCTTTGCGATAATCTAAGCATCTGACAGAGAAGATAAAGATTGTAAGGAGGTCCGCCTATGGGTCGCGGCCGATCAAAAGCAAAACAAACTAAGGTAGCAAGAGATCTTAAATACTCAAATCAAGATATGGATTTAGAGAATTTAGCAAAAGAATTACATGGTGAGGTTAAAAAAGAGAAGAGCTTTGATGATGAGGATAGATGGAGCAAGGACAGTAATAATTAAGTCTTCAAAATAGTTTATGCGCCCAACCCCATATGTTGCATCCTTAAGAGTATATGAACCAATCTCCGCCTTCACCCCTGCTGATCAACTTAGATGGAATCAAATTGCAGTTACCTCGCCAACTGGTTGGGATGAACAAAATAGGGCGTTACGCAGAGCGATAATGACCGAACCTGCAGCATTAAAAGCTGATGGTGCTCATGTGTTAGAGCATGAAGGAAAAAGATATATCGCACCCTGGTCAACAGCTGTAAGGTGTTGGGCCGCCCTTGATGATTTTAAATCTAGCCTGCCACCAACGATTATAAAGTTTTTCCTACCTCAAACAATCGAGGATGCAATAAGTGTTAACTCAGAGGTAGTAGAAGATAAGGTCTCACATGTAATTACTTCTACCTGGAATATTCCACCGCGGTGGTTTTCACTCTTTGAACCAAATGATCGCCTTCGCGGCACAAATGAGGATGGTTCATACACAATCCTTCGAACCTCGATTTCAAATGCAAAGCAACGATGTTTATTTGCTCACCAAGCAGTGGTCAATGCATTTGGTAATGGCCCGATAGAACAAGAAATTGCAGATTTACTTGAGTGGCTAGGCATTTTTCATGCACAGTCACTTGTTGAGTGTGATTACGGTGGCCTAGCGATTTATTTAGAAAAATCCTTAATTGAGAATGGTGAGCCAGGATTAAATGCTGATACCTCAATTGAGGATGTGGCAAGATCACTTGCAGGATTAGCAGCTGGTGATGGCGCCCTGGCTGGCCAGGGTTATGAACGCTTAGTTACCCGCTGGCGCAGGGTTGCCGCCTTTGAGCAGGCAATGTAGTTATGGCACTCAGTTAAGGCTTAGAAGAAGAATTCTTATCTTTAAAAGGTGCGAAATGGACATTTCGACTAACATTTACGGATGGTGAATTTAAATGGCATCTGAGCAAGAGGTTTTATTAACACCTGCTGAGGTGGCATCTTTATTTCGGGTTGATCCAAAAACTGTCACCAGGTGGGCAAAGGCTGGCAAGTTAACCTCAATTAGAACCTTAGGTGGGCATAGGCGATATAAAGAGTCTGAGGTTAAATCTTTATTAACTTCAATTTCAAAACCAGTAACTGGAAATGGCGGTAATTAATAATGAGTGAGGATAAAAAGCCTGAAGTTGATGCAAAGGCAAAGATGCTTGAGGCGCTAGCAAAAAAGCAAAAAGGAAACACCACTGGTAAAAGTGCTGGGCCATCTTCTGGATCAAAGCTTGGTGCTGGACAAACAGGTGGAGCGGCTCCCAAAATGCACCGACGTAAATCTGGCTCTGCTTAAGAGATAAATATTTAAGTAAATGGGGATAACAAATAAGGAGTACTTCCTACTATTTGTGATGGCATATTTACTGGTGGGTGCGTTAACTCCATTAATGCGCAGGATTGCAATCGCAACAGATGTTGTAGATCGACCAAACTCATCCCATAAATCGCATAAACAACCAGTTCCCTATTTGGGTGGGGTGGCAATAATTATTGGGGTTATTGCTATTTCTTATTCAACCTCTTTAGTTTCAAACTTCACAAGTAAAACGTTTTGGCTTGCAACCTCAGTTTTAGGGCCGGCGCTCGCCTTAGGATTAATTGGCCTATGGGATGATCTTAAAAATCTAAAACCACTACCAAGATTTATTGCCCAAACTATGGCAGGTATATTTACCGCTGGTGTTTTGATTGCTACCGATAATGTTGGCAACCCAACAGGATCTGCGATATTTGATTCAATTATTACGGTGATCTGGGTCGTTGGAATCTGTAATTCAATAAACTTCTTTGACAATTTAGATGGAGGAGCTGCAGGAACTGTCGCTATATCTTCCATTGCACTTGCTTTTTTAGCATTAAATGGTGATCAGTACTTAATTGCAGCACTCTCTACCGTTACAGCAGGGGCCACACTTGGCTTTTTAGTTTGGAATAAGAGCCCGGCAAAGATATATATGGGCGATGCCGGAGCATTATTTCTTGGCGTATTACTGGCCACCTTAACTATCCGATTACACCCAGACTCAGACACTCAGCTTGGTTCTTACTTCACCCCAATCTTTTTACTTGCCATTCCTATTTTGGACACTTCAGTCGCGGTCATTTCTCGGATCAGCCGGCATGTTTCCCCATTTCAAGGAGGACAAGATCATCTATCCCACCGGTTAGTTAGATATGGGTTATCAAGAAAACAAGCAGCAGCCAGCCTTTGGGGCCTATCAGCATTATTTGGCGCGGTTGCAGTTATTATTTCTAGACCTAACACCGGTATTGAAAATTACTTAGTTGGTTCAGCTGGATTACTTTGGGTAGTTTTGCTTATCTTATTCTTTAGAACAAAAGATATTTAACTCTTTTTTTTGAAGACAACATAATTTAATACAAAGTAATTTACCGGTACGATCACAATAAGTGGTATTAACTTAGCTATTTTAGGATCAATATTTAAAACAACTAACGCTTTAATTATTGAGGTTGAAATTAGCCACCAAAAAGTTAAGTTAAGCAGGTACTTACCTCCAGAGTTAGAGTGGTTTTGATCGCTCTTAAAGGTCCATCTGTAGTGGATGAAGTAATTAATTGCAGTTGCTACCCAGGTTGAGATTAAATTTGCTATAAATACTGAGTTAATCGGACCATATAAATTAACAAAGAGTAGGTAATCAATAGCGGTTGTAAAAAGGCCAACCGCGCCCCAGCGAAGCATTGAGTAATCAAAGTATTTATCTTTAAATACTTTTAATTTTCTATCCATTTATACCTAACTGTAGTTATAAATTGCTGGTGGCTGAGGCCGGGATCGAACCGGCGACCTAACGATTTTCAGTCGTTCGCTCATACCAACTGAGCTACTCAGCCAATCAAAGTGCAGTAAAGCACTTGCGACCCAGACGGGACTTGAACCCGCGACCTCCGCCGTGACAGGGCGGCGCGCTAACCAACTGCGCTACTGGGTCTTGCCTTTTCGGAAGCTGAAATCACTTTCAACCTCCGTTGCGTCCCCAACGGGATTTGAACCCGTGTTAACGCCGTGAAAGGGCGACGTCCTAGGCCACTAGACGATGGGGACCTGAAGGAGAAGGGTATCGGTCAATTCGGACAGATCAAAACTACTTAAATGGGATGATTTACGCATGGACATAATTAGTAACACAACACCGGATGAAATTAAAAAGGCTGCTAAAGCTTTAAATGATGGTCATCTAGTGGCATTTCCAACTGAAACAGTTTATGGATTAGGCGCTGATGCGACAAATGAAACAGCAGTCAGCAGAATTTACTCCGTCAAAGGCAGACCAACTGACCACCCATTGATAGTTCACATCTCATCAATTAATCGATTAAATAAATGGGCTATTGAAATCCCTGAGTATGCAATAAAACTTGCTAAAGAGTTTTGGCCAGGACCTATGACCTTGATACTTAAAAGAAGTGATTTAGCCAAGAATTTTATTACTGGGGGTCAAGATAATGTTGGGCTCAGAGTCCCTAGCCAGCCGATGGCACTTTCTTTGCTCAGGGAGTTTGAGTCATTTGGTGGTCAAGGGATAGCAGCACCAAGTGCAAATAGATTTGGAGCGGTTTCTCCAACAACTGCTGGGGCGGTTGAGGAAGAGTTAGGTAGTTTTTTAGAATTGGAAGACTTAATTCTAGACGGCGGCTCTAGTGAAGTTGGCGTCGAGTCGAGCATTATTGATTGCACAAAAGACTACCCAGTCTCGATAAGGCCAGGCGCTATTACTAGCAAGATGATTGAGGACACTACTGGTTTAAAAGTTCAATTTAATCAAAATGAGATCAGAGCTCCTGGCTTACTGGAATCACATTATTCTCCAAAGGCAAAGGTTGTTATAGATGAGACTGCAGAACCGGGTGATGGTTTTATAGCGTTAGCAAATATTCCCACTCCAACCGGGGTCATTAGATTGGCAGCTCCTAAGAATATTGAAGAGTATGCAAGGGCTCTATATGAGGCACTTAGAGCTGGTGACCAAAAAGGGCTCAAAAAAATCAAAATAATTCAGCCAAGGGGAGATGGGTTAGCTTTGGCAATTCGAGACCGATCTGGCAAAGCCGCTTCCGGTAAGAGATCCTTCTTATAGGCATTAGACTTTCCCACTTAACCTATTAAGCAGGTGTAAATTTGGGGCCTTTAGCTCAGTCGGTAGAGCAACGGACTTTTAATCCGTGGGTCGTCGGTTCGATCCCGACAGGGCCCACATGCAAGTTTCAAGCTCATTAGCAGGCTCATGGGCTCGATTCAGGCTCGGTAAATAGATTGAACCTGCATAAAGGCAACATTCACCCTCTTTTGGTGTCTAACTAAGTAGAGGGGTCAAGACGTTGGCTCACCTGAAAGCGGGAAATCAAAGTGTCACTTCGTAAGAAGGCTCAGGCCCCAGCGACTGTTGCTGCGTGGTCTGTTTCTGATTTATCCGCCCTTTATACCCAAAACCGCTCATCCCTTATCGCTCAAGCCCGCCGAATTCTTCGCAGCGATGCTGATGCAGCAGAGGCTGTTCAAGATGCCTTCCTTAAATTTATCTTAGCAGCCCCAGAGCTGGATACCGCAGATCGTGCCATGGCATACCTGCGCACCACAGTTAATAATTTGTGCCTGAATGTAATCCGTGCAACCGGCTCTCGTCCTAATTTAGTTGCCATAGATTCAGATGCATCTCAAGAGCGCCTATCTGAGATCGCGGCAGAGAATCACATCCCAATGGATGCAACTCTTGCGGCAGCTGAGGATGCTTCAATTATTCGCGAAGCACTATCTAGGCTTTCTGAGACTCAACGCACCGCACTTGTTATGTGGGAGGTTGAAGGCCGCACCACTAAAGAGATCGCAGCAGCAATTGGAACAAGTGAGAAAAATGTTCGCCACGTTGTGCAACGTGCTCGTGCTTCATTCATTCGTGTTCTAACCGAATGGGTAGTAGATGAGAAAACCGGATCTACAGCGCTTGATACACTTTCTGGAACATATAAGAAGGCAGCGGAGCTTGCTAAGAAATCATCTAAAGTCGCCCTGTCATTACTTATCGTATTAGTTGCATTCCTTGGCTTTAACTCTGTGACTGGAACTGAATTTAATACCGGTACTGCGGTTTCAAACTTCACACAAGAATCACCTGCTGTAACTACAACGGTTTCACCTGGTGCTCCAACTCCATCTGCAACAGCTGAGGATCTTTCAAGCCCAAAGTTAGTTGCTGATAACTCTGCGATTGCATTCCGAGCATCTACATCACTATTTGCTGGTCTTTCAAAGGATGGTCTACCAACCAGCTTCACAATCTCAGACAAGGCTGGAAATGTTGGCTCACTTGGTATCTCACAACAATCAACAGTTGATAATCCAGATGGATATGTTTTAGTTTCATATCTGCAATCTCAAGGTAGTGATCAAGTAAATGCACTACTTTCTCAAACTATTACCGTTGATGGCTCTGGCACCTCTTACTATGTAACTCCATCAGTAACTGTGGCTGGCTCCTGGTTCCCACTGACCCAAACTGGCTCAGCCTCCACCATTACCCGCCTCTCTAACGGTAATTACCTCTTAATTGCCACTATATATATAGATTCAACCATCGATTCAGCCCTATCAGTTGGGCCTGAGAGCGGTCTTGATGTCGATGCGATACCAAATACCATTACTACCCGTATAATTTTGAACTCTAGCAAGAGCACAATCCTTGCTCAGGCGGTCAATATTGATGCCAAAGGGGTCAAATAAATGACACCTAACAAACAGGTTTCTCCTGCAATCCGGATATTGCGGGGGGAAAGAGATGCGTCAGCACGTGCGACTCATCTCGAAGCCGCTACCAGGAAATTCCTGGTAACGACTAACGAAAGGAAACAAATGTCTACAAAGACAAACTTCAAGCGCATTGCGCTTGTTGCTGTTGCAGCGTTAGGTCTGGGTGTTCTTAGCTCAGTTCCTTCCAATGCAGCAATTCCGGCAGCGAATATCACGCTTTCAACAGCTACAGGAACTGTAACTGCAGTAAAGTCTGATAGCTCAACTGCCGCAACTGTATCGATCAACTTCCTTAAGAATGCAGCATCTGATTCAGTTTCTGTAACTGCAGGAATCAAGTCAAAAGCTACTGGATCCACAGTAGCCGCAATTACATTAATGCCATTAGACACTGTTGGTTCAACAGTTGCTTTGGCACTATCAACACCAGCCCTTGGTGAATCAGGAACTGCTTCAACAATTACTAACAACGCATCAGGCGTGGCATACCTAGGCGCTAAGTATGCTGTTTTGATTGAATCAGCCACTAGCACTCGTACAGCTGGTACATACGTAGTAACAGTTATTGCTACTCCATACGAAAATGGTGCTGCAGTTGCTGCTAACGTAAAAACTATTGATGTAACGATAACTCAAGCTGCTCTTGCTGCGGAATCTACTACTAGTTCTTCTGCAACTAGCACAGCTATTTTATCTGCTGCTGATGCTTCAGGACTTTGGCAAACGACTGCTACAGATTCATCTGTTGCAGGAACAGCCAAAATCGCTACAACTGCTGTCGGTGTAGTTAAAATTGATCTGAAAAACGCCAACGGAAACTCTGGTGTTGTGGCAGACTCAATTACAGTAACTACTGATAAGGGAAATGTTTCGATAAACAATGCCAATACTTCAGTAGCTGCACAAGGTAAGTCATTAGTTGCTTACAATTACTCAGCCGGAACGGCTGCAGCTTATGTTTTCATCTTTGCGGATGGAACATCAGGTACTGGTACAGTAACTATTGCAACTAAAAATGCAGGAACCTTTACAAAGACTGTTAACTTTGTTGCAACAGACGTTAAGTCAATTGTGGCAACTTTGAACAAGTCAGTAATTGCAATTGGAACTGAAGCTGGAAACTCAAGCGCATCAGTAAAGGCTGCTGCATTTGATGCTAACTCAACTAACTTCGGAACCCTTACTGATCTATATGCTTATTCAAGCGATACAACAGTGATCTCTACATACGGTGGAACTGCTGGTGCTTGTTCTGTTGCTTACACTGCTTCAAACGCAGCTGTGTACTGTCCACTGACCGGTGTTAAGGCTGGAACTGCGAACATCACTGTTCGTGATGCTTCAACAGTTGCGCTTTCAACAGTGGCTTCAAATGCTGTTTCAGTACGTGTGTCAGCAGGTGTTGCGACATCTTTCACACTTACTACAGACAAGGCTTCATACGCTCCAGGTGAAAAGGGTTATTTGATCGTAACCGTTAAGGATGCTGCTGGTCTTGTAATGCCAAACGATACATTTACACTTGCATCAGGCGGTATTACTAACACAGTAAACCTAGGATCATCATCAGATGCTCTAACAGGTACTTCAATAGTTACCCAAAGATCATCAACTCCATCATCAACAGATCCAATTAAGGCATACACCTTCTATGCTCCAGTTACTGCTGGCTCATTTACCTTCTCAGCGAAGGGTGGATCAGCATTCGGTGCTGCTTCACAGGCAACAGCAACAACTGTTACAGCAACAGTTGCAGACAGTGCATCAGCTGCACTAGCTGCGGTTTCTGCTCTAGCGGTAACAGTTGCATCTCTGAAGACTCTTATCACCACATTAACTAATTTGGTGCTTAAGATTCAGAAGAAGGTAAAGGCGTAAATAGCCTTATAACCAAGAAGTAAACTGGTGAGCCCGGTTCCTAGAAATAGGAGCCGGGCTCATCTAATTAGGTAAGGTAGGACAGTGAAAAAGACCGCTCAGAAAAGTAAGTTGATTGACTTTGAAGCCCATAGGTGGATCTTTGGATCCTTAATTGTTGCAACCTTTTACTTCCAAACCAACCTAGCCGATCCATTTAATTCACCAAAATCTTGGATAATCTTTTTAGCAAGCGCTTGGCTTATCGGATACCTAGTTTCATTCAGAAGATTGATCACAGGCAATCGCGAGCTTCAAATTGTGGTGAGCCTAGCAACGGTATTTGTGGTTGCTTCAGCGGTGGTCACACTTTTTACGGATTTTAAATTTATTGCGATCTTTGGTGACACTCAACGCCGAAATGGATTTACATCTTATCTTTCATTGACAATTATATTACTTGCAGCAGCTCTTTTTGTACGTACATTTAATGCCAGAAGAATTTACTTTGTTGCATTATTTGTTTCGCTACCGTCAGCAATCTACGCATTTTTGCAAACCAACGGTAAAGATTTTGTGAAATGGAACAATCCTTATAACTCAATTATTGGAACAGTTGGAAATCCGAATTTTGCTGCAGCAGTAATGGCCGTGATGGGAGTTTTGGTCGTCTCGATAACATTGATAAAGAGTTTTCCAAAATATGTTCGAATCACTTCACCCTTTGTAGGTGCTTTCCTGCTTTACTTAATTTATAAATCCCAGGCTCGTCAAGGATTGTTGGCATACATACTTGGGCTGGGAGTTTTTATATGTATTTGGACTTTGGGTAAGAATCGAAAGTTGGGATTTGCCACCATTGGTGCCGGAATCATTATCTTTATTCTTGGTGTCTTAGGAATGTTGCAGATGGGTCCACTAGAGAAGTATTTATACAAACCATCTGTAAGTGTCCGCGGCTATTACTGGCGAGCTGGAATAGAGATGCTAAAACACCACCCATTATTCGGTGTAGGCATGGACAGTTACGGTGCTTTCTTTAAGCAGTATCGCGAGGTTGGTTATCCATTAAGTTATGGTTTTGAAATTACAAGCTCTAATGCGCACAATACATTCATCCAATTTTTTGCAACCGGTGGATTATTGCTTGGCGTTTCTTATTTAGCCCTTAATGCTTATATTTTATATCGAGCAATTGTTGGTTTAAGAAAATTAACCGGGGACAATAAATTAATGCTGGCAGGAGTTTTCTCAGCATGGATTGCCTTCCACGCGCAATCTTTGGTGTCAATTGACAATATTGGCATCTCGATTTGGGGATGGGTGTTAGGCGGAGCGATCGTTGGTCTTTCAATATCAAATGATCAGCAACCAGCGGAAGACCAAAAACAATTTGCGGTAAATAGAAATCAGATAAATTTGGGTCGGATATCTGTTTCAGTAGCCGCCTCTATTGTTCCATTTATCTTGATTGTTTTCTTGTATAGAGGTGAATCTGATTCATTTAAGTCAACGATTCAGTTTGATAAGAACAATGCAACTCTTCAAGCAGTATTTAAGGATGCCCAGCTTAAGGTAATAAATGATCCGCTAAATGATCCGACGTATAAATTAAGAAGTGCGATGGCCTTGGTGACTAATGGATTTTTAGATCAAGGATTGCCAGTGGTAAAGAAAATTTATTCAGAAAATCCAAGAAATATGGATGCACTAAATGCATTAATTTTGATTTCAGAGCAATTAAATCAACTGCCGGATGCAATTAATTATCGAGAGCAGATGGCAAAGTTAGATCCATGGAATGCGGTAAATTATTTAGGATTGGGTAAGGATTACAAGGCTCAAGGGAATCTAGTTAAGAGCAAAGAGATGCTAGATAAAATTCTCTCCTTTGCATCAGCAAATCCAATCGCAGAGCAAGCAAAAACAGAGCTAGCCCCTTAAAAATAGATGCAAATATCTGTAATTGGACAAGGGTATGTTGGCCTGCCATTGGCGGTTGCAGCAGCTAAAGCTGACTTCAAGGTACTCGGGATCGATATCGATAAAGCGAAGATCTCGTTAATAAATCAAGGTATTTCACCTGTTGAGGATATTTCAGATAGCGAGTTGGGCTCAATCGTTAAATCAGGAAATTATCAAGCTTCAAGTGAAAGTAATTTTTCAGCAGATACCAAAATTATCTGTATTTGCGTTCCAACTCCACTTGGTGGCAGTCATCAGCCAGATCTAAGTATTTTAAAAGCTGCGACAAAAGATGTTGGCAGAAATCTAAAGACTGGAATGTTGGTAATAATTGAATCAACAATTCAGCCGGGAACCACTAGAAATGTTGTTGTTCCGATCCTTGAGAAAGAGTCTGGATTGGCTAGGGATCAGTTCCTAGTGGCTTACTCACCGGAGCGCATTGACCCCATGAATAAGAAATTTACAATTAAAAACACGCCTAAGTTGGCTGCTGGATTAACCACGGAGGCTGCAAATCAGGCAAAAGAGTTTTACTCAAAGTTTATTGATCAGGTTGATATTTGTGATTCGCTAGAAGTAGCAGAGACTGCGAAGTTGTTGGAGAACTCATTTAGATTAGTGAATATTTCATTTATTAATGAGCTAGCGATCTTTTGTCAGAAAATTGGAATTGATGTTCATGATGTAATTAAAGCGGCATCTACTAAGCCATATGGGTTTATGCCTTTTTATCCAAGTGTCGGAGTTGGCGGACACTGTATTCCGGTGGATCCGTTGTATTTAGCTGAAGCGGCGAGAGAGGTTGGGGCGCCGGTTAGGTTTATAGAGCTTGCGGATGAGATTAATTTAGAGATGCCGATGTACTTTGTGGGCAGAGCATCAGAGATGTTGGGTGGATTGAAGGATAAGAAAGTTTTGGTAATTGGTGTTTCTTATAAGCCAAATGTGGCGGATGTGAGAGAGAGTCCGGTGATTTCATTAATTAATGGCCTAAATAAAAAAGGTGCTCAAGTATCTTGGCATGATGATTTAGTTAATGAGTGGAATGGTCAAAAATCAACTGCCTTAGGAGGTGGATTTGATCTTGCAATCCTTGCCACCCCCCATGATTACCTTGATTTAACAAAGCTTGGTAGCACCCCAGTATTAAATACTAGGAGCTCAATCTAATGAGATATTTAATTACCGGAGGTGCTGGTTTTATTGGCTCCCACCTTGCTGAGAGTTTAATTGCAAGAGGGGATGAGGTAGTTATCTTAGATAATCTTTTAACCGGCAGTAATAAAAACCTAGTTGCAATTGCATCCAAGATTAAATTTGAGTCAGGGGATATCTTAGACAAGCCTTTGATTGAAAAGTTAGTATCAGAAAGTGATTATGTTGTGCACTTAGCAGCAGCCCTTGGTGTCTTTAATATTGTTAACAAACCACTTGAGAGTTTAACTACAAATCTTAAGGGTAGTGAGATTGTGCTGGAAGCTTGTGATAAGTATAAAAAGCCAGTACTACTTGCCTCCACCAGTGAGATCTATGGCAAAAACGATAAGGTGCCATTAAATGAGGAGGATGATCGAATTATTGGTCATCCATTAAAATCACGTTGGTCATATAGTGAGGCAAAGGCAGTTGATGAAAGCCTTGCCTATTTTTATTACTTAGAGAACAAGTTACCAATTCGAATTGTTAGATTCTTTAACACCGTTGGTCCCCGCCAAGTAGGCCATTATGGAATGGTAGTTCCAAGATTTGTCAGTGCAGCACTTAAAAATGAGCCGCTATCTGTTTATGGTTCAGGTGAGCAAATTAGATGTTTTTGTCATGTCAGCGATGCTGTTAGAGGATTACTACTGGTGATGGATTCAGATCAGGCGGTTGGGCAGGTATTTAATATTGGCAATAGTGAGCAGATCTCAATTATGGCACTTGCTCAAAAAGTGATTGCAGTGACTGGATCAAAATCTAAGATAGAAAAGATTGCCTATGAGCAGGCTTACCCGCAAGGGTTTGAGGATATGCAGCGGCGGGTTCCAGATATCTCAAAGATTGACAAGATTTTAGGTTGGCAGCCACAAATTAATCTTGAACAGATTATTAAAGATATCGCAGCCCATAAGTAGTAATTCATTTCTAGATTAGGCTACAGCCATGACCACTGGTGGCTTTAGTAGCAAGCAATTATTGCAAGAGGAGCAGGTATTAAAGCTTGCCTCATTAACAAATAATGATGCCCTTGAGATTGGTGAGATTGCGGCCGCATTAGGTAAGCAAAGAAAGTTACCAATTGCGATTGAGGTAAGAGTTGGTGAGTGGATTGTCTTTCATGCCTCCCTTGAGGGATCAAAGCCTGAGAATGATTGGTGGATAGCGAGAAAATCACGAGTGGTAATGTTAAAACACCACTCAACTATGTATGAGCGCGTATCAGCAGAGGAGCTTGGTCTTGATTGGCATAGGGAAAATAATGTGGTCGATGAAACCCATGCAATTCATGGTGGTGCCTTACCCTTAATAACTCCATCAGGTTTTGCCGGCATATTGATTATTAGCGGCCTGCCTCAGGTTGATGATCACCTATTTGCGGTTGAGGTTTTAACTGAGTTTTTAGCACGCCGAGGCGAATTACTTTGAGTAATCAAGTTTGGGTTGTTGGTGAGGTTTTAATTGATTTAATTCCAGATGGCACAGAACGCAAAGCTGTTGTAGGTGGGGGGCCTGCCAATACCGCCAAGGCATTAGCAAAGCTTGGAATTGATACCCAATTTATTGATGGCATCTCAAGTGATAAGTATGGCCAGATGGCACTTAAAGAGTTACACAAAGATAATGTGAGGTTAGATTTTGCTCACTTTTCAGATAAGCCAACCTGTTTAGCAGTTGTTTCATTATCTGACTCAGGATCTGCCAATTATGAGTTTGTAATTGAAGGTACTGCCACCTTTGATTTCACGGTTAGTTGGCTGCCTGATCCAGTAGTAAATAAACCTTCACTACTTCATATCGGCACATTGGTAACTGCAATCGAGCCCGCTGCCTCCATCTTGCATAAGTGGGCAAGTGATTTATCAAATCTTGCTCCTATTGTCTTTGATCCAAATATCAGACCTGCGGTTATGGATAATAGACAGGAGTATGTTAAGCAGGTTGAGCGGTGGATAGATATTGCAACAGCTGTAAAGGTAAGTGATGATGATATTTACTGGTTATACCCTGATAAAAGTATTGATGATGTGGCCAAAGATTGGTTAGCAAAGGGTGCTGAGTTAGTAGTAGTTACCTTTGGCGATAAGGGATTATCTGCTTTTAGAGCTAGCGAAAAGATATCTGTGCCAGCCCAGAAAGTTATTGTGGCAGATACGGTTGGAGCTGGTGACACAGTTGGTGCCATATTAGTTGAATCAATAATTAATAGTGGGTTAGAGAACTTGCATGGTGAGGTATTACAAAAGATGTTAGAGCGGGCGGCAAAGGCTGCTGCAATTACTGTTTCTAGAACGGGTGCTGTGCCACCTACAAATGCGGAGATTATCTAGATGTTAAATATCGATGGGGATCAGATCTCAATTGCAATTGATTTAGATCAAGGAGCACGCCTGGCGTCGGTGCAGTGGCGGGATATGCAGTTTGTAGTTCCTTTTCGCGGCCAGGATTTAACCTGGGGCTGGTTTTCTATGTCCCCTTTTGCCGGAAGAATTAGAGATGGAGTTATCAAAGATACAAAGGGAAAAAAGTATCAACTGCCAAATAACTTTGATCCACCACATGCCTTAATTGGATATGGCGCACTATCTTCTTGGGAGGATATTGGCGCAGGCCGGCAATATCTTGAACTTCCTGCGCCATTTAATGGTGCAACAGTTACACAAAGTTATGAAATCTTAGATAACGCACTTCGTTGGTCACTTGAGTATGAAGCAAATGGTTGTGATCTGCCGGTGACATTAGGTTTTCATCCTTGGTTTGCCCGTGAGATTGGCAAGGGAGATTCGGCTGAACTTTTATTTGCCGCAAATAAGATGTTTAAAAGAGGTGATGATTATCTGCCAACGGGTGAAATTATTACTCCTGCTCCACCTCCATGGGATGACACATTTATGGAAGTTTTAGGAGTTCCTGAGATTGTTTGGCCAGGGGCTGCAAGATTAACTATGGAGTGCGATACGCCTTACTGGATGGTTTATAGCCAAGATGAGGATGGTATTTGTATAGAGCCCGTAACCGCACCCCCTGATGCACAAAACCTTGGCATACAAGGTGAAACATATATTGAATGTTTAATTACATTTAGTGAAGATTTATAACTAAAGATTTCAATTTATACACAACATCTTTACCTGATTCCAAAAAGCCAAGTGATTTATAGAGATTAACTGCGATCTGATTATCTTCATCAACATATAACATCGCACTGCTGAGACCTTGATACTTTAGGTAGTTAAGACCGGTAATTGTTAATGCTTTTCCAATACCTTTTCCAGCATATTTATTGCTAACTGCAGTCACATATATCTCACCAATTGGGGCATGATCATGATGATCCTCACCTGCCACATGAGAATGTGAATGGCCGCCATGGATCTTGGTCCAAGTAAAGCCAATTAATTGATCTTTATCTTGGGCAACAAAAAAGCCCTTCTCATCAAACCAATCCTCATTTAATCTGATTGATAAATCTGCCTCACTCCAATTACCCTGCTCTGGGTGATTAGAAAATGCCAGGTTGTTAAGGGTGAGCCAAGCTCTGTTATCTAGATCAGGTAAGAAACTTCTGATTTGATAATCAGTATTAATCGGTGTTACCTCATTTAAATCCTTACTCATCTGAATAACAGTTCGCACCTTTATAAAGTTATTTGCTTCAGCAAGTGCCCGCGCTTGTGGTAAATCACCATGTGACCAAAGCCGAATCTTGTTTCCACACACCTCAATTGCACTTTTTAAAAGCTCTGATCCAATGCCACTGCCGCGATGTTCTGGGTTAATTACTAACTCAACACTAGGTCCTGCCACTTGATCGGTTTTATCAAGATGAGCGTAACCAATGACTTGGTTATCTTTTTGTACTACTAAATGTGAATCCGCCTTATCCCCGCCGTGACGTAAGTGAAGCAGCACATGCTCGGCAATTGGCGGGGTATTATCAAAATCTTGGGCAGCTTTAATCAGGGATAAAACCTGTTCTTGCAGTGCAGGTGTTAAATGTTTTAACTCTTGCAAGGTAATAATTAACTTAAATCAGCAGATACTTGTGAATTACTTGCATTAAAACGGTAACCAACATTACGGACAGTTCCAATAATTGCCTCAAACTCAGGTCCTAGCTTTGAACGAAGACGTCGAATATGAACATCAACAGTTCTAGTTCCACCAAAGTAGTCATAGCCCCAGATCTCTTGCAGTAATTGGGATCTGGTAAAGACCCGGCCTGGGTGTTGGGCTAAGTACTTAAGTAATTCAAACTCTTTAAAGGTTAGATCAAGAATGCGACCCTTAATCTTGGCGGTGTAACTGGACTCATCAATTATTACCTCACCACTTCTGATCTCGCGCAGGGATGGATCATTTGCCAGATTTTCAATTGCAGATTGACCAATCACAATTCGTATTCGTGCATCTACCTCAGCAGGGCCTGCGGTATCAAGAATTACATCATCAATACCCCAATCTGCATTTATGGCAGATAGGCCGCCTTCGGTAGTAATCACCATAATCGGCACATCCACCCCAGTTGAGGTAATTAACTTTGTAAATGATTTTGTATTTGGTATCTCACGGCGAGCATCTATAAGTAAGCAATCAACAATTGGGGTTTCAACTAATACGGATGCTTCAATTGGCAAGATCTTCACATCATGTTGCAATAGGGCAAGGGCGGGTAGTACATCAGCACTTGCGCCGGTGCTATTTGTCAGAAGAAGGATTCGTGCCATAAGAGTGCAAGAATACCCTTATGAAAAGCCTGCTGCCACTCGTATTAATTCTTGGGCTTACAACTGTATTTGGGCTTAGATATCGCATAAAGAAGGGAGCAATTAAAGAAAAGAAGGGCTCACAGATATTAGAGAGTGAGTTGGGAAAAAAGTATGGCAAGCGGGCAACAGTGGTTATTTTCTCCACCACCTTTTGTTCTGAGTGCAGAGCGGCTAAGGCATTAATTAGTGATGTTACCTCCACATTAAGTGATATCTCCTATGTTGAGATAGATGCTGAATCAAATCTTGAGTTGGTTCGCAAGGTTGATATCCGCTCCACCCCAACTACCATATTTTTAGATAAGTCAGGTTTTGAGATTGCTCGGGCAACTGGTGCGCCAAAGCGGGATCAATTAATCAAAGCGATCACGTCCCTGTAGCTTTTCTTGCAAATTACTCGCAGGAAGTATTTGTAAAAGTAATCTAAAATCTCACCCATGTTCTCACTACAACCTGCATACTTTACAAAGCGCCGAGTAATTGATTATGGCCGCGCTCAAGGTTGTATTTGTTGGCTAAATAATTAATTGCAGTAAAAATTAATTTATTTAAACCCAACTATAAAAGGAGAAAAAATGTCTTTAGGTACTAAAAATAAATCTGTGCCATTAATTGATGCTAGAGGCCCGCGCTATACCGCAGCCCTAACCACCCTAGTTTTATCAGCTGCCATAATTACTGAATCCAATTTAATCATTGGTTTTCAATTTGCTGTCTTTCTATCGGCAGTTTTATTTGGACTGCGAAGATCTATCTATGGCTTTTTATATCGTAATTTAATTCAACCAAGACTTTCTGGACCAGTTCCTAGTGAGTATGAAAGCGCACCAAGATTTGCCCAATTAATTGGTGCACTCTTTGCTCTTACGGCATTAATTGGTGGTCTGGCTGGAAACACAACAGTATTTCTAATCGCAACCGGTTTTGCCCTGGCTGCTGCATTTTTAAATGCCGCCTTTGGCTTCTGCTTAGGTTGCCAGATTTATCTTCTAATTCTGCGCGCTACTAAGCGTTAAGTAGGTTGTAGTTTTGTTAGGGCTTAGACTTACCTAATGGCAAAACCACATGAGTTGCGTGAAAAAGGCCTTCGCCTTACCCCACAGCGTGAGTTGGTATTACAAGCGGTTCGTCAGCTAGGCCATGCCACACCGGAAGAGGTTGCAGAGAAAGTTCGCTCAACTCACCCTGGCATTAATCTTTCAACAGTTTATCGAAACCTTGAAACCTTAGAAAATGTTGGTTTAGTAATTCACACCCACCTAGGTCATGGTGGTGCGACATATCATGCTGCCGAGGAGTTAACCCATCTGCATTTAGTTTGTTCTGAGTGCCAAAGTATTGGGGATGCCCCAATTGAAAGTGCTGCTAACTTTGTTAATACGCTAAGTGATGAGTATGGCTTTAAGACAGATGTAACTCACTTTGCCGTTTATGGTTTATGCAGCAAGTGCGCAAGTAAAAAGAGTAAGTAAGTGAGCGCTGTTTTAGTTGAAGATGGCCCAGATAAGGGTGCGATCTGGCACTTTGGTGAGCCAAACCAAGAACAAAAAGCTTTAGTTGCAGGTAATGGTTGGGCAGATCTTTCCCACCGTGGTGTTATCTCAATTACTGGCAAAGATCGCCTCACCTGGTTACACGCATTAACTACCCAACACTTAGAGCAGCTGCCAGTTGCCACCTGGATTGATGCCTTAATTCTTGATCCACAAGGCCATGTGATTGAGCAATTATTTTTAGTAGATGATGGGCAAACTTCCTGGATACATTTAGAAAAAGAGCGAACCGGCGGAGTAGTTGATTACTTAAATAAGATGAAATTTATGTTAGAAGTAGATGTAACTGATCAATCAAATGATTTCGCTGTCCTTAGAGCACCAGGTAAGGCCGATAAGTTTGGTGGGCCTTATGCATTAGTGCCAAGGAGTGAATTAAAAGAAACAACTGAGGCCTTTAATAAATCCCATACTCAGGTTGGTATTTGGGCATTAGAGGCTGAACGAGTTGCAGCAGGCCGAGCCAGATTACTTTTTGAAACTGATCATAAATCTATTCCAAATGAGTTGGGTTTTTTAAATAACGCAGTCCATATGAATAAGGGTTGTTATAGAGGACAAGAGACGGTGGCTAAGGTCTTTAACTTAGGACAGCCGCCAAGAAGATTAGTTTTGTTACATCTAGATGGTTCGATGGTGGCGATGCCAGAGCATGGAACAAAGCTATTTTTTGAAGATAACGAGGTTGGTTATATCGGCACAATGGCCCGTCATTATGAGTTAGGGCCAATCGCACTTGCTGTAGTTAAACGAAATCTCTCTCTGGATGCGGTGTTAATAGCTGAAGGTGTTGCAGCGACCCAAGAGGAGTTAGCACTTCGCTGAAGGAGTTAGGCTTATCTAATGGAGACCTTAACCACCATCTTATTAATTATCGCCTCCTTCGCCTTCTCCTTTTTTTTGATTTATAAAGGTGTCACAGGGGTTGTTAAAAACATTAATGAGAGCAAAAAATAATGGCATTTACTATTCCAGAGAATTTACATCCTGATCTAATGCCACTTGCTTGGCTAGTTGGCACCTGGCGCGGCAAAGGACGTGGTGAGTATCCCAATGTGCCGGGCTTTCAATACGCCCAAGAGGTTTCCTTTAATCATGATGGCCGTCCCTTTTTAAATTACTTCTCCCGCTCATGGATCATTGATGAAAATGACGAGATCATTCGCCCTGCTGCATCAGAAGTTGGCTTTTGGCGAATAAAAGAAAATAATGTATTAGAGGTAATACTTGCTCACAACACCGGAATTGCTGAAGGGTGGGTTGGCGTTGTTCAGGGAGCAAAGATTCAACTTGTAATGGATCAAGGATATTCTGCGCCCAGTGCAAAGATTGTTACATCAGGTGCTCGTCTTTATGGATTAGTTGAGGGTGAATTATTTACCTCTTATGACATGGCAGCAGAGGGTCAAACCCTGCAAGCACACTTGTGGTCATCATTAGAAAGACAGGCAGAGTAATTAATAAGTTTGAGGTTTGTGAAGGACTTGTTGATTGTTAGTCATGTAGTTATTGACCTTTTTGGTTAACTGTTTCAGCGCCACCTACGCACGTAAGCGGGCTGTAGTGGGTCGATCACCCCTTCTGTTAGTCAGATAAAGCGTCATAATATGTACATGAAATCGAAAATTGGGATGCTAGTCCTCAGCCTTTGTCTCATTGCCGGTGTTCCAGAGCCCGTTCTTGCTGGTGATGCATCTACAAATATTTATAATATTCAGTTAGATAAAAGAGCACTCAATGCCGGTGGCACTGTAAAAATAACTTTCGATGTTTCACTTCGTGAAGCACCAACAACTCCCTATAGCTATGGCGTCTATATTTCAGCGGAGATTGATGAAAATGGGGAGCCTTGGACTAATCAACAATGGTCAGGACAGGCACGTTTGGATAGTGGCGATCAAACTACTGGTCATTGGTCGGCAACTGTCACTGTAGATGCAAGTGCTTATACGGGCTCTTATGTAGTTAACGTGACAGTACCCAATAAGTCACTCACTCGTGAAACTAATATCCCCTTAAGCATTTCGGGTAGCGCATCACCAGCACAACCAAAAGTCATTAATGGAACAATCTCTAATGTACTAGCAGATAAAAGTACGGTTAATGCTGGTGGGTCAATAAAGATTGGATTTGATGTCGCACTAAGTGACGCACCACCGAGCCCATATAGCTATAACGTCTACATCTCAGGTGTGCCGGATGAAAATGGAGATTCTTGGACTAACCAGCAATGGTCAGCACCTGCTCGTCTCGAGAGTGGTACCCAAGTTAAAGGACATTGGTCGGCAACTGTAGTAATAGATGGCAGTGCTTACACCGGATCTTTTGTAGTTGGTGTGGGAGTGCCAACGAAATTATTTAAGAGTTCTGCTGGCCCCACAATTAGTGTTTCAGGTACAACTGCACCGATCCCTACCTCGAGTATTAGTGGAACGATTTCTAATCTCACGACCAGTACTCTCACTCTCAAAGCAGAAGGTAGTTATGATTTCTATTTTGATGTGACACTTTCTAGTACTCCTTCTACTCCTATCGCCTTTGTAGGCGGAATATCAGCGGCCGTTGATGAGAATGGTGAACCATGGACGGAAGAATCTTGGTCGAATAAAGCGACTTTAGTATCTGGAAATCAAACGACAGGACGCTGGAAAGTAACTATCAATATTCCTAGCTCTGCGTACACAGGCAATTACGTCTTCACTGCAGGATCAGGATTTAGTAAATTAGTAACTTCTAAAAATAAATTGAATGTGAAAATCAATGGAGTTACACCTACTGGGCCTATTACTGCTTATTACACATTCTCCAATCAAGTATTAACAAATTCACCAATTCTGCGGGGAAACACCGCTGAGGGAACATTTCGCCTAAAGACAAATGACACTCAAGTCCAAACTCCTGAATGCATTATTGATGGCGCTGGACAAGGATGGTCAAGGGCAACTCTAGTTAGCGGTGATAAAATGGATGGAAACTGGAAGTGTTCCCTTTTAGTGATCGCTAGTGCGCCACCCGCAACTTATGAATTTCATATGGCTGTTGTTGGATTTGCAAATAAAATAAAGAATGAAGAGCGAGTTATTCTTCCGTTAAAAGTAGTAGCTAATGCTGCTGACTTACTAGTTCCTTCAAGTAATAATGCATTTATTACCACAGCGACAGTAGGTGCAACAACATCATTAAGTAGCGACTTAATTGGAGATTCACTTCCATATCAAGCCTCTTCTGTTCCGGTTGCGAGAATCTTTATCCCTCAAGGTTCCGGAACTGTTATTGCTTCAGTAACAGGTCCAGGCTTACTTAGTTCCGCTAGTTTGTATGCAGCGGGTCGAGTTCTTATTCTTAACCGCAGTTTAACTTCAGTGATAAATTTGTACTTATTTCCAGACGGTACTCAAGGTCGCTCAACAATTTCAATCACGGTCTCCGGTCAAGCAAACACAAAAACAATAAATTTTGGAAATTTTGAAGGAGCATCCCCAACTCCAACTATGAAGCCAACAATTTCTCCAAAGCCAACGACATCAGAGAATCCCAAGACTTTAGCTACGCCAACACCAACTGCGAAGCCAACAATTTCTCCTAAGCCAACTACATCAGAGAATCCCAAGACTTTAGCTACGCCAACACCAACTGCGAAGCCAACAATTTCTCCTAAGCCAACTACATCAGAGAAATCGAAGATTTTAGTCACACCAACACCTGCAATTAAAAAATCTTTAACAATTAACTGCTCTAATGAAAAATCAACTAAGAAAGTAACTGGAACAAATCCTAAATGTCCGTCTGGGTACAAGAAATCTTAACTAATTACTAAATCACTAGGCCTCAACCCATAAAATTAAATTCAGATTCAAACTTTTATTTACTTCCAAGATAGATATTTCCCTTCAAGTTAAAAGAAATCTCTAGTTTCCCCTGCAAAGCCCAATATAATCTCTCTATGGAAAAACCAACTCCTTATCTTCGGCTAACTACTCCTTGAAAAATCTCGAAATGTTTGCAGGAGATGTATTAGCTGAGGTAACTCGCGCCGGCATTGTTGAATCGCTGCACCTAGGACACTTAATTGTTTTAAATGCCGATGGCACAACCTATCTTTCTAAAGGAAGTCCTGAGTTAGCTTTTTATCCAAGATCAGCGGTTAAGTCTTTGCAAGCATCAGCAATGCTTAAGGCTGGTCTTACTGTTAGTGATGAAGAGCTAGCAATTGTTTGTGCATCTCACTCAGGTAATCAAACCCATATTGATTTAGTAACCAAGATGCTCACAGATCGCGGTATTCCACTTTCAGTAATGAAAAATGCCACTGATAAACCACTTGGCGAGAAAGAAAAGATTTCTTGGGGTGATAAGCCAGGAACACAATTAACTCAGAACTGCAGCGGCAAACATGCGGGAATGTTAATTACCTGTCAGCAAAATGGCTGGGACATGAATACCTACTTAGAGATGGATCACCCATTACAAATTGCAGTTAAGAATGAGATTGAGTTATTAGCGGGTGAGAAGGTTTCCGCCTCAACCTTTGATGGTTGTGGTGCTCCGTTGTTTGCAATTTCGTTAACAGGACTTGCAAAAGCGATTTCAACTGTTGTTAAATCAAATGATCCGGTTTATAAACAAATTGTGGCAGCTTGTACAAAGTATCCAGAGTTAGTTGCAGGTGAAGGAAGATTAACAACTCGAATGATGAGAGCAGTTCCTGGTTTGTTTATGAAAGAGGGCGCAGAAGGTATTGAGGTTTGCGCGTTAAGTGATGGCAGAGTGATTGCAATTAAAGTTATTGATGGCTCATGGCGGCCGGTGGCACCAATCATTATGGAGATTTTTAAGCGGTGGGATGTTTCGATGCCGGATGAGAGCGTGAAGATGTATGCGGGTGGGCGCGTAATTGGTGAGGTAATCGCCAAGATCTAGTTTGTGAAAGTTAAGTTAGAATTACCCTATGCCAGCAAATAATAGATCAAAGATTGCTACCTTGATGGTGCACAGCTCACCACTTGATCAAGCAGGTATTGGTGATGCCGGTGGCATGAATGTTTATGTTGTTGAAACAGCTAAGAAGATGGTGCAAGCTGGCGTATCAGTTGATATTTTTACCAGAGCAAATCATCCAGATCTACCAGAATCAGTTGAGATCGCAGAGGGTGTAACTGTTAAACACTTAGTTGCTGGTCCCTTTGGTGGTTTATCTAAAGAGGAGTTACCAAGCCAGTTAGGTGCATTAACTAGTGCGTTTATGAATTACCAAAAACAATTACCAAGTAATTATTACTCACTGCTTCACTCTCACTACTGGATCTCAGGCCAATTAGGCTGGATGGTTAGCGAGCGAACTGGAATCCCTTTAATTCACACGATGCATACAACCGCTAAGGTTAAGAATTTAAATTTAGCAGATGATGAAAAGCCAGAGCCACAAACTAGAGCAATCGGTGAAGAACAAGTTGTTAAAGCATCTACTGGTTTAATTGCAAATACTGATGCAGAGGCTGCATCATTAGTTTCACTTTATGACGCCTGCCCAGATAATGTTTTTGTGGTTGCCCCTGGCGTTGACTTGCAAAGATTCTCACCCGGTATTGGTAAAGCTGCAGCGAGAGTTAAATTAAATATTGCACCAGATGCCATCATGCTTACCTTTGTTGGCCGTATTCAGCCTCATAAGGGCCCTGATGTGTTGCTAAGAGCTGCTGCTGAGATGGTTACTCACTCACCACATCTGCGGGCAAAGCTTGCGGTAGTAATTATGGGTGGTGCCTCAGGTAGTGGTTTAAATGAGTTAGAGAAGTTAAAAACATTAGCTAAGTTTTTAAAGATTGAAGATGTAACCCACTTTGTTGAACCAGTATCAAGAGAGGTATTACCTGATTGGTATCGCGCAAGTGATTTAGTCTGCGTACCAAGTTACTCAGAGTCTTTTGGTTTAGTTGCCTTAGAGGCTCAAGCTTGTGGCACACCAGTAGTTGCAACTGCAATTGGTGGACTGCGAACTGCAGTTTCAGATGGTATTTCAGGCTCATTAGTAGATGGTCATGATCCAAAAGCTTGGTCGGCAGTTATCTCTAGATTAATCGCTGAACCTCAACGCCGGTTGCTCTTATCAATTGGAGCAGTAGAGCACGCCAGCCATTTTGGATGGGAGAATACGGCGCGCAAAACATTAGATGTTTATGACTGGGCGCTTTCAAAGCAAAGTAACCCAAAACTACGTTTGGCAGAGGATGCTTGATCCAGCTGCAGTAATTGATGATTTTTTGCAATCTCATGATTTAGATTACGACCAAAATACTGAAAATACTTATTTAATTACCCTGCCAGGGGAAGCTAAACAACAAACCCACTGTGCATTGATTATTGGTGATCACTCTTTGAGTATTAACGCCTTTGTAATTAGAAAACCAGATGAGAATAAAGAAAAGGTCTATGAGTATCTTCTAACCAAAAATGCCTCGATGTATTCAGTTGCCTTTGCAGTTAATGAGTTAGGTGATATTTATTTAGTAGGCAGGCTGCCACTTAAAGCAGTTACCGAACAAGAGATTGATCGCATCCTTGGCGCAGTGTTGCAGTATGCCGATTCATCCTTTAATCCATTACTTGAGTTGGGTTTTTCATCTGCAATTAGGCGTGAGTGGGCTTGGCGAGTATCCCGCGGTGAATCCCTAGCTAATCTAAAAGCTTTTGAGCATCTAATTTAATATTGTGAAAGGATTACTACTATGAGTTACAAATTAATCTTACTTCGTCATGGTGAGAGTGTTTGGAATGCCAAGAATCTCTTTACCGGCTGGGTTGATGTTGAATTATCTGCAAAAGGATTAGTAGAAGCTGCCCGTGGTGGTCAATTACTAAAAGAGGCAAATCTTTTGCCAGATGTTCTCCACACCTCTCTATTGAAGCGAGCAATTGATACCGCTGACATTGCCCTTAACAACTGCGGCCGCACCGGTATTGCAACTAAAAGATCATGGCGATTAAATGAGCGCCACTATGGCGCATTGCAAGGAAAAGATAAGGCTGCAACTTTAAAGGAGTATGGCCAGGAGCAGTTTCAATTATGGCGCAGATCATTTGATGTGCCACCTCCTGCGATTGCCGATGATGATCAGTACTCCCAAAAAAATGACCCAAAGTACGCAGAGCTTGGTGAGCAATTACCAAAGACAGAGTGTTTAAAAGATGTGGTCGCGCGGGTTGTGCCATATCTAATAGGTGAAGTAGCCGAAGATTTGAAGAGTGGCAAAACTGTTTTAATTACCGCTCATGGAAACTCAATTAGAGCAATTGTTAAACATATTGATTGTATTTCTGATGCAGATATTGCTGAGGTTAACATTCCAACTGGAATCCCACTTTATTATGAGTTTGATGAGGATTTTGAGCCAATTACTAAGGGTGGTAGGTATTTAGATCCGGAGGCTGCAAAAGCTGCAATTGCAGCGGTTGCCAATCAGGGGAAAAGGTAAGGCTTAGGCGCGATCGTTCGCGTAGCTACCGGTAACTAAGAAATAAACCCGGCGGGCAATTGATACCGCATGGTCTGCGCACCGCTCGTAGTAACGGCCAAGTAATGTCATATCGATCGCAGTCTCAACCCCATGTTTCCAGGTTGGATCTAGTAAAGTTTGAATAATTTTTCGGTGCAGGCCGTCAATCTCATCATCATCTTTTTCAACCTCAAGGGCAAGATTTGTATCGCGCTTTTCTAAAACTACAGAAACCTTTTCAATAATCTTTGCACAAACTCGTCCCATGTCTTCAATAGTTAGTGATAACTCAGGTGGAACTGCAGTTGCTGGGTAACGCATCCGAGCAGATTTAGCAATGTGATGAGCAAGATCGCCCATTCGCTCGAGGTCGGCACTCATTCGAAGTGAGGAAACCAATGCTCTTAAATCTGTTGCAACTGGACTTTGGCGAGCAATTAAATCAATTGTTCTAGCATCTAGATCATGTTGGATCTCATCAATAATGGAATCATCAGCAATGACCTTTTCGGCAAGGGTTAGATCAGCTGTTAGTAAGGCGGTGGTTGCGTTATTCATGGCGACCTGTACCAGCCCAGCCATCTTCACCAGGGTGTTATTTACCTCATCTAACTCTTCTTGAAATTGCTCACGCATTGGCTAAAGATAGTAGTAATTGGCCATCTGTGCGAGGAGGTGAGTGAACAGGTCTTTAATAGCCGGTTAATAACAAGGTTATCCACCGTTATACCCAACATATGGTTAACAAGTGATCGCCCCTACTCATACGATAAGGGGGTGATGTGGCGATTTAATCAACGGCAGCAACCCGCTAGCGTTAATAGCAAAGTCGAATCAGATCTTTCAACCCAAAGTTTTGACCTACTGCATGCAATAGATGCGGAATCGATTGTAGTTACTTCAACTGATCAAGTTATTTACTACTCAGATGGAATCAAAACATTTAATTTAATTAAAGATGAGCGGATTCAAAATAAAGAGCTAAGCAATTTAATTAGAGCAGTTAGAAGATCTGATGTTCAGCAAGATGCCACGATTGAATTACCAAGAGGGCCAATCGGTGCTGGCACCCATGATCTGTTAGTACGTGTCACCTCTATCGGGGATGCTGGATTAATTGCAGTATTAATCTTTGATGACAGTGAGATGCGCAGATTAGATTCAATTCGCCGAGATTTCGTGGCAAATATTTCCCATGAACTTAAAACTCCAATTGGCGCACTCTCAATATTAAGTGAGGCGGTTTTGGATGCCAGCAATGATCCAGCAGCCATTACTAAATTTGCCTCTCGAATGCAGGCAGAGACCAAACGGCTCTCTGGCTTAGTGCAGGAGATTATTAATCTCTCCAAATTACAAGATGATGACCCACTTAAAAATGGCAAGCCAGTTGATATCTCAGAGGTAATTACCGACGCAGTTGATCAATCACGATTAAATGCCGAAAAACGAAAGATTTTATTAGTCCAAGAGGTAATTGATGATGCTGTTATCAATGGGGACCGAAATCAAGTTGCCATGGCAATTCATAACTTAATTGAGAATGCGATCAATTATTCACCAGATGCAACTAGGGTGGCCATTACGTTAAAAGTGGTAGATGGTATTGCTGAGATTTCAGTATCAGATCAAGGAATTGGCATTCCAGAGAAAGATTTAGAGCGAATATTTGAACGTTTTTATCGAGTCGACCCAGCTAGATCACGGCTTACTGGCGGCACTGGCCTTGGACTTTCAATTGTTAAACATATTGCTACAAATCATGGTGGTGATGTTTCACTCTGGTCGGTTGAAGGTGCTGGTAGTACCTTCACAATTAGATTCCCACTAATTTCAAATGCTTTAGTTAGTGAAACTCCAAATATGGAAGGTAATTAATGACCAGAATATTAGTGGTGGAAGATGAGGCCTCGTTTTCAGACGCGCTCTCCTACGTACTTGGCAAAGAGGGTTTTGAGGTGACGGTTGCCGATACTGGCGATGGAGCGATTGCTGCCTTTGATAAAGCAGGTGCTGATCTAGTTTTACTTGACCTGATGTTGCCTGGATTATCTGGAACTGAGGTTTGTAAACAACTTAGAAGCCGCTCTGATGTACCAATCATTATGTTAACTGCAAAAGATACTGAGGTAGATAAAGTAGTTGGACTAGAACTTGGTGCGGATGATTATGTTACAAAGCCCTATTCGAAAGCTGAGTTAATCGCTCGTATCCGTGCCGTATTAAGAAGGCAAGGTGATGTTACAAATACCGCAGAGGGTGTAATCACGGCAGGCCCGGTGCGCATTGATGTTGAACGTCATCAAGTTAATATAAATGATCAATTAGTTTCATTACCGCTAAAAGAGTTTGAGTTACTGGAGTTTTTAGTCCGCAATAGCGGTCGGGTACTTACCCGCTCCCAATTAATTGATCGCGTTTGGGGTTCAGATTACTTTGGTGATACAAAAACTTTAGATGTTCATGTTAAAAGATTAAGAGCAAAGATTGAAAAAGATCCAGCAAATCCGACCTTTATTCAAACAATTCGAGGTCTTGGCTATAAGTTCGAAAATTAAGGTGCTGGTGTTAATGGCGCAGAAATAGCTGGCACACTTCTTACTAAATCTTGATAAATTCCCTCACCATTTACTACCAACGCACTTAAAGTGACTGGTGCTGCCTTACTAAAGGTGAAGGTAACTCCAATTCGATCTCCGGCATTGTTAGTTAAGGACGGGATAAATGCATCAGCATTTGTGCTATCGCCTACGAAGATTATTGGCTTATTTTTTAGTAGCTCACTGCTTTTTGCAGCATAAGAAGCCATCGCTCCACCGATTGCAATACCAACAATTGAATCTGCTTGATCTAACGTATTAACAACGGTTGCAACTAAAACACCCTCGGATTTAGCGGTTTTAACTATTAAAACATTACGTAATTTAATTCCATTACTTTCAGCTTCAACACCATCTGTAACTTGTTTGATTGTTCTAGTAACTGCGTTTTGACCAGATCCACAACCAGTAATTGTTATTGCGATTATTAATATTGCAGTTAATTTTTGAAAGGTTTTGGCCATGGCTAAAGGTTATCCATAGGCGGTAAATAACCTGAAAATTAAGGTCAAATTAAGGGGGTGAATTGGGTCGCAAAATGCTGGTATTATTGGTCCCTATCGAAAGGCCTTTTCCCAGATGACATTTAAAGTCGGCGAAACCGTTGTTTATCCACATCATGGAGCAGCACAAATCGAAGCGATCGAAAAGCGAATCATCAAAGGTGAAGAGAAGATATACCTAGTTTTAAAGGTTGCTCAGGGTGATCTAACCGTCCGCGTTCCGGCTGAAAACATCGATTTAGTTGGCGTTAGAGATGTTGTTGATAGCGCCGGCCTTGATCGAGTATTTAATGTTTTACGTCAGCCATACACCGAAGAGCCAACAAACTGGTCTCGCCGCTATAAGGCAAATGTTGAAAAACTTGCTTCAGGAGATGTAATTAGAGTCGCTGAAGTTGTAAGAGATTTATATCGCCGCGATCTAGATCGTGGACTTTCAGCTGGTGAGAAGCGAATGTTGGCAAAAGCAAAACAGATTTTAGTGTCAGAGTTAGCACTGGCTGAGCGAACAGATGAAGAAAAGGCTGCAACATTGCTAGATGAGGTACTCGCCTCTTAATTGGCAGTAATTAACTGTCATGATTAATAAAACTGCCGCAATAATTGCAGGAGCAGGCGCTGGAAATAGATTAGGTGCAAACCTTCCTAAAGCACTTGTTAAGTTAGTTGATAAAACTTTAGTTGAACATGCTGTTTCATCCCTCGCACCGATTGCCCAATTATTAATCGTTACCGCACCTATTGGTTATGAAGATGAGTTTCGCAAAGTATTAGGGGATCAAGTAACTGTTATTACTGGTGGCATATTAAGAAGTGACAGTATTCGATTAGCACTTGCCCAAATTCCAAATAATTATGAGTATGTATTAGTTCATGATGCAGCCAGATCTCTTGCCACCTCTACACTTGCAAAATCTGTAGTTGAGCATTTAATAAAAGGTGAACAGGCGGTAATTCCTGCCCTTGATCTTATTGACACTGTTAAAGAGGTTGATGCAAGTGGTTATGTTAGAAATACTTTAAATCGCGCCTCATTACGAGCTGTTCAAACACCACAAGGTTTTACCAGATCAGTATTAGTAAGAGCTCACCAGGCTAGTGATGACGCAACAGATGATGCGGCATTGGTTGAAGCATTAGGTGTTGCGGTGAAGGTAATTGCAGGTGAAGAGCGTGCGCTTAAGATTACTAATAAATCAGATTTAGCTACTGCAACCGGAATTCTTTTGCCAAATACCCAAAAACAAATAAGAGTTGGGATTGGAACTGATGCTCATGCTTTTAGTAGTGACAAAAATCGGAAACTATCTCTAGCTGGACTTATTTGGGAGGGTGAGATTGGTTTAGATGGACACTCAGATGCTGATGTGGCAGCCCATGCAATCTGTGATGCACTTTTATCAGCTGCATCCCTTGGTGATTTAGGCAGTAATTTCGGTGTATCAGATGCTAAATACGCTGGCGCCTCTGGAACTCAGATGCTCGGTGAAACATTAACGAAGGTAAAAGCTGCCGGTTTTGTAATTGAAAATGTTTCAGTACAGATTGTTGGCAATAACCCAAAGATTGCACCACGCAGAGCTGATGCAATTGCGGCTTTGTCGGCTGCATTAGGTGGAGCGGTTGTCTCTGTCTCTGCCACATCTACTGATGGTTTGGGCTTTACCGGTGAAGGTAAAGGATTATCAGCGATTGCTACCGCATTGTTAGTTAGTGCGTAAAGGTAAAATTAAACAATGAATGCGCTTAATCTTTATGACACAAAGAGTCGAAAAGTCTCACCATTTAAGCCAATAAAAAAGAGTGAGGTTGGTATTTATCTCTGCGGTGCAACAGTGCAGGCGCCTCCACATATTGGTCATATTAGAAGTGGTGTGAACTTTGATATTTTGCGCCGCTGGTTAATTGCATCGGGCTTTAATGTCACATTTGTTAGAAATGTTACAGATATTGATGACAAGATTCTACATAAAGCTGTCCATGAAGAGATTCCGTGGTGGCAGGTAGCGATGAAGTATGAGCGAGCATTTACCGATGCTTACAACGCATTAAATGTTTTGCCTCCGAGTTATGAGCCAAGAGCAACTGGTCATATGACTCAAATGATTGAGTTGATGCAAAAGTTAATTGATAACGGATCAGCTTACGCGCCAGGCAACGGTGATGTTTATCTAGAGGCGAGAAAATTAAAAGAATATTTAACACTTTCCAATCAAAAATTAGATGATTTATTGTCAAGTGAGGATTCAGATTCAACATACAAAAAAGATCCAAGAGATTTTGCATTATGGAAAGCTGCTAAAGCAGGAGATCCATCCTGGCCAACACCATGGGGACCAGGCCGTCCTGGCTGGCATCTTGAGTGCTCTGCCATGGCACATGCATATTTAGGTGAAGCATTTGATATTCATGGTGGCGGGTTAGATTTAATTTTCCCTCACCATGAAAATGAGATTGCGCAATCAAATGCTGCTGGTTATAAGTTTGCAAATATTTGGATGCACAATGCTTGGGTGACAACTAGTGGTGAGAAAATGAGTAAATCACTTGGCAATTCACTACAAGTAGTTGAGATTTTAAAGAAGGTGCGCGGCATTGAATTGCGTTGGTATTTAGGAAGTGCGCATTATCGAAGCATGCTTGAGTTTTCATTTGAAGCTTTAGCTGAATCAGCAACTGCATTTAAAAGAATTGAAGCTTTCTTAAGTAGAGCAGAGAGTATTTTAGGAAAAGAGCCAGAAGTTTTAATCGCGGATGAGTTTGCCGCAGCGATGAATGATGATTTAGCTGTCCCGTTGGGGTTAGCATTTATTTCAGAGAGTATGCGAATTGGAAATTCTGCCGGAGAAGATAAGAAAGTTTTAGCTAAAACAGCTGGTGAAATTAGAGGTGCACTTTCAATCCTAGGTTGTGATCCAAAAGATGCAGCCTTTGCAAGCAGTAAATCAAATGATTTAGCGATGGATGGCTTGGTAAAACTTGCATTAGAACAGCGTGAAGCGGCAAGAGTGCGAAAAGATTTTTCCGCTGCGGATCAAATACGTGATCAGATTGCGGCCTTAGGCGTTACAGTTGAAGATACATCCAATGGTCCAAGGTGGAGTTATTAATGAAACCAGGCAAAGCTCGTAAAGATCGCCCAAAGGGACCGAAATCCTTTTCACGTGGTCGCGGTAAAAAAGTAGAGCGATCTTTAACTGCTCGTCCTGCAAAAAAAGACGATCGCCGTGATGACCGACGAAGAGAAAAACGTGATGATCGGAAAGTGTTTAAAAAACCAGTCAGAGTTAATGATCGTGAGTTGAAGCGAGACGATCGACGAGGTGAACGGCCAGAGAAAAGATTTGATCGACGGCAATCTGCTCAAGATGCAGTAGCTGGCAAGAACAGTGTGGTTGAAGCATTGCGCGCCAAGGTGCCAGCGAAAGAGTTAGTTGTGGCAATCAAGGTTGAGATCGATGAGAAAATATCTGAAGCTATTCGCCTTGCGAAGAATTCAGATTTACCGATTAAAGAGTTACCGCGCAGAGCACTTGATGACCTAACTGGTAGCTCAAACCACCAAGGTATTGCACTTGTAATTAAGCCATTTAATTACACTGAGTTTGAAAAATTAATTACTAATGCAAAAAAACCAATGATGTTGATTGGTTTAGATGGAATCACCGATCCGCATAACCTTGGCGCAGTTGTTAGGTCAGCAGCAGCTTTTGGCGCAGATGGAGTCGTTATACCAGAACGTCGCAATGCTGCAATGACTGGTTCTGCTTGGAAAGCATCAGTTGGAGCTGCAGCGCGTATGCCGATTTCACAGGTTACAAATTTAGTCAGGTCAATTGAAGATGCAAAGAAGGCCGGGTGTTTTGTAGTTGGCCTTGATGCGCAAGGGGATGCAACTCTGGCAAAGATGAACTTAGCGACAGAATCAATATTCATTATCGTTGGAAGTGAAGGAAAAGGATTATCTAGATTAGTGAGAGAAAAATGTGATTTGGTAGTTTCGATTCCAATGCAATCATCAGTTGAATCTTTAAATGCTAGCGTGGCAACAGCAATAGTTATGTATCAGGTTGCGGCTGAAAGAAGTAAGTAAAGTGCAGTACACCCGCTTTATCGCTCTAGGTGATTCCATGACTGAGGGAATGACCGATGAGGTAATTAATGGAAAGTATCGCGGCTGGGCAGATCGTGCAGCAGATGTATTCGCAAAAAATAATCCCAACTTTACCTATATGAACTTAGCAATTAGAGGCAAATTATTAAGGCAAGTAGTAGAAGATCAAATTCCACATGCCCTAAAATACATTAAAGGGAAAGAAACACTTGTTTCATTCCATGCTGGCGCAAATGATGTATTACGTCCTAACTACAACCCTGCTGTCTCATTTGCCGAGTATGAAAAGGGTATAAAGCAATTAACAGAAGCGGGAGCAACTGTCATTGTTTTTACAGTTATAGATAAAGTTGACGGTAAAGGAAAAACTGCTCAGTTATGGCATGAGCGATTTAGTAATTTTAATGAGAATGTCAGAATGATTTCTAAGAAATACCCAGTTATATTGTTTGAGGCAAAAAAGGCAGAGTTTTTAAATGACCGCAGGTTTTTAGCCTTTGATAGGTTGCACATGAATCCAGAGGGGCATCGGAGATTGGCAAATGCTGTTCTTGAAGGATTGCAATACGAGTTTGATCCAAGCTGGCGTACACCATTACCTGCGGCAAAGAAAAAAAATAAATTAATTAAAATTGGAGTAAATATTGCTTGGATAGCAATTTTTTTACTACCCTGGATTTGGCGGCGATTACGTGGTAAATCCTCAGGTGACGACAGAAGCGCTAAACACCATGAGCCAATTAGTTGGTTAGCACGCTAAGTTAGCCCTCCGATTACCACTTATTAACCTTAATAAAGCAAAATATCCCTATGAGCAATCATTTAATTTCAATTAATCCCCGCGAGCGACTAATTGATCGTGAACTAAGTTGGTTGGCATTTAATGAACGTGTGCTTGAGCTTGCCGAGGATGAAAATATTCCATTACTTGAAAGGTGTCGATTCTTAGCAATTTTTTCATCTAACTTAGATGATTTTTTTATGATTCGAGTTGCCGCGTTAAAGCGCAAAATTGAAACCGGCGTGACTAAAAAGAATTCAGCTGGCTACTCACCGTTTGAACTCATGGCGGAAATCTCCAAGAAAACACAAGAATTAATTTCTAGGCAAACAAAATGCTTTCACGATGATGTAATGCCAAAGTTGAGAGAAAATGGAATTGAAATCACAAATTGGGAAAGTTTAAACGATACTGAAAAAGCGTATATAAATGGAATTTTTACAAATAGGATTTTTCCAGTCTTAACCCCTCTTGCAGTGGATCCATCTCATCCATTTCCATACATATCAGGTCTTTCACTTAATTTAGCGGTTTTGGTTAAAACACCCGGGACTAATGATGAGTTATTTGCAAGAGTTAAAGTTCCAGCATCGCTGCCTAGATTTATTGAAACTACAGAGTTTGCAAGCACGCGGTTTATTCCGCTAGAGAGTGTAATCATTGCTAATTTACATCAACTTTTTCCAGGGATGGAGGTTGAGGATTACTACACTTTCAGATTAACCAGAAATGCTGATCTAGAACTTGAGGAGGAAGAATCAGAAAACTTGCTTGAATCAATGGAGCAAGAGTTACTTCGTCGAAAATTTGGTCCACCGGTCAGGCTTGAGGTAGTAAGCGACATTCAATCTGAACTTCTAGATAGGTTAAAGATTGAACTTTCGATTCATGAAGGTGATATTTCAAGATATAAGGAACCACTTGACTTAACTGGTTTGAACAGAATTGCTGATTTAGATAGACCAGAGTTGAAGTTTGCTCCTTTTAGAAATCAGGTTGCACAGGAGCTGCGCGAGATAGATTTAGAGTCAAACGAGGAGTTTTTTGCAGCGATAAGGCGAAATGAAATCTTGCTTCATCATCCATATGATTCATTCAACTCATCAGTTGTTAGGTTCTTAGAGGCTGCTGCCACCGATCCACATGTGCTTGCGATCAAACAAACTTTATATCGAACCTCAGGTGATTCACCTATTGTTAATTCCTTAATTGAAGCGGCTGAGGCAGGTAAGCAGGTCCTTGCGGTAATTGAAATTCGTGCGCGATTTGATGAGCAGGCAAATGTGAGATGGGCTAGAAAGCTAGAAGATGTAGGAGTGCATGTTGTTTATGGCTTAGTTGGCCTGAAAACCCATGCAAAATTATCACTTATTGTCCGCGAGGAAGGTGATTTAGTGCGCAGGTACTCACATGTTGGTACCGGAAATTACAACCCAAAGACGGCGAGAATGTATGAAGATATAGGTCTGCTAAGTGCGGATGAACAATTAGGTGAAGACTTAAATAAATTATTTAATCAATTATCTGGTTTTGCACCCCACTCCTCATTTAACCGTCTATTGGTAGCACCTAGAACTATTCGCTCCGGTTTACTTGAAAGAATTAATCGAGAAATTGAAAATAAAAAGGTGGGTAGGCATGCATTTATTCGCCTAAAACTAAATTCTTTACTAGATGAAGAGTTTGTGGAGGCTCTATATAAGGCCTCAATTGCAGGTGTTGATGTTGATTTAGTTATTCGAGGTATTTGTTCACTACGTCCTGGCATTCCAGGTGTTTCGGAAAATATCAGGGTTCGCTCAGTTCTTGGCCGATTCTTAGAACACTCTCGAATATTCCACTTTGCCAATGGAGGTGAAGACGAGCTCTATATTGGCAGCGCAGATCTGATGGATCGAAATCTAAACCGCCGAGTTGAGTCACTTGTTCGAATTAAACGAGAAGAGCACAAAAAAACATTAATAAATGATTTTGATATGTACCTTGCCTCAACTACATCTGGTTGGCATCTACTTTCCGACGGAAAGTGGCTTCGAGTCGCTCAAAATCCAGATGGATCACAATTACAAGATCTACAAAAAATAATGATTGACTCTTATCGAGTACAATCGTGAGTGAGTCAATTATTGCAGCTGGCGCAGTTGTGTGGCGAAAAAGTAAAGAAAAATACACAGAGGTCGTAATTATCCATCGTCCAAAATATAACGATTGGACATTCCCAAAGGGTAAAGTTGAAATAGGAGAATCGAATATTGCCGCAGCCCACCGAGAGGTTGCAGAAGAAACAAATTTAGATACGGAGTTTGGGGTTTATTTAGGCGAGATCGATTACTTCACTCCAGCCGGACTTAAGAAAGTCAAATACTGGAGTGCAAAAGCATTAACTGAAAAAGTTTTTCACCCAAATAATGAAGTAGATGAATTAAAATGGGTGCCAATAACTAAAGTTATTAATGAATTAACTAATGACACTGATAAGGAAATCTTTGATCGATTTGTAAAAGTAAATTTCAACACCAAACCATTTATTTTGTTAAGGCATGCCAAGGCAGTAAGCAGAGATCAGTGGCAAGGTGATGATCAAGATCGACCACTTGATATCTTAGGTGAAAACCAATCTTATCGTCTGCTTTCTACTTATCAAGTATTTAATATAAAACAAATACATACATCAGATGCAGTCAGATGTTTTAGTACGGTCGAGAGGATGGCTAAAGGGTTAAGCATTAAATTAGAAGTCACGGGTAAATTAAGTGAGGATACCTATCGAAAGGATAAAGAAAAAGCGATTGAGTATGCAAAGGATTTAATTAAAGGTGATGAAAACACTTTAATTTGCAGTCACAATCCTATCTTGCCGAAAATGTTAAATAAACTTACTAAAAAATCAGATGTTGAAGCTGATGAACAAAAACTATTACCTGCGCAGGCATGGGTTATTCATCGAAAAGGTAAAGAGATTGTGCAAGTAGACCGTATTGATGCACCTACTATTTAAGCTTCCATCCAATCTAGCCATTTAAGAACCACACCTTCACGCAGTGCCCATGGGCAAATTTCTAGTTCTTTAATATCTAGATTCCGCATCACACTCTCGGCAACTAGGGAGCCAGCAACAATTTGAGAGGCGCGGTTTTCAGAAACGCCAGGTAGTTTTGCTCGCGTACTCTCATCCATCTCGGAAAGTTTTGCAGATATTTTTCGTATCGCTTCAATCGTAATATTTTTACCAGTGCCATCAAACCAGTCGCCAGATAATCTAGCCAGAGTCCGCAGTGTTTTACTAGTTGCAATTGCTCGATCTGTTTCTTGATGTTTAACAAGGGATGGAAGAATTTGCTCAAGTTTATTTTCAATATGATCACGCAGAGCTCTTAAACTTTTATCAGTATATGGATCTCCT